>Ga0116194_1000046_pt1:50000-146782 | contig 146782 bp, 146 predicted proteins | sample AD_SCU001_MetaG_FD_89887 | JGI IMG/M metagenome (GOLD analysis project Ga0116194, IMG submission 89887) | Active sludge microbial communities of municipal wastewater-treating anaerobic digesters from China - AD_SCU001_MetaG | ecosystem: Engineered > Bioreactor > Anaerobic >...
GGATTATATCACGTTTTATAACCTTAGATAGAGGTACATCAAGCATCCAAACACCTACATTAACAAGCTCATTAAGTTTTATAAATATTTAAGTCTTTGGAGTAAAGGTTAAAAGGCGATTATAAAAATTGTCTTTGTGACTAAATGAAGAATATAAAGGTATTTGGATTAAACTTAGACCCTGATGAAAGAGAAGAGTCAGTATTTAATAAATTATCAAATACAGACTCCAATATTAATGATCCTTATGAAATTGTGTCCGGAAAGCTAAAGGATTCCAATGAAGTAAAATATACAAAAGCTGGGAAAGTAGATGTTGAGCCCTGGTTAGTACCTGCACCAAATAAAGAAGACCTTTTTATGGTCGGTGTTGATAGTATTGTAGCTTTTATAGATGCTGACGGATGCAGAGAATATGCTTCTAAGGTGAAAGAGTTCATTAAAGAAAAGATACTACCAGATATTCCGCTGATGATTGGTGTTGACCATTCTGGAACAGGTGGGTGTATCGAAGCTTTGGCAGAAAAATATGGGAAAACTAATATCTCTGTAGTAATGCTCGATAGCCATTTTGACGGCATAATCCCTACCCAGAGATTAAAATTAATCCAGCACGATATTGAATTTAATCCAAATACCAAATTTTCAAAAGATGATCCTTATTTATATAACAGAGTTGACAGCTTTAATGCTGATTCTTTCCTTTACTTCCTTTTAAAGGAAAAGAAGATACTACCTAAGAATCTCTTTGTGCTAGGAGTTTCAGACTACCCCCCAAATGCTGCGAAAGATGCAAGAGACCCACGAATAAGGGAATATTTCGAGTTTTATCGAAAGTTTGAAGATGACGGTGTCACCATCCTACCAAAAAATAAATTGAAAGCAAACTTTGAGATGGCACTCAAAAAAGTCTTTGAAAAAATTAAGACTCCTTATGTCTATGTTTCAGTCGACATCGATATTGGTTCAAGACAAGCTTTGACTGGTGCTAGATTCTTGGACTACCTTGGACTTGAAGAATCGGAAATTTACAGGATCATAGATGCCTTGAACAAATATACCAAAGAGAAAAAAATAGAGATTGTAGGTGCCGATGTAATGGAGATAGACCAGTCCAAAGCAGGTCAGAGATTTGGCAAGAGTTATGATAAAACTTATGATATATCTTTAGAAGTAGTCAGGAGAATATTCAAATAAATTATCTTACTTAAAGTACAAACTCTTAATAACTCAAGCAATCAAATGATTATATGAAAAGATTATACAAAATACTAATCATTATGATATTTATTGTTGGAATTATTTGTATATTTTTATTACTTAATAATGAAAGTAGAGATAAAGCCAATAAAAGCTTAGACAGAGGAGAGGGCATGGCAAAAGTTGGTGACATAAATATTAGTTACAGGACTTATGGGGAAGGATATCCTTTAGTTATGATAATGGGATACGGTAGTACTATGGATATGTGGGAAGATCAACTCATTAATTCTTTTTCAAAAGAGTATAAAGTTATAATATTTGACAATAGAGGAATTGGTGAAACTAGTGAAGGGCAAAATGATTTTACGATAGAACAATTTGCCGAAGATACTTATGGACTAATGAATGCTCTGGAAATTGAAAAGGCTCATGTTCTTGGATGGTCGATGGGTTCCTACATAGCGCAAGAATTAGCTTTGAAGCATCCTGAAAAAATTAACAAACTTGTGCTTTATGCATCTGTGTGCAGTCCAGAAATGTTCCCTCCTTCTCCTGAAGTATTGTCAGCCTTAGAAGATACTTCGGGCACGCCAGAAGAGCAAGGGGCGAGATGGATCAGTGTAATTTTTCCTAGTGAGTGGATAAAAAACAATGGCGAAAGGATAAAAGAAATATTCTATAGGCCTTTGGGCAACATAAAACCTGAAAATATTGGAAAACAAGCTATGGCCATTGGAAAATGGGAAGGAACTTGCAGTAGGATTTCATCAATAAATAATAAGACTTTAGTTATTGCTGGAAAAGAAGACATACTTGTTCCTCCTGCAAATTCTGAATACCTAGCTAGCAAAATATCCAATTCGAAACTTATTTTAGTTGATGGGGCAGGACATGCTTTGATGTTCCAATATCCTGATAAATTTACCCAAGAGATAGCAGGATTTTTAAAATAGGTTTTTTGTATAAGTAAATTAAAAATAATAAAAATTTTTTATCTTATCTTGCAAGAGTTATCTCAATTGCAGAAACATTGGCACTTGAGTTATCATCTCGTGTAATTGTTTCTGTTGATGTAGATATTTTTTGTACGTTAACGTCTACTACGAATTTGTTTCTGACAATTTCTGCTACGTCGACTGCTCGTGAAATGGCTCTTCCTCTTGCTTTTATTACTACATTGTCTGTTTCTTTTTTGTTAAGCTGTGTTACAACAGCTAAAACATAGTTCATTACAGGTTTACTTCCGACAAATACGATATTCTCGTCTGACATTTCTAATCCTCCTCTACGGTTATTGCGTTTGCTGCACATTCGTTAACACAGAGGAGACAAGCTATACACTCTTTTTCATTAATTACTACTGCTACATCTCCTTGTATTTCAAATACTCCTACGGGACATGTTGATATGCAAATTCCACATCCTGTACAGTCATCGTTTACTGTTACCTTTGACATTTGATAACCTCAAGCGCTTTTTTTAATTTTAATATATAAGTTTACCCGTTATTTCAACTTTACTGCCGTTCCGTATGCTAACATCTCGGCAGCACCCGTCATTACAGCGCTTGTGGAGTATCTTATGTTTATGACGGCATCTGCACCTACACTTTGCGCGTCTTCCATCATTCTTTTCAATGCTTCACGCCTAGATTCTGAAAGCATTTCAGTATACTCAGTAATTTCTCCGCCCACGACTGTTCTAAGGCCGGCAACAATGTCTTTACCAATGTGTTTTGCTCTAATTGAGTTACCAGATACCACTCCAATTATTTTTTCAATTTCGCTACCTGGTATGAAGTCCGTAGTTGTAATTATCACGCTACCACCTAAAACTCTTGAAGGTAAGCCTTTAAATATTTAATCCAAGAAAATGGAAATTTCCTTTATTCTATCCCTCAAATATGCAGCTTTTTCGAAATCCAAGTTATTTGCAGCTTTGATCATCTCATCATGAAGATACGCCAAATACTCTTCTGGATCTTCAACTTTTGATATTTTGTAATCTTCTTGATCTTTTTCGGAGACCTCGATTTTTTTCTTAATCGTTTGTGGAGTTATATTGTTCTTAATATTGTACTCTGTCTGGATCTTTCTTCTCCTTTCAGTTTCATCAATTGCCCTTTTCATTGAAGATGTGACTTTATCTGCATACATTATAACGGTGCCAGATACATTTCTTGCGACTCGCCCCATAATCTGTATCAAAGAAGTTGTAGATCTAAGGTATCCTTCTTTATCTGCATCTAGGATTGCAATCAAAGAGACTTCGGGGAGGTCAAGCCCTTCTCTTAGTAGATTGATACCTACAAGACAATCATATGTTCCGGCTCTAAGTTCACGTAATAGCTCTACCCTCTGTAAAGTATCAATTTCAGAATGGAGATATCTTGCATTTATCCCCAATTCAATAAGGTAGTCAGTTAAATCTTCTGCCATCCTCTTTGTAAGGGTTAAGACTAGCGTTCTTTCATTATTTTCAATTCTCTTTTTGACTTCAGAAACAAGGTCATCAATCTGCCCTTCTCTTTTCTTAATAACTACAACTGGATCTATCAATCCTGTTGGCCTTACAATTTGTTCAACAACTTTATCAGATATGCCCAATTCATAATCGGCAGGAGTTGCAGAAACAAATATGACTTGATTCAAAAGAGTTTCAAATTCATTGTATCTTAATGGTCTATTGTCAAGTGCGGAAGGTAGTCTAAACCCATAGTTGACAAGTGTTTCTTTTCTTGATTTATCTCCTTCATACATTCCCCTAATCTGAGGAACTGTGATATGGGATTCATCTATTATCAAAAGAAAATCCTTTGGGAAATAGTTAATTAATGTGTCAGGTTTTTCCCCTGCCTTCCTTCCAGCAAAATAACGAGAATAATTTTCAATGCCTTTGCAGTACCCCATTTCCTGCATCATCTCTATGTCATATTTAGTTCTTGTTTCAATTCTATGCGCCTCTATGAATTTACCTTGAGAATTTAAATCAGACAATACTACTTCAAGTTCATTTTGAATTTCAGTTATGACTTTGCCTATAGTGTCTTGAGGTATAAGGTAGTGGCTCGCAGGATAGATGTAAATATTTTCAATTTCTCCCATATCTGAAAAGTTAATAGGATGAATTTTTCTGATTTTTGTTATTTCGTCACCAAAAAATTCAACTCTTACTATATAATCTGTGAACAAGGGAAAGAGTTCTACTACATCCCCTCTTGCCCTAAATGTTCCACTTTTAAAATCTGAATCATCTCGCTCATACTGCATCGAAACTAGTTTTTTTAGAAAATCATCCCTATCGATCTGCTCATTTTTCCTTATGAAAGTACCCATCTCTTTATATGTCTCCGGAGAGCCAAGACCGTAAATGCATGAAACACTTGCTACGATTATGCAGTCGCTCCTTGAAAGAAGAGAGGCTGTTGCAGAGTGCCTCATTCTTGTTAATTCTTCATTTATAGAAACATCTTTTTCAATATAGGTATCTGTGTGGGGAAGATATGCTTCAGGTTGATAATAGTCATAATAACTGACAAAATATCCAACAGCGTTCTCTGGGAAAAATGCTTTGAATTCAGAAAAAAGCTGGGATGCTAAAGTCTTATTTGGAGAAATAATAAGTGTGGGCTTATTATATTTCTCAATCAAATTAGCAATTGTGAATGTTTTTCCTGAACCTGTAACTCCAAGAAGTGTCTGGTATTTGTATCCCTTTTCTATGCCTTGGTTAAGCTCACTTATTGCTTGGGGTTGGTCACCGTTAGGTTGAAATTCAGAAAAAAGTTTGAAGTCTCCCACATTTAACAAAACTCGAATTATTTTAAATAGCTTTTTAGTGTGAAGTTTTAGTTTCTATTATAATTCAAAGATTGATAAGGAAATGATGTCAAGAGTAATAGTACAGACCGATTTCTGCTTCGTTGTACTGGCCCGTGAAGGCGTACTTCTCTGTGTCTGTGGCGTTTGCATCCTGGCCAAATGGCTTGTAATATCTGCAAAGAAAAACTATAGGATAAGATTTGCAGAATTTAAACATATTAATTTAAACTTATAGTTATAATTAATCACATGACTCTATTAGTCATATCAACAGTACCAAATGAAGACACAGCTTACAATCTATCAAAGATATTACTAGAGAATAAAGTTGCTGCCTGTGTTAATATAATAAAAGATGTAAATAGTCTCTATTGGTGGAAGGAAACAATAGAAAACTCCAGTGAAATAATTCTATTAATTAAGACAACTGATGAAAAATATCAGGAAGTGGAAGACCTCATTAAGAAGAATCATCCTTATGAAATTCCAGAGATATTAGCTTTTGATATAAAAAAAGGATTCAGCAAATATCTAAAATGGGTAGAAGATCAAACTAAGTCTCTTCCTTAACTTCAAATACTTTTGAGCAATCAAAATCAGAATATTTATGGCATGAAAAAATCTTGTCACCGTAGTATATAGTTTCAAAATCAAATAGGTCAGGTGATCTATAGAATTTATCATATACTATTAAGAGATCTTCTTCATCGAGTTTAATCTCTTTATCATCTTTAGTTTTAACATAGAAATAATTATAGCCTTCATCAAATCCAATTCTCTTTATTTCTTCATATTTAATGGGTGCTATTTCTGGTATGGCTTTTATCAGTTTTTCATAGAACTGCCCACCATTTTTTATGTCCAAGAGAATCATTTTGCAAATCTTTACTTTTTCATAATAACTATCTTCGTTATCTTCAGAAATTAATAGGGGTTGTTTTCTTTCCTTTTCTAATTCTTTTAGTGCAGCTAATTCCTCAACATGGAGAATATTTTTGTATATACCAAAAACTACCCCTTTTTCTCTGAGCGTTTCAAGTCTTTTTAAGAAAGAGTCAAGGTCCCATATCAGTTCTACGTCCATGTAATTTGGAGTAAGTATAAGTTATTTAAATGCCTTTTCAAATTTATCTTCATGGAACTTAATGAGCTTGTTAGCTATATGGACGATTATCTTAGAGTTAATGAGATAGATGATGTATCTGCAAACGGATTACAAATAGAAGGAAAAAAAGAAGTCAAAAAAATATGCCTAGGCGTAGACAGTTCTCTGGAAATTTTCAAAGAGGCTTCGAAAAGAAAGGCCGATCTCTTGATAGTCCACCACGGGCTAATCTGGGGTGGATTAAAATGTATAAGGGGCCTTGTGAAAGAAAGAATTTCTTATCTTTTGGAAAATGGTATTTCCTTATATGCCGTACATCTGCCTCTCGATATGCATCCAGAAGTTGGAAATAACATAGAGCTAATAAAAATATTAAATCTTTCTGATCCCGAGCCATTTGGAGCCTACCATGGAGTAAAGATAGGATTCAAAGGAAAATATGAAAAATTGAAAACTATAACAGATATATCTAAAACCCTAGAAAAAACTCTTCCTGCAAAAATTGATTCTTTCCAGTTTGGGCCTGATAAGATTATATCTGTTGGAATAGTTAGTGGTGGTGGTGGGTCTGCTTTTGAGGATTGCATCAAAGAAGGATTGGACCTATTTATTACTGGTGAACCTTCACACACTATCTATCATATTGCAAAAGAAGCTGGAATAAATTTAATATTTGCAGGACACTATGCTACTGAAAAGCTCGGGGTAAAGGCTCTAGGAAAAAAAGTTGAAGAGAAATATGGCATAAAAACAGAGTTTATAGATATACCGACAGGCCTCTAGCAAACTATATCTGAAAGCCTATCATTATTTATTGCATTTTTAATCTCTAAGGCTATTCTTCTTCCTGTTGACATAGGCTTTCCGTATTTGATATAAGTATAAGGTGAATATGGTTCGAAAAGATTTGTGCCCGCTACAATTCTAGCTGAAATTTCAAATATGAATATATCTTCCTCTGGTGTAATTACACCTTCAAGACAGAATGGGCCAAACAGACCTTGTTTAGAAATTAACTTTTTTGACTTTTCAATTACTCTCTCACCCATGTCAAATATTTCAGGTAGCAATGACTCTCTGACAGTTATTGGAATATTCCCAACTACGACATAACTTGGGTCTATCTTCTTTAGTGCAAATTGATCTCTTGCAGAGATCCTTCCAATAGAGTCTACATTACTCTCATATCTTTTATCGAAGCTCATTATTTCTAGTTCATTATTTAACGGACTGTAAAAATAATGGAAATATGCAGGTACTCCAATGATATACTCTTGGATTACATATTGCTCGTTAATATGATCACAAATTTTTTCATGAAAATCCTTTGTATCTTTGGCAAGAAAATATCCCTTTCCCCCTTGTGCACCATAAAACTTTACAATTACTGGCCTATCAATATCTTCTGGGGTATCAAATATTCTTGGAATTTTTATATTTGCATCAGTTAACCATTGCCTTTCAAGTTCTCGTGAAGACTCCCATTCTAGCACGTCTTTATTACCAAAGTACATTACCTTCAAGTCTTTGAAGTCATCTATTTTCATATAAGCAATAAAAGAACCGTGTGGTATAAGGATGGTATTCCTTTTTATTAATTCATCTTGCAAGGAAAAAAGCTCTTTGAAATGATCAACAAGTAGAATTTCATCGGCTACACCAAAACTTCTGTAAACTTTTTCTGCTCCTTTTTTTGCTATACATAAGGTCTTAAATCCCTCATCTTTTGCACCCTTTAATATTTGAAGGGCGGAATGACTTCCAAGTGTCGCAATAGTATAATCATTTACAGCCATTGAGTATTAACTTAAGTTATAATACTTAAAACTTTCTGTAGTTGAAAAGAGAAAATTATTTAAATTAACATTCCGAACGTGCCAAAGTGATGGAAAGAAGAGCACTAATTAGCGTTACAAATAAAAATGGCCTCGAAACGTTTGCAAAAACTTTATCTGAACTTGGCTTTGAAATTGTATCGACTGGGGGCACATTAAAATTTCTTTTGGAAAATGGTATAGATGCAACTCCAATTGAAAAAATTACAGGATTTAAAGAAATGATTGGAGGTAGGGTAAAAACTCTACATCCAAATATCCATGGTGGAATTCTATATATCAGGGATGACAAAGGGCATGAAAATGAAATAAGTTCAGAAGGGATAAAACCAATAGATGTTGTTGTATGTAACTTGTATGCTTTCAAAGAAACTGTTGCAAAAAATCCTTCTCTTGAAGATGCAATTGAAAACATTGACATCGGCGGAGTAACTCTTCTAAGGGCAGCTGCTAAAAATTTCAAATATGTAACTGTTATTGTGGACCCATCAGATTATAGTGGCGTCACTAAAGAGTTGTTAGAAAAAGGAAATACCTCTTACGAAACACGAAAGAAATTATGTGTCAAGGCTTTTTCCCACACCGCTGATTACGATAGTGCAATTGATTCTTATCTTTCAGAAGCCCTAACTGAAAATAAGAAATTAAGACTTTCTTATGATTCTGGTAAGGATCTAAGATATGGGGAGAATTGGCATCAAAAAGCACGTTTTTTCAAAAAAGATACTGTTGAGCCGTCAGCATCAAACATGAAACAGCTTCACGGCAAGGCTCTTTCTTATAATAATTATCTTGATATTGAAGCTGCGCTAAATGCTGCAAAGGAACTTTCTCATTACAATGCAGCAGTAATTGTGAAACATCTAAATCCTTGTGGTATTGCTACAGGAAAGACTCTACTTGGCGCATTGAAAAATGCATGGGATGGGGATAGAGTATCAGCATACGGTAGTATAATAGCTTTGACGAGAAAAGTAGATTTAGAAACAGCTTCTTTTCTCAAAGGTAAATTTGTTGAAGTAATAGTTGCTCCTTCTTTCGATGCGGATGCATTAGAATTTTTGAAGAACAAGAGCAAAGATTTGAGAATCCTTGAAACGGGAAAACTTTTCACTTCTGAAGAAAAAGTTTACAAATATTTGATTGGTGGGATTATTGAACAGGATCGACCAAAAGGTCTTTATGAAAAATGGGAATGCGTTACAAATGAAAAATTTCCCGATAGTAAAAAGGATTTAGGCCTTTTTACAATTATAGCAACTAAATATACAAAGTCAAACTCAATTGTTTTGGGGATGGAATACGAAAAAGGTCAGTTTAAGGTATTAGGAAGTGGAGTTGGACAGCCAAATAGAGTTGACTCACTTAAAAAACTTGCAATACCAAAAATATATGAGAATCTTGAAAATATGTGGAATGAAGAAAAGCCAAATATTGACAAAGAGGTCTTTTTCAAAGAAAAGATATCAGAGTGTGTTCTAGTTTCTGATGCCTTCTTCCCGTTCGATGATACTGTTAGAGTTGCAGCCGAGCATAATATAAAATTCATTATCCAGTCTGGAGGCTCAATAAGGGACAAAGAGGTAATAGAAACATCAAATAAATTTGGCATCTCTATGATCTTCACTGGAATGAGATACTTCAATCACTAATATCTACCATATCCTTGGGATTAATCTATATTTAACTTCTTTAGTATATTCAAGATAGCCATCTAGTTCTTTCTGTAAAGTTGTATCTTCAAGGTAAGTTCTTACTAATAATGGCACGATTGTAAATAAATTAATTGTTAATCCCCAGAAAGATCCCAATACCAAAGGTGTTGCAAAAGTATACATTATTCCGCTAATGTAGCCAGGATGCCTTACGTATGCGTATGGTCCACCTTTACATACTTTGTGCCCTCTTTCTTTTTGGATTCTAACAACTGTAGAGAAGAATTTATTCGATTTCTTTGCCCATAAGAATATTGATTGCCCAATTATGTAAAGAAGAATACCAACAATTACACCTAATAAAGGAAGCTTCGGAGTCCAACCAAAACGACCAACATCAAGAGCAGATAAAATTATCATGACAAAATAAGAAGGGGAGGATACCATGAAGTATATTTTATCCCAGCTTTTCATTCCCTCTCCTGGCTTTAATCGTTCTGCAATTAGCCCGGTGTCATCTGACAAATAATAATAAGTTAGTAAAACAAAAAGAATATTCAATCCATTATAGATCCAACCTTGCCAGTAGTTTAAACGGCCTGCGCAAATAAAGGTAAGGGCGAGTATCAAGCCATAACTAAGAATTCCTCTAATTATGATTTTATGACTTAATTTTGTTTTGGGCATGGCTTAGGATATCGTTGTAATTATTTAAAGTTAAGGATTCTTTATAGAATATGCTTGTTGCCCGTCTTCAATTTATTAAGAAAATCTAAATTATCAAAATCTCTAAATTTAATGATAAATATATTTAAATATCAGATATAATAAAGTCAAATATGAGTACCCCAAGTGATACCTCTACTAGTTTTTCAAGAGAAGGAAAAGTTAAGAGAGTTTACGATGTTTCTGATAAGGAAATTGAATTTGAATTTACTGACAGGATATCTGTCTTTGACAAAATAATTCCCTCTAAAATTCCTTTCAAAGGAGAAACACTTTGTAGGGAAGGGGCTTTCTGGCTTAAAGAGGCAGAGAAGTTAGGATTCCTAACTCACTTCATAAAAATAACAGATAAAAACAAGATGTTGGTCAAGAGGGTCAACATCATTCACGATTATAATAAAATTGATCACAAGACAAAAAATTATCTTATCCCGTTAGAATTTATTTGCAGACACTACGTTGCAGGTTCCCTCCATGATAGGATAAATAAGGGCAAGATAGATCCAAAAGAACTTGGATTTAGTAAAAAAACAGTTGAATATGGAGAAGAGCTGCCTGAGCCCTTTATTGAAACATCAACAAAGCTTGAACCTGTGGATAGACCATTGGAAAAGAAGGAAGCCTTGATCATATCTAAACTTACAGAAGAAGAATACAAGAATATTCTTGAAACAATAATCAAAATGGATTCAAGGATGTCAAAGATAGTAGAAAAAGGTGGCTTGATTCATGTTGATGGAAAAAAGGAGTTCGGGATGAATGAAGACAGAACTCTGATGTTTATTGACGTCTTTGGAACTGCAGACGAAGATAGATTCTGGGATAAAAAACTTTACGAAGAAGGGCAGATGGTAGAACTTTCAAAGGAATTTGTAAGGCAATATTATATTAAGACAGGATACAAAAAATCGTTATACGATGCAAGGGATGAAGGTCGACCAGAACCAGATATACCTGCATTACCTGAAAATATGGTGAAGGATGTATCCAATCTTTACATAAATATGTATGAAAGAATTACTGGAGAAAAATTTAGGTGATTTATTTGAAGGTAGAAATTAAAGTTGGATTAAAAGAAGGAATTACAGACCCTGAGGGCCTTAATATCAAAAAATCCCTGAAATTACTAAGTTTTGATAATGTCGAAAATGTTGAAGTAAAAAGAAGCTACGTCATAGAGATAAGTGGAAAGGATGAAAAGAAGATCAGAGAAGACGTTGACATGATGTGCAAAAAACTCCTGATTAATCCTGTAATCCACGATTATGAAGTGGAAATGATAAAATGAGTAGCAAACAAAATGTTTTTGAAATTAATCTTGACTTGCCTGACGAAAAACTTCTAGAGTTAAGTAGGAAGATAGGGATAGGACTTTCCTTAGATGAAATGAAGTCAGTCAAAAATTACTTTAGAGAGCAAGGTAGGAATCCAACAGATATCGAAATACAGGCTATAGGCCAGGCATGGTCAGAACACTGCTGTTACAAATCATCAAAGAGTTTATTGAAAAAATTTATTTTTAATATTGAGGCTCCACAGAATATTTTTGTCATAAAGGAAGACGCCGGAGTAGTAGAGTTTGATAAAGATTATGCTTATGTTTTGGCTCTAGAAAGCCACAATCATCCATCTGCAGTTGAGCCATATGGAGGAGCGGCTACGGGAATTGGTGGGATTCTTAGAGATGTTGTATGTATGGGGGCGCAACCTGTTGCTCTAATAGACCCTATATTTTTTGGGCCACTAGATTTACCTTACGACCAACTACCAAAGGGTATAAAGCATCCTGAATTCATATTTAGAGGCGTAGTTGCTGGAATTAGGGACTATGGGAACAGAGTAGGAATACCAACTGTATCTGGGTCAGTTTACTTCCACCCAGGATATACAGGTAACTGCCTTGTAAATGTCGGATGTGTTGGGATAATTAAGAAGGACGATATAATCCACAGTAGAGTCAAAGAGCTTGGGGATATCTTCGTTATGGTCGGTGGGAAGACCGGCAGAGATGGTATTCATGGTGTAAACTTCGCATCCGCAGAGCTTGATGAAGAGTCAGAAACATCTTCACGTTCTGCAGTTCAAGTGGGAGACCCAATAACAAAAGAACCGTTAATCCATGCTTGCCTTGAAGCTAATACAAAAAAACTTCTGAACGGTATGAAGGATTTGGGTGGCGGGGGCTTATCGTGCGTAGTAGGAGAAATGGCCCACGCTGGTGGTTTTGGAGCTAAGGTCAATTTAGAAAAGGTATTGTTAAAAGAAAAAGGGATGAAACCCTGGGAAATATGGGTATCAGAATCCCAAGAAAGGATGATGCTTGCCGTTTCAAAAGAAAATCTGAAGAAAGTTCTTGATATTTTTGACAAGTGGGATGTTAATGCAGCCATTATTGGTGAAACGATTACTGAGAGGAGAGTCTTGGTATACTACGAAGGAGAGAAGATATTTGACATGGATTCAGAATTTTTAACAGGTGGACCACTATATGCAAGAGATGTCAAAGTTGTTCAAAGAGCCCAGAAAGATATCCAAACTCAAGCACCTAAAGATGCAAATGAAATATTAATCAAGATGCTTTCAGACCCAAATATCGCATCAAAGGATTGGGTTATTCTTCAATATGACCATACTGTTAGAGGATCAACTTCACTTACTCCACTATACGGGGATGTTGTTAACTTTTCACCACAAGACTCTGCTATTATAAAGCCAGTAGAGGAGCTTAACAAGGGATTAGTTATCTCAACAGCGGTAAATCCATTCTTATTGGAATATGATCCTTACTGGGGAGCAGCCTCTGCTATAGATGAAATCTACAGAAATATAGTTGCAGTTGGCGGTAAACCTCACTCTTTGGCAGATTGTCTCAACTTTGGAAATCCCGAGAAACCCGAGAGGTTCGGGGACTTTTATCAAGCTGTGATGGGATTAAACTTTGCTACAAAAGATCTCCAGGTATCATTTTCATCAGGCAATGTAAGCCTTTACAATGAAAGCATGGTTGGGAGTTGCCCCCCAACGCCAACTATCGTTGGAATCGGTATAATTGATGATGTAGATAAAAAAATCAGTTCCAACTTCAAGAAAGAACAAAATTCAATATATCTTATTGGTAATACTGAAAGAGAATTTGGTGGTTCATTATACTACAGGATTTTAGGAATAGACGGGGGAATTGCCCCTAAAATGAATCCAGAGAACTTGATACATTATTCAAAGGTCCTACTTGATTCTATGCAAAATGGTATTGTGAAAAGCTGTCATGATTTAAGCGAAGGGGGCTTAGCCGTTGCTATTGCTGAAATGGCATTTGGCAGTGATTATGGCGCAGAAATTGAATTGCCAATTATAAAAGGTATGAGGGCAGACGAATTTTTCTTTTCAGAATCAAATACCAGATGGGTAGTTGAAGTTAAAGACGAAAAAGAGTTTGAATCACTGTTTAATAAAAATAAAGTACCTTTCATAAAAATTGGAAAAGTATCAGGAAAAAATCTACGGATAAAACAGAATGGGAATACAATAATAGATACTCCTGTTGAGAAATTAAGGGATAAATGGAAAAACGCAATCTGGGAGCATATGGGGTGATTCAATGGACAGGTCTGAGATTAAAGTTTGTGTTTTAAGAATAGAAGGAACAAACAATGAAGATGAGATGTACTACGCTTTCAAGAGATTAGGGGCATCTCCTGAACTTGTTCATTTGAAAGATCTCAAAGATATATTTGATTATAATTGCCTTATGATCCCCGGGGGATTTTCTGCCGGAGATTATGTAAGAGCTGGGGCAATATTTGCCTCAAGGATTAGAGCAAGGATGGCAAATGACTTGCATAAATTCATAGACGAAGGCTGGCCTGTAGGCGGAATTTGTAATGGATTTCAAGTTCTAGTTGAGCTTGGAGTCCTACCTGGATTTAAAAGAATGGATTATCCTGATGCATGTCTATTTTTGAATAATTCTGCAAGATTTGAATGTAGACCAACATTACTAAAACATGAAAACAAAGGCAAGTGTGTCTTCACAAGAAATATACCTAGAGGAGAAGTAATGCTTGTTCCATCAGCTCATGGAGAAGGGAAGCTACTGTTTCCAAGAGAAAAGGAAAAAGAATACTTTGATAGATTATTTGAAAATGATCAAGTTGTATTTAGATATGTCGATAAAGACGGAGAATATGCGGGATATCCTTGGAATCCAAATGGCTCGGCACACAATATAGCCGGTATTTGTAATGAGGCTGGAAATGTATTCGGGATGATGCCACATCCAGAAAGGGCTTATTTCGATAAAAATAAGAATGGGAATTCGGGTATGAAACTCTTTGAATCGGTTTTAAAATATATAGAGGAAAAATAAAAATGTGCGGCATATTAGGTACTTCATCGAATAATTCTGCATATGAGTGCTATAGAGGGCTTTTAGCTATTCAGCACAGGGGACAAGATTCTGCGGGTATACTATCATTTGATGGGATAGTCCATCAGAAAAAGGAAAAAGGTCTTGTGTTGAATGTTTTCAATAAGGAAGAGTTATCAAAGCTTGAAGGTTCTAAAGCCATAGGGCATGTAAGGTATCCAACAGCTGGAACAAATACCCTTTGTGAAGCTCAGCCTTTCTTTTTGAGCTATCCTTATGGAATCGGTCTTGCACATAACGGTAATATTACGAATTATCAGGATTTAAAGGTGGAACTTGAAGGGAAGCATAGATGCATTCATTCAAAGTCAGACACCGAGGTCATGATAAATATTCTTTCAGAAGAGTTAATGAAAAACGATACTTTTGAGGCCATCAAAGGAACTATGGAAAGAATTGATGGCAGCTATTCTGCAGTTATGATGTTACCAAAAAAACTCATAGCTTTCAGAGACCCGTATGGAAACAGACCATTAGTATTCGGAGAGAAAACGAATTTGGATGAAACTGCCTTTTCTTTTTCTTCTGAAAGTGTTGGTCTTGACGTGAATGGTTATTCTCTTGTTAGGGATTTACTGCCTGGTGAAGCTATAGTTGTTGAAGATAATAATGCTGAGAAGAGATTATTATGCCCAAAAGGTAGGGCTCACTGTATGTTTGAATGGGTCTATTTTTCAAGACCAGATTCTGTTATAGAGGGCAAAAGTGTCTACGAAGCTAGAATGGAACTGGGGAGGAACATAGAATTTGAAGGAGAAGGTGATGTAGTAATACCTGTACCTGACACTGCAAGAACAGCAGCTTTAGGATTTTCTGAGAAGTATGGGATTAAGCAGAGGGAAGGTTTGATAAAAAACAGGTACATTGGAAGAACTTTCATCATGCCAACTCAAATATCAAGAGATGTGGCAGTTAGAGATAAACTAAACGTCATAAAAGGAGAAATTAGGGGAAAAAGAGTAATTCTTGTGGATGATAGTATTGTTAGAGGAACAACTAGCAAGAGAATAGTTACAATGCTAAGGGATAATGGCGCCAAAGAAGTTCATATGATTTCTACTTGCCCCCCTATAAAACATCCATGTTATTATGGTATAGATATGCCTACTGAAAAGGAGTTAATTGCAGCGCGAAACACAGATGATGTTGCAGAAATGATTGGTGCGGACTCAGTTACATACCAGACGATAAAAGGCCTAGTAAAGGCAATTGGGCTTAAAAAAGATGAACTATGCCTTGCATGTCTTAATGGAGATTATCCAACACACATACCTGAAGAAACAAGGCATTCCCTAACAAAAACAAGGGAATGTGAGAGAACTGGAGAGATATAGGGATAGTGATATTTTGAGCGAAGTATGGGCTGTTGTTGGTGGAGGGGCAAGAGAGTGGGCTTTAGCAGAATCAATTACTAGATCTAAGAATGTATCAGAAGTCCATGTACTCCCTGGAAATCTTGGTGGGGCATTTGAAAAAAAATGCGTCTGGCCAATTGGGAACGATAGAGTCAAGATTAAGAATTTTGATGACGTAAAGCAGTTTTTTATCGATTACAAACAAGAGATTCAAGAAAATAACGGTAGGGTAAAGAGACTTGATGATCTTAATGATATTATTTCTTATCTTTCCGAAAATAATATTGATATGGTAATTGGGGGCCAAGAAAAATACCTATCACTTGGACTAAAAGAAAATTGCGAAAAAAAAGGAATACCTTGTTGGGGACCAACATCTAAGGCTATGATAGTAGAAGCTGATAAATGCCATACCAATGAACTTATGAAAAAATGGGGCATACCGTGCCCTCCTTTTGAAAATTTTTATAGCCCAGAATCAGCAAAGGCTTTTCTAAATGAAAATTTCGGTAAAAACGGAAAGAAATACGTTGTAAAGTATCCATATTTACTTGATGGAAAAGGATCAAGAGTGTGTAATACTCTTGAAGAGGCTTTGAGCGCTGTTGATGACTTTATGGTATCTGGTGTTATTTGTAAGCCCGTGGATAAATTGACCATAGAGGAAAGGTTCTATGGCGAAGAGGTAATGGTTTTCTATGCAGTTCATGAAGGTCATGTGAAATATCTTGGAAGTGCAAAAGATTTTCCGGAAAGATTTGATCCAGAAGATACTTTCTTGATTGAGAGATTCAACAAGAGAATGGGCCACCCAAGTGAAATGGTAAACTACATAACGGGTGGGATGGGTGTTGTCGCCCCACATCCACTTTTGAAGGACAGAGAAGATTTAGTTAAAAAAATTGAGGATACTATAGTTGTTCCGTTTTTAACAAATCTCTTAGAAGAAGAAAAACTAGCTTTCAATGGAATAATCTACTTTGGTCTATGTGCCTTAAAGGGGAATAATACTTACAACTTTTATGTATTTGAAATAAACGGGAGAGATGGATCACCCGAAGCAGAAGGCAGGTGGCCAACAATAGAGACTTCTCTTTATGATATAGCAAAAAAGAGTTATGAAGGAAAACTTGAAGATCTAAATGTCAAGTTTAAAGACAATGTTTGTGTTGGGGTATTTACAGTAAGCGGAAGCTTCCCTTGGTTTAGGGGGTGTGGATTTGAAGCTTCTCAAATGCCTCCGGGATATCCCGGAAAACACCTTACAGGCCAAGTAATAGATTACTCTAACGACATTCCCCACAATTCATTCCACAGGCATGCTGGCACATTTATTACTCAAACTGGTAATGTTGCTGTTGGTGGAGGACGAGTTATACTTGGTGGCGGACTGGCAAGTACGTATAGCGAGGCAAGCAAAATAGCATATGAAGTCATATCAGATAAATATATGAGATTTGTTGGTAAAAGTTTCAGAAAAAAAATTGGAGAAGGTATCGACTAATCAATATTATACTATTTTAATATCCTTACCAACTCATTTTTAGTTAAATTTAATAAAAGTATGTAAATGTTTCTTTTTATTCCAGAAATTAATATTTTTTTCATTTATTTACATAATCAACCTTATAAACTAAAAGTACATTTTATTTTTTAGGGCCATTAATGGCCAAACAAAAGGAGTAATTAAAATGTATGGTGAAAATAGAGGAGGATATGATAGACCTCCTCGTGAAATGCACAAGGCAACATGTGCAAGTTGTGGACAGGAAACTGAAGTTCCATTCAAACCAGATGGCTCAAGACCTGTTTACTGCAAGGAATGTTACCAAAAGAAAAACCCAAGAAGGTATTAAGAGTATTTTTTAGTAAAAGGTTATTTTCTGAAGATTATAGGAAAGTCCTTTTATTTTTTATATTTAAATTCTCTTTATTCATTAGTTTAGAACGCTATTCTTATACAAAAATCTTTTTAATCTATTCACCTTTCTTAATACATGATTCTAATTATAGCTGGCTCAAAAAGTGATGAACAAATTGTTAACAAAGTAAAGAAAGTTTTTGATGAAAATAATGTTGAATACGAAATTAAATATGCCTCTGCCCATAGGGAGCCTGAAAAAGTGGCGGAGCTTTCTAAAAAGGATTATGACGTTTTCATTGCTATAGCAGGACTGGCTGCTGCACTTCCCGGTGTAGTTGCGTCTCATACTAATAAACCAGTTATAGGTGTGCCTGTTTCTTCGAAATTAGGCGGTCTTGACGCACTGCTCTCGATTGTACAAATGCCAAAAGGTGTTCCGGTAGCATGCGTAGGCATTGATAATGGAGAAAATGCGGCATACCTCGCAATGAGAATAATAGGGGTGAAGTAATTGACAACTCCAAAAGACTACAAATCATCCGGCGTAGATATAAAAGTTGAAGAAAAATCAATCAGTGCCCTAGTTTCCGTTATTAAAGAGACTCTTCAATTTAGAAAAGGCAAGATCGGTGCGGCAATTGGAGACATAGGTAGTTTTTCAGGATTCATAGAATTTGGAGATTACGCCTTATCGCTAGCTACAGATGGTGTTGGATCAAAAGTCCTTGTTGCGCAAAAATTAAAAAAATATGATACTGTGGGAATTGATGTAATTGCGATGAACGTCAATGATGTCATATGCAATGGTGCAGCCCCCATCGCTTTTGTAGACTACATTGCTTTGGAGAAAACTTCAGAATACATGCTAGGGGAGATAGCAAAAGGACTATTAGAGGGTGCAAAGCAATCTGATATGCCTATAGTTGGCGGGGAAACTGCAACTCTTCCAGATATAATAAAGGGAGATGGGGAAGGATTTGATCTAGCTGGAACATGTCTTGGTGTAGTTAAAAAAGATAAAATAATTTCTGGAAAAGATATTGTTCCAGGAGATATAGTGATTGGTATTGCCTCATCAGGAGTTCATTCAAATGGACTAACACTTGCAAGAAAAGCCCTGAGCGAGGAAGACTATCCTGAACTTTTGATCCCTACTAGGATCTATGTAAAACAGATACTTAATCTAATTGATAATGTCAAAGTTAAAGGGATGGCACACATCACAGGTGGCGGTCTTCTAAATCTTAAAAGACTGAAAAAAGGCATGGGATTTGAACTTGATCTTCCAGAACCCCCAGTGATCTTTAAAAAAATTATGAATACAGGTGTAGAAATTGAGGAGATGTACAGGACCTTCAATATGGGAACTGGATTTATGGTAATTGTTCCAAAAGAAGAGAAGGAGAAGTCACTTGAGATATTAAATAAATACTACCATTCATATGTAATAGGGAAGATTATAGCAGAGGACATAATAAAAGCCCATATTAGGGGCTTAGATAAATCTTTTACTTTATAATTTTTTCGTAAGATTACATGAGCAAAACCAAAAGATATAAAAACAGTTGCCTCATTTTATCAACAGTTTAGGGTAATCTAAAATTATCAGGAGAGTTCAATATCTGTAGAGTGGTGCTATGGCAAAATCCCAATCAAAGAAAAAAAAGGAAGAGAACAGTTGCCCGAAGATTGGCGTTTATGTCTGTCACTGTGGTACTAATATAGCAGGCAGTGTTAATATAGAGGAAGTTGTTAATTTCTCTAAAACAATAGAAAATGTGTCTGTTGTAAGAGAGCATATGTACCTCTGCTCTGAGCAGGGACAGAACACTATAAAGGACGATATTAAAAAAGAAGGGATTAACAGGGTTGTTGCCGCTTGCTGCTCGCCTAGAACTCATGAAGAAATATTCAGAAAGACGTTAAATTCGGCAAATTTGAATAAATACCTCTATGAGCAAGTTAATATTAGGGACCAGTGTTCGTGGCCGCATTTTAAAGACAAAGAAAATGCGACTAAAAAGGCAAAGCAGTTAGTTAAAAGTGGAGTATATAGGGCCTCTGAATTAGAGCCTTTAGAAGATAGAAAACTCTCTGTTTTAAAATCTGCACTGGTAATAGGTGGAGGCATATCTGGAATTAACGCTGCGCTAGATTTGGCCCGCAGTGGATTCAAGGTATACATTGTAGAAAGAGATCCAAGCATTGGCGGAAAGATGGCCCAACTAGATAAGACATTCCCTACAAATGATTGCTCCGCATGTATTCTTGCTCCAATGATGGTAGAAGTTTCAAACACTCCAAATATTGAGCTTCTTACCTACTCAGAGATTGAAGATGTCTCCGGGCATATAGGAAAATATCACATCGTTGTTAAGAAAAAACAGACGTCGGTAGACTGGGAAAAGTGTAATGGCTGTGGCGATTGTAGCATAGTATGTCCTATTAAAGTTGACAATGAATTTAACTGCAATATGGACAAGAGAAAGGCTATCTATATACAATTTCAACAGGCAATACCGATGAAAGCAGTTATCGACAAAACAAAATGTATCAAGTGTAAGTTGTGTGAGAAGAGATGTAAAGTTGGTGCGATAGATATCTCAAAAAATGATGATGAGTTTGTTGAATTTGATGTTGGAAGTATTATTGTTACAACTGGTTATGATCTATTTGACCCCAATAAAAAAGCTGAATATGATTATGACCATCCGAACGTTATAACTTCTCTAGAACTTGAGAGGATGATGTGTGCTTCTGGACCAACAAAAGGTGAGATATTAAGGCCATCTGATGGTAGAAAACCACATACAATTTCTTTTATCCAATGCGTCGGCTCAAGAGACGAAAAGACAAATGATTATTGCTCTAGAATCTGTTGCACATATTCAATTAAACATGCTAGACTCCTAAAGGAAAAATATCCAGATATAGATATGTTCATTCATTATATCGATCTAAGATGTTTTGGGAAAGGTTATGAGGAGTATTATAGGATGGCTAGAGAAAAGGGAGTTAAGTTCATAAGAGGCAGGATAAGTCAAGTTGACTCAATTGGAGACAGATTAGAGGTCTCGGGTGATGACGACACCCTCGGAGAACAGATAAGTGTTATTGCTGATCTTGTTGTTTTGGCAGTTGCAATGGAATCTCCAAAAGGAACAAAGAAACTTGCAAATCTATTGAACATAAGTACTGATAAAACTGGATTTTTCAAAGAGATTCATCCAAAACTAAAACCTGTAAGTACTGACAGCGATGGAATCTTTATTGCTGGTGCATGTCAGGGCCCCAAGGAAATCCCAGATGCAGTAAGCCAAGGAAAAGCAGCGGCTTCTGCAGCTTCTTCTCTTATGTCTAAAGGTGAAATAGAAATTGAGCCCCTTTTTGCCCAAATAATCGAAGATTTGTGTGCAAGATGTAGAACGTGCGAATCTCTTTGTACATACAAGGCAATTAGATATACTGAAGAGGATAAAATGGAAGTGGATATTGCCTTGTGCAAAGGATGTGGTGTTTGTAGTGCGGCATGCCCTTCTGGGGCAATCAAAGCAAATCACTTTACAACTAAGCAAGTCAGAATGCAGATTTTGGCTCTTACGGAGGGTAGTAAATGAAAATCGTCCTTAACGAAACCAACAAGAATCTAGTAAATAAGGTCATTGAATACGGTGGTAAAAGGGTTTATGAGTGCTTTCAGTGTGGGATGTGTGCTTCAGGATGTCCTGTTGCAAGCGATACCGACCATAAAATAAAAAGAACTATGCATCAGGTTCTTTTGGGTCTTGACGAACAAATATTAGATAAAAAAGCAATATGGCTTTGCACTACTTGCTTCATGTGCTTGGAAAGATGCCCTCAAAATGCAGGGCCAACGGATGTTGTATTTGCGCTAAGAAGAATTTCTGCAGAAAATGGAATAATTCCAGAAGCCCAAATTGAAGTTGCAAATAATATTTATCACCTTGGACATGCAGTTACCGTTCAAAAGGGTATTACTCTTAGAAATAAGGTAAAAGCTCCACCTCTTAAGACAGCAGGTTCCGACAAGAAGTATGTACTTGAAATCCAAAAGATTGTTGATTCTACTCATGCAGGAAAATTACTAAAGATAAGAAAAGATTGGAAGCCAAAGGGAGATGATGTAATTGCATGCGACTGATTATGCTTTGTACACTGGATGCATTATTCCCTTAAGATATCCCGATATTGAAAACTCCATAAGGGAAACAATGTCACTTCTCGGAGCCAATGTTTATGACATGGTGGGTGCAGGTTGTTGCCCTCCAGGTGGGGCATTCTGGTCAGTTGAAGAAATTTCAGGACTTGCACAGAGTGCTAGAAATATATCAATAGCTGAATCTATGAACAAAGATTTAATGGCTGTTTGCAATGGATGTTTTTGTTACCTAAAGAATAGTAATCTGCTCTTGAAAAATGATCAGGAAAAGAGAGAGAAGGTAAATACTATCCTAAATAGAGTAGGAAGAAAATATCAAGGTACAATTTCTGTATATCATTTAGTAGAAGTACTCCATGATCATATTGGTACTGAAAAAATTAAAGAAGCTACAAAGATAAAATTAGATGGAGCTAAGGCTGCTGTACATTATGGCTGCCATCTATTGAGACCTTCAGATCACCTAATGGCTGAAAATCCTGAAAAACCTCACAAACTAGATGCTTTGGTTGAAGCTTTGGGAATGGAAAGTGTATACTATCCAAAGAAATTATCTTGTTGTGGCGCAGGTGGCGGTATGAGAGGTAATAATCCAGATGTTACTTTAAAGATTTTAGAAAAAAAACTTCTGAATATTAAATACTCAGACCCAGACTGTATCGTTACAGCTTGCCCTTTCTGCTTCCTTCAGTTTGATTTAGGGCAAAAAGGTCTAAGGGATAAGGGTGAAGATTTCTGTATACCTGTTTTTTACTATAATCAACTTCTGGGGCTCTCAATGGGACTCCCAAAAGAGAGGATAGCCTCCCTTTCAGAAACTCCAAGGGATGGATTCATAAAAAAATTCTATGGTGTTGGCTGATGACTAATTTTGAGCCGAATATTGTTGGTTTTGTCTGCAACTGGTGCACTTACGCAGGTGCCGATCTTGCAGGCTCTTCAAGATATAGCTATCCACCAAATATTAAGATGATAAGGCTTATGTGCTCTGGAAGAGTGGATCCTGCATTTATTCTTGAAACATTTGCTAGAGGTGCAGATGGAGTATTTATTGGAGGGTGTCACATACCTAGGGACTGCCACTATCAGCAAGGAAACTTTAAAGCACTAAAAAGGGTAACACTATTAAAAAAACTAATTGCAGACATGGGAATAGAACCTGAAAGATTGGAGATATTTTGGATCTCCGCATCAGAGGGAAAAAGATTCTCGGAAGTCATGACATCATTCACTGAAAGAATAAGAGAATTAGGGCCAAATCCAATAAGAGTATAAAATGAAAAAAATAATAGTCCTGGGTATTGGGAATCCATATCTTAAAGATGATAGGATAGGGCCTAAAATTGTTGAGGATTTAGAAAAATTTTTCAGCGGGCATGGTAATATTATCTTTGAAGTTTTCTATTCTTCAGGCATTGAACTACTAGATTCTATTTTAGATTATAATTGTGCAATATTTGTCGATTCAATTATTTCTAACAATATTGGAAAAATCACTTATCTTACATTAGAGGATATCCTATCAATACCTGAAACATCTTCGCCTCACTCAACAAACTTTTCGACTATGGTGAAACTTGGAATGAAGGTCTCTCCGGAAAGAATGCCAAATGAAATACTTTTTTGTGCAATAGGGATAAAGGACCCTTTCACGTTTTCAGATGAGTTCACATCAAATCTTGAAGAGTCCTATCTAAGTATCCTAGAAGAGATAAAAGATAAAGTAAAAGATTTGGCTACATAGCCTTTCTTACAGCATCGTGCATTATCATATCTGCTTGAGGCGCTCCAACAAAGGCAAGTTTACCATTTATTACAATTGCAGGTACACTCATGACCCCAAGTTTTCTTGCTTTTGAATTTCCTTCTGGAGTTGCAATATTAACTATGGCCACATCAACATTGTCATACTGTGATGCAACTCTATAAGCCATTTCAGCTGCCGATGGGCAATGTGAGCATCCAGATAAAGCTAGGACTTCAATTAGTACTCTTTTCTTTTCACCTGAAAACTTTTCTTTTAGTTCGTCCATCTTCTTCTGTCTTATCTCATCGATTTCTTCCATTACAACACTACACTATATACTAGTACTTTACTTATAAAAATTTATATAAGAATCTTACAAAACATTTTTATAAATAAACATTCATAAAACAAATGGAGTGATTATATGAAAATACTAGGAGTTTGCGGGTCCCCTAGAGAGGGCAATACTTTATTTCTATTGAAGAAAGCACTTGAAACATGTAAAGAGCTTGGAGTTGAAACAGAACTTGTACATGTTGGACAAATGAAAGTAGCCCCTTGTAAGGCATGCGGGGGATGTAAGGATACTGGAATTTGCGTTCAGAAAGACGATATGACACCTTTGTACGATAAGATAAGAGGTGCTGATGGAATAATATTGGCTTCTCCAGTATACTTAGGTGGTGTTTCTGCACAGATGAAAGCTTTTATGGATAGAACCAGAGCTTTGAGACAAAAATTCGAACTTCGAAACAAGATTGGCGCTGGAATTTCTGTAGGAGGATTTAGAAACGGTGGGCAGGAAACTACCCTACAACAGATTTTCAATTTCTTCTTGATTCATAATTCAATCGTTGTTGCAGATGAGGCGACATCGCACTATGGTGGTGTTGGGTTTGGTTATAATATTGGAGACTCTGATAAAGATGAATATGGTATAAAGACCTCTCAGAATACGGCAAAGAACATGGTAAAGGTACTAAAGTTGATAAAAGGGGAGTCTAAAGAGGAAATAAAAACTTGGTAAGGTTATTTCATGATAGGTCGGGAGGATATAAAGAATATCCTGAGCAGTTATGATCTCGATAACATAACAATAGGTGTATTGGGAGGACATTCTGCCCTTGATATTTCAAGCGGTGTAAAAAAATACGGATTCAATACAGTTGCAGTTTGTCAAAAAGGTAGAGAAAAGACATATTCAAAGTATTACAAATCTAGGGATGGCCGAGGCTGTATTGATGAAGTTGTTGTCCTAGACTCATTCAAAGATATTACAAATAAAGATGTTCAAAAAGAGCTCCGAGAAATGAACACTATTTTCATACACAACAGGTACTTCTGGGTTTACTTCGATTTTGAACGAATAGAAAATGATTTCTTCGTTCCTATATACGGAACAAGAGGGCTTGTAAAGCTTGAAGAAAGAGATGTTCCAAAAAATCAGTATTATCTTTTAGAAAAAGCAGGAATCAGATTTCCAAAGATATTCTCATCCCCCGATAAAATTGATAGGCTTGTAATAGTAAAGGTCTCAGAGGCTATAAGAGGGTACGAGCGGGCATTTTTCTTTGCATCCTCTCTCAAGGAATATGAACAGAAAAGCAAGGAATTAATAGATAAAGGAATGATAACAAAAGAAGCATTAAAAAAAGCCGTAATTGAAGAGTATATCTTGGGCGCTCAAACCAATTTCAATTTCTTCTACTCAAATACTAAAGAAGAGCTGGAACTTATGGGTACTGACACCAGGAGGCAAACTAACCTAGACGGTATTTTAAGACTCCCTGCAAATGAGCAACTTGAGGTCTTAAAATATGTTAAACCTAAAATGATTGAAACAGGCCACATAACTTGCACCACAAAAGAAAGCATCTTAGAAAAGGCTTTTGATATCGGAGAGAAATTTGTAAGTGTTACTAAGAAGGAATATCCGCCGGGAATAATAGGGCCTTTCGCCCTCCAAGGGGCAGTGGCATCATATGAAGGAAAGGAAGAAATAGTCATATTTGATGTTTCTATGAGAATTCCTGGAAGTCCTGGAACAAAATTCACACCCCACACAGGATACCTATATGGTAGAGAAATTAGCTATGGAGAAAGAATAGGGATGGAATTGAGAGAAGCTCTAGAAAAAGGATCTATTTATAATATCCTGTCCTAGGCCTCTTTTTTAAAACATGTTTTTCTATTATTTTTTCTATTGAATCAATCGAAAATGGTTTGATAAGAACAAATTTTGCACCTGCGTCGAATAGATCTTTCTGTAATTCTGTATAAGCCGTGCCACCTATAACAATTGCATTTGGATTAAACTTAATTATCTCTTTTGTAGCTTTAATTCCATCCATAACGGGCATTTTTATGTCCATTACGACAACATCCGGTAATTCTTTTTTGTAAGTCTCTACGCCTTCTAATCCATTAAATGCAAGTAAAACCTCATGTGCATGAAGACCTTGTTTCAATATGTCCAAAAAATCTTGATTGTCATCAACGAGTAGTATTTTTACCATAATATCACTACAATACATTCAACACTGTAAGGCTAGTTGATTTATTGACGCCTTTAAGCTTTCTGATATTCTCTATTATCATATTAAACTCTTTTGGTGAATTGCATAAAACATAGGCAACTACATCCCATTCACCTGTTGTTTCGTATACTCTTTTTACTCCCTCAATTTTCATGATCTGTTTTACAATCTCATCTGTTGATTCTTGAGTATGTGTATTTAAGAGTACCAATGAAATAAATCCAAAATTTGTAGAGACTTCAACTGTGAAGTTTTTTATAATACCTGTTTCGATAAGGTTATCAATCCTCCTTCGGATAGATCCTTCAGAAACGGAGAGCCGTTTTGCTATCTCAGTGTTCTTCATCCTAGAGTTTTCTTCTAAAATCGATAAAATTTGTATATCCAGTTCATCCATAAGATAAAATTTGTATTTGGCTTTAAAAATATTTCGATTATCGTAGTTTGTATACTATTTTTAACCGTAAAACTTAAAAGGAGTTTACGATTAATGCCATCGAGGTGATTTGGATGGGAGAATGTCCAGAATGTAGTTGCGTTATTGAAATAGAAAATCCAGAAGTAGGGGACATCGTAGAGTGCTCTGAGTGCGGAATAGAGCTTGAAATAATAAGCCTTGACCCACTAGTACTAGCAGTTGCCCCTGAAGAAGAAGAGGATTGGGGAGAATAAAATGGTCAAAATATTGGACACAACTTTAAGAGAAGGCGAGCAGACCGCAGGTGTTTCTTTTACTATCAATGAAAAGATGGCACTTGCTAAGATGCTTGATGATTTTGGGGTCGACATGATAGAGGTCGGCCATCCAAACGTTTCTCCAAAGATTGAAGAATTTATCAGAAAGGTTGTGAAAGAGGATCTCAAGGCAGAAATAGTAGGACATGTTAGGGCTGTCAAGGGAGACGTAGAAATGGCTGTTGACTGTGAAGTTGACAGAGTTGCAATATTTCTTGCAACTTCTAATGTTCATCTTAAAGATAAATTAAAGATGTCCAAGGAAGTAGCAATAGAAAAAGTAGTAGATTGTGTCCAATATGCAAAAGACCACGGACTTAAAGTCAGGTACACACCCGAAGATGCGACAAGAACAGATTTCGATTATCTTATTGAAATCTGTAATGCTGCAATTGATGCTGGGGCTGACAGAATAAGTGTCGCAGATACCGTTGGGGTTATGCAACCCCACATTTTTTATGATCTTGTAACGACTATTAAGAAAAATCTAAAACCTGTTGGAATTGATGTACACTGCCATAATGACTTTGGTCTTGCAGTTGCCAATGCTATGGCGGGTGTTAGAGCGGGGGCAGATTGTGTTCACACTACCGTGAATGGTATAGGGGAAAGAACAGGCATAGTAGATTTATCAAACTTTGTAGTGGCCACTCATATTTTGGATAATGAAAACTTAAAATATGATCTTAAGATGTTAAAACAGATCTCTGCATATGTGGAAAAAATAACTGGGATATATGTTTATCCTTTAATGCCCATCATGGGTGATAACGCCTTCACACATAAGAGTGGGGTCCACACAGATGGAGTTCTAAAAAATCCAACTACTTACGAACCTTTCTCGCCAGAGATGATTGGTAAGGAGAGGAAAATAATTGTAGATAAGTTTGCTGGCAAAAGGGCCGTTATGTCAAAGTTAAATCAATATGGTATTGAGGCCAACGATGAAGATTTGCTAAAAATAATTCATGAGATTAAGAAGGTAGGGGACGAAAGAAAGATTGTACACGAAACAGATATCCTAGACATTGCCGAAAAGGTGCTTGGCGTTAAAGCTGTAACTATCCCAACTGGAGTTGATGCTGTTTTATTCCTAAGGCTTGAGGCCCACATATACACAACATCGATATCCAGAAAGATAAAGAACATGAAGGGTGTTGAAAAGCTCTACGAAATGTCTGGAGACGAAGATATCTCAATCTATGCATCATTAAAAAATGTTGCAGAACTCAATAACTTGATAGAAGATATAAGAAGTATTCCTGGAGTTCTTGCAACAAGTACAAGAGTAGTTCTAAAGAAATATGGTGAGGTTAATGGGAACAGTTGCTGAAGAGATTTTTTCTAAGAAACTTTCTAGAGATGTATCTGCTGGAGAAATTGTTTTGGTCGATATAGATGTAACAATGAGTCATGACAACACGACACCGCTTGCAATCAAAGCATTGAGAAATACAGGCAAGCCATTGTATGATAAGAACAGGATTGTTGTTATCTTTGACCATGTCCAGCCACCGGCATCAGTTGAAAGTGCCACATTACAGAAAGAAGTATTGGAATTCATAAAAAAAGAAGGCATAAAGAACTTCTTTAGAGAAGGGATTTGCCACCAGGTTCTTGTTGAGAAAGGATTTGTCATACCGGGTAGAGTGATTATTGGCGGGGATTCACATACATGTACTTACGGAGCTCTTGGAGCCTTTGGAACAGGAGTAGGATCGACAGATATTGGTGTTTCTTACGCTACTGGGAAGAACTGGTTTAGAGTTCCTGAAACATTTTACTTTGATGTTAAGGGGTCATTTGCTAAGGGAGTGTATCCAAAAGATTTGATCTTAAAAATTATAGGGAAAGTTGGCGCTAGGGGTGCTACTTACAAGGCATGCGAGTTTGGTGGAGAAACAATTGAGAATATGGCATTAGGGGATAGACTTACCCTCACTAACATGGCAATCGAAATGGGGGGGAAGACAGGCTTAATAAAAACAGACAAAGTAACAGAGAACTTTCTAAAGTCAAGAGGGTACCCATATACAGAAATTGTTCCAAAAGATCCAAATTATGAGAAGGTCTTTGAATTTGATGTTGATGACCTAACACCTCAGCTAGCTGTTTCACCAAGGGTGGACAATGTTTATCCTGTTGAAAAGTATGCAGGAACAGAAGTTGATGAGGTATTCATAGGAACATGCACTAATGGCAGAATAGATGATCTTGAAATAGCTGCAAGGATGCTTAAAGGAAAGAAGTTAAGCCCGCTTCTTAAAACTATTATTGTTCCAGCTTCAAATGAGATATACTTTGAGGCAATGAATAGAGGGTACATAAAAATATTCATGGATGCAGGGGCAATGGTTTGTAATCCTGGGTGCGGACCGTGCATAGGAAGGCATCAAGGCGTAATTGCGCCAGGAGATCGGGCCTTGACAACAATGAATAGGAATTTCATAGGAAGAATGGGTTCAGACAAAGGTGAAATTATAATAGCCTCTCCCGCAACAGCTGCAGCAACTGCACTTACAGGAAAGATCACAGATCCAAGAGAGGTGATGTAGTGGGGAAAATATTCAGATTCGATGATGATGTAAATACTGACGAAATAATACCAGGCAGATACAACGTAACAACAGATCCAAAAGCACTTGCTGAGCACTGCTTTTTCGAGGTAAGACCAGATTTTTCAAAGACTGTAAAGGCTGGAGATTTCATAGTTGCAGGCGAAAACTTTGGATGTGGCTCATCAAGAGAGCATGCACCAATTGCAATAAAGGCTTCTGGTGTAAAGGCAGTAATTGCAAAAAGCTTTGCAAGGATATTTTACAGAAACTGTATCAATATAGGCCTTCCAATTATGATTTCAGATGAACTATATGATCTTGTCCAGGATGGAGAAGAGATTGAAGTCAACTTAAAGGAAGGACGAATCAAAATTCTAAAAACTGGCAAAGAGGTCAGATCACAGGGATTTCCAGAATTTATTCTGAAAATTATTGATGCCGGCGGAATTGTCAATTTCTTAAAAAATCATGACATAGGTGAGCTAGAAGATGGGATATAAAATATGCGTTATCAGAGGAGACGGTATAGGAAACGATGTAATTGATGCAGGATTAAAGTTACTTTCACATGTTAATCTTGATTTTGATTACTCTTATGCAGAGGCAGGTTACGACTGCTATCTAAAAAATGGAACTTCTATTCCACAGAAAACAATTGAAGCCTGCAGAGATGCAGATGCGACATTTTTTGGGGCTGTTTCATCACCCCCGGACATACCTGACTATAAGAGTGCAATTGTTACCTTAAGAAAAGAGCTTGATCTTTTTGTAAATGTAAGGCCAATAAAAAGCCTCCCAGTTGAAATTTCAAGACCAAATATCGATATAGTCATGATGAGAGAAAACACCGAAGGTATGTATAAGGGGATTGAAAGAGAGGAGAACGGAGTTGCAATAGCAGAAAGACACATTTCAGAGAAGGCATCAAGAAGACTTGCCGAGTTTACTTACAAATATGCAAGAGAGAATAACAGAAAAAAAGTTACTGTGGTCCACAAGGCAAATGTCTTAAGAAAGACGTGTGGACTTTTCAGAAGAACTGTGCTATCAGTTTCAGAAAATTTCCCCGACATAGAAACAGAAGAAGTTATAGTAGATGCAATGGCAATGAGATTAATCAAAGAAGCAGAAAGATTTGATGTTGTTGTCACAACTAATTTATTTGGGGATATATTATCTGATGAGGCATCTCAGCTTGTCGGTGGTCTTGGCATAGCACCTTCGGGAAATATAGGCGAGAAAAAAGGACTATTTGAACCAGTCCATGGCTCAGCACCAAAGTATGCAGGAAAAGATATTGCAAATCCAACAGCAACTTTTCTTTCAGCTGCAATGATGCTAGACTTTCTTGGAGAAAAGAAAGAAGGAGACAGAATACGAAATAGTATTTTCAAAACATTTGCTGAAGGTAAGAGAACAAAAGATTTGGGTGGAAATCTTGGAACTCTGGCTTTTACTGAGGCAGTAATCAATAATTTGGAGTGATTAGATGAAAATAGGAATGCTTTATTCGAGAGTCAGACTCGACGAGAAGTTTTTACTCGAAGAATTTAGGAATAGAGGGATTGAAGTAGAAAGAATGGATACGAGATGTGCAATATTCAATATAACAGATTTCGAAAAAATGGATTATGATGTAGTACTGGAAAGGGAAATAAGTCATCTTAAAGCTCTTTACTCTCTTAAGGTATTAAATGAAATGGGAGTCAAAACAGTCAATACTTACCAAACTGCTAATACTTGTGGAGATAAAGTTTTAACAACTTTAGCTTTGACAAAACATAAAGTTCCTTCCCCTATAACATACATTGCTTTTACCCCTGAGGAGGCTATTCAGGCTATTGAAAAGATTGGATATCCTGCAGTATTAAAGCCAGCAACTGGTTCTTGGGGAAGACTTCTTTCAAAAGTAAATGACAAGGAAACTGCAGAAAGTATACTTGAACACAAAGTCGTACTTGGGTCATATCATCACTCGGTGTTTTATATCCAAGAATACATTAACAAACCTGAGAGGGATATTAGGGCATTTGTTGTTGGAGACGAAGTAATTGGAGCTATTTACAGAAACTCTCCACACTGGATAACAAATACAGCCCGAGGTGGAGTTGCCTCTAATTGCCCGTTGACAGATGAAATATCAGAAATTTGCCTTAAAGCCGCAGAAGCTGTTGGTGGCGGAGTAGTTGCAATTGATCTATTGGAAGACAGAGGAAAGCTTTTAGTAAATGAAGTCAATTATACTATGGAGTTTAAGAATAGTATTGCACCAACAGGTGTTAATATACCAGGTAAAGTAGTTGATTATGTTATTGAAGTAGCAAAGAGGTAATTAAAATGAAAGTTTCAATTATTGGTGCTTCAGGTTATACTGGAGGAGAGTTACTAAGACTATTGGTAAATCACCCTGAAGTAACACTTGATAGGATCACATCTGAGTCAAATGCTGGCTCTTATGTGCATATGATTCATCCAAATTTAAGAGGATTTAACATTAAATTCTCATCAATCAAAGAATCCTTTGATTCCGATCTAGTATTCTTTTGTCTCCCCCATGGTGTTTCAATGGATTACCTAAGGGAATTTTATGATACAGGAGTTAAGATAATAGATTTAGGGGCAGATTTGAGACTGAAAGACAAGGATGTATACAAGTCATGGTACGGGCTTGACCACAAGTGCCCAGAACTCTTAGAGAAAGCTGTATACGGCATCCCTGAGATCCATAGAGAAGAGATAAAGAAGACTAAATTAGTTGCAAATCCAGGTTGCATTGCCACATCAATGATTATGGCATTGTATCCATTAAGACATCTCAACCTAGATAAGGATAGGATAGTAATTGACAGCAAAATAGGATCATCTGCATCAGGGGATTCCTTCAGCGCTTCAACACACCATCCGGAAAGATCAAGAGCGATAAGATGCTACTCTCCAATTTACCATAGACATATAGCAGAAGTGGAACAGGAAACTGGATTTAAAGTCACAATGGCACCCCACGCTATTGAGATGGTAAGAGGAATATTTACAACGATTTATCTGTTCTTAAATCAGCCTTACGATGAGAAGGAAATCAGAGGGATATATAGAGAATTTTCGGATAATAATAAGTTCTTCAGAGTAGTAAAGCAGAAGAAAGGAATCTACAGGCACCCTGATCCCAAAATACTAACAGGTTCAAACTTCTGTGAAGTCGGATTTGAGCTTGATAGAGAAAACAAGAGAATGATTGTCTTTTCAGCTATAGATAATCTTATGAAAGGTGCAGCTGGTGCTGCAGTGCAGAACATGAACATTATGTACGGTCTTGAAGAAGATACAGGCCTAAAATATATCGGTTACCACCCGATTTAGGTGATTAGATGATTGTAATAAAGATTGGTGGAAGCCTTGGTACAGAGGTAGAAAGCTTAGCAAAAGAGATAGCCGAGATTTCAAAAAAGGAAAAGATAGTTGTTGTCCATGGGGGATCTTATGAGACTACAGAAATCTCAAAGAAGCTTGGAAAAGAAACAAAGTTTGTTACATCTGTTTCCGGTTTTAGATCAAGATACACCGATCTTGAAACAATCCAAATCATGGAAATGGTAATGGCCGGAAAGATAAACAAAGAGCTTGTAAAGCTACTCCAAAAATCAGGTGCTAATGCTTTTGGATTATCGGGTGCTGATGGAAAGGTCTTGCTTGCCAAGAGAAAAGATTCTATTAAGATCATTGAAGATGGAAAAAAGAAAATACTAAAGGATGATTTCACAGGAAAAGTTGAGAGTGTCAACAAGGAACTTATTACAATGTTGCTTGATAAAGGGTATTTACCAATTATCTGCCCTTTGGCAATAAGTGCTGAAGGGGACATTGTGAACACTGATGGGGACAGGGCTGCAGCTGCAATAGCATCTGCACTATCTGCTGATCTAGTAGTCATGACCAATGTCGATGGATTTCTAAAGGATGGAAAGCTTGTAACAGAACTCAACTTATTACAGATTGAAGAAGCTTATCAATTTGCGGATGGAGGTATGAAGAAAAAACTCCTTGCCGCAAAAGAGGCCATAGAACAGGGAAGCCCTAAAGTAATAATTGCAAGAGGAAATCTAGATAATTCATTAGAAAATGCCTTGAATGGCAAGAGAACGGTGATTTCAAGATGATCTATAAAGACTTAGAAGAAAAGTATGGTAGCGGTGTCTACTATAAGAGAGATCTGGAAATTATTTCGGGCAAAGGTATCTATCTTTATGATAGCCAAGGAAATGAATACATAGACTGCGTTGCAGGTCATGGAGTTTGCCTTTTTGGGCATTCTCACCCAAAGATAGTCCAAGCTATAAAAGAGCAGTCTGATACTTTGATTTCATGCCCCGAGATATTCTATAATGACAAGAGAGCAGAGCTTTTGGAAAAAATAGCTGAAATTACGCCAAAAGGACTTACAAAAACATTTCTATCAAACTCTGGTGCTGAGGCTGTTGAAGCAGCATTAAAGTTTTCAAGAAAAATAACTGGAAAGACAGATATCGTTTCATTCACATTTGGATTCCATGGCAGGACAATGGGGGCTCTTTCTGCAACTTGGAAAGCGGAATACAAAAAACCTTTCTTGCCGTTGGTTCCAGGTTTTTGTCATACTGCATACAATAATCTAGAAAAACTTCAAGAGGTAATTACTGACAATACCGCCGCAATCATAGTAGAGCCTATCCAAGGAGAAGGTGGAGTTAAACCCGCCAACATGGATTTCATAAAAGGTATCAGAGAGATTTGTGATCAAAAAGGAATATTGATGATTGTAGATGAGGTCCAGACAGGTTTTGGAAGAACTGGGGAGTTGTTTGCAATAAATAGATACAATGTTTCGCCAGATATCTTATGCCTTGGAAAAGGAATAGCCGGTGGAATACCTATGGGGGCAACTGTTGTCAGAGAAGATCTATCAAATCTTGACAAGGGAGAGCATGGCTCCACATTTGGAGGAAATCCCCTTGCATGTAACGCTTCACTTGCCGCAATTAGGACTCTAAAAGAAGAAAAACTCGTGGAAAGATCAAGAGAAAATGGAGAATACTTCTTATCACAACTGAAAAAGAATATCGATGAAACTGTTTACAAAGATATAAGGGGTCTTGGCCTTATGATTGGAATTGAGATGAAGCAGAAGGTAGGGCCCTATCTTGCACAACTTATGGAGAAAAAAGTACTTGCACTTACAGCAGGAAAACTTGTAGTCCGATACCTCCCACCTTTAATAATTGAAAAGGACCATATTGATAGGGTTGTTGAGGCGACAGGTGAAATTATTGGAAGAAGTTAAACTGCTTGAAGAGATAATAAAAATCTATAGCCCTTCAGAGAAAGAAAAAAATGTCTCTGATTTTTTATTTAATTTTCTTAAAAATAAGAAATTTAATGTCAAACAAGATAAAGAATGGAATGTTATTTCAACAATTGGCTCTGGCCCCCCTTACATTCTTCTGACAAGTCATATGGATACAGTCAGTGGAGAAGTTCCTTTTAGAATTGAAGGCAAGAAAATATATGGTAGAGGTGCATGTGATGCCAAATCACCGCTTGCAGCACTTCTTTCTGCGTTTATTAGGTTTAAAAATAAAAAATTCAAAGGAACACTTATCTTTGCTGGAGTTACTGGTGAAGAAGCCCCAAATTCTAGAGGTACTTTGGAATTAATGAAAAAGATAAAAGCAGATTTCATATTTCTAGGGGAGCCCGGTTCTGCTGATGGGATTACAATAGGATACAAAGGCAGATTGCTTCTGAAGATATTGTTTAAGGGTAAAGCTTCACATTCCTCTTCAGAAGAAGATAATCCAATATTAAAGTTCATAGATTTTTCAAACAAAGTTAGCATGCTATATAAAGGAAACAACTTGTTTGAATCTCTCAGTTATTCACCAACTTCAATATCTGCAGAATCTGAAAGTAATGTTATGCCAAGTGAATGCAGGATAACAATTGACTTTAGAATCCCGCCTGGGTTATCTCATGAAACTGTCTTAAAAGAGATATCACAACTTCTTGATGGTGAAATCGAGCTAGTCGAAGGTGTAGATGGAGTAATCACTTCAAAGAATAACATACTTGTAAAAACATTAGTAAAGGCGATAAGGGAAAATGGATTTTCCCCAAAATATAAGAAAAAAACAGGATCTTCTGATATGAATCTCCTTGTTAGATTGACAGAGAACATAGTTACCTATGGCCCAGGCGACTCATCTTTAGACCATACAGATATGGAATGTATTGACACTGACGAATATCTTAAATCAATTGATATTTTAGAGATGGCAATATCAGAAATCTTTGGGATAGTTTCTCTTTAGATCCCATAAGAATACTAATGCAAGTATAAAGAATGCTAACAATCCCGGAATACCAAAAGGAACACCTAATAGTTGATTATTTGTTTGTGCAAAGATTATCCCAAATCCAACGTAAGCGTTTATTGCACCGTGTCCAAGTGCTGCAGTCAAAACTGATTTTGATTTAATTTTTAACCACCCAAAAAATATCCCTACAAATATAGTCCAAAGTGTGAAGAGAAATACACCCGGTAAAGGGTATTGGTGATAGTTATATCCCATTGCAATTAAAGGTGCATGCCATAGTCCCCATATAACACCAGTTATTAATAGAGTCTTTAGGATAGAAAACTTTTCTAGCAAGAGATCCTGAAGGTATCCACGCCACCCATACTCTTCTCCAAATGCGAATATAGAGTTAGGAAAAATAGGCGCAATTGAATAGTTGATTAAATAGATATAGATAGGAATACCATACTGAATTGGGAATATTAAATCCATATCAGTTCTTAGAGTTCCAAATCCCATTATTACAAATAGAAGAACTCCTAGCCCAATAACTAAAAATGGATAAAGATAGGCAGCTAAATAATATTTAATACTCTTGCCTTTGTTTATCCCAAAAGATGAAAGTTTTCTTTTAAGATAGAATTTGGTAAGTGTGACAGATACAATTAGCGGTACAAACATCATGGCAATTAGAAATGCAAATGTATTCTGGTATGTAAGGCCACCGTTAAGAAAAATAATTGCATCCATCAAATATGTAATAAAAAATGTGATTATTACAAAATAAATAATTCCTTTTGAGGAATTGTCATTTAAATTTGGAAGATTAGATGTCATTTTCTCACTGTACTAAATAATTATTTGTTATTTAAATAATTATTTCTAACAAAATTAGGGTAGACGAAAATTTTATAAAGGGTAATATATTACCACATTGGATATAAAAAAAATAATAAAGGAGGGATGCCCGTGGAAACAAAATTAGATTGGTGCAAATTAACTAGTAAGGACATAATAGAGAAGTTGAGTACATCTACGGGTGGGCTCTCCTCTAAAGAAGCGACCTCAAGACTTGAAAAGTATGGATACAATGAGATTAAATTCAAGAAAAGAGGGCCAATTATCAGATTTTTAATGCAATTCAATAATCCTCTGCTCATGGTTCTAATAGTGGCAGCTTTTGCATGTTTTTTCCTATGGGCTTTCATGGGAGAAGAAGATATCATAATGGACATGTGGGTTATTATAGGAGTTGTTATAGCAACAGCCGTGATTGGATTTATCCAAGAAGGGAAAGCTGAAGCCTCAATTGATGCCTTAAAGGATATGCTAGTGGATAAATGCAAGGTAATGAGAGATGGTGAAACTAAAGTAATTCCTGCAAGAGATCTAGTTCCAGGAGATATCGTTATTATTGAGGCCGGAGATAAAGTACCTGCTGACCTTAGAATAGTATCTTCAAAGAGTTTGCATTTAGATGAATCAATGCTTACAGGAGAATCAATGCCTGTCCGAAAAGGTACAGAAGATGATCCCAATAATAAAAATAACGAAGGAAAGTATTGTATGGCCTATGGGGGAACTTTTGTAACAAGCGGAAGAGGAAAAGGTATTGTATATGCAACTGCGGAAGAAACTGAAATTGGGAAAATAGCAAAACTAATGAAGAGTTCTGGCCAGACTACACCCCCTATATTAAAAAAGATATCGGCATTTGTAAAGCTACTAATCATTACTATTGTTTCTTTTGGAGTAATAGTTTTCGGATTGGGCGTACTAGAGGGATATGAAATAATCTATATGTTTCTTGCCATGATAGGCATGATTGTGGCATTAATACCTGAAGGGCTTGCTGGTGCTATAATTGCTGCTTTTGCTGTTGGATCCACCGTTATGGCAAAAAAGAATGCAATAGTAAGAAACTTACCAGCTGCTGAAACCTTAGGTAGTGTCACAGTTATTTGTTCAGATAAAACAGGGACCCTAACTAAAAATGAGATGACAGCAGTTCGGATATTTAGTGGAAATAGAACCTATATTGTTGAAGGTGTAGGGTACGAACCTGTGGGTCAAATATTGGAGAATGATGGAAATACAAAAGCAGAACTAACACCAGAGCTTATCCAAACTTTAAGAACAGGTTTTCTCTGTAATAATGCAGGTATAGCTATTGAAAAGAACAGATACGTTGCCAAAGGAAGCCATACAGAAGCGGCTTTAATTGTTTCAGCCACAAAAGCTGGCATCAATGAAAAACTTCTAAAATTGGATGAGATACCTTTTGAACCGAAACAACAGTACATGGCAACATTACATGAAGATTGTGATGGGAATATAATTTATGTAAAAGGTTCTCCTGAAAGAATTTTAAAATCTTGTAAAAATCAGTTTATCGATGGAAAAAAAATGCCACTTGACAAAGAACTGATAATGAAAAATGTCGAGGATATGGCTAAAGATGCGTTAAGAGTCTTAGCTATGGCTTACAAGAAAGTTCCTAAAGATAAACTTTCACTTGACGAGAAAGATATCTCAGATTTAACATTTGTTGGTGCTCAAGGTATGATAGATCCTCCAAGAAAAGAAGCTATTGATGCCATTGAAAAATGTAAAACAGCTGGTATTCGACCAATAATGATTACAGGAGATCACGCTTTTACAGCAAAAGCAGTTGCTAAACAGCTAAGGATAGGAGATGGAGAAGACGAAGTTTTGACAGGAAAAGAAATCTCAGAGATGACAGACGATCAACTTTTTGAAGTAGTTAATGATTTCTCAGTGTATGCAAGAGTTGAGCCAGAGCATAAATATAGAATAACAAAACAACTGCAAAAAAGAGGGCATATAGTAGCAATGACTGGAGACGGGGTAAACGATGCCCCCGCATTAAAAGCAGCAGATATTGGTGTTGCTATGGGTGTGGGAGGAACTGAGGTAAGTAAGGAAGCGTCGGATATCATATTAACTGACGATAATTTTGCTACAATAGTTGATGCTGTTGAAGAAGGTAGACATGTATATGATAATATCTGGAAAGTAATCCTCTACATAATGCCAACTAATGGAGGCCAAGGACTAGCTATGGCAGGAGCTTTATTCTTAGCACCTTTTATACCTCTTTTTAGCCATAGACTTCCCATAGAGCCAGTGCAGATATTGTGGGTCAACTTAATAATTGCTATTGCTTGCGCAATTCCTTTGATATGGGAGCCAGCGGGAAATGGATTATTAACTAGACCACCAAGAGACCCTAATGAAAAATTATTCAACAAATTTTTCATTCAAAGAGTTGGGATAGTATCCGTTGTAGAAGTGACAATGATCTTCTCAATGTATTTACTCTTCTTCAAGTCGGTGGGTAACTCTCTGGAATTTTTACCACAAGCCCAGACAATCGCATTCACAACTATAATAATGATTGAAGTTGGGTATCTGTTTACTGCAAGGTCACTTAGAGGCACAGCATTTAAGATAAATCCATTTAGAAACAAATGGTTAACAATTGGTGCTCTGACAACTTTGGTCTTACAAGTCCTCTTAGTCTATTCTGAGCCTCTGTTTGGAACAAGCCCTTTCAGAACTGCGCCATTTCCAGCTATCTGGTGGATTCCATTATGTATAGTGGCGACTACAAGCTTTTTTGTTATAGAAATAGAAAAGTTTATCAGAAGAAGACTAGAAATTAAAAAAACTGTAATATAATCTTATATTTTTTATTTTCTATTAAATTTTATTTAAAAATAACCGAAACATTTAAAAGGAAATAAATGGGCTTTAAAATGCATTAGGTGCATACTATGGAGTTAGTAATAATTAGGGGGGGTGCATTTTTGCCCCTCGCAAAGGTATAAATTCTTAATAAAGTTTCTCCGTAGTCTTACCTGTAACGTTCAAGTTGTAAGTGATTTTTTTTCATTTGAGAGAACTTACTATATAATTTATTTTGATAGGTGGATAGCATGGAAGAAGTTATTTGTGTAAGCGACTATAATAAGAAAGTATTAGAAAAGATGAACATACAAGGTATCAAGATATTTGATACAACTCTAAGAGATGGAGAGCAGACCCCTGGCGTAGCATTTAACGTAGAAGAAAAGATGAAAATAGCAGAAAGCCTCGATCTATTAGGAGTTGATGCTATTGAGGCAGGGTTTCCCATAACATCTGCCGGAGAAAAAGAAGCTATTAAAAAAGTATCTGATATGGGCTTAAAGGCAAAAATTTGTGGCCTTGCAAGATCCAATAAAAAAGATATTGATATCGCATTAGATTGTAATGTTGATAGAGTTCACACATTTATTGCTACTTCTCCAATACACCGAGAATTTAAACTTAAAATGTCAAAAGAAGACATCATGGCAAAAGCAATAGAAGGTGTTGAATATGCTAAGGATCACGGAGTTGAGGTAGAGTTTTCCTGTGAAGATGCAACAAGAACTGAGCTTGAATATCTTAAAGAGATGCATCGAGCTGTACGAGATGCAGGTGTAGACTATATCAATGTGCCAGATACTGTTGGTACAATAATGCCAAAAGCAATGAGATATCTAATAAAAGAGCTAGTTAACGATATCAACGTACCCATAAGTGTCCATTGCCACAATGATTTTGGTCTTGCTGTCGCAAATTCACTTGCAGCAGTTGAAAGTGGTGCCAAACAGATACACTGCACAATTAATGGTCTTGGTGAGAGGGCAGGTAATGCTTCTTTAGAGGAAACTGTGATGAGTCTAATGGCCCTTTATGGTGTCAGGTTTTCTCTCGATACAACAAGACTTACCTATATATCCAAACTAGTTTCAAGAATATCTGGCGTTGTTGTTCAGCCAAACAAGGCAATTGTTGGTGAAAATGCATTTGCCCATGAATCAGGTATTCATGTTCACGGAGTATTAAGCAAAGCTTTCTGCTATGAACCCCTTACACCAAAGTTAGTCGGAAGGGAAAGTGAGATTGTTGTCGGAAAGCACACAGGTCTCCATGCAGTTGAAAAGAAGCTTAAGGACTTCGGAATTGGATTAACAAAAGAACAGGTATTAGAGATTGTTGATGAAGTCAAAAGAATAAGGGAAAGCGGAAAGAAGATTACTGATGAAGATCTAATAGCGATAGCAGCTGGATATGTTGCAAAAGTTCCGGATGAAGAAAAGGAAGTAAAACTTGAAGAGATGTCTATAATATCAGGACTTCATATTACGCCAACAGCTACAGCTATACTAAACATAAATGGAAATAAAAAAATAGGTTCAAACATAGGGAATGGTGCAGTTGATGCAGCATTAAATGCTTTAAAGTCAGTTGTTCCAGAAAAGATAACGCTTGAAGAATACAGACTTGAAGCAATAACAGGTGGATCTGATGCTCTGTGTCAGGTATCTGTGAGAATAATAAATGAAGATAATATAAAAGCAATTGGAAAGAGTGTTGGCTCCGATATAGTCATGACAAGTGTCAATGCAACAATTGAGGCCATAAACAAACTAAGAAAGATAAGTAAAGAGGGGAAAACGAAATGAGCGAAGGTTTGAAAGGAACAGAAATCGTTGTAAAGTGTCTAAAAGAAGAAAACGTAAAGAATCTATTTGGTTTCCCAGGAGGCCAATTAATACCCCTCTATGATGAACTTTATGAAGAAACTGATGTCAGAAGTATTCTTGTAAGACATGAACAGGGAGCAGCTCACGCTGCGGATGGCTATGCTAGAGCTTCAGGGGATCCAGGAGTTTGCATGGCAACTTCAGGCCCAGGTGCAACAAATCTAATTACTGGATTACTGAATGCAACAATGGATTCAATTCCTGTTGTTGCTTTTACAGCTCAAGTTCCTACTAAAGCCATAGGTACAGATGCCTTCCAAGAGGCAGATACTTTTGGAATCACAATGCCCATAACAAAGCATAACTTTCTAGTCAAATCAACAGATCATTTATCTTGGACAATCAAAGGCGCGTTCAAGATTGCAAATACTGGAAGAAAGGGAGCAGTGGTTATAGACCTTCCAAATGATGTCCAGCAGAAGAAATCTAAAGAGTATCATCATGGAGAGGTAAAGTTTGCCGGATATAATCCGAGCATAGTTCCAAATCCTCTTCAGCTAAAGAGAATTGCACAAAAACTTGTAGAGGCTGAGAGACCCTTAATCCTTGCAGGAGGAGGAGTAATACTTGCAAACGCCTCGGAAGATTTGAGACTACTTGCTGAGTATCTTGGTGCTGGTGTAGCTACAACTCTAATGGGAAAAGGTGCGATACCTGAAAATCACCCTCTTTCTCTTGGAATGGTAGGGATGCACGGGAGACTTGGCGCAAATAAGATGATCAATAGCTGTGATGTTTTATTAGTCATTGGATGTAGATTCTCAGATAGAACAACAGGATGGGGGCTTGAATCCTTTGCTCCGGACGCAGTAAAAATTCACTGCGATATAGACTCATCAGAATTAAACAAAAACATAACAGTAGATTTCCCACTTGTAGGGGATGCCAATCTTGTAATAAGGGATCTAATTAAGTTTATCAAAAAATTTGAAGATGTTAAAAAAGACACAAACATCTGGAGGAAACGAGTTAATCAGCTACATAGCATGTGCGAGGAGTGTGAAACTGTTAAACCTAATGGCAAACTTACGCCAGAAATTATAATAAAGACAATTAATAATTTCCTTGATGACAATGCCATTGTCACTACAGAGGTGGGGCAGAATCAGATGTTTGCTGCTCACTACTATATTACAAAAAAGCCAAGGCAGTTTATATCCTCAGGTGGTCTTGGAACGATGGGATTTGGATTCCCAGCTGCGATTGGGGCAAAGGTTGCAAAGCCAGATAGTCAAGTTTTGGATATTGCGGGCGATGGTTCATTCCTAATGGTATGTCAAGAATTAGCAACTGCAATGACTGAGGACATACCTGTAGTTGTTGGAATATTAAACAACTCATTTCTTGGAATGGTTAGACAGTGGCAGGAACTGTTCTGGGATAAGAGGTATTCCGGAACAAAACTTGGAACAATCCCAGATTTTGTAAAACTTGCAGAATCCTTCGGCGCATATGGAGAAAGAGTTGAAAATTCTAGCGACATCGAGAAAGCACTAAAAAATGCTTTTGATTCTGGTGTCGTTTCAGTCCTTGATTTTAAGATAGAATCTGAAACTAATATTCTCCCAATGATCCCGCCTGGGGGCAGGGTTGATGAGATGATAGGGGTGGGAAGATGTCGACACAAATAATATCGGTTCTAGTAGAAGATGAAGCCGGATCTCTAACGAGGATGAGCGGCATGTTCTCTAGGAGAGGTATTAATATTCATTCCTTAACAGTTTCTCCTTCTGAAAAGGAAGGTATGAGCCGGATGACAATAGTAACGACTGGAGATGAAAGAGAAATCGAAAAGATAGAAAAACAATTGAACAAGCTCATAGAAGTTGTAAAGGTAAATATCTTGGATAAAAATACTTCAGTTGTAAGAGATCTTTGTCTAATGAAAGTTTATGCAGACAAGGAAAATAGAGCAGAGGTTTTAGAAATAGCCAATGCATTTAAATCAAATATAGTAGATATTAGTATAAGAACAATAACCCTAGAGATAACAGCAGATCCGCTAGATATAGACAGATTTGTTGAAACAATGAAGAACTTTGGCATAAAAGAACTCTTTAGAACAGGAGTTACTGCCATTTCTAGGGATATTGAAAAGAAAAGTGGAGGTTAAATTATGGCAACAATGTATTATGATTGTGATGCAGACCTTAAGTATTTACAAGGTAAAAAGGTAGCCGTAATAGGTTATGGGAATCAAGGAAGGGCGCAGGCTCTGTGTTTGCACGATAGCGGTATTGACGTTGTCGTCGGTGTAAATGAAGGGGGAAAGTCTTGGAACTGTGCTAAAGATGCAGGGATTAAGACGATGAGTGTTGAAGACGCTGCAAAGGCGGGAGACATTGTTCACATCTTGATACCTGATGAAGTCCAGCCACATGTATATGCAAAATACATAAAAGACAACCTAAAGGAAGGAGATGTTCTAAGCTTTTCTCATGGATTTAACATTACATTCAATCAGATCAAGCCACCAGAATATGTTGACGTAGTCATGGTCGCACCTAAAACACCAGGTAGTGAATTAAGAAGGCTTTACAGAGAAGGTTTTGGAGCTCCAGCTCTACTAGCCGTTGAGCAGGATTACACTGGAAAGGCTAAGCAGACAGCACTCGCAATGGCAAAAGCTATGAACTTAACAAAAGCTGGAGTAGTCGAAACTACATTTGAGGAAGAAGCAATTACAGACATATTCGGAGAGCAGTGTGTTCTCTGTGGTGGTATTACAGAACTCATTACAGCAGGCTTCGAAACATTGGTAAGTGAAGGCTACCAGCCAGAAATTGCTTATTTTGAGTGCCTAAACGAAATGAAGCTAATAGTAGACTTATTCTATGAAGGCGGTCTAGAATTGATGTGGGAGAGAGTATCAAACACTGCAGAATATGGTGGAAGAACTAGAGGTCCAATGATAATCGATGACTCAGTCAGGGAAAGAATGTATGAAGTTCTTGACAATATTAAATCAGGCGAATTTGCAAGAGAGTTCATGATGGAAAACTACACAGGCAGACCAGTGCTAACAAGAGCAAGGAAAGAGGGCAGTGAAAAACTCATAGAAGATGTTGGTAAAGACATCAGAAAGATGTTCTTAAAACCTGAAAAAAAATAATATAATTTAAATTTTTATTTTTTAGTTGATTTTTATGGGAAAGACCATATCAGAAAAAATAATCGGAAATAAGGCTGGAGTAAATGCTGAGGCTGGCCAGATAGTTGAAGCTAATGTTGATTATGTAATGGTAAATGATGTAACTGGACTCCCAGCATTTGAGCAGTTTGAAAAACTTCCAAAAGGCACAAAGCCGTATAAAGAGAAGATAGTGCTTATTCCAGACCATTATGTTCCTAACAAGGACGTTGCCTCCGCTGAGCAGGCAAAAAGAATGAGAGACTTTGCAAAAAAATACGAAATAGAAAACTACTTTGAAGTTGGGAGAGGTGGAGTATGCCACCAACTTATGATTGAGAAAGGTTTTGTTGCACCGGGAAGATTGATCGTAGGTGCAGATTCACATACATGTAGTTACGGTGCTTTAGGGGCATTTTCAACAGGTATTGGATCTACTGAAGCTGCTGCTGTAATGGCAATAGGAAAACTTTGGCTAAAAGTACCTGATAGTATTAAAATAACAGTCAATGGAAAACTTGACAATTATGTTTATGGGAAGGATATAATCCTAAATGTAATCGGGGATATTGGAGTAGAGGGTGCATTATACCAAGCCATGGAGTATTATGGGAATACCATTGAAAATTTAACACTCTCAGACAGGATATCCATTTCAAATATGGCAATAGAAGCTGGGGGCAAAGCCGGTATTATTCCTCCAGATGATAAAGTCTTTGAATATCTTCAGGGAAGAGTTAGAGGAAGCTACAATCCAGTTTATTCTGATAAAGATGCTTATTATATTGAAGAGTTAAAATATGATGCGTCAGATATACCGCCTACAGTTGCGAAACCATTTTTACCGAGCAATACTGCACCGGCATCTGAAGTTGATGTGAAGATAGATCAGGCCTATCTTGGCTCTTGTACAAACGGTAGAATCGAAGATCTAAGGATAGCAGCTGAAATTTTAAAGGGAAAGAAAATCAACTCTGAAGTTAGAATGCTTGTTGTTCCTGCGACAAAGGAAGTCTTTAATCAAGCATTAAAGGAAGGGCTGATTGAAATCTTTGAGAAGGCTGACTGTTTTGTATGTGGGCCTACATGTGGGGCATGCCTTGGTGGTTACATGGGCATACTTGCTGACGGCGAAAAATGTGTTGCTACAACAAACAGGAATTTCATAGGGAGAATGGGCCATAAAAACTCTGAGGTTTATCTGGCAAATCCTGCAGTAGTTGCCGCTTCTGCACTTGAGGGAAGGATCGTTGATCCACGAGAGGTGCTATAATGAAGGAGATCCTTGAAGGAAAAGTCATAAAATTCGGAGATAACGTTGACACTGATCAGATTATCCCTGCTGAATTTTTAGTTACTGGTGATCCCAAAGAACTTGCAAAAAACGCCTTTGTAAAAGTAAGGCCAGAGTTTAGAAATATCGTGAGAGAGGGCGATATAATAGTTGCTGGAAGAAACTTTGGATGTGGATCGTCCAGAGAGCATGCGCCAAGAGCGCTTATGGGCGCAGGTATATCGTGCGTTATTGCAAAAAGCTTTGCAAGAATATTTTTTAGAAATTCTATTAATTTAGGTTTGACCTTAATTGAATATGATGTTAGAGCAAATGAAGGCGATGAACTTTTAGTCGATCTGAAAGGAGGAACTATAAAGAACAAAAGATCTAATGAGGTCTTTGAATTTAAACCGCTGCCTGCCTTTTTACTCAAGATAGTAGAGAAGGGTGGCTTGATGGAATATGTAAAGGAGGTTCTTAATGAAAAAAATAGCCATAATGCCCGGTGACGGCATAGGACCTGAGATAATCGAAGAAGGAAAGAAGGTAATAGACGCAGCTTGCGACATAACAGGATTAGACATCGAATGGGAATACTACCAAAATGGGTCTGAACAATATTTAAAAACTGGAGAATTGATTACAGAAGATACACTAAAGGAACTTAAGAAAAAGGATGCAATATACTTTGGCTCTATTGGGGATCCAAGAGTTGCCCCTGGTGTACTTGAGAAAGGTATCCTCCTAAAAATGAGGTTTTATTTTGATCAGTATGTAAATTTAAGGCCTATTGTATCCTATCCAAATGTTCCTTGTCCTTTGAAAGATAAATCCTACAAAGATATTAACTTTCATGTGATTAGAGAAAACACAGAAGATTTCTATATAGGCATTGGTGGAAGATTCAAAGGAAGAAAAAACAAAGAGGAACTTGAGGTAATAAGAGACCTTTACGAAGTAAAGTTCAATATGGGTATTGATATCGATAGACCTGAAGAGATAGCCTATCAGATAGGGATGATATCCAGAGCAGGTTCTGAGAGAGTAATAAGATATGCCTTTGAACTTGCTAAGATGAAAGGTAAGAAAAGAGTAACATCTGTTGATAAGGCCAATGTCTTGACAAACATTTACAGTTTATGGCGAGATGTTTTTGAAGAAGTGGCAAAAGAATATCCTGGTTATGAAACTGAATTTGCATTTGTCGATGCAATTACAATGTGGTTTGTAAAACAGCCACAGTGGTATCAAGTCGTTGTTGCTCCAAATATGTTTGGAGATATAATTACAGATCTTGGAGCTATGATACAAGGAGGTCTAGGTCTTGCAGCTGGCGGAAATATTAATCCTGATGGTGTTTCAATGTTTGAGCCAATACACGGCTCTGCACCGAAATACAAGGGAAAAAATGTTTCAAATCCTCTTGCTACAATATTGAGTGGAGTCATGATGCTAGAAACTATCGGAGAACCAAAAACAGCAACAATAATTGAAAAGGCTGTAATCAAAGTCTTAGAAGAAGGAAAGGTAAGGACACAGGACCTTGGAGGAACTTCAAAGACAACTGAGGTCGGAGACGAAATAGTCAAGAAGATCAAACAATAGGAGAAAAAAATGATAAGGCTTTTTGATACAACCTTAAGAGACGGAACACAGGGAGAAGGTATATCCTTCTCCGCTAATGATAAGTTGAAGGTATGTGAAAAGCTTGACGAACTAGGCATACATTACATCGAGGGCGGATGGCCAGGCTCAAATCCAAAGGATGTGGAGTTCTTCAAAAATGCCAAAGCTCTTTCATTATCTACTTCAAAGATTTGTGCCTTTGGGAGTACTAGAAGGGCGAAGCTAAAGGCCGAAGATGATCCTAATCTAAAGGCTATTATTGACGTAGACACAGAAGTTGCATCGATTTTTGGGAAGAGTTGGGATTTCCATGTCATTGAAGCATTGAAGATTCCACTTGAAAAAAATCTAGAGATGATATATGATTCTATAGTTTTCCTAAAGGAACATGGAATTGAAGTCATCTACGATGCAGAGCATTTCTTTGATGGATTTAAGAGAAACAAAGAATATGCTCTATCAACGATTAAAGAAGCTGACAAAGCTGGCGCAGACTGCATATCTTTATGCGATACAAATGGAGGGAGTCTGCCCTTTGAGATTGGAAACATTATTAATGAAATTAAATCTGAAATTAAAAGTAAAATTGGTATTCACGCTCATAATGATTCAGAATGTGCTGTTGCAAACTCACTTGAAGCGGTCAAAAATGGGGCTGTGCATGTCCAGGGAACTATTAATGGATATGGAGAAAGGTGCGGTAATGCAAATCTTTGCTCAATAATCCCTGGCCTTAAAATTAAGATGAAGCTTGATTGTATATCGGATGCACAACTAGGTAAACTAAAAAATGTCTCAGCATATATAGCAGAGCTTGGAAATATCTCCCCTGAAATGCATCAGCCATATGTGGGTGCAAGCGCATTTGCACATAAAGGTGGAATCCACGTTAGTGCTATTCAAAGACACCCCGATACCTATGAGCATATTAAGCCAGAGCTTGTTGGAAATAGAACAAGAGTTATAGTATCTGAATTATCCGGCAGAAGTAACATTATTTTTAAGGCCAAAGAGTACGGAGTTGATCTAGAATCTGCTGATGCTAAACTAGATTTCATTTTAGAAAAAATAAAGAAACTTGAAAACGAGGGTTATCAGTTTGAAGGTGCAGAGGCTTCATTTGAGCTTCTTATGAAGAAAGCTCTAGGAACTTACAAGAAGTTCTTTGATCTTGAAGGATTTAGAGTTGTTATTGACAAAAGAGGCGATATGGAATCTCGCTCTGAAGCTACAATAAAGCTTAAGGTAAATGATAAAGAGTTCCATACGGCCGCTGAAGGTAACGGTCCTGTTAATGCGCTTGACAAAGCACTTAGAAAAGCTCTAATTGGCGCTTATCCTGAGATAAAGAACTTCAATCTCACCGACTATAAGGTTAGGGTCCTTGAAGGCGAAGAAGGAACTGGTTCGGTTGTAAGAGTTTTAATAAGAACTCATGGCTACAACAAGATGTGGGATACTGTTGGAGTATCGGAGAACATCATAACTGCTAGCTGGTACGCACTTGTGGATAGCGTTGAATATGGATTATCAAAATTTGTGGATGTGAATAAGTGAGAAGTTCTATAATTAAAGAGGATGTTGATAAGGCAGGGGCAAGAGGCTTATTGAGAGCTGATGGGCTAAAAGATGAGGACTTTAAGAAGCCGTTCATAGGTGTAGCCTCAGCTTACTCTGAAATAGTACCAGGCCACATTAATCTTAGAAAACTAACAGACCTTGTAAAGAAAGGCATTAGAGATGCGGGTGGTGTCCCATTCGAATTTGGTATGCCCGGCATATGTGATGGAATTGCAATGGGGCATCAGGGTATGAGGTATTCTCTACCATCAAGAGATATTATTGCTGATTCTGTTGAGCTAATGGTTTCTTCTCATCTATTTGATGGATGGGTTGGAGTTACAAATTGTGACAAGATAACGCCAGGTATGCTTATGGCCGCGGGTAGAATAAATATCCCGGCTGTTATGGTCACTGGTGGCCCAATGGAACCAGGAAAATATAAAGGAAAACAACTTGATCTAATCTCTATCTTTGAAGCTATTGGAAGTTATAAAAATGGAGATGTCTCTGAAAAGGAGCTTAGAGAAATAGAGAAGAGGAGTTGCCCTGGTGCTGGAGCATGTGCAGGTCTATTCACAGCAAACTCTATGGCCTGTATGACTGAAGCATTGGGTCTTTCCGTCCCAGGGAGCGCTACTGTTCATGCAACTGACAAGAGAAAAGAAGAAATAGCTTACCAAACAGGGAAGCTTATAGTTGAACTTGTTAAGAAGGACTTGAAACCAAGAGACATAATCACTAAGATGAGCTTTGAAAATGCAATAAGAGTTGATATGGGAATAGGCGGATCATCAAACACTGCACTACATCTGCCAGCAGTTGCTAATGCATTTGGAATTGTCCTTCCCTTGACATTATTTGATAAGCTCTCTAAAGAAACACCGCACCTTGTAAATTTAAGGCCAGGTGGACCCTTCTTTATGAGAGACTTTGATGATGCAGGCGGCATCCCTCAGATATTAATTAGATTAAAAGATAAACTAAATCTTGAAACAAAGACAGTTATGGGAAAAACACTTGGTGACGTACTGAAGAAAGTCAAGCTCGTCAAATCAGACACAATTAGAGATATTGATAATCCTTATCACAAGCAAGGTGGAATAGCCATACTCAAAGGAAATCTGGCCCCTAATGGTTCTGTTGTGAAGCAGACAGCAGTTAGCGAGAAGATAATGAAGTTTGAAGGTAAGGCCAAAGTCTTTGAAAGTGAAGAAGCGGCTACAAAAGCCATACTCTCCGGTAAGATTAAGTCAGGCATGGTTGTTGTCATAAGGTACGAAGGGCCAAAAGGTGGGCCTGGAATGAGGGAGATGCTAGAACCAACAAGTTTGATAGCAGGTATGGGGCTGTCTGAATCGGTGGCCCTAATTACAGATGGAAGATTTTCTGGAGGAACAAGAGGTCCTTGTATAGGTCATGTGGCCCCAGAAGCATTTGACAAGGGGCCGATAGCTGCTGTAAAAGATGGAGATATAATCAAAATAGATATACCTAAAAGAAAACTTGAGGTAGCACTAACTGCTAAAGAGATAGAAGAAAGACTAAAAGTTGCAAAGCCACCAAAGAAGAATATTCCAGGTATGCTTTTGAGATACAGAAAACTTGTTTCCTCGTCCGAAAAAGGTGCTGTGCTGGAATAAAATGGGGCTTGAATCTCTAGGATTTCATTACTCAATTTTAAGTTCTATCTTAAGCTCTTTTTTAATAATTTATTCCCTTTTTTTAAGAGACAAGGATTACAAAAAGGCAGAAGAGTTATTCATTTTTGGTGTCATTTTTATAGGTATCAGCTGGAGCGGTATTGAATGGTCACTTTATTTGGTGGGATATAATCTATTCTTACTTCTTTCAAGACCTATATTCCCACTGCTTTGCTATTTTTTAGCTACTTCAGCTTTTATTGTTTATATTTCTGAAAGATATTACAGAAGAAGAATCTGGGTTATCTTTGCAATATTAGCTTTTATTATATCAATCATAGCTGTAAACTGCATGAACTGCCTCTTTGAGTGAAGTTTTTAAACAGAATTTAATAATAGGATTTAATGTTCTTTTATAACAGGGAAAATGTTCAGGGCGAGGAAGCGAAAGCACTTTCTATCATACTGCCTACTGTTGGGTGCAGATGGAGAAGGTGTAATATGTGTTCATACTTTGAGGATTCTCCTAGCGACTCTTCAATTGATATATTCAGCATATTTGTTCAAGAGTTTAACAGTGCTTATGATGAAGAAATAAAGAAGGTCAAACTATTTACATCTGGAAGTTTTCTTGATCCTAAAGAAGTTGATCATGCTTGTGCAAAGAAAATTATTTCTTTTCTATCTGAAAAAGGAATCTTAGAAGTAACATTAGAATCTAGGCCAGAATATGTTGAAGAGAGTTACTTGAAAGATTTAATCGGGAATAATGATCTTCAAATTGAAGTTGCAATGGGATTGGAATCATCAAATAACAGGATACTAAAGCATTCTATTAACAAGGGATTTACCTTTGAAGATTTTCTTTCTGCGAGTGAGATTCTAAAAAAGCTGGATATTGTAAATAAGGCCTACTTGATGATTAAGCCTCCATTTCTAACTGAAAAAGAAGCTATCCATGATGCTATAAACTCTGCAAAAAGTATAGAGATGATTGCTGATGTAATTTCGTTTAATCCTATGACGGTCCATAAGAATACATTTGTGGAGCACCTCTGGAACAAGGGAGAGTATTCACCACCTTGGGGATGGAGCATATTGGAAATCCTAAAAGAGACTGCAAAATTAAGGCCAGATGTAATTTGCCATCCAGTAGCATTCGGCAGATCACGTGGCCCTAAAAATTGCAAGAGTTGTAACAGGGAAATTGAAAAAAAGATTTTAGAATTCTCAATTAATAACGATGTAAATATATTAGAGTCCAATTGTGATTGTAAGAAAGAGTGGGAAGAAGAACTTATGAAGTTTTGAAACTGACCCTATTTTAAGAATAAAAATAACTGTGCCATCGAGATTTATTTTATAAAGAAAAACATCCAAAATTTCTATAAGGTAATTTTTACCTATTTTTGAAATTATAAAGAATGATTATTGAATTAATTATCAATTTTTATTTATTTTAACATTTATATATTGTGTTAGGGGACTAGAACAATTTTATGCATTCCTATAATTGCCGATATTTATAATTTTTTTTAATGCAATCAACGAAATATTTATAAATATATGATAAATAATAGATACGTGGATATAAATGGCAGTAGAAAAAAATTATTCAGATTGGTTGCAAGTAATCCGAGAGAATAAATCAAAAACTAAACCTAATGACATGAAAGGTGAAATTGGCATAGCTTTGAAGACTATAGACAAGATGTATGGTAGTGGTGCGGCAACGAGAGCAATGGCACAATGCGACTTACCTGAATTAGGTTGGAAAACATTTGAAGAATTGAAATAATCTATTTTATTATCTTATTTTAACAATCTCTAACACAAAAATATTTTGTATTAACCCTTAAAATGCCCTACTCTTTCATACATCTCTTGCAGTTATATCTTGGAGCATTGGGACACACCTCACATCCCCTAAAATAAATTCGCCTTTTTGGGAGTTTTCTAAAAGGCCGTGTCCGGGAATTCCATAGACAATTACAACTATCTTTTCTAATCCGCATTCCGGACATTTTGGTGCATTAGTTATCATGATAATAAGTCTTGTATGAATCTTATATCTATATTTGACTCAAGAAAATAATAATCTCCAAAAATATTAATAACTTAGTAAGCATTTAAAATAATAAAAATTGGAAGAGGTGGATTAGTTATTTAGAGTTTTTGCATTAATACAAAGTAATTCTATTTAATATTCAAAATGTAGAAATCCTTATATATAACAATGTTATATAGTATATTGTGAGCGTTGAAAAGGGTCTAGAGAGAGGGTGGCTACAGTTTCTTATATTGAGGGTAGTCTGTGAAACTCCTTCGTATGGCTATGAAATCATTAAAAAAATAGAAAAAATGAGTCGTGGACGACACATAGTCAAAACTGGAACAATGTATACTACTTTGAGAAGAATGGAAAATAGCGGGCTATTGTCTTCAACTTGGGAAAAGAATCAAGATGCACCAGATAAAAGAATTTATGAGCCAACAAAAGAAGGTGAAGAATTTCTTAAGAAGTGGTTTGAAAACCTAATTGAGAGTAAATCAATAATCGATAGTATGATCGAGTTTTACAATAATAAGTTTGGAGGAAGATAGATGTATTTTAATAATTTAATAGAAAATAATTATTTTTCTGACAAAGAGCCTAATAAAAAAGATCTTATCAAATCAGGAAAATTCAATATTGTAACTGTATACTTCAAAGTTGGTCAAGAGATACCACCTCATCCGGAACCGTATGCTGTATTTTTTTATGTGATGAAAGGTAGAGGAATTTTCTCAAATAAAGAAGGTAAATTTGAACTCAAATCTAATCAAGGTATTTTTGTAGGCCAAGATGAAATTCGTGGTATAAAGTGTCTTGACGATATGGTAATCATGGGGGTTCAGGATGGCCATTGATTTTCTTATCTTGAATCTCTTAGTACTGGTGGCTCTGGGCATTTCATTTTTTAAATCAAAAGAAAAGACATCAAAGGTAGTAAAAATTGCATTTAAGTCATTAGTTAATACTGCACCGTATATCATAATAACAATTGTAATTATAGGCATCATGCAGGGATTTATCCCAAATAGATTAATAGCAGAATATCTAGGAGAAAAATCAGGCATTTCTGGCATTCTTCTGGCATCTCTTATTGGGGCCATCTTGTACATTCCTGCTTTTGTTTCATTTCCATTAGTGGCTTCCCTAATTGAAAAGGGAGCGAGTGTGATGATCGGAGCGGCATTTATCACAAGTCTTACAATGATAGGTTTCACATCCATGCCTCTCGAAATAAAAGAATTTGGGATTAAGTTTACAGCTATGAGAAATATATCAAGTTTCATTGCTGCTATATTGATAGCAGTTATAATGGGTGTATTAATATGAAGGACAATAAAATGATGAAAGAAAACGATATATCAAAAATTATCAAGAGCTATGCCGGAGTTCTAATATTTGCAGCACTGTTTATTGGAGTAGTAACATTATTTCCTGAAAGAAAAGAGATAATTGTCAATGAATCTTCAAAATATTTTATAGAAATGCTATTGATTATCCCGGCGGTAATGCTTTCTATAGGATTATTCAGTGTTTGGGTGTCTAAAGAACAGACCAGTAAATATTTGGGTAAAGAATCCGGCATTAAAGGGGCGTTGATCTCAATCATTATTGGATCTCTTCCTACGGGGCCACTTTACATGTCCTTTCCTATTGCATCATCTCTTTTAAAAAAAGGAGCCAGTATGTTAAGCATTGTAGTTTTTTTGGGAGCATGCGCATGCCTAAAAATACCCCAAGGGTTAGTTGAATTAAAATTTATGGGACTAAAGTTTATGGCAATACGATGGAGTTTCAGCATTCTCTTAATTATTCTAATGGGATACATAATAGAACGAGTAATTGATGTAAAAAAATAGATATTGCCAGAAATATAAAATAAGAAAAATATTTTTATTTTTTCTTTGCTACAATGCTCAAGCTTTCAATAGGCAAACCGTAATATTGCCTTATGCTTATTTCTTCATCACTTGATGTAGTTGAGATTTCAAATCCTGTGTCCTTGATTATTTTAATATAGTCTTCTTTTAATATTGAGCCGGCGATACAGCTAACGAGAAGCATCTCATTTTTTCTTAAATCATCACTTAGATTTTGAAGCAAGACTATGTCAGATATGTACATTCTTCCTCCTTTCTTTAGAACTCTGTGAGCTTCATTGAAGGCTTTGGCTTTATCAGGCACAAGATTAATCACACAATTGCTTAATATCACATCTACTGAATCATCATCAATTGGAAGATTTTCTATGTCACCGTGTCTAAATTCAACATTCTTATATCCATATTTCTTTGCATTTTGCGTTGCTTTTTGAACCATTGTCTCAGTGAAGTCAACACCTATGACATTTCCTTTTTCTCCAACTTTATCTGCGGCAAGAAAACAGTCAAGTCCTGCCCCTGAGCCAAGATCTAGTACAGTTTCTCCTTCTTTTATCTCGCCAAGAGTAGTAGGATTTCCGCAACCTAATCCAAGATTGACCTCAGATACATTTCCGATCTGTGTATCTGAATAGCCCAATGATTTAGCAATTAGTTCATTATTATTACCGCCGCCGCATCCGCAACTGCAGCCACAGTTGGAAGATGCTATTTTAGAATAATTTTCTTTTACAATTCTCTTAATATCTTCATCTCTCATATTTAATCCCCTCACAACAAGCCATTCCTTCAATGCCAAAATTTTTTAACATGTCGATTGTGGCCTTATCTTTGATACTGTAGATAATATTCCTGCCTTTCTTTTCTGATTTTAATATGCCAGCATCGACTAAAATCTTAAGATGCCTCGAGATTGTAGTCTGGTCTTTTTGGATATCAAACGTGAATTCGCATGCACAATACTCTTGGGTTAATAGGCATTTAACAATTTTAAGACGAGTTTCATCGCCTAGAGCTTTGAATACATCTACCTGAGCATCCATAATATTCATGTATATATGTGCATATATAAATATTTCTATTATAATAACAATTTTTTTAAATACACTCAAATATATCAAAACTGAGAGTATGAAGAGAATTGGTATTGTTGCTTGCGAGATCTTTGAAGAAGAGTTGTTAAAGCTCTTATCTGAATACAATTACATCAATAGAATTATACTTGTTTCTAATGATTCTTCAAAAGAGTTTCAAAAATGCTTGAGTCTAAATATAACTATGAAAAAATCTCTATTGCAAGAGAACTGTGTTCAACAAGATTTCTAAAAAGACAAGAGCCTCTAGAAGTTGTTGTGAATATCCTGCCTTTTGCCCTCCATCTTTATGCAGAAGATATCAAAAGAGAAGTAGTTGCAGCGTCAAAAGAAATTGAAAAGCATGTTGATTATATTTTATTACTATATGGATTATGCGGTAATGCTTTAGGTTCTATACGAGAATTATTAATTAATAACAAAATAAAAGTTCCTTTTGATATTCTAACTAATGAAAAAGGGGAGATAATGGATGACTGTATATGCGCCCTTTTAGGGTCAAGTGAAAAATATCTAAAAGAATTAGAACAAACTACAAATATTTTTTTTATGACTCCCGGGTGGACAAAACTTTGGCCAAGGCTTTTAGAAGAAAAGACAAAAAATATAGATACAAAAAGAATGGCCGAGTTATCTGAAATGGATGTTAAAGAAAAGTTTAAAATGGCCCTTGGAAGCTCCGACTATAAGAGGGTAATAGGAATAGAACTTGATTTTATTGATAAATTTAATTTTAGGGCCAGATGCAAAGAGTTTGCATCGCATTTTAATAGTGAAATTGTCATAAGGGAAGGAACTATTGATACTTTAAGAGAATCATTCGAAAAAGCTATGAAAGAAATAGAAAAATAATTTATGATTGATTCTATAAGTTAGTATACCTATATCCTGTTTAAAAAATTGATTTTACTATTAATAAAAAATATAAATATTTAGTTAGAGTGTTACCCACCACTGCATTTACTGCAACCACCAGAACTGCTTCCGCCTGCAGAGTGTACTGGTACGAGGCCCATTGTATCGTAGTCTAATGCAAACAAGTTTGATTTTAATGTACTAACAGGCCCATGCCCATCATTTGTCCTAAACCAGTATTCTATCTCCCAGCCTCTTGCCTTCGGAGCTAATTTAAATAAATCTTCCTCTGACAATGGGAGTGTGTATAAAATCCCATCTTTTGAATTATTATCTGTGATGTCTTGCTTTTCCATTACCCTTCTAGAACCATTAATGTAGACAAACATATAGGCAGGCAAGTCTCCGTCAGTATCTTTGTAAATCACTTGAAATTTGTATGAAAAGGTATTTCCTTCAAAAGTATATAACAAAACTCCGCCTTCAAGGGTTGGTGGTGTATTTTGGGCAGCAGAAATAGGCGTTATCAATATTGAAACGGCAAATATAATTGCTGCAAATATCCCAAATAGTTTTCTCATATTTTTACCTCCAAACATAGGTTATTAAACTATTAATATTAATTATAAAAGTCTTTTTATTATAGATTAAACAAATTACTATCTAATAAACTTATTATTTCTAAAAGTTGATAAATCTTTAGAATTATCTCCATATAAGGAATATATAGTAAATTCCAACTATTATAAATATCACTGCAACTGCCTTTCTCATCCACTTTTCAAATGTCTGGACTTTCTTCATGACCTCGCCCATTTTTGAAACACTAAAAACTAATAATAGTGAGAATATGATCACTGGCAATCCTGTTGCAATTGCAAAGATTGAAGGTATAATAATTGGATCACTATTCTGAAGTGCTAAAGGAATAAGCATGCCAAAGTAAAATACACCACTTATTGGGCAGAATGCCAGAGCAAATAACATGCCTAACAATAGGCTGCCAAATAATCCTTTTTCAGATAAATATTCCTTAAGTTTAGCTATTCTTTCACTACTTTTTCCAAAACTTATATTGAATATATTAAGCATTAATATACCAAATAATAGCATAAGTGGTCCTAATAATACTTTTCCGTATTTTTGAAGTCCGATAGATATTGAAAATGTACTAATGCCTACCCATACAATGACTGCTGCTATGCCAATATATACAATCATCCTGCCAATGGTATATAAAATTCCAACAAGCAATGTATGTTTGCTGTTTCCAATTTTTTTAGATGCGTATGCTATAGCAGTAATATTAGTTGCAAGTGGGCATGGACTTATTGTAGTCATTAGTCCTATGAAAAAAGCAGCTATTAATGGAATATTACTTCTGCCTAATGATTCAAATAAAGGCATTAAAGATATAGTACTACCTTTATTGTATAATAAGTAAACAGCACTAATGAGAACAAAAAATAATGGAATAATGAAGTAGAGTTTATTTGAATATTTTCTTTTGGGTGGAATATCTTTAATAGATTCCTTAAGAGTAATTGAATACAAATCCATGATTTCTTTTTTTCTAGCTTCGAATTCGTCTTTTGATATTGCGTGGGACATATATAACTTTGTCAGTTGTTGTATTTTATCATCCAATGCTCTGTCATGATTAGACTGAATCATTTTATCACCAATAAAAAGAGAGAATTATATTTTGGTAAGGTCCCCACTAAGTCTCATATCAACAAGTTGTTTTACATAGTTCATGAAGTTGTCCTTGTTCTCAATTCGGTACCAAACACCAAAATTTTCTTCAATATAAAGGTGGCCTTGGTCATCATATACCCCAATGCACAATGCGGATCCTGGGGGCCTGTATAGTAAGACAAGTTCTTGATTTTCAGGGAGCTCATAGTTAACGTGTTTAAAGGTAATTCTTCCATTGCTTAATTCCTTAGAATAGTATTTGTTAATAGTTTCTTCTGCATATTCCCCCAAAGTCTTACAGCTATAACATTGGACTTTTGGGTGGAAGTGGAGAATCTCAACCTTCAAAACATTTACTTTTTCGGGAGATACATTTGTATTTCCTTGATTTGTATTTGTCTGCGTGGTCGTCTGCTGTGATTGCTCTTGAACTGCACTATTACTGACACAAGCAGAAAAAAGGACTAAAGAAGCGATTAATAGGATAATAAACAAGAATTTTTTCATTATATATGCCCCCATATTATAGTACCACATATAAACATATAAGTAGTTATTTATAGTATATTTATAAACATTTTGGTAGTATGAAATATTCAAATTTTTTTTACTAATCTTATAGAATAAAAATTAAAAAATATCTCACAATCAATCTTTAAAAAAGTTTATATATCAATATATAAATAATCACACATGGTAATTGATGAAAAACGAAATATTTCACTCCTTAAAGCAATGGGGGAGAGTACAAGGTATAAAATTCTTAGCGTGCTTGTTTTGGGGGAACGGTGTGCTTGCGAAATTCCGGGATTAATAAAAAGGTCTCAACCTAACACATCAATGCATCTCGCAAAATTACAGGATTGGGGGATTATACAATCAAGAAGAGACGGCAAAAGAATACTCTACACAATTAAGGATTCAAGAGTTAAGAAAATTTTAGAAATTGTGAATAAGGAGGATTGATTCTATTAAAGTAAAAGTTTTGGGAAGCGGATGCGCAACATGCAAAAATCTATATGAAAAAATAAAAAGATTAGCAAGTGAGGGAAAAATTAATGCAACTGTTGAATATAGTTCTGATATAAATGATCTTATTAATGAAGGAATAATGGGAAGCCCGGCGATACTAATAGATGGCAAAGTTGTAAAAGTTGGAAATCCCTCAGAAGAGGAGCTTAATAAAATTCTTGGCATAAAATAAGTGGAGGGTTATATATGAGAATGTTAGAAGAATTCTTCCCCGAATTTACAAAAAAATTAGATGAGATGGATGAGCTATACAAAGATAAAAGAACAATAGATGATAAGACCTATCAGTTCATATGTTTTGCACTTTCTATTAAAGCCAGATCAAAGCCGTGTGTATTAAAACATTTCAAAGGGGCCCTTGAAGCCGGAGCTACAGTAAAGGAATTAAGTTACATTTTTGCTTTGGTAATGAGAGAAGCTGCTGGGGCCGATGACTGCTGGACACACGACGTAATAGGGGATTGGAAAGAGATACTAAAAGGCAATATAAACTGTGAATGTAAAAAATAATTATTTTATTATATATTTCCAAATATTAGTCCTGCTATAGTAGAATACAATATAACTAGCATTACATAAACTATAGTTCTTTTTGAACCTAACACTTTTCTAATCACGAGCATATTAGGTAAACTCAGACTGGGCCCTGCTAATAATAAGGCCAAAGCTGGACCTTTTGCCATTCCTTTTGCGATAAGTGCTTGTAGTATAGGAATTTCAGTTAATGTGGAGAAGTACATAAATGCCCCAAATATAGAAGCTATCAAATTTCCCAAGACATTATTTTTTCCAACTATCTGTTCAATTAAATATTGGGGGATTAAAGGCATTATGAATCCAGCTATAAAGACACCAATAAACAAGAGAGGAATCAACATCTTTGAAAAATGCCAAGTTTCTTTAAGCCATGATGTAGAAGTTTCTTTAGAAAATTTGAAAATTGCTATTAAAGCTACAACTAATGTTAGAATTCCCATAGTGATGTATTTCAAAGATGGCCCTATTGATAAACCATTTACGACAAGCATCATTACCAGTGAAAAAAAGAATCCAATTAGAATTTTTGAAGAAACAGATACATCAGCACTTTCTTCTAAATATAGTTTACCACCTTCAGATCTTTCTCTAAAAATTAAAGCCATTGAAATCCCAACTATAATCGAAAGACTAACCGCAGAGATAACTCTTGCAAGACCTATAGAGAAACCTAAAACACTAAATGTTAAGAATATAGCTGCAATATTAATAGCTGGACCAGAAAATAGAAAAGTAACAGCGGGGCCAAGACCTGCCCCCCTTTTTCTTATAGATGCAAATAATGGAAGTATTGTGCAAGAGCAAACAGCAAGTATAGATCCAGATACTGAGGCAATACCATAGGATATTAATTTATTACTGTCACATCCAAGATACTTTAAAACAACGTCTTTTTTTACAAATATACTAATGGCGCCGGCAATGAACATGGCAGGAACTAAACACGTCAAAACATGCTTTCTTGCATAATCGTGCAAGAGATAGACGGCACTAAATAATGATTCCTGGAAAAGATTATTTGTGATAGGCATGAAATAAAATCCCAAAAAGAGGATAATTAATATCAAAAGAATATTCTTTTCTTTCATAACGAGCCCTTTGCTATCAATTTATAATTCTAAACATATAATTATTAATTGATATATAAAGTTTTCTACATTAATATAAGAACAAATAATTGGCCTTAAAAATAGCTAAATTAAAAATTAATTAAAATAGAAAAATATATTTTTAAGAGTACTCTTCGAGTCCTAGCCTCTTTAATGTTGCCTTTGTTGGAACTCCTTTTCTATCCCAACCTCTGAGGTCATAATATTCATCGAGCATTGTGTCAAGCTCTTTCTGTGGTGTGTACATTCCTTTTGAAGCACCAGATGGAATTGGCTCGTTCAAAGCTCTCCATGGAATTGTGTCGCCTGTTCTTGCTTTACCCGATTCTCTGATTGTGAATAATCTCTCCATTGTGTAAATTCTTTCTGCAATTAACTTGATTTCGTCTAAAGTTGTGTTCCATCCTGTTACTGCGTTTATCCAATCGGAATGAGCTTGAGCTACTGATGTTCCATAAATTTTTTCAGCAAAGTGACAAACAACAAGTGAGTCTCCTAAGCATGTCCAGTTTTGAGTATTAAAAGCATTCAAAGCCCTTCCTTCTGTTGTTTTTCTCTTCTCTGGGGGTAGTCCATATTCAATTGGTCTTGCATCGTGATGGCTTCCTCCCCTTGGAGATGTTGCGTAACCAACAGACATAGTCTTTTGTGCTCTTGGAGAGTGACCTGCAGGTTCAAGACCTTTGACATGGAACGCATATTTGTATGCATCCCCACCTAATTTTTCTGCAATTGCTCTTGTTCCCTTACAAATCAAGTCTCCAAATTCCCCTCGTCTCTCGGCTATTATTCTAACAAGCTCAAGAAGGTCTTCACCGTTTCCAAATTTAAATGTACGGCCACCTGTATCTTTTTCTGTTAAGAGTCCTCTTTCCATTAATTCCATAATCATTGAAGCTGTTACACCTGCAGATATTGTGTCTAGCCCATATTCATCAGAAAGTCTATCTGCCTCAATCACGTAGTCAACGTCACCTATAGCCGGCATACTACCAAAAGAATATTGAGTTTCATATTCAGGTCCTTCTGAAACGTTGTCCCACTTGTTAACTTTGAAATCTTTTGCGCAGTGAATACAGCAGCTGAAGCATGACCTATGTCTAATTAAATGTTCGGTATTGAGTATTTCTCCACCAATCTTATCAACATGTTCAAATGTTTCTTCCTGCATGTTTCTTGTTCCCATTCCCCCAAATGCATTAATGCTTGCAGGAAGCCCTGTAGTTCCATACTTAGAAAGACCCCCTAAAGTTTCTTTGGCTTTCTGAGCGAATTCTCCGTATAAGGCCTTTACTTTTCCCATGTCAGCTACTTTAACGTCTTTGTCACCGTATATAGCAATAGCTTTAAGGTTCTTTGATCCCCAAACTGCCCCATTACCACTTCTTCCAGCAACTCTTGTATCGGTGATAATTGAAGTCATAGGTACTAATTTTTCCCCTGCTGGCCCAATACATGCAACTTTATATTCATGTGTAAGTTCTTTTTTAATTCTGTGTTGTGTTTCTATTGTTTTAAGGCCCCAGAATCTTTCTGCCTCTCTTATTTCAACTTTATCGTTGTTTATAACAATCATTACTGGAGAAGCAGCTTTACCTTTAATTACAACGGCATCATATCCTGCATATTTCAACATTGCAGCGAATCCTCCACCAGCACTACTGTCTGCAAGAAGCCCAGTTTGGGGAGATTTTGCTCCAAAGTGTGTTCTTCCTGCTCCATGCGCTAAAGTACCGCTCAAAGGACCTGATGCAAATACAGAAACTGCTTCAGGCGAAAGTGGATCTATACCCTTTTTTACTTCGTCATAAAGATATTTTATTATGAATCCGTTTCCACCTAGCCATTTTCTATAAAAATCTTCATTTGGAGTTTCAACTTCAATTTTACCTGTAGTTAGATCTATATGTAAAATTTTACCAGCATAACCATAAACCATTTTAATCACCTACCGACAATGCATTTTTTGGACAAATCTTAACACATTCTGGTTCCCCTTCACATAAATTACATTTAATTGGGAGTTTGTAATCTTTATGCCAATAAATACCATCGTATGGGCAGGCTCTAACACATAATCTGCAACCAATACATTTATCTTCTATGAGAACAACTCTTTCTAGATCTTGATCAATTATAAGGGCATCTGTTGGGCAAGCTTCAACACATGGGGCATCATCACATTGTAAACATACATTGTATTTTGGCGCAACATAGTCTTCCGTCTTAATTCTAATTCTAGATTTTTTTGGGTTAAATGCATCGTACCACTTAGATGAACAAAACAGTTCACATAAATTGCATCCAGCACATTTTTTTTCATCAAAAACTATATGTTTCATTTAAAATACCCTCCTAGGATTGTTTCTGTTAATATTTATTCATATAAAAGATTTTCGGAATTATCGATATGTTTAAATAAATATAACGAAAAAATATATTTATTTAATTTTTTTACCAGTTTTTATACATTCTTTGCAAATTTGCCCTTCTAATACACATGATATACATATTGTTCTTCCACAAAGTCTGCATATATATGGGTAAACGACATGTTTTCCACAAATCATACATATCATAGCTATTTAGGTGTAAACTTCACAACCATTTGAAGTTACAATCAAGCTATTTTCAGCCTGAGACACCAAACCTCCTTCGCTGTCTAATAAAACATTGTAAGGATAAATTGCATTTGCCCTAATAAGATTTCTTAAAGAGAAGTTAATTTTAAGGCCAGTATAGTTTTTTTCTAACCATCTTTCTGCAAATGGTAAAGTTTTATAATTTTGTTTTATAACATTCAATAATTTCTTAGAACTAGGATCTCTTACAGGTCTGTCCTGAAGATATTTGAAAATATACACCTCTTCTGAAGATTTTAGCTTACCTGCCTTTGTAGATGCAAAAGGTTCTATCGCCATAGTATCCCCTTCTTTTAACTTTGTTCCAAGATTACTGTTGTAATTTGGAATAGTAATCCCAGAATGAAGAACATACGGTCTAAGTCCATGACCACAGAGATCTTTTATAGGATTAAAATTAAAATCTTTGATTGTTTCTTCTATTATTTTGCCGATATAATTAGTCTTTACTCCAGGCTCTACCACAGCGATTGCATTTTTTAGTGCTTCTTGTGTTGCTTTTATGAGTTCATCGTCGCTTTCATCAACTTTGACGGTATATGCTGAATCAGCAATACATCCTTCAACATGGCATCCTATATCGACCTTCACATAATCACCACTCTTAAGAACAAGGTCAGCACTAAGATTAGGTGTGTAATGCGCAGCGACACTATTGATAGAAATGTTACATGGAAACGCTGGAAATCCGCCCATTTCGATTACTCTATTTTCTATAAATTCAACAAGATCAACTAATTTATATCCACTAACAACTAATTTTCTTGATTCCTCTTTAACAATTTTAAGTATTTCTCCAGCTCTTCTATAGCTTTCAAAGTAATTTTGATCGTCTTGCATAGAACAACAATTGAATATCCATTTAAATTATTATTTACGGAGATACCCCTTTACTTCCAGTGGAAACTAAATTTTTATAATTCTTCTTTTATATTAATTAAAATTTTTATAAAATCCCATTATTCTATCTTTTTTTAACTATATAAATTTTTCCTCTAATTTAATTCATTTGAGCAATCAAAAACACATATGATAAACATGATCTTATATTTCAACTAAAACATGCAATTTAGAATAAAGCTTAATTAACCTTTGTTTTGTTATAATAGTACAAATTAATTTCCTTTTAATTTGATTTTATTAATTAAAGTAAATCTCCAGTGGAAACAAAGGGGTGGGAGAAATATATAAAAAGGATGGTCATAACATAGAATAGTAGAGTGATACAATTGAATGATGACGAAACACCTTTGAAGTACGATGCAAATACAAAAGCCAAGAATTTTTCTGAAGTTTCTGATAAAGATGAGCTCCAATATACTATTGCTTCAACTGTAGAAGATTTTGTTTCAAATAAACAATCATCACTTGATGATTTGTTTGACGAACTTCTTTTATCAAATTCTATCTTTAAAAATAAAGAAGTTTTGCGACATTCTTATACCCCAGACATATTGCCACATAGAAAAAATGAAATAGAAAAACTTGCTGCAATTTTGGTATCTGCCCTTAAAGGAGAGACACCTTCAAACATATTTGTTTATGGTAAAACTGGAACTGGCAAAACTGTTGTAGTAAAATACGTTGGAAATGGCCTTGTTAAAAAAGTTGGTGGTAAGGCTTTTTTGAAAACATCTCCAACAATTGATTGTAATACAGGCCTTCCGAAACCAGATCTTTGTTCAAATATGAAGATGGACATGCCAATTACTTTTATTTATATTAATTGTGAAGTTGTTGATACACAATATAGGCTTTTATCAAAATTATCTGAATACTTTGGTCAGTCAGTTCCTTTAACGGGTTGGCCAACTGATAAAATTTATGATGTTTTCTCTCAAAGTCTTGATAGTGAAAAGAAACTTGTTATTATTATTCTTGATGAAGTTGACCAGCTCCTCAAAAAAGGAGGGGATGATGTTCTTTATAATTTAACGAGAATTAATGGGGACTTGGAAAATGCTAAGGTTAGCATAATCGGCATTTCAAATGATTTGAAATTTATTGAGTTTTTGGATCCTAGGGTGAAGAGCTCTCTTGGTGAAGAAGAAATCATATTTCCACCATATGACGCTCCACAACTTATGGATATCTTGGAGGACAGGTCAAAAATTTCTTTTAATGAGTCGGTAATTAATCCTGGTGTAATCCCTCTTTGCGCTGCTTTTGCTGCTCAAGAACATGGAGATGCACGAAGAGCCCTTGACCTATTAAGAACTGCTGGTGAAATAGCAGAAAGACAGAATGCTAAAAAAGTTACAGAGCCCCACGTCAGAGTTGCAAAGGATAGAATCGAACAGGATAGAATATCTGAAGTAATTAAAACACTTCCAACTCAATCAAAACTTATACTCTATTCTGTATACCTTCTTGAAAAATACATGCCTGGAGAAATTATCACAGGGGATGTTTTCAACATATACAAGGATTTAAGTAACATCTTAAAAATTGACATACTTACTCAAAGAAGGGTATCTGATTTAATATCTGAGCTTGATATGCTTGGGATATTAAATGCTAAAGTTGTAAGCAAGGGGAGATATGGGAGGACAAGAGAAATATCCTTAGGTGTCCCGCCAACTCAGATTAAATCCCTACTTGAAAATGACTTTAAAATCAAGAAAGTATCTGGATATATCCCGCCAATTCAACACAGGCTTATATAGATTAATTAAAAAGAAAAAGTAAATTATTTGATATTTACTTTTAATGCCTTTTCTTTTTCTTCTGTTTTCTTCATTATAATCTCAAGTACGCCATTGTCAAATTTGGCTTCAGTTTCTTCAGGCTTAATTCCCGAAGGCAAGGGAATTGATCTGTAAAAGCCCTGATACCTTCTTTCTTGAAAGAAATATCCTTTTTTCTCGTCCTCTTCTTTCTTTTCATAATTCTTTTCGGCTTTTATTTCAATTGAGTCTTCTGTTACTTTTATGTCAATGTCGTCTTTTGTAATACCTGGCATTTCTAGCTCCATTATAAATTCATTTTCATTTTCTTTTAAGTCTGTCAAAGGTCTTCTATATCTAACTACTTCTCCTTCTTTTGATTCGCCTGGGCTCAATAAGGGAGTTCTTCTCCAAAATTCAGGAAAAGCCCTCTCAATTTCTTCCTGCATTTTTCTCATATCTTCCATAATATCAAACCAACTCATTTAACTCACCTCTTGTATTTCCTAAACTATATGTTAACCTAACTTTAAGTATATAAATCTTTCGCTTTCAATTTTTATTAGTGTATTTGTACTAATTAATAATTTAATGAGAGAATAGATATATTATATAATATGTGATAAATAATTCACGGAAATTATTATAAATATTAATGCTTTGTGTTTTTTTATGGATGAAAAATCTTCTACAAATAATGGTGCGTCGTGTTCAACTACAGGATGCCCCCTCTATGTACTAGAGACGGTATGATACTAGCTGGGATAGGTTTAGCAGTGGCATTTCTGATGCCGCCGCCATTTGGTTTTTTAGGATTTATAATACTAGGATTAGCCTATTTTCTGCCATCAATTAAAGCTAAAATCAAAAAATAATCTTAATTAATCTTTTTTATTCAGATGGGAACTGATTTGCAAACTGGTATAGTACAATAGGCCACCAATTAATATTTTCGCTGTCCATATCCTTTCCATAACCTATACCGTTTCTAACAATTATCAAATTTTTTTCAGGTGATACATAGATATATTGTCCGTGATTTCCGGCAGCATAAAAATCATAACTTGTATCCTCCCTCTGTATGCCCCACCACATAAGAGAGTAATATCCAAAATAATCTTTGAAAAATGTTTTATCTGGATAATAGTTTTTATCTTCAGGAAAATAAGGTGCTGTAGATGCCACTACCCACCCTGAGGGGATAAGCTGTTTCCCATTCCAATTTCCCTTTCTTAGATATAATCTTCCAAATTTTGCAAAATCTATTGCCTTGCAATTTATTCCGCTTTCCATCTTCTCAAAATCATTTGCGTCTATGCTCCATGAGCCGTCAAACTCCATCCCAACAGGCTTCCATATCTTTTCTTCTATGTATTCTGATACTGTACTATTTGTAGATCTCTCGATAATCATTCCTAGAAAAAGTGGGTTATAATTATTGTATAAGAATTTCTCACCTGGGCTCTCTTCAATTTTAGTTTTTTCTAGAGCTAACTTCCTCAAGTTGGGGGCATAATAAGTATAGATGTCATCGGGCGGTTCGTTATATTCCAATCCTGATGACATGTGTAGAAGATCAATTATTTTTATCTCACTAAATCTTATATCTCGCTCCTTTAATTCAGGGAGATAATCTGTTATGGGGTCATATAAAGATTTGATATATCCTTCATCAATTGCAATACCTATTAGCGCCGATACAAATGATTTAGCAACAGAAAATGACGTGACAGTTGATTCTCGGGTATAACCATTATAATACCTCTCAAATATTATATTATCTTTGTAGATTACAATAAATGATGTCGTATCTGTTTTTTCAAGGAACTCATCCAAGTCCCCTATCTCATTATCTCCGTATTTGACCTCGGCAAAACGACTCTTTACAACACTCTCTAAGTTATTTTCACCAAATTTGAATATTGGCCCTTCATTAGAAAACTCATTATATGGAAAAGCTTTGTAATGATTTACGTTGGCAGGCCCATATCTTAACACCCTTCCTATTGTGGTATTAGAGTAGCTTAAGACAAAAAATACCAGAACAAGAAAAACTAAAATAATCAGTTTTTGTCTCTTTTTGAACATATTATTCATTTCCAAATTTTAAAGGTTTTAGTTAAAGATATTTAAAAATCTATCTCACTAAAGTATTAAGCCCAAACCGATTGATAACCTTTTAATATTGAAATAATATTATCATTTGTGGTAAAATGAGTGAAGATTTGAACAAACTTGCGCTTAAATATGCTCTTATTAACGCCTTTCAATACGGGGGCACTCCAAATTCTAAGGCCGTTACCGGAAAAATCATGGCTGAAATGCCTGAGGTAAGAAAGCAGGCAAAAGATGTAATTTTAGCTGTGGAAGAAGCTATTAATCAAATTTCAAAAATGTCTAACAAAGATATTGAAAATAAATTAAGAGAAGTATACCCTGAACACTTTTTAGAAAAACCAAAGGAAAAAGAAGCTCCCAAAGTGCTCCCTCCACTCGATGGTGCAGAGATGGGAAAGGTAGTGACAAGGCTTCCGCCAGAGCCAAATGGGTATCCTCATATAGGGCATGGCATGTCATTTTACTTCAATTATTATTATGCTAAAAAATACGATGGTAAAGTTATTCTAAGATTTGACGATACCAATCCTAAGAAGGAAAAACTTGAGTACTACGATGCCATAAAACAAGATCTAAAATGGCTCAAAATAACTTGGGATGAAGAGCGAAACATGTCTGATGACATGCAACTTTACTATAAGTATGCTTTAGATCTTATTAACATGGGAAAGGCCTACGTCTGCAACTGTGATTCAGAATATGTATCTAAGCTTAGATATGACTCAAAGGATTGCCCATGCGTTTCAAACTCAGTTCAAGATAATCTCTCTCTTTGGAAGGAGATGGAAACAGCGGAGGAGGGGAAATATTCTCTCAGACTCAAAGGGGATATGACTTCCAAGAATACAGTCATGCGAGATCCAACTATGATGAGAGTTGTTGACCACCCTCACCCGATACAAGGTGACAAATACAGGCTATGGCCAGTTTATGACTTTGCTTGCGCAATTGAAGATTCTGTGCTTGGTGTAACACATGTACTTAGAAGCAATGAATTTGCATTAAGAATAGAATTACAGGATTATATCCGGGGGCTCCTAAATTTAAGAAATCCGAAAATAATTGAATATTCAAGATTCACCGTCAAAGGAGCGCCTACTTCTAAAAGACTAATTAGACCTTTAATAGAAGAACATGTGGTATCTGGATGGGACGACCCACGACTTGTAACAATTCGTGGCCTTAAAAGAAGAGGCATAACTCCAGAAGCTATTCATATGGTCGCAGAGGAGATTGGACTTTCAAAATCAGAACCAGAAATTGATTGGTCCCTTATAGAATCACTCAACAGGAAGGTAATAGATTCAACATCTGATAGATACTATTTTGTCTCAGACCCTAAATCTCTTGAGGTTATTGATGCTTCTTACCAGACTATCCAATTAAAGCGCCACCCAGATTTTGATAGAGGTTTTAGAGATGTTCATATAACAGATAAATTTTTCATATCTGGAAATGATTTCGCGGGTATAACTAATGGGCAAATACTCAGATTAAAAGATCTATTCAATATTTTCATAATAGATACTACCCCTAATTCGATTAAAGCTATGCACACAGACGAAAAAATCTCTAAAGATGAACTTTCTAAAATAAAAAAGATTCAGTGGGTATCCGACAAAAATGTGAAAGTATCAGTTATAGTACCTGGAATCTTATACGAAGGGGAGGATATCAATCCAAATTCTCTTACTACGATAAACGGTTATGGGGAAGAAGGTATTGCCAACCTAAAAGTAGATGACATTGTGCAATTTGAACGCTTTGGATTTGTAAGAGTTGACAAGATAGACCTCAGTGGAGTTACTGTCATTCTGACCCACAAATAAGGTGAGTTATGGATTTTAAAGAAGCCTCTCTGAGGGAGAGGAAGATATACTACCATGAAGAATGGAAAGAAAAAGATGTTCCCGATTTTATAGTCGAGCGGATAACTGAAAGGGAATTTGCTTTCGACCACGACGGTAATGGATATAATGATAGATACAAAGGCTTTGAAAATGTTAGTCTGTTTTCAGATTTTTTAATTAAGAATTTTCCATATGCCGTCTGCACAAGCGTTTCATATTATTCAAAACCTAAAAACAGAGAAGACTGGAAGGGCGCCGAACTAGTTTTTGATATAGATGCCAAAGACTTAACAGTCAAAAGTTGTGACTGTAAAGAAGGGCACGTTTGTGAAAAATGTTTGTCTGAAGCTAAAGAAATTGTTTTAAAAATAAGAGACACAATGATTGGAGATTTGGGCATAAAACAATTAGTCCTTGTATATTCTGGCAGGGGGTACCACTTGAGGGTAGTAGATAAAGAGGTACTTCCACTAGAGAGAAGATCAGAAATACTTGAATATGTCACAGGCTCTAAGAGACCAAAAGACCTTTTTTTATCTCATGGATATCCTGCTGTTTACAGAAAAATGTTTACCTTGACTTTTAATAAAATGAAGGAAAAAGATCTCCCTTTTAGTAAAAATATTGTTGATACTCTTCTCGTAGAAAAAGAATCAATTTTATCGAAGCTAAATACTTACCATGCCGATTTTCTAGATATTAAAGGTATAGGGGATAAGACAAAAAATGAATTTTTGGGCCATATAGAGCGAATAAATGCATCTTTAGTCGACGGGAAGGTTACTGTCGATGTAAAAAGAATATTGAGGCTGCCTTCCACGCTTCACTCTAAAGTTTCTATGAAATGTGTCGAAATAAAGGATATTGAAAATTTTGATCCATTAAAACAAGCTGTTCCAAAGTTCGTTTTAGAGAGAAAAGATTAGATTTACCAAAAGCCTTTAAAACATTTATAGTTATTGACTTCATGGTTTCCGAGGTGCCCGAAGACTACAATCCTGTTTCTTTAGAAACAAAAATACTAGAGGACTGGAATGACATAGATATCTATGCCAAATTAAAGCAGTTAAGATCAAATGGCCCTAAATATTTCTTTCTAGATGGGCCACCCTACATGAACGGAATGCCACATATAGGTCATGCTAGGACAAGGGCTTTGAGAGATCCCGTCTTAAAATATAAATCAATGAATGGGTACAATGTATGGCATCAACCAGGATTTGATATGCATGGGCTTCCTATTGAGGTAAAAATTGAGGAGTTATTAGGCACCAAAACAAAGAGTGATATTGAAAAAATAGGAACAGAAATTTTCATAAAATCATGTAAAGAAAGGGGCTTATCATTCCTTAAAATATGGATTGATTTTTACAAGAGATTTGGAATGATAGGTGATTTTGAAAATCCTTACATGACATTATCTAATTCATACATAGAGGCCTCTTGGTATTTCTTTAAGAAAGCTTGGGAAAAAAATCTTTTGTATAAAGGCAAGGCCACAGTTGCCTGGTGTCCGAGATGTGAAACGCCACTCTCCGGCTATGAGTCAACTGATGAGTACAAAGATGTAGAAGATGACTCAATTTATGTTAAATTCCCCTTAGTTGACAGAAAAGATGAATATATTATTATATGGACAACAACTCCATGGACTATTCCAGCAAATGTAGCTGTTGCAGTAAATCCAAAGTATGATTACGTTAGGGTAAAAGCAGGAAATGAAGTATGGATAGTTGCAAAGGAGCTTTTGGATAAACTAATGACCTTGTTTGAAATTGATGATTATCAAATTATTGAAACTTTGAAAGGAGAGGCTCTATTAGGCCTTAAATATAGGCATATATTTGATGATGATGTACCCGTACACAAACAGTTCAAAGAGCCAAATGCACATACAATTATTCTTACAAATTATGTAACATTGGAGGATGGTACAGGTTGTGTACACACAGCTCCAGGGCACGGGCCTGATGACTACAGTGCCGGGGTAGAATTTAAGCTTCCAATATTTTCACCTGTAAACGAGACCGGAAACTTCACAGAAGAAGCTGGAAAGTATAAGGGCATCTATATCAAAGAAGCCAATGATTTAATCATTGATGATATTGAAGACAAAGGCTTCCTTGTCTTTAGAGATTCTATCTTCCACAGATACGCTCACTGTTGGAGATGTAAATCTCCTTTGTTATATAGGGCTTCTGACCAGTGGTTCGTAAAGGTAGAGGCTATCAAAGATCAGATATTAATAGAAAATAAGAAAGTAAAATGGGTACCCGATTGGGCAGGTGAAAAGAGGTTTCACAATTGGATTGAAGGTGCAAGGGATTGGTGTATTTCAAGACAGAGGTTCTGGGGCATACCTTTACCTATATGGGAATGCACATGTGGAAACATTACTGTTGTTTCTTCTATTGATGAGATAAAATCTTTAGGGGGAAAGGTTCCAGAGGACCTGCATAAACCATATATCGATGAAGTTTCTCTAAACTGCCCTAAATGTTCTGAAAAGATGAAGCGTGTTCCTGATATAGCGGATGTCTGGTTTGATTCAGGAGCTTCAACATGGAGTTCTCTAGGATACCCTCAAAACACTGAGAAATTCAATGAACTTTTTCCAATGGACTTCATAACAGAGGGGCTTGATCAGACCCGAGGTTGGTTTTATACATTAATGCTTGAAAGCTTCATAGTTTTTGACAGGGCACCATACAATCAAGTTTTGATGAATGATTTCGTCTTGGATCAATTTGGGCAGAAGATGTCAAAATCACTTGGAAATGTAGTTGATCCAAAGGATGTCATAGCAAAATATGGTGCAGATGTCACAAGATTCTACTTACTATGGGAGATTGCACCTTGGGATAAATTAAAGTTTAACTGGGAGAATGTTGAAAGTATTTACAGAACCTTTAACATATTATGGAATGCCTATAAGTTTGTTACCCTTTACATGTCTCTTGATAAATTTGATGTCAATACACCCCTAAAAGATGTAAAAAAATACCTAAAAGACGAGGATAGGTGGATACTCTCAAGAATTAATACTCTTACAAAAGAAGTTGAAGATAACTTTGATACACTTGATTTACATTATATACCTAGAAAAATAAAGGAATTCATCTTAGAAGACCTTTCAAGATGGTATATCCGTCTTGTAAGAGAAAGAATGTGGCTTGAGGGTGACGACAAGGAAAAGATAAGTGCTTACGTTACTTCATTTTATGTATTCAAGAGATTATCAAAGCTATTAGCACCTGTATCCCCTTTTATTTCTGAAGCCATATACAAAAACTTTGTCGGGGAATCCTCAATCCATCTTTCAGACTGGGACGTACATGACTCTTCATTAATTGATTCCGAGTTGGAATCAAACATGTCCATACTTAGAAACATAATTGAGGGTACTCTTCACGCCAGACAAAAAGCTGGCATTAAACTAAGATGGCCGATTTCGAAGGCCATAGTTGAAACTCAAGATGAGAATGTGAAAAGAGCTGTTCAATCCTTATCTGGCATAATGAAGAAACAGATTAATGTTAAAGAGATAGTAATTGGTGAAGTAATACAGGAGCTTGAGATACTTCCAAATCATAAATCAATTGGCCCTAAATTTAAGGGAGATGCAAAAAAAGTTGTTGAGCTACTAAAGACTCATAATCCTTGTCTTATAAAATCTGGATTTGAAAAGGACGGCTTCTTCAATGTCGATGGATTTGAAATATCTCCTGAAGATGTTAACTTTAATTATCTTATACCTCAAGGGTACGAATTAAGCGAGTTTGAGAATGGAAGAGTCTACCTTTACACAGTAATTACAGAAGAACTGAAGTCTGAGGCCATAGCAAGAGAAGTTATACGAAGAATACAGGAAATGAGAAAACAGGCAAATCTAAATGTAGAGGAATACATCAACTCTTACGTTGAATCTAGCTTTGAATCGGACTTAAAGAATCATGAAGACTACATTAAGAGAGAAACAAGAAGCAAAATCTTACTTTTTTCCAAAGATAATAACTATATTGATAAAGAATGGGAAATAGACGGCGATAAATTCCTGATTGGAATCAAAAAACTGAATTAACATAGGTATGTTTGAATGTTTTACTTCTTCTCTATTTCTAAGCTACACTATATCTTATAATCTCAATTTTTTTAAAGGGGTATAACTAAGTTTTTTATATCAATATGAATACACTGGTTTGATATCATGCCCGCAAATGTTACCCCTGAATACCTAAAGGCAGAAGACGCATATAAATCTGCTAAATCTCCCAAAGAAAGACTAGTTGCTCTCGAACTTATGCTTAGTACTATTCCCAAACACAAGGGTACAGAAAAGATGCAGCTTCAGATAAAAAGAAATTTATCAAAACTAAAAAAGGAAGTCGAAAAGGAAAAGGAACTTAAGAAGGGCGGTTCTGGAGGGGCTAGTTTTTTTGTTAGGAAAGAAGGTGCAGCTCAAGTTGCTTTAGCAGGACTTCCAAATTCAGGGAAATCAACAATTTTAAACAAACTTACAGGAAAAGATGTTGATATTGGGCATTACGCTTTCACTACAGTTAAGCCGACACCCGCAATGCTTCAATACAAAGGTATACAGATACAGCTTGTTGACATGCCTGGTTTAATTGAAGGAGTTTCTCTTGGTAAGGGTATGGGCGGCCCATTGATTAGTGCAATAAGAGCCGTCGATGCAATAGTAATTCTAGTTGATTTGTCAGTTGATCCTGTAAAAGACCTTGAACTAATATTAAAAGAACTTGAGGCTAAAGGCTTGAGGATTAATAAAAAAGTTCCCAACATAGAAATCCAAAAAATCCCAACTGGGGGCATTGAAATAATTGGTGAGAATTTTTTAGTTGAATGCAATTCCCAAGACGTTAAAAAAATCCTTCAAGAAGAAAGAGTTCACAATGCCATAATAACTATAAAAGAGCCTGTCACTTTAACTGATATATTTGAAGTCTTGGATAGCTCTTTAGAATATAAAAAAGCTATTATAATTGGAACTAAGGGTGATTTGCCTGGGAGTAAAGAAGGCCTGGAAAGACTCAAGATACATGTAACTAATTTCAAAGTTATCCCAGTTTCTGCAATTAACAATGTTAACCTTGATATCTTGCCCTTTGAAATATTTTCTATTTTAGGAATTATTAGGGTATACACACGTTCTCCAGGTAGAGAAATTGACAACGAGGCCATGCCAATGAAAATAGACTCCACGGCCCTCGATGCAGCCAAAAAAGTTCATAAGAATCTCTACAAAAACTTCAAGTTTGCCAGGGTTTGGGGAGATTCAGCAAAATTTGACGGTCAGAGGGTAGGGCCAGAGCATGTATTACGGGACGGAGACATCATAGAAATCCACATCTGATTCCTTTATTAATCTACCAAATAAGATTGGTGTAATTATTATAGAAAGCAACGTAACTATTACTATTGATGAGTATAAGTCACTTGATATAACGCCGTTAGAGAATCCATACCTTACAATTGCAAGCTCTAGAGATCCTCGACCACACATTCCCACTCCAACGAGAAGTGAATTTCTGTTGTCTATCTTGCAAAGTTTACTGGCTAAACCGCATCCTATTATCTTTCCTCCCATTGCGCCTAAGAATAATAAAATTATGAGTGGAATATTTATCTGAGTATTTTCTCGATTAAACAAAAGCCCGATATACACAAAAAATAGTGGCATAAATAAAAATCTCATTAATGTATTCATCTCACTAGTTACCTCATTAAATCTAATCCTAAAAGATAACATTGGGTCTTCTTTTTCCTTTATTCTGCTTAGCACAAGGCCGGCAAGGAATGAACCAATGACTTCATGGAGCCCTATAAAAGAAGCGAAAAGAGCGAAAACTAGCGTGAAAATGAATACAATCATAATGGACTGGTGTTGGTCGCCTTCAACTAAATATTTCACAATCCTTCGACCTTTTGAAGATATCAAAAATTCACTTATCAGAATAGTAATTACAAAAAAGATGACAATTTTTAGGGTTACGTTTCCTATATCTACTAGATTAAACGTTGATTGATTAAGCGTAATTGTTGACAACAATCCAACTAGATATATGGCAATTATATCATCAAAAAAAGAGGCTCCAAGGAGGATATGGGATACATTCTGATTGCTTTCATTTGCTACCATCCCCCCTATAATTTCAACAGCAGTGTTTGTTAGAATTATTCCAACAAATAAGGAAGGAATTAATCCAAATCCTAAAAACCAAGGTACTGAAAAGCATAGAACAAAAGATGTAATGACGCCGAATATCCCAATAATAATTGCTGTATACTTGGCCTTTAATAGTTCCTTATATTCACTTGTAAGCCCAGCATAAAGCATTATCACTAAAAGCCCGATATCGGCAAGAACTTCTATTTCTTTGCCTGGATAAATTATCCCCAATAAAAATGGCCCAAATGCTATACCACAAATGACATGACCTACAATACTAGAAATATTTTTCCTCTCTGCTATATCTCCAAATATCTTTGCAAATAAAAATATCAACAAAATATTGGTAAGGTCAATCATCTAATACCTCTTTTATAGCCTTTCCAAGAGCTTTCTTTAATATATTTATATCTCCTTTTTTATAACAAACTGGGAGATTGAAAATCTCAGAAAACTCTTTACACCTTTCATAATAAATCTCTTTGTCCCCAAAATCTAAATCTACCGCAACAGTTCTTTTGTATCCTGTTTTGTCAAATACAAGCTTCATTTTATTGATGTCAAAGGACCCCACAGTCTCGCATGATAACTCTCTCCAATATTTTGCCCAGCCGTATGTCATAAACCATGTACCAGGTTCCTCATTTATAGTTTCTATGTAGCCGTTTCTTGATCCGATCAGTGCACAAACACAATCATCGACAATTTCACCTTCATTATCTTTTAATATAACAACTGGAACTTCTACCTTGCTTTCTTTCATTAAAGCTACAACATCTCCAAGAGAATTCCCGCAAAGTCCAAAAAACACTACGAGGTAATCTACATGTTTTTCTAAATCTTTTGCCGCTGATGCCACTTCTTTTTTTATCAACGGAGGATCTACATGCAAGGCAAGCGGGAGTAGGTACAAAATCACTTCAACGTCATTTTCTCTCTTCAAAAATTTCACAGAACATAACTCTCTTACTATCCTAAATTTTTCAGGAGGGAGATTTTTGGTAGCTATATCCTGAAATGCTTTAGAGGCTTCATTATTATAAATCAATATTTTGTCTATTTCAGGGAAACTCCCAAGTATTTCTAATAATTCATCCTCGAATATCTGGCATACTACAATTCCTATTCTTTTCATGAGGATCTATCCCCTAACCCACCTTAATACTTCGTTAAAACTGGGCTTTGTACCATATCTCAATATGCCTATTTTGAATATTTTTGATGCAATTTTTACTGACACTATCAGAGAAATAGAGAGAATGAGTAATGAGATGATTATGTCAACCACTGGAACCTCAGAAAGCAGAATCCTCATCATCATTATCGTTGGAATAAAAGGAGGTGCCATACCAAGTAATCTTATGAACGCCATATTTGGATTCTGGACTATTCCAAAAAACAATAATAGAGGTATAAAAACTAAAAACGATACCAATGCAGATATCTGCTGAGAGTCTCTAGTACTAGTTGAGATAGAACCGATTATTGCAAATATTGACGAATAGAACAGGTATCCCAAAACGAAGAATACCATAATTAAGATGCCTTTCTCGAGAGAAACTAAGGGAATTTTTAAGAATGAAGTAATGACTACTATTCCACTCATCCAAATACTAACCTGTAATATACCTAAACCCCCTAAGCCCAAAATCTTTCCTGAAAGAAGTTCATTAGACGATATTGTGGAAAGTAAAACTTCAACTACCTTGTTTTCTTTTTCTTCGATTATTCCATTTAGGAGATACCCCCCTGCATTCATAATCGACATGAACAAAAATAGTGGAAGAAGGTAATTCCCAACAAAAGAAAATGGCGTTTCAACTTCTTCACCTTTCTTAGTTACTGTAATCCTTTCCATTTCAATCGGATTCTTAATTTTTGCTATGATTTCTTTTGAAATGCCCTTTTCTTCAAGGAGGCCTTCGATAACTATGTCAGAGAGTATAGTCTCAAGATTCATATTAGCCGATGAGAATGAAGATAATTGAACTTTTGAATAGTAAGAAACTTTCCCAACTTCCAAAAAATCACTTGGGATTACTATATAGCTGGATATATTATTATTCTCAAGAAGTTGTTTGGCTTCTTCAGCACTTAATAGGTCTTTTATAATATAGTCATTATACCTTTCCTTAAGAATTGGCAAAACAACACCTGTTTCATCGACTACCCCAAGAGTTTCCTTCTCGTGAGATATCGTCTGCATGAAAAATACTGGGATAACCATTGACATTACTAGTATTAAAGGAAGAAGAAAGGTAAGAATAATAAATTCCTTTCTTTTTACATTAGTCAAAAATTCAGTTACTGCAACTATTTTTGTTTTAGATCCCATTTGTCACTACCTCAACAAAGATGCTCTCAAGTGAAGATTCTGATATTTCATACTTAGTTATATCCCCCTTGATCAATAGAACCTTCAAAAGATCATTATAATTAGTATCTTTTCTTAATTCTATCTCAGCTTTGTTACCCTCAAAATAAACATTTTGTATAATGTCTATATCTTCAAGTTTTGTTATTTTATTCCTAAACTCAACAGAAACAAAATTTTTTGAATATTTCTTTTTTATTTCTTCTAGCGACCCATCAATTAATTTTACCCCTTTGTTGATTAAAAATATATGATCGCAAAGTCTTTCAGCTTCATTCATCTGATGAGTAGAAAAAATTATTGTTTTCCCCGATTCCTTCAACGAATAAATGATTTCCTTCATATTCCTTGTGTTGATTGGGTCAAGCCCCATAAACGGCTCATCTAGAATAACAAGGTCTGGATTATTAATTAGAGATACAATAAGCTGAACGTTTTGTTGCATTCCCTTAGAAAGTTCTTCTATCTTGCTATTGGCCCTATCTTTAAGGCCAACTCTATCAAGCCATATCTCTGTATTTTTTCTGGCTTCCTCTAAACTCAATCCTTTAAGTCTTCCAAAATAAAGTAAAAGGTCAGATACCTTGTATTTTCTATAAAGTCCTCTCTCTTCAGGGATATAACCAATCTTTTTCTTACTTTCTTCTGAAAGTTTTTCCCCAAAAACTTGTATGCTTCCCGAATCTGGTTCTATTATCCCCATAATCATTCTGATTGTAGTTGTCTTCCCAGCTCCGTTTGGCCCTAAAAATCCATAAATCTTACCACTCTCGGCAGTAAAAGAAAAATTATTCACCGCTACCCTATCATTATAATTTTTTGTAACATTGTTTAGTTCTATTACCTTCATTTTACTACCTATAATTGTCTATTAATTATTTGGGCCACATTATCTGCATCTTCGGGTATTTTTTTTAATATCGCAACTATGCCCTGAAATGTCTCAGATAAATTATCTTTTTCAGTTTTTTTAATATAATTATTTAACAATGAATCAGATAATTCTTCTGCTTCATTCTTTTTCTTTAGTATTTTCTTAGAAAACCTATCTATTCTATCATTATCTGCATCTTCTATTTTTTTCATCATAAGGTATATTTCCCTTGTAATGCTTTCGTTTGTCTCAACTAATTTTACTAAATCTTTAATTAACTCATTAGAAAATTTCTCTTCTTTTAAATTAACTAGAATGTCTGAAACTGATTTTGTTTTCTGACCTATATTGCCTATGAGAATAGATATTTCACCATATTTCGTTCCATTTGGCCCTAATAACAGAGCTTTATCAAGGTTTTGTTTTAACTTATCTTCGTAAGATCTCGCTTCGTTTTCTAATTCCAAAACTATTTTGCACTTGTCTTTCATTTCTGGTATACATTCTTTTTCTAGAAGCTTTATAGCCTCTTCAAGTGTTATGACTGAATCTTTTACACACTTAATTTGATGATTAAAATCATTAATATACTCTTTTGAAAAAACATTATTGAACAGGTTCATTTGAAGCCCACCATTTCATCAGCCTCTATATATGACTTATTATTCCGTTACATTTATAATTTTAATTAATTTTTAGATGTCTTATGTGATAAGATGGAGATATCAGACTTTAAAATAGCTCAAGATGAAAATGTATACCCTCCTAGTGAAGATTCATATCTATTGATTGAGGCTATAAATCCAAATAATTCCCGAAATGCCCTTGAGATAGGTATAGGAAGCGGTTTTATTTCTCTGCATCTTGCAAAGAAAATAGATACAGTCTTTGGCTGTGACATAAATCCATATTCATTGTTTTTATCTCGTCAAAATGCTTTAGCCAACTCAATAAATAACATTTATCTCTTTTCCTCTAATATTTTTTCTTCTATTAAAACTGGAACTTTATTCGATCTTATAGTGTTCAATCCTCCCTACCTACCTGTTGATTCGCCGCCAAAAAAATTAATTGATTTATCATACCACGGAGGTATCGATGGAGGGGATCACATACGTGCATTCTTGAAGAGCCTAGGGTTATTTTTATCTATCAATGGAACAGCTTATCTACTTCAATCCTCTCTCTATTCATTGGAGAATACTACCGATTATTTGGATAATAATAATTTTAAATATAACATTAAAAAAACATTAAAATTAGATTTTGAGACCTTATATGTTCTTGAAATCAGCTTTTTCAAAAATAACAAATTTTAGCCCTAAACTTTCATAGATAACTTCTACATCGGGTAATTTTTTGAAATAAAGAAGATGAGATTTACAGCCTTTGTTACAATCAGAAGACCCAAATTTGATTACTGGAATCTCGGCACCTTTTTTACTAGCTAGGCTCTTAGAAAGATAATGTTCTTGATTTATTTTAACTTCAGAAGTGATAATTTTGATTATTTTGGCCTTATCGATTAAATAATCTATGTGCCACCTTTTACTCTTTTTTTCTTTTAGATGGTACCTTACCCTACCAAACCCACCAAGAGCGCTACCGTTATAGACATAATACCCTTTTTTGAATAAATAATTTCCTAACTTACCAATTTGTATATATTGATCATTTTCAACTAGTAATATCAATGAGTAGATCCCTTTATGCATTAATTATAGTGTGGAATATTTCTCTATAAACTTATCTTTAAGCGAAATCCATTCTTCAAGCTTTTCAGGTATTTGATCAACATAGTATATTTTTTTATCTCCGGCACTTTCTTTGATGAATTTAACGTTTGAATCATTTAGTAGCTCTTCCACAACCTTGTCCCTATCCATTTTATCGTATCTTTTCATCCATTCTGGCACTTTTTCACCGTAAATCTTATCCATGAATTGGAGATTAATTCTGGAACAATAAACAATTATTTTTTGGCTCTTTCTTTCTAATGATTTCATCTTTAATATATCGATAGCCTCACTTAAAAAAAGACCCAGATCTTCCCAGGAATATACTTTTGTGCCTTCTAGTTCTCCTGTAATCCTGTAGTTTTTATCGAAATAATTTAATAGTGCAACAAGCTGCTTTGGTTCCTTAATAGAAATTTCGTTAGCTTTAATATTACCGTTATAGACAAACGAGAATTTTTTCATATCCCTCAAGTATTCTTTGAACATTTCAGGTAACAATTTAGTCGCAGGTTTGACTACTATTTTTATACCATTTTCTTCGACGTAACTATACACCTGTATCTTCAAATGAACACCAGATATATGAATTGGAATTAGTAATATATAAATTTATATATACAAGTGCATTATTTGTTAATAGAATCTATATATCCTTGAAAGCTAAGATTTATTAATTGAATAACTTCTTCTATTTCAAAATACAGAATTTTGAAATGCAGGGGGATAATATTGGATATAGAAACCCAATTATCAAAGAAATACGGTATTTCTAGAGAAGAACTGATAAGGGCAATTGAACGTGAAATTAAATTGATAGAATCTAAAGGAAGCGGAGGAAGAAAAAATAGGATAAAGCTTGTAGAGACAGAATTCGTTAAGAGACACTTTATTAGCCCTAAAAACGCTGAAAAATTCCTCAAAGAAGCAAAAAAGCGTATTTCCACAACTTCTTTTTGGAGATTAAGAAGAAATCTTGAGAAAAAAGGTATATTGGTAGATCCAGATGGGAACTTGATAGAATAACTTAATAATTAATAATTAATATTTATTATATAATAACTATTAATTAGTAACTTTTATCAATCATTTTGGGCCTATTTATATACCATCTCTAGATTCTCTTTTTTAGTCTAATTAGCCTACTCAAAACAGTGAAAAATATGCTCTTTTCAGGCCAAAACATTTATAAATAATCATAATAGTTAATAACTAATACATATAAGTTAATAGTTAATATCTATTAAATAATATATAATAGGTGATATCTTGGAATCTATTGCCATATACAATCAGAAAGGTGGAACAGGAAAAACTACTACCACTATAAACTTAGGGCATGCTCTTGCCCTTACAGGGAAAAAAGTACTAATAATAGATATAGATGATCAGGGAAATGATGCAGAATGCCTAGGGGTAAAATTTACCAAAAGTATTTATCATTTACTAAAGGACGAAGAACCTTTTGAAGAATGTATTACAAACGCTAGAAAAAATTTGGATTTGTTGCCTTCAGATGAAACTATATCTCAAGTGGCCTTAGAAATGGTAGGTTGGAGAAATAGAGAGAACGCTTTAAAGAAACGCCTTGAAGGTATTAATTATGATTATGTTCTAATTGACTGCCAAACTGGATTAGGTATACTAAATGAAAACGCCCTTAATTTCTGCCAAAAGCTGCTTGTACCTGTATCAATGGAGTATCTTTCTGTAAAAGGTCTTTTTAAAGTTGATAAACTGATTTATGATTTAAGAGAAGATTTTCAGAAAAACTTGAAGATAGACCTTATTGTTCCAACATTTGTCGATGAAAGGGTAAAAAGAACTAAAGAATATATTGAATTCTTTGAGAGCATGGACCACTTTAAGGATAGCATAAGTCCATATATTCGAATAGATACTAAATTATCTGAAAGTTTTGCTCACGGAAAGACAATATTTGAGTACTCTTTGAACTCAAGAGGAGCCTATGATTATATTCAATTATGTAAAAGAGTGTTGGAGGGAATTTGATGGCCTTAACCGAGGGATTAAAGAATGATTTGGAGAAGGAAATACAGAGAAGAGTAATTCTCACTAAAGAGGAAATTGATCACGAAAAAGAAAAAAAAGAGATAATGACTCAACGTTTTACCCATCAAGATGCAGATAAACCCCAATATAAAAAGAAAAAAGTGATAAAAAGTTTTTCCTTGGACGAAGAGCTTGTTAATGCTCTTGACACATTAATAAAAGACAAATTAGGCATCCCGAGATCAATCAAAATTTCTTTGAACACTGGGGAAAGAAGCTCAACAGTTGAAGAAGCAATAAAAGAATATATTGATAGAAGGGATCCTGCACTTTTAAAATAGATTATTAAATAATATATAATAATTAATAATTAATAGATATTACTTATTAATTAATAAATATTATATCTGTAACCTTTTTATTCTCTCCTTTTCAGAGATTACGGACCCCGTATCCTCATCAACACATTGAACAATTCCATCTATAATTACTGTTTTAATTTCTCCTTTTGCAGGATTAAAACCTTTCAAGTTTTCTGCGTCCATTAGGCCTATTTTGACTGCTTCATACAATGTGTTTGGATTTGTCAAGGCGTCTTGACTATCATCAAGTGACTTTATCGTTTCTAGAATCAATTTAGTATCTTTGAGTATCTTTTCCTTTCTTTTTATTATTTTTTTGTTATCTTCTATCCCAGGCAACCCTTTCAGACAATTTTTTATTACACCTTTGGTAATCTTTGAGCTTTCAACTATAACTTCTGGCGTTGCAACATTATAGGCTTCAGAATATCCGACAACATGAACAATATGTGGCTTCAAATACATACCAATCGTTACTGATGAAGCAAGCTCCCCTTTAGCTACATTTTCATCAACAGAAAGGGAGGCAAGTCCTGTTCTTATCATCCTTAGAATAGTAAAATCTTTATCTGATAATTCTGATATTATATCTATTTTTGCGAGCATTTTTGCTAAATCCATCTCAAGAGATATCTCCGGGGGAACATTCATCATAAACTGCTGGACATAATTCCTAACTCCCAATTTCTTTGCATTGTAAGTTGCGATATAAGCAGAGGCAACTTCAATCTGGTCGGAAGTTTTTCTAAGGGCCCATTGATGGGAATCATTAATTTCAATTGGCACATTATTTTCTGCGTGCCATTTTATAGTTTTTTGATTCTCACTGATTGCACTTACTAAATCCCTCTTAGATCTCCCATCCAGTTCTGAATACCAAAAAAGAGGTATTGCCCCCCACGCATTATTTATTGTCTCTTTTAACATAGCCCCCCATTTTATCAAGTCATTTGTGCCCGCATAACATCTCAAAAGAGGAAAGTTACCTATTCTTGAAGCTTCATAAATAGACTCTAGATCTTCTTTTTTTCTTAGAGGTACCCCTCCACCACCCTCAAATTCTTTACAAATATTTTCTTGATTAAAAAAACATTCTTGAGCGATTTGGTCTGGCCCTATAGATATAATATCAACTGTTTTACTTTCTGCAATCTCTTTAACACCTTCAATCGTTTTTTCAAGAGACGGTAGTCCGAAATGATGTCTTATTAGGGGAAATGGATAAAATTTTTCAATTCTTTCATAGAGATTTTGGGAGTATTCTAAAGGGTCATATTCTTTCTTTCTTCCAAATATCTTATCGAGAATCTCGTTTTGAGTTTCTATTCCTTTAAAAACTCCCTCAAATATTTGAACTTCTTCTGCTATTTCACACACTGCAGGTGTTCCTCCAAAGAAAAATCTTGATTTAATGTGATTTTCTCTAATAGAACTTTTCAACTTATTGAATAATATTTTAGCAGTTTCTGGCTCAAGCCTGTAACTTAGACCTACAATATCGGGGGTTTTTTCTATAATTATCTCAATGAGTGCGTCTATGTCAATGCAAACCCCAATAAATTCTGTGTCAATATTATTCTTATTCAACAAACTCTCAAAATTTTTAATCCCTTGCACGTGTATGCAGTTACCTATGGTTGCGAGAATAGCCTTCATACTATCTCCCCGGCCATAAGTCTCTTTATAGTTTTTAAATCAAAATTCATAATCCCCATATGATCTACAGTTCGCCCTTCACTCCAAAAATCTCTTTCCTGTTGGTAACATGCTATGTTGACAAGTGAATCAATGCACTTTGTTTCCACGCCAAACTTTTTACCTAATGAAGACATTGGAACAAGACTCATTGGAACATCTTCTAGAATGTACCTGTGGTGGATAGTTGAAGGGGCCATTACACCTTTATATGCAGGCGTAGTTTGGACTGATTCATAAAGATCCAAACCAGTTGAGCCATAAGAGAAATAAAGCCAGTCTTTCAATGAAGGCACTCTTATCCCCACAGCTTCTGCAATTTTTATTCTTTCCTTATCCACATGCTCTAATACTTTAGCAACACCGGGTGAAATTCCCTCAAGATAATATTCAAAATTACCGTGATTAGACTCAACCCACCCAGTATTTAGGAGCATCACACCCGGGTGAAACATAACTGCAACGTTTCCTAAACTTGTATGAAGAACGTCTGATGTGGGTGTAAACTGTGGAAATGCCATCCTTAATTTTTTAATAAGTTCTGGATTTTTATATGATCTAACAGCTGAAACTGGAACTGACCTTTTTATATCAAATATCCTAACTTTGTGCACGCCTAGTTTTCTTGCAACGAATAGAAATGTCTGGGCCTCAGCAAAAATAATATCTTCTCTTACTTTTCCCTGCTTTCTAAATATATTGTATAGCTCTAAAGCTCCACCAGTTCTACCTGGATTTAGAACAATAGTCTGACCTGGCTTTACATACTTTACTAGTTTTTCTCCAATTTCTTTGTGGCCATTAGCAGGCACGACTACCATTATTATATCTACATCTTCAATTGATTTCTGAAAATCTGTATCTATTTTATTTAATTCTCCAAATCCTTCAATTTTACCTTCAACCTCAATGCCACCTGCATTGGCCAATGCCTCCATTTTTTCTTTGTCTCTAGTCCATATATTAACAGAAAAACCATAAACAGCAAGATATCCTGCCATTGCAAGACCACCATTTCCAGCACCTATTACACAAAAAGAGGGCTTATTCCCCGTTGCATGTTTTATTTTTTCCATTATTTCATCTCTCAATTTATCAACCATCAAAATACACCTCGAGAGTATTTCTAATTTATAAAAATAGAATCCTTATTGATTTAGGAAGCTTGGATTTAAATAATTAATGGGACCGCCGAGATTTGAACTCAGGTTTCTGGCTCCCGAAGCCAAAAGGATGGGCCAAGCTACCCCACGGTCCCCTAACTTTATAAAAATCAATATTATTAAAATATTTCGTTTATTCAAGCACTGAATGCATTTTTTTCAGGTCTTCTTCTTTCCTATTGGTCCTTTCCATCAGAGACCCAATTAACCCTTCAAAGAATAAAAATGTAGAGACTTCAAAAAGCGTGCCTAAAGGAGCAAATGAAGGCACCTCATTATGGAATCCCTTCTGGACGAATCTTGCAGGGTCTGTTCTATGTTTAGCATCTATTATTATTGATTTGGTGGATTTTTTTGCTAATCTAGAATTTTTATTAGAGGTAATTCCAATTAGATTTCCTTTAATTGTCATAGCTATTTGTGATGCCAAACAAACACTTTTTGTTTCTCCGGAGTTAGATATTGCAATAAGTAAGTCTCCTTCTTCCATCGACGGAGTTATAGTTTCTCCCACAACATAAACCTTGAAACCTATCTGCATAAGTCTCATAGCAAAGGCTTTTCCCACAAGGCCACTTCTACCCGCACCAACAATAAATATTTTATTTGCTTTCAAAATCTCAGATATTACTTCTTCTATAGTATTCTCATCAATCTCTTCCATAACAGAACTTATTTCAGATATTATGTTCCTTACAGAGGATTTTACATTCATTATTTTTCACCCATTGCTTTTACAAGCCCATAAAATGTTGGGGCTACCGCCTCTACCCTTGATTTAAATTCAGGATGGAATTGAGTTCCTAGGAAGAACGGATGGTCTTTTATTTCTAGAACTTCCATAAGGCCATTTGGGGATCTTCCTGAAAATATAAGGCGCTTATCTTTTAGAAGCGCATCTATATAATCCCTGTTAACTTCGTATCTGTGTCTATGCCTTTCGTAAATCTTATCAGTCTTGTACAATGAATAGATCATAGAGTTTTTATCAAGAAGAATTTCTGAAGCGCCAAGCCTCATAGTCCCACCTTTAGATGAAATCTTCTTTTGCTCAGGCAGTAAATCAATGACAGGGTGTTCCGTATCACAAACTTCAGTTGTATTTGCATTTTTAAGGCCACAGACATTTCTAGCGTATTCTATGACGGCAAGCTGGAAACCAAGACATATGCCTAAATAGGGGATATCGTTTTCCCTAGCATATTTTATTACATTTATTTTGCCCTCTACACCCCTTGATCCAAATCCTCCAGGAACTAAAACACCATCGAATTTGTCTAGTTCATCTGATATCTTTTTATTTTCAAACTCCTCTGCCTCGATCCAAGATATATTTGTTTTATAACAGGTTTTAAATGAAGCGTGCTTTAGTGCCTGGGAAATACTGAGGTAAGAATCATGGAGGTCGGCATACTTACCTACAATCGCAAGATTGACATCTTTTTTATAATCTTTGCAAAGAATTGATTTCCACAGCGTAAGATTTGGTTTCCCGTCCATTTTAAATTGATCTAAAATTTTTTGCCCTATCTTCTCTCCATTAAAAATAAGAGGGATATAATGAATATCTTCAACATCAGGAGCGCTGATAACATGATCAACTCTCACATTTGTAAAAAGTGCAATTTTTTCTTTTGATTTTTCATTTAACTTTTCAACACTTCTGCAGACAATTATATGTGGGCTAATTCCGACTTCCCTTAGCGCTTTTACCGAGTGTTGAGTGGGCTTTGTCTTTGGCTCTCCGACAACACTTAGGTTCGGTACAAGTGTAACATGGATAAAAACAACGTCTTCTTCAATGGAAAGCTGTCTTAAAGCTTCAAGGAAGGGCATACTCTCGATATCTCCGACTGTTCCTCCAACTTCAATAACAGTTACATCATGACCTTTTGCAACATTCCTTATTCCAGCTTTTATTTCATCAGTGATGTGGGGGATAATCTGAACTGTTTTGCCAAGATAGTCACCCTTTCTTTCCTTTTCAATGACTTTAAGATATACTTTCCCTGTCGTGATATTATGTGCTTTGGTCAGATGTATATTAAGAAATCTTTCGTAATTTCCAAGATCTAGGTCTACCTCTCCTCCATCATCCAAAACAAAAACTTCTCCGTGCTCAAAAGGAGACATAGTTCCCGCATCAACATTAACATATGGGTCAATTTTAACAACGGTAACTTTGTGTCCCATTGATTGAATTATTTTGGATATAGAGGCGGTAGTCACACCCTTTCCCAGACCAGAAATAACTCCTCCGGTAACTACCACATATCTCATAGAAAGAGTTTAAATTTATTCCTTATATAGGTTTTTGTAATTGATATACGGGAAATAATTTTAATATCTATAAAATAAAAAATAAAATTATAAAGCTGGTGCGTTCATAGCTACAAGAGATAATTCTCCATCGGTCATATTCTTTAGTTTATGTTTTCTGCCCATTGGAAATATTACCATGTCACCAGGGCCGAGATCCGCATAGTTATCTTCACTATCCATCCAGACTCTTACTTTTCCCTTTATGACATAATAGGCTTGATCTGCACTTGCATGATCATGCCAGTCTGCCCAACCACCCTTTTTAAAATCAGACCTCAGGACAGACATAGTTCCAGTTGGCTCACCTTTCTTAAAATACCAACGAGAATCACAGTCAAAATGCAAGTTTGGAGTAAATATTGTCGTATCCTTCTCATATTTTACTATCATTCCCATAATTTACCTCCTTTAAGGAACAATGGTAGTCCCTGTTATTCCTTTTAGAGCATCTTCTGCCTTGTTAAGGGACGTAATAACGGCTTTCTTTCCCTTGGCTTCTTCTATGAATCTTATACATGCCAAGACTTTTGGCCCCATACTACCTGCAAGGAAGTGGCCCTCTTTCATATACTTTTTAGCTTCTGCAACAGTCATTTTGTTAACTGGTTTCTGATCCGGCTTCCCAAAATTCAAATAGGCGACTTCAACATCTGTAAGTACTAAAAAGATATCAGCTTCAACAGCCTCTGCAAGTCTCTCTCCGGCCTTATCTTTATCAATTACACCATCAATTCCCATTAAAATGCCATTTTTGTCCTCTACAACAGGTACCCCACCGCCACCTGATGCAATAACAATAACATTACTATCCACAAGTTTTTTAATCGCTACAGCTTCTGCAGGCCGTACTGGGTCTGGGGAGGGAACGACTCTCCTATATGGTTTATCCCCTGTAGGCTTTACTTTTTTTATCACGTGCCCTTTCATCTTCTTATCAATATGTTCTTGGCCTGGTTTTGGATCAATTACATATCCTGTTTCAGCAGCAATTCTTTTCGCCTCTGTTTCTGAGAAAAAATTACCAACAGGTTTTGAAGGGTCTTGGAAATCAGGGTCATCTTTGGATACAACTACTTGCGTAACAACAGTAGCAACTGGGATGTTCATCTTTTTCATCTTCATCATATTCTGAAGAGTCTGTTGTATCATATACCCAATCTGTCCCTGAGTCATGGCGCCTACAGCATCCATTGGCATTGGGGGGACAATAGCTACAGCAGCGTCCTGTTGAACCATTAAATTTCCTGATTGTGGACCATTACCATGTGTGATTACAACTTCGTATCCATCCTTTATTAATTTTAAAATAGCTTCACAAGCAATTTCGACGTTTCTAAACTGCTCTTCATGAGTTCCTTTTTCTTGAGCTTGTTTTATGGCGTTTCCACCAAGTGCAACAACAATAGTTTCTATAAAATCACCTTTTCCTATTTAAAAATAAAATAAAATATTAAATTATACTCTTCCGCCCAATACAGCTGCTAGAACACCCTTCTGTACGTGCAATCTGTTTTCTGCTTCGTCAATTACGATACTTCTTGGACCGTCAATAACTTCAGGTGTGACTTCCCATCCGTCTTTGACATCAGCAGGTAGACAGTGCATGTAGTAAGCATTGTTTGTCTTTTTCATCCTGTCGGCATTACATGTCCAGGATTTTTCGACTTCATACTTCTTGAGCAACGACATGATCTTTTCTTCGTCAGGTTTCTTTGTTGGGTCCTTCAATGTTGGAAGATGGTTAATACTTGTCCAACCTTTTGGATAGACAACATCTGCACCTTCAAATGCTTCATCCATATCGTGGACGATTTCAAAAGTTCTTCCACATTCTTCTGCGTTTTCTTTAGCGTTTTTAAGAATTCTTTCATCAAGAGGGAACTCTTTCGGATATGCTACGGTAACATCCATATCATATCTTGTCATAAGTTCAATATTGGAATGTGCGACGGCCAGGGGTTTCCATGGACTTGGGGCTGTTGCCCAGCTCATGACAAATTTCTTGCCCTTTAAATTGTGAGGGCCGAATTTTTCTCTTAAAGTCATAAGGTCACACAACGCTTGGTGCGGGTGGTACATATCACAATCCATATCTAGAACAGGTATAGAACAATATTTTGCAAAGTTTCTAATCATCTGGTTTCCAGCACCATAGACCATATTTACTGGCTTACCAAATACCCTAATAGCCAATCCCTCTCCATATCTGTCAAGAACTTGGGCTGTATCTTTTACTCTTTCTCTTCCAGGGGCTGATTCTAAAGCATCAATTGGTGTGTAGGATGCTGAAGAGTCCAAGAACTGGGCATGACCTCCCAATTGGGTCATTCCTACTTCAAAAGAATTTCTTGTTCTAAGAGAGGAGTTGTAGAACATCATAAAGAGTGTTTTTCTATCGAGAATCTGGGGCATGTGGCCACAGGCCCACATCTCTTTCAATCTGTCGGCAATTGCGAGGACTGTATCAAGTCCTTCTTTAGTCCATTCTTGAGTAGATATCATATCTTTTCCGGCTAACTTAGTTGCAGGACATACCATTTAAATTCCTCCATTTTCCTAACATGCTTTTGAAAATGGCATGTTGGACATCTTAATATAGTAATTGTTCTATTTAAGTCTTTCGTTCAATCCTGATTATATATTTAAAAAAGTAATTAATAATCGATATTTTATATTAAAAGCAATTTAAATTTACTAAAAACGATAATTAATGATTTTATATCATCATTTGTTTAACTAACTAGAATGTTCTTTACGGCTCTACATTTTTCCTCATATTTTTTGAGTAATAGTAAACGTAATATACCAAACTAGAGTATATAATCATTAAGAGATGATTTGATGTTTGTTCTTATTATTGAATATATTGCATGGACAATTGGGTTAATAGGCATATCTGTAATTGTCTACGGTAGTTTACTATCAATCATCAAATTTTTAAAAATTGAACTAAAAAGATTAAAGGCCAATATTTCTCTAAAAGACACTGATATACTTAGAGTAACACTTGGAACTTACTTACTACTGGGATTGGAGTTTCTTATCGCTGCCGATATAATTAGAACTATATTGAAGCCAAGCTTACAAGAAGTTGCAATCTTAGGTGCAATAGTTGCTATCAGGACTGTAATAAACTACTTTCTAGACATTGAGATTGATGAGGCGCAACGCCATAATCATAATACAAAAATTAAAATGTAGATAAAAAAAATTAAAATAATAATTATTTAAGCTACAACAGTGACTCTGCAATGAGCATATTGAGCTACGTCTTCTGCTGCATTCCCCATAACAATCTTTCTGATTCCAGTAAGTCCTGTCTTTCCAACAATTATCTGATCGCAATTTTCTTCTTCGGCTACTTGTATGATTGTATCTACAGTTTTTCCTAGTTTCATCATAGTCTTTGTCTTTACTTTATATTTTTCTGCATATTTGGCCATTTCTTTAAGGAGATTGCTACCTCTCTTGCAAACTGGATCTTCAATCATACAGCTTAGCTGTTCTTCAAAAAATGGAGAATATCTCTTAATATCATCTGTACCTTTAATTTTATCTTCCCACTCAGGTTGAAATCTGTCCATAGCTTCATAAGAAGTATTGAACTTACCTGCGTCAATTACATGGAGTAACATTATGCTAGCTCCAGTTTTACCAGATACCCAACCTGCATAGTCTAAGGCTTTCTGCGAAGCATTAGATCCATCCACAGGTACCAATATTTTTTTAATTAGCTCTTCAGCCATAATCTCACCATTATCTTAATCGTTATTTCAATTTATAAGTTTTTCGGTTATCCTAACTTTATTAGAATATGCTAATACATGATCATTATATTTTTATTAATACTAAACTATAGCTTACCTAAATCAAATAGAGACGATTAATTTGGCCTTAAAATTAACAAATTCTCTATAACCCAAAACCCAATAGAAATGATGCGGGGGAAGGACACGTTTATTTATTCCCAGTGCGTTAGGATAATGTATATATCACAAATGCCTATTCTCAATTTATGGGAATTTACAAAGAAAAGGTTTTGCTTTCGAAAGAAGAGGGGCGTTTGATTAATTCAGACATAACTGACTCCAATATTAATACAATTAGAGAGTTCAAAAGCTACCTGATTGCGGGCAGAATAGGCATCCTAAGGACTCTCCGCTATATGATAGATTTGAGGCTCATATGCCAGAGATACAAGGACAAGGACTTTGCAGCATGGAACTCCAAGGATATAATCGAGGTCATGGAAAAGGTCGAGATTGAGGACATCTCTGACTCATCCAAGAATGAGTACAGGAGGACATTGAGGAAGTTCTTCAAGTGGTTGAAAGGGGAAGACTGGCCTGAACTAAAAGCCCTAAAAGGAGAGAAAAAGCACTCAAGAAAGCCACAGATCCTCTCGAGGGAGGAGGTACTAAAGCTGATTGAATCAGCAACAAATCTCCGGGACAAGGCGGCAATTGCATTGCTTTATGACTGTGGCCTTAGAATTGGTGAGCTTGCATCAATCACCTTCAAAGACCTGACATTTAACGACTATGGCGGAAAGGTAAAGGTAAGGGGAAAAACTGGAGAGCGATTGGTGCCATTTGTGATGGCCGAACCCTACATAAAAAACTGGATTCAGATTCACCCCAATGTTCATCCCAGCGAATCGCTTTTTGTTGGAACCGGGAACAAGAACTTTGGGAGGCCCCTCTTCTATGAATCATACAAGAACATGCTAAAAAGAGCTGTCAAGAACTCTAAAATTGAGAAGAAAGTAACGCCGCATATTCTAAGGCACACTAGGGCAACTCACCTGGCATCAAAATTGACCGAGTCTGAAATGTGCCACTATCTTGGCTGGCAGCTTGGATCTGAGATGCCCAAGGTCTACGTCCATCTTTCCGGGAGGGACATCGATAAGGCCATCTACAGCAAGGTATATGGCATTAAAACTGAGGAGTCCATGGACGATGGAAACATAAGGCCAGTAGTATGCCCGAGGTGCAGGGAGAACTGCGGCCCGACATCAGAGTACTGCTATAGATGCGGTATGCCATTAAAAGAAGAGAAAGTATTTGAGATGGAGAAGAAGAACAGGATACTGAGAGAAGAGTTCATCAACGAAACAATGGAGGACAGTGCAAAACTACATACTTTCAAGAAGATTATGGAGCTAATTGAAGCAATTGACTCAGACTCAGAAATAAAAAATGAGTTCAGGAATATGGCGGGCAAGGTAAAATAAGGGATAGTGCCGGGGGTTATTGCTCGTTGATTTTAATTATTTCCTTTCTTATTAAAGGATCCTTTAACATCTCCAGCTTCTATTAAAAGATAGGGCCATTTCGTTTAATGGAACTGGCCATAAAATTAGTGGCAAACGCCTTAGCCGAGTTAGGCGAAATACTTAAAAGGAATAAAAATTCATATTCTGCTAACAATAATGGTGACTAATTATGAATAAAAAAATAACAGCTGTTTTACTAGTTAGTATATTTCTAACGTCTTTCGGAGCGGTTCTTGCCGCAGATGGAGATTTAAAATGGGCCTACGAAACAGAAGATTACGTCTATGCTCCCCCTGCAATTGGTGCAGACGGGACAATCTATGTCGGAGACGGCGACGGATACTTTTATGCGATAACTCCAAGCGGTACTTTGAAGTGGAGATATGAAACTGGAGACTACATTACAGGTGCACCGGCAATAGCTCCTGACGGCACTATATACATAGGATCTCAAGATTATTCTCTGTATGCACTGACACCAAGCGGATCGTTAAAATGGACTTACGACACTGGAGACTATATCTGCTCTTCCCCTGCAATTGATTCAGACGGCACAATCTACTTTATCAGCCATAACGGTTACTTCTATGCTCTGACGCCTAGCGGTACTTTGAAGTGGAGATATGACATAGGTAGTGATGATTATGCCCACTCATCACCTGCAATCGGCGCAGACGGCACAATCTATGTTGGTAGCTATGACGGTAATCTTTACGCATTAACACGAAGTGGGGCATTGAAATGGACTTATGACATCGACACTGATTATGCTAGGTCATCCCCTGCTGTTGCAGCAGACGGAACGATATACATCGGAAGCACAGATTATTACCTTTACGCAATAACTCCAAGCGGTGATTTGAAGTGGAGATATGAAACAGATGACGGTATTAATCGTTCATCTCCTGCAATAGGTGCCGACGGAACAATATACGTTGGGAGCTCAGACGATTACCTTTATGCGATAACTCCAAGCGGTGATTTGAAGTGGAGATTTGAAACAGACGGTAGTATTCCATCCTCTCCTGCAATCGGTGCAGACGGTATAATCTATATAGGGAGCCAAGACGGATACCTTTATGCAATAAGCCCAAATGGCAGCGGTGATCGTACCGATTATAAGTGGCGATATTACATTGGATCGGGTAGGTCATCACCTTCAATAGGAGAAGACGGGACAATCTACATAGGGAGTAACGACTACAATCTTTATGCAATTCAAAGCAGTTCAAGATGGACATATGCGACATACCAGCAATCAATGAGCGCATATGCAAACTCCAACTGGCCAAAACATGGTCAGAACAATTACAACCTTTACAGGGCAATAAAAATAGCTCCAAAATCCCTCCCAATAGACAGATTCTTGAAGATACTAGATGAGAACAGGTGCAAGAATCACCCCGATGCCGAAGGGTGCGAAGTTAAATAAATTTATTTTTTCTTTTCTATTCTTTTCTTAATTTGATTAAAAGTTTTTTAAACTCTAATCCCTCCTTATAATTAATCCTAAATACATCTTCCCACTAGGATAGCGATAATATACCTGGCCCTAAAATTAAGGCCATGAGCAACAACTTGACGCAAACTAAACTTGAACTTTTTTATAGGATGCAAATCCAGAAGACCATACCTGAGTATGTGAGCATCAGGAAGATGAAGGTGCACGACAGGTGCATAAGAATAGTATCGACACGGGACCGTTGCGGCACTATAGTCTGCCCACACGTCAAGAGATCACATGTCAGCAGATCATTCTCATACATCAGGTGCAACTATCAAGACAATTCAAAAAAACAAAGCCCTGGCCCCTGCTACATATGTCCCGTGAAAAAGATCAAAGGCACTTGGGTGCCAGTGAGGACTGAATGCCGGGATACGGAATGGCATGTGATGCCGAACAACAAGTTCTGGAACTGGCAGAAGGAATAAAATATTATTTTTTTGTATATTTCAAGCCGCCATAAATTAGTATTATCCCTATTACAATATTCAAAAAAGAACTATTCCTTAATGATTGATACTCCCAAGTAGAAGACACTAAAGAGTTGCTCAAAGCCATATTGATATTGTTTAAGTTCTCATCATTTCCTAATTCAGGGAACTTCATATATAGCTCCTTAAAGTCTTCAGGGGTGCTGTCTCTTAATTCTTGATAGTAAATTAATTTATTATGGTAATTGACCATATTGTAAGAACTTGACAAGACTATAATAATTCCAATCAGTATCAGTATATAATTAAATTTATCATTCATAGTATTCACAATGTTTTTATAAATCTCATATTTATATTTATTTTCTTTTCTAGGCAATATGGAAAAGAAATAATTT
>Ga0116194_1000055_pt1 | contig 137535 bp, 130 predicted proteins | sample AD_SCU001_MetaG_FD_89887 | JGI IMG/M metagenome (GOLD analysis project Ga0116194, IMG submission 89887) | Active sludge microbial communities of municipal wastewater-treating anaerobic digesters from China - AD_SCU001_MetaG | ecosystem: Engineered > Bioreactor > Anaerobic > Digestate | place...
CGGCTGGCGAATAGGTCCCGAGCCCCAGATCCTCGTCGCGCACTTCGATCATTCCAGGGAAAATGGTCTGGATGCTCTCAGAGGTGACAAGCAGGTCATGATTGCCCGGAACATAGACCGTCTTGATCTTCCCATCCCGGATGATGTCGTTGAAAGCATCTACAACTTCTTTATTGTTAGCGGCGACGGCCTGTACGAACTCCTTCTGACTCTTTCCATCGTAGGTATCCACACCGGCGGGGATGAACCACTCGTCGACGAGGTCGCCGGCTATGACAAGCTCCTTGATGTTCGGAGCGCGCCGGAGCTTCTGGAGGAAGTCGATGAGGGGAGCGCGGTTCTTTTGAATCTCCGCGTAACGGTCGTCCATTCCCAGGTGGATGTCGCTGATGACGACGATAATGGAACGTTCATCGCTGAGCCCCGGGATACCGCCCTCATCTAGGGTGAACGAGTAGCCCGAAAGCGTTACGGCCGAATTATGCTCCGGAATGGTGCCCGCGGAGCAATTTGATGCGGTAAACAGCAGTGACGACAATAGAATAATGCTCAAAATGCCCTCTCTTCTCATAATGTCTCATCCCCTTTCGTTTGTTATGTGGTGGTCATGTGTAGAACCCGGAAAAGATGCTGCTCGATGTCGCCTTACCTCACAGTTTCCAGGTGAAGCCTATGAAGACACCGTCGTTATACGCATCCATTACGAAGCCATTATTCTCGTAATCGACGTAGAGGTATCGGTATCCGACTTCAATGGACGTTCGCTCCGAAAGCTTCCATGACAGATCCACCATGCCTCCCCATGTGAAATTCGACCCAACGCCGAATCCACCCGCATCGATCATTGCGACCAGGGTCAAATTCGGTGAAAGCCTCGTCGCGTAGCGGATCCCGACGAAAGGATCCAGCCAGGATTGAGTATCGCTGAAGCGCTCCAGGGGAGTTGAGGCCGTTCTGATCGTCAGTTCGTTTTTCAGATCCCAGTATCTAAAACCGGCGAAAATATGGAGGGAGGACGAATCCCATTCCTTTACGTTTACACCCCAGGCGGCCTGAAGCCTGGTCGTCGTGGCGGATACGTCCGTGAAAAGCGATGGGGATACCTGTTGGCTATCCGAAATGTCGAGATACATGCCGTCGAAAAAGAAGTACTGCTTCCCCTTGTGCCCTTGAAAGGTAAGCATCCCCGAGGCGTCCATGTTCGAAAGAATGTCGGAGAAGCCCAGGCTTACGCGCGCCTTGTGCCCCTTGACGCCCACAGTTCCGCTAAGGCCGGAAAACCAGACGTATGACGTCGTGGAAAAGGTCCAGTCGGAGGGAACATCGTTTTCTGATGCCTCGAGGGGCGAAAGCCCGGAAACAGGAAGAAAGATGAGCAAGAGAAGAGACAAAAAAATACGGCTCGTTCGTTTCATAAACATCACTCCCGGCTGGTAACCTGTAATCTGGTGCACTATACGCTATTAGCCGCGTTTCGTCCATTTGCTGAAACAGAGGGTGTTTTGTGAGAAAACCAGGGAAACCCGATAAGCCCAGAAACATGGGTAAATGGGTGACTGGATAGGGGGAACCAATGTCAGGCCGGGCCGAAGAACCCCGGCTTTTTTGCAGAAACGTACGGTCGAGCTTCAGGCGAAGGCAGGAGATGAAGGCTGGTACCGGTGGATCCTGGACCGGGAAACCCGACCTACTGGAGACCGATCAGGCGGAGCATCTCGGCCAGTGATCCGGCAAAAGCCCTGCGGAGCCGGTCGATGGCAAGGACGTCAGGGGTCCTGTAGGACCTCTTGTAGAGGTGTTCGTTGGTCTCCTGAATGATGGCGGGGACCCTTGCCCCGACACGGGAGCGGGAGTTTACTGAGTGGGCCGCGCAGACGTGGCCGTAGACGGTGTAGTACTCGGACTCGTTGACGGTGACCTTAACCTCTGGGAGCCGCCGGCGGAGCTGGTCTGCGTAGATCTCAATAAACTCGGGAGGGGAGAATCGTAGTGGTTCCTCGTCCATGTATGAGTTCTGGTAGTTCATGATTTCGATCTGGTTGTCCTCTACTCCCCTTGCCGTCAGGGAGGAGTGTCCGTCGAAGAGAAAGACCGCCCCCTCGGATATCCTCTCCCCTATCCGGGCGTGGAAGCTCCTGAGATACTTGCGGGACATCTCCTCTCTCAGTCCTGCCGATGGAGCCAGACCTTCCCTGTAGACAGGCCTCCCCTTCACGTCCACCAGGGGAACGCAGTCTTCGATCACGTCGGGATGCCGATTGGCCTCCAGGATCATGCTGCAGTAAGGGAAGACCTCCTGGACGTTGCCGAGGATGTCCCTGAAGTCGTAGAGCCAGTTTGTGTACCAGTCAACGTTCTGTACCAGTTGGGGGAAATCTTCTGACAGGGACCCCGCCGGTATCTCGGAGGGTATCACTACTCCGCTGTGAGGTATTACCACCAGTATCGCCTTGGACGACATGGTCATTTCTCCCGGGATATCCCGGCGTATTCCATAAAAAGATCCAGCCTGCGAGCCATGCGCTCCCTGTCCAGGAAGCCTGTACTTGTGCGAACGTTGAACATCTTCTCCGGAATGGTGATGCCCCGGGGGTCGAAGGCGTAGCTCTTTTTCAGCCTGTACTTGGCCTTTAGTGTTTCGGCGCCGAATTGCTTAAGTCTCTCCGGTGTCCAGTCCATGCCCAGTGATTTGAGACCATCGGCAATTATCTGCGGGTCGTAGACCCCCCTGGCAAAGAGGCAGATCACAAGAGAGTTGAGCACCATCCTCCACTGTGCCTCCTCCACCTGCATCCGGACCTGCTCCTCCAGGGGCAAGTCTTTCATAAGCAGTTTCTGGTCGAGGCTGTAGCCGTTGTCGTCAAGGTGGGAGTGCCTGACCCCGGCGATCCAGGTAATTACCGCGTTCTCACCCGTCAGGTACCCTGCTGGTTCGAGCCCGCCGTAATGCATGGCGAAATCCTTGCCGCCGTACTTCGAGGCACAGAAGGCAGTGCCTTTCTCAAGGTCACTGAAGAATTCCCCATTGCCTGAAGATATCCTTTGCATGGCCTCCAGGTATGACCGGGTATCCCCAAAGGATAGCGAAAGACCTTCCGTTTCGGCCTCCCCTATGGCCCCCGACAGGAATGCCTCGGTGGCCCAGGCAAGGGTGTTGCCCATGCTCATGCAGTCCCACCCCTGCTTTTCGATGAAGGCGATAAGCCTGAGTATCTCCCGCGGCGTGGAGATGCTCAGCTGGGTCCCCACTGCGAAGATTGGCTCGTAGTCGTAGGAGACCCTGACGGTGCTGTAGTGGGCGGGAGCAAATTTTTCCCGCAGTTCTGCCACCTGGATGCAGCCGCAGGGGCAGTGGGCGCAGGCTATGTGCTGTACGTTCACTTCCTCGAGAAAGGCCTCGCCCGAGATCCTGGAAGCGTTCTCGAAAAAGCCCTGGGTGAAGTTCCTGGTGGGAAGGCCCCGTATCGCGTTAAGGGGAAGGATGTTGGCTGGGGTCCCGAGCTGATGGTACTTTTTCATCTCGCCTGACCGGACCACCCTGTCGTAAATAGTCTGGTAGACAGACCCATAAGCCCTGGAGTCGGCTATTACGACAGATCCCTTGCCGCTGACGGCTATTGCCTTGAGTTTCTTGGAACCCATTACGGCGCCGAGGCCAAGGCGACCGAAGTGCCGCGAACTGTCCACCGTCGCGCATGCCATCGGGGATAGCCTCTCCCCTGCAGGACCTATCCTGACGATCGAGAGTTTCCTTCCCTTCTTTTCGAGAGCTTCGCGGAGGATCCTGTCAGTGGCCGGGGCTGACTGCCCCCAGAAGGTTCCGGCAGATCTGACTTTCGCCTCCTGTCCGTCGATATGCAGAAAGACGGGCCGGTCGGAGGCTCCGGTTATCACCAGGGCATCAATCCCCGTCTCTCTAAGCGCCGCCGCTAATCGCCCCCCCGCATGGGATTCTCCCAGTTCGCCAGTCAGGGGCGAGCGGAAGAGTGCCACGGTCTTTGTCGCAACCGGGTAAAGGGCGCTGAAGGGACCGATGGTAAAAATGACCGGGGCTAGCGGCGAGAGGGGGTCGGTTTCCGAATTACCGTGTCTTGCTAGCAGTTCAGTAGCAACGGCTGTTCCACCAAGGAGTTCGGTAAAGAGGCCGCCATCTTCCTCTATTCTGCTCTTTCCAGAAGTGAGGTCGGTAAAGAGTACCCTCCCTTGCATGCTACTCACCTTCCCCGGACGGGGTGCGTTCAACAAGGGCAATAACGCCGTTTGGACAGAAGTCCACACACTGCCCGCAGAAAATGCACGGGATAGGGACACCGTCTTCCTCATCCCACTGGAGCGCGGCTATGGTACATGCCTTAACGCAGGCCCCGCATGAAATGCACTTATCCCTGTCCAGCCTCACGCCACCGCCCTCAACAGTTGTCAGCGCCCCAGCAGGACAGGCAGCAGCACAGTCCGGACGGACGCATCTCGAGCAGACCCGGATCGAGAAGGCCCCTTCGGCTCCCGAATAGGCCCGGACGCGCATGGCGGATTTGCCCGTACCCCCGAGCCCCCTCAGTTTGCGCGTGCAGGCGTACATGCAGCTAAGGCAGCCTATGCACCTGTCGCGGTTCACTACTTTCAGGATCCTGACCATGATGTCCTCCTCGCCTTAACGGTCAAACCGTCAACGGCTGGATCTCCTTCACAAAGTATTCGTGAGCTTCGTGCTGTGACTTCAACATACGCGCAATGATCTCACGGTAGTCAGCTTCAAGGGCATCCACCACTCCCCCGTCGAGAGCACCTGATCCGACCTGTTTTCTGATGACCCCCATCACCTTGTCCTGGGGGAGCCCGGCCCTGTAGGGCCTCTCCTCGGCCAGGGCTGTAAGAATGTCCGCTACAGCCATGATCCTTGACCCCAGGTTGATCTCTTTCCCCGTGAGATGGAAAGGGTATCCGTCCCCGTCGAGACGTTCATGATGGAAGGCGGCCCACTCGGCTATCTGTTGCATCCCTTCTATGGATATGAGCACCGAATAGGTGAAGTAGGTGTGCTGTTTAACAATTGCGTATTCTTCGGGGGTAAGTCTGTCTGGTTTCATGAGTATGCTGTTGGGGATGGCAAGCTTGCCAAGGTCGTGAAGATCACCGGCAATCTCCATAAGGCTGCATCCTATCTCACTCTTGCCCATGAAGCCCGCAAGGGCTACCGCCGAGGCGGACACACCAGCCGAGTGAGTGGCTGTGAAGTGTGAACGGTAGTCTATCATGTTCCGGAACAGCCTGGAAAAATCCCTCACTTGCTGAAGATCCAGGACCCGGTGGCGACAGGGTCCCGAATTGAGAAGGTAGCCGTAGATCCTTTGAGATACTACGTCGAGCCAGAAATCCTCCCTCACTGACACCTTCAGGAAAAGATCTATCGCCTCCGGGAGTATCGCTTCCGATAGACCCCCGACCAGATTTGAAATATCGTCGGATTGGTGCAGTATAAATCGGGTTCTGTCGATAGCCCTCTCGATATTGTCTGCAAGGTTAAGGATCTGGGCAAGGAGCGCGTCCTTCCGGGAGAGAGGGACCAGTTTCGGATAGGGAGTATGGTGATGTCGCACGATCCCGGCTATCCTCTCAAAACCCGGGACGGGGCCCAGGAGCTTCTTCCCGAGGATGCAGTGCTTCTCCGTGTCATAGACCTCCACCCGGTGGAGGTCTATCTTGTCCTCCGGCGAGAGGGCCCCTATGTCATGGATCAGGGCGGCAGTGAAGAGATCGTCAGTATCCTTCGAGTCGAGCCCGGCGGCCTTGCCCATCTCCCAGCAGATGAAGGCCGTTCTTATCTGGTGCTGGGAGAGCCTGGTGCTGGCAAGATCCACTGCATCGGAGAAGGAAAGCAGCAGGTTCAGATAGTCTACGCTAAATGGTTTATACATGGTCAGTACCTCGATTATGTTCTGTCTTGGGGAGTATCATATCAGATATGGGCTCAGGTACCGGGAACTGTCCTGATATAGTATCTTGAGCAAAGATACAGGAAACAGGCGCAACTCCGTGGATCAGACAGTTTTGAAGGGGGTATTCCCTTATGGCGGGCACAGAGATCTCCCCGGAGATCCGAAAGCAGATAATGCTCTTCCAGAGGACGGAGATAACCGAGTACAACATCTACCAGAGACTGGCCAGGAGAATGGAGGGGAAGAACCGGGAAGTCCTCGAGAGGATCTCCCTTGACGAGAAGCGGCATGCCGGGGTATGGCGACGCTATACAAGTGTCGACCCCGGACCGGACCGTTTAATGATGTTCTTCTACCTTATGCTTGCCTTCGTATTCGGGATCACTTTCGCCATCAAGATAATGGAGAGGAACGAGGAGTCGGCCGAGGCAGCCTACGGGGCGGTGGCGGATCTTGTGCCGGAGGCACGGCAGATAATGCACGAGGAGGAGGAGCACGAGAAAGCACTGACGGACCTTCTCGACGAGGAGCGCCTCAGGTACATAGGTTCCATGGTACTGGGGCTCAACGACGCACTGGTGGAGCTGACAGGGGCCCTGGCGGGCTTTACCTTCGCCCTCGCCGATGGCAGGGTCGTGGGGGTTGCCGGCCTTATCACCGGAGTTGCGGCCACCCTCTCCATGGGAGCCTCGGAGTTCCTGTCCCAAAGGTCCGAGAGCGGGGAACTGAACCCCCTTAAGGCGGCCGTCTACACGGGCATCGCATACCTGGTTACGGTCACCCTGCTAGTTTCTCCTTTCTTCATTGTTGCCAACGTGTACGGTGCGATGTTGTGGGCCCTGATCAACGCCTTGCTTGTGATCCTCTTCTTCTCATACTTCGTCTCGGTTGTGAAGGAGACCCCCTTCCGGCCCGCTTTCCTGGAGATGGCAGCCATAAGCTTCGGCGTCGCCCTGGTGTCGTTCCTGATAGGCCTTCTGGCAAGGCGCCTGCTTCCCATCGACATCTAGGTCCGAGGATCCGGAGCAAACACAGCATCACAAGGAAAGGCGGGGGTGAGATATCATCACACCCCCGCCTTTGTTACCACTTTACAGGGACCTTTTCCCCGCCTGTCAGGATTTTTCGTAGAAGAGGTCCATGTTCTCTTCCTTGCTGTGCTCCGTCATCAGGGATATCGCGACAATGGAAACGAAGGACACGGCCCATCCTATGTAGGATCCCGAAAATCCTCCGGGATCGCCCATGAGAGACCAGACCAGGGCCGAACCGCCACCCAGGAGGATGCTCCAGAAAGCTCCCGTCGCCGTAGCCCGCGGCCAGAAGAGCAGTGCCAGCATAGGGAAGAAGAGCCCTGCGGCACCGAAGGTGTAGGCATACAGGACAAGGTCGATGATCCTGGGGATCTTGTAGGCCAGGCCTATCGCCAGAGCCCCGAAAACGAGGACGGCAAGCCGGTTCACCTTCATGAGCTGTTTGTCCGTGGCCTCGGGGTTAATGATCTTCCGATAGATATCATTTGTAAAGATAGCCACCGATCCGATCAGGCAGGAGTCGGCGGTGGACAGCACAGCCGCAAGGTATGCAGCGATAACAAGCCCCGAAAGGCCGATAGGCAGAATGGTCATTATCATCATTGGTGTAGCCAGTTCAGGATCGGCAAGCCCAGGCAGAAGGACCCTTGCAAGCAGCCCCACCAGCGTGGTGCCGATGGCGAATATGGGCCACTCGATGGGTATCCCGACCAGGAACATGCCCCACTTGGCAGTACTCTCATCCTTGGCGGCAATAACGCGCTGGAAAGTTGCAATGGAGATGAACCAGACCGGGAAGATCGACAGGAACCACCCGATGGCGGTCTTCCAGTCTATACCTCCCCATTTGGTCAAGCTGGCCGTCTCCGGATCGGCGGCCAGTTTTTCCATCAGAGCCCCATAACCGCCAACTTCCCTGAGTCCCAGGGGTACCAGTACAACGATAACTCCAAAGGTAAGAATAACCAGCTGGTAAACGTCCAGGGTGATAACACCCTTGAGTCCACCCATTGCAGTGTAGATAAGAATGATCGCTCCTGCGATGATTATTGTTGCGGTAACGCTCAGGCCGATCGTTCCTGAGACCAGTTTGGCCCCGGCTATGACCTGGCCGCCAACAAAAGTCCACCATGAAAGCCCTATGGCAATGGCAGCCATAAGACCGGCCCTCTTGTCGAACCTGGATTCGAAGAGATCGCCCGTTGTAAACCCCTTCACCTTGTCGGACCAGCGCTTGATCTTGGGCGCCATTAGCAAGGCTGCCAGCACAGCACTGAGGGCTGAAACACCTATCAGCCACGAGCCGGAGATACCCAGGCTGAAACCAAGGCCTCCCATGGCTATACTGAAGCCGCCCCCAAGGTCCGTGGCCGCGCCCGACCCGGCAGTCCTGACTATTCCCATGTTCCTGTCAGCCGCCAGGAAGGATTCGTTCTCATTCCCCTTCTGCTGTGCCTTTTTCATGATGTAATAGCTGATCGTGACGAGGGAAGCAAAATAAAGGATGACGATCACAAGGTCCACGATATGTAACTGCATGTTCTCCCAACCTCCTTTTCCTCTTTTTTGCCGGACTTGCGATATTGACTTGTTGGCCTTTGCAGCCGACCGACAAAAAAAGAACCTTTAAGACCCGCTACTTCCTCCTCCATAGCTCACGATCCCTGGACCATTCACTCACCCCCCTCCCTTCCTGCCATACGGCAGAGGAACCTGTAGACTATCCCGGCGGTCGCAACAACCGTGTCCAGCTCGACATATTCATCGGCGGCATGAAAGTTGCCACCCTTGGGTCCCACGACGAGTGTTGGGATCCCAAGTCTCCCTCCCGTGTAGCAGAAATCACCCACGCTGGAGAAGTAACTGAAGGCAGGCTCACGGCCTGTGGCCTCTCTTATGGAGGAGACCATCTGCCTTACCATTTCGTGATCCTCAGGGGTAACATAGGAAGGAAACCCGTCACACTCATCATGGGGGGCGACCCTGAACCTGATATCTGCCTTACCCTTAATGCAGGCCCGCCTGACTGCCTCTTCTGCCTCCCTTATCACCGTCTCCCTGGTCTCTCCCACCACTACATGACGAAAGACGTTAAAAGATGCCTCATCCGGGACGGAAAGAGCCGCCCCTCCACCATGGAATTCCACACAGCAAATGGAACCCGGTCCAAGCTTTTCATGGGGTTCCAGTTCGCTCTTCTCTAACTCCAACAGGATCTTTGCCGCTTCGCTAACGGCATTTATCCCCTCCTCTGGCTGTGCACCGTGGGCGGATCTCCCACGGACCTTTACAGAGTAGTTCCATCCACCCCTTGCTCCCAGGCAGATGCTGGGGAACCCGACATCCGCAAAGGCGCTGCTCGGCTCTGTTATCAATGCTACATCGGCATCAGGGGGTATCTTCCCATCCAGGATCAGGGCATCGGTCCCGAGGCCGAAGGGCCCTTCTTCATCACAGACAAGGCTGTAATGGATGCTTCCCCTGAAGGGGGAGGCATCTTTAACGAACTCCTGAAGGGCGAGCATTATGGTGGCGCATCCGCTTTTCATATCGCAGGCGCCGAGACCGAACATCCTGTTCCCCTCGATCGAAGCGCCGAAGGGGTCCCTGGTCCAACCGCTGCAAAGTTTTACCGTATCAAGATGTCCATTCAGGATCACCTTTGGACCGGGGAGCCCCCCCTCCAGGGTGCCGATAACATTGATACCCTTGTAGTCGTAAACTTTCTTTTCATGGAAATGATGGAATTCAGCGGGGACACCGCGTCTCTCTAACCAATCCCGGGCAAAACCCATGATCTCCTTCTCTTCGAAATAGGGGCTCGGTATCCTGACCAGGTCTGAAAGGAGCCTCTCAGTCGCACCCCTGTCAAATGTTCTATCCATTGCCCTGCCTTCCTTGTTGTCCATAACTTTCATGTCGGGACCACTCCCCGCAAACAAAATATTTTTAATTAAAGAAGGAAACAGATAGTTTGACATTTCAATAGATATAATCTACGTTACCAGATTATTACAATGCGTCAAATTGTATGCCTTAAGGGAACAACGGTTTCATGGACTGTTTAAGGGTTGATGCTTTTTACCGCTGCCTTTATCCTCAATTCGAGATCTCTTTCCATGGAGGAGGGAGGGTGGATGACAATGCCAAGAGGGAACGTAGCTGTTTTGATCGAGAATGCCGGGATCTGGGACACCAACAGAAGTAGACCCTTCACGGGTTCGCTGCTGATAGCAGGAGACCGGATCGTTTCGGCTGGAGAAGTGGAGCAAGTAACTGACCATCCTGCTTCCCGTAATGCTTTCCGAATAGACGCAGCCGGCTCCTCGGTTATACCAGGCATGACGGACTCGCACCTTCACCTGACGGCCCTTTCGAGGCAGAGATCTGCCCTGTCGCTGTTTGAGGCATCATCGAAAGAAGAGCTCCTGGAGATGATCCGCAGAAGGGCCTCGGAACTGGGCCCCGGGGACTGGGTATACGGGGTCCGTTTCGACAACTCACGATGGGCCGATACTACCCTGCCGACCCTGGAAGAACTGGATTCCCTTGGCATCCCCAACCCTGTCCTTCTTCTCAGGGTCTGCGCCCACCTTCACGTGGTCAACTCCAGGGCGCTCCAGGAGGCGGGGCTTGCAGCAGAAGACATTTCCGGTGCTGGCGCGGTCAGAGACAAAAAAGGTTGCTTCACCGGGACCCTCCGTGAAAGCTTTGCCCAGCCAGTGGTCCAGGCAATGAAAAGAAGCTCCACAGGGGGCACCAGGGAGGCCGTCGCTCTCAGGGAGGCCATGCTGGAACTGGCATCACAGGGGATCTCCTGCATCCATACCTGCAGCGCTTCATCCTACGGACTGGAGGAGAACCTGGAAGCCTTCCATTACCTCCACGATAAAGGTGAACTTCCCATCAGAATACGCCTGTACAGCGACGTGGCCATCCCTGGATGGACAAAAAGTGGCGAAGGCGACGATTGGCTTTGCTACGGGGGGAAGAAATTCTTCCTCGACGGCTCACTGGGAGGACGTACGGCGGCGATGACATTTCCCTACGAAGATGATCCATCGACCAGGGGGATGCTCAACATGGACACTGGGGAGTTCATCGAACAGGTCAGGGAGGAACACCTGGCCGGGAACCAGGTGCAGGTCCACGCCATCGGCGACGCGGCCATCGACCAGTTCATCAAGGCCATGGAGGCGTTGAAGGATCTTGCCCCTCTCAAGGAAGGACTACGCCACAGGGTTGTCCATATCCAGATCTGCAGGCCGGACCAGATTGAAAGACTTGCACGCCTGGGGGTGGTCTGCGATATACAGCCCGTTTTTGTACCCAGCGACATCCATATTACCAAAGCCAGGGTGGGGAAGGACAGGCTCGGGTGGGCCTACGCATGGAAGAGCATGCTGCAGAAGGGAGTTCTGCTGACCGGGTCAAGCGATGCCCCCGTTGAACCCACCAATCCCTGGAGGGGGATATGGGCTGCCGTCAACAGGGTTGACGACGAGGGGAAGCCCGAAGGGGGCTGGCTTCCGGACCAGAGGCTGACAGTTGACGAGGCCCTGGCCCTGTTCACTTTGAACCCTGCGAAAGCGGTGGGTGCGGAGGACAGGTTCGGGTCGCTCAGGCCCGGGAAGGCAGCCGACCTGGTGATCCTTGACAGGAATATTTACAGGACCCCGCCGGAGGAACTGCGCCAAGTAAGGCCCGTAATGACAATCGTCGGAGGAGAGGTCCGGTTTGTTCGTGAAGCGTGAAGCGAAAAAGCGTGAGAAGAAAGAAGTAAGAGGTTAGACGGGAGACCGGAAAGGTTAAAAGAACGTACCCTCCAGGCAAGCTTAAGGGCCTGGTCCCGACATAGTCCCGAGTCGATCCTCGAAAGGAAGCGACTTGTTGCGCCATTAGGCCTTTGACCTTCCGTCTCACATCTAACATCTAACATCTCACGCACTTGATCTTCCGAGTTACGAGTCACAAATTCACATAAACCGTTCAAACCGCTCTTTCTTAGCCTTGCAGATGGGACAGACCTCAGGGGGATTATCCCGCGCTGCCAGGTAACCGCATACCATGCATCGCCAAACAGGATAAGGGAGACCGCCCCCTTCTCCTGTTGCAGGGACTTCGGACCGCTTCTTCCGGGCAGCATTCCGCTCCTCACGGCCGGGCCGCCTCTCCGGTATTGAACCCACTTTCTGTTCCCCCCGCAGAACTTTCCCGGTGACGTAGAGTGAGCAGTAGCAGGTCCCGTACTCGTCGAGGTCGGGATCCCGGTAGTCGCAGGGGCAGACCATGTCCCTGTCGTCCTCGGCATCGCCCGAGGCCAGCCTGCAGGGGCATGAGAGGTACCCGAACCTGTTCTGGTTCACCAGAAGGCCTTCCATGAGCGTGTAGACAAAATCCCTGTCGGGATTGAGGTGATACCCCGACTGCTCGGCCTCTTCGTCTAACTTCTCGAAGAGTCGTCTTGTCTCTTCTTCCGAAGGCTGGTAGGTCTCACTTTGACTCATTCTCCAGGATCTCTCTTACCTTGTCGATGTCATAACCGACCACGCAGTGTTTGCCGTTGATCACTATCGTGGGGAAGGAACCCTTCTCGTTGAACCTCCTCACGGTGTTCATTACCTCTTCCGACTCCTCACCCTGCAGCAGGTCGACGTCGATGTAGTCGAAGGCGATCCCTAACTCCTTCAGGTGGTTCTTCGTCTTCCTGCACCATCCGCAGGTGCTGAGAGCGTAGATAAGGATGTCTCCCCTGTCTTCGCCCTCTACATGCTTTCTCTTGATCATGACTGCCTCCTGTTCTGGATCTGACGGCTTTCGAAGCCGTCTGCCCTGTTATGCGTCATCAACGGTACCTATTCTGCCCCTCCCGCAGGATTTCGCTTCGTAAAGCAGACTGTCGCAGCGAGAGATCACCCCGTCGGCGTCCTCGCCAGGCATCAGACCGGTGATCCCGAAACACATGGAGATCTCCGCAAGGGGGTCATCCGGGCCTGAAATACTTTTCTCCAGCTCTTCCAGCACATTTTCGGCGAAAGATCTGCCGCCATCTACGGAGGTTTCCGGGAGAAGCGCAAGGAATTCGTCACCCCCCCATCTGAGAAGGTAGTCATGTACCCGGGATCTTCCCTCGAGGATCCTGGCAACCTTTATCAGAACCTGGTCGCCAGCGGAATGGCCATAGATATCGTTTATCTTTTTGAAACCGTCAAGGTCTCCCATTATCATACAGAAAGGCCTTCCGGTCCTGCCGTGGCGAGATCTCTCCCTTTCAAAAATCTCCCGAAAGATCCTTCGGTTGTAAAGGCCTGTAAGTGGATCGGTGTTGGCGGCCTTTTCAAGCTCCGAACTCAATCGACTGACATCTGCAAGAGACTCTTTAAGTCTCTCATTTTTCTGTTGAAGAGAAAGGTGCAACTCAAAAAGCTGTCGGAACTGTTCCATAAGCCTTTCGACCCATTGCCCAAAGTGGTTCTCATCACTATCCAGCACACATATCGTACCAAAGGGGGTCCCGTCAGGGTAGAGGATGGGGAATCCAAGGTAGGCGACCATACCCAGTTTTATGTCCGGATTTCTGCACCATTTTTTGTCTTTGAGAGCGTTAGGCACCAGCAGCCTCCCTCGACTCTTGATCACAGTCTCGCAGTAGAGCCCGGACCCGTCAAAATGCTCGCTGTCTCCTGGATGGTAGGGATTGCCCTTTGTCTCGCTTGAGATAAAGACCTCGATCTCAGGCTCAGAAAGTTTCATCACCAGGGCCACAGGCACGTCCACGACACGGGCAAGTACGTCCACTGCCCCCTGCCACTTGGCAATAATGTCCTCAGGGATATCAGGGATTGTGATACTCTGGGGATCGACGGGCATCAGGATCCCTCCGCAAAGAAAATGATCTTGTCCCCCTGCTGCCTGTTCATTGTAACATTTATTTGAAAAGTTTACTTATTAACCTTGTTCTCCTTTCTATTAACCCAGTCCTTCCAACGTTTTTACAAGGGTCCCGGGGGGGAGTGACCCGATCTTCTCCACGGCAAGAAAGACCCCATCCATGTATATTTCGCTGGAGAAATCCTGCACCGTGATCCTCACGATCTCATCCTGCCTTCCCAGGGTTACCTCGTGTTCAGAATAGGGACCGGGGTAGGGAAGCCGTTGTGACGTCACGGGAATACCGGCTATCCTGGCTCCCGTTACTCCAGGAAAAACCTCCCGGCTTTCAATTTCCCCTTCCGGGCCGGCTGAGGCCACGTTGGCCAGTGTTGCAGCAGTTCCGCTTGGTGCGTTGGCCATCCTGACGTGGTGCCTGTCAGTGACAGTAACATAGGGGTAATATTTTCTCGCCATCTTCATGAAATCCATCACAAGGTTGATCCCAAGGCCGTAATTGGAGATCACTGTCCATCGAAGCCCCTTCTCCTTGACAAGCTCTTCAACCTTGACCATGTCCTCTTCGGTAAGGCCCGTCGTGCCGATCACAGCGTCCACCCCGGCATCGGCGTAGGTCTTGAGGTTTTCCATGAGAATCACCGTTGATGTGAAATCCACTACAACGTCAGGTGAAGAGTCACGGATACCCGAGGCGAGATCGGAGCTTGAGACCACTCCTGCCTGACCTGTCCCTGCCAGTGTGCCCAGGTCTTCCCCTGACTCGCGACACCAACCTCCGGCAAGCTCAAGACCCTCTCGTTCAAGAACATTCTTCACCACCAGTTTCCCCACGTTCCCGGAAGCCCCGGACACGAAAACCCTCTTCAAGGCGACCCCTCCTCCTGCTTCAGACTGTATCAATGATAGTTTACCTTAATTTGGGGCCAGGGGTTCATGATGGTATGCTTGTTGTTGCCTGATCCAAATTCTCTGGATTGCGGAGGTGCCCGTAAATGCCCATCGAATGGAAGGACAGGATCCTTTCGGCAAGTTCCTCCAACGGGGCGAACCGGGTGGTACCGTGGCAGGTTTGCAGGGATGCTGCACTGGAGGCAGGGATACCTCCGAGAGAGGCAGAGCTCTGGGCGTGCGAGAACGGGATCTGTCCTTCCCGTTACGAGCGCAGCATGGGGACCCTCGGACTGAAGGGCCAGGCAAGGCTCCTTTCTTCCAAGGCTGCCGTGATAGGTTGCGGAGGCCTCGGGGGATGGATAGTAGAGATCCTGGCGAGGGCAGGGGTCGGCAAGATGGTCGTTGCCGACGGGGATGTCTTCGGCGACAATAACCTCAACAGGCAGTCCCTGAGCTGCGAAGCCAATATCGGTGCCTCGAAGGTCCTGGAGGCCAGGAAAAGGATAGAGACCCTGAACGGATCAGTGGAAGTATCAGCCTGGGACCTTTTCCTGACAGATGACAACGCCAGGGAGATTCTCAATGGATGCCATGTTGCCGTTGACGCCCTTGACAGCAACAGCGCAAGGAAGACTCTACTCTCCGCCTGCAGGGAGCTGGGAATACCACTGGTCCACGGAGCCATAGGGGGATTCTGGGGCCAGGCATGCGTTATCCTCCCCGGAGAGAGAGCACCCTGGGAGATGATCGCCGGAGGTGACAAGGGCGTTGAGGAGATAACGGGCAACCCACCCTTCACACCGGCCTTTATCGCCTCCATAGAGGCGGCCGAAACCATAAGGCTCCTTTCCGGAGCGGGCAAACCCCTGACAAGCCTGCTCTGGTGCGACCTTAAGGAGCATGAGTATCATAAGATCAGGATCCGGGAGCAGGGGGACGAGAAGGGCAAAGGCGTGAGAAGTAAGAAGTAAGAAGTGAGACAGGAGAAGAAAAGACAAAGGAAAAAAGTGTGTTCCCTGGTAGGCTTTTCCCGTTCACCGTTCACCGTTTTCGCCTTTGATTCTCCGATTTATGTATAGCCAGGAGGTCTTCATATGTTAGTTGACAGGGTCAGGCGCTACTATCTTCTTGAGGACATGAACTGCGCGGAGAGCCTGATCTATGCAGCGAATGATGAATACGACCTCGGCATCGACCACACCGGGCTGAAGACCATGGCCGGCTTCGGGGGTGGCATGGGCATAGAGACCACCTGTTGCGGAGCGCTATCGGGAGCCATAGCCGCCATCTCGGTCAGGTTCACCTCCACAAAGGCGCACGAAAACCCCGAGGTAAAGGAACTCTGCAAGGCTTTTCTGGAAAGGTTCGCGGAAAAACATGGCGAGATCAACTGCGCTCCCCTGAAGGATCTTTACAGGAACGAAAGGTTCCGCTGCCTCCCCGTGGTCGAACTGGCTGCAGCGGAACTGGAGAGGATCATGGGAGAGATGCAAGAGCGTGACTAGCGACCAGGAAAAATCTATAAGAGCGTAAACGGTCAACGGTGAACAGTGAACGGTAAGGCCAAGGCAAGAACCGGCAGTTTTCTTTTTACTTAACCGTTTACTGTTTACCATTTACTGTTTACGATCTTTGTTGGAGGTTCTCTTTGAAACCAGAACGGGTAATTCTGTTTTTCACAGGGATCATCGCCGTAATACTGCTCGGATCGGTCCTGAAGATGGCCAGAGGCGTATTCATTCCCCTGATCATTGCAGGTCTTCTGTATTTTCTCTTCGCACCCATAGTCAAATTCATGTCCGACAGGAAGATCCCCACACCTCTGAGCACCGCCGTTGTACTCCTGATCTTTATCGGTATCTGTGTCGCCGGCGGGCTCTTTATCAACACCCGCATACAGGCAATGATAGGGGCTTTCCCCCGGTACCACGCAAGGTTCGAGACCCTCTTCGACACCTTGATGAAACAGTTTGAACTATCACCGGTGTGGTGGGAGAACTTTCACCTGGCTCCGGTGATCGGTGAACGTCTGCTTGCCCTTTCAGGGTTTCTTATGGGCTTCCTGACAAACCTGATACTGGTTGTATTCTTCCTGGTCTTCCTTCTTCTGGGTGCCCCTTATTTCGACAACAAGATAGACATGGCCCTGTCCCCATCTAACGCAGCCAGGGCCAGGAGCGTTACCCGCACTATTTCAACACAGATAAGCTCCTACCTTTTCCTTCAGTTCATTATCAGTGCGGCCACGGGCTTGCTGGCCTGGGGGCTTTTTGCTGTGGTGCAGCTGGATTTCGCTATCACATGGGGAGTACTGACCTTCCTTCTGAATTTCATACCTAACCTGGGATCATTCATCGCCGCATTCCCCCCCATTCTGATATCGCTAATCCAGTATTACCCGGAACTGGGGCCGACCATTATCGTCACCGTGGGGCTCCTGGTAATACAGCAGACCATCGGCAACTTCCTGTCCCCGAAGGTCATGGGGGAGAAGCTGAATCTGAGTCCGGTCGTGATCCTGGTCTCACTGCTAATGTGGGGTTGGCTCTGGGGGGTTGTAGGAGCGATCCTTTCGGTGCCGATAACATCCTCTATCAAGATCATCTTCGACAATGTTGAACCCCTGAAGCCGTTGGGAGTTCTCATGTCCTCGGGAAAATTCGCCAACAGGGCGAGGGCAGAAGAAAATAATAATCATTCTTGACTTTTGCTTTCATGTGAACTATTGTCCCTTTAACTTGCTCAATAAGGGGCAGTATAGATGTTGCGCCTGACCCGACTCGTCCAGATCCTGCTGGCGGCAGTCATTTTCTTCTCAACTCCCTCCGCAGGGGCCGGCCACGGACCGGTCTACCACGGCCCCAGGAGCGTGTCCGTGGTGGCCCTTACCTTCGACGACGGCCCCCACCAGTTCACTACGCCCAGGCTAATAGAACTGCTCGACAGGCTCTCTGTTAAAGGAACCTTCTTCATCGTGGGAAGCCAGGCTGTACAGTTTCCCCAGATCCTGTCGGAAATAGTGGCCAGGGGACATTCCGTGGCGAACCACTCCTGGTCCCACCGGAACATCACCCTCCTGAACAGCGAAGACCTCTTCAAAGAGCTGGCATACTGCAGCCAGGCAGTTGAGGCGATTACCGGGATGCGCCCGAGGTTCTTCAGGCCACCGGGGGGGAGATGGGACAGCAGCTCCCTGATCGCCGCCCATGAACTGGGACTTACCACGGTCCTCTGGGACGTGAGCGGAAGGGACATGGTACAGAGAGCTCCACAACAGATAGCGGCCTCCGTCATCAGGGCAGTCAGACCCGGTTCGGTGGTCCTCCTTCACGGGGGGCTTGAGTGGACCATTGAGGCACTCCCCCTTATTGTGGAGGGTCTCCGGGCAAAGGGGTTCATCTTTGCCTCTCTCGACCAGATGCTCCCCTTTGCTCCCGAGGCAAAGGTCCCACTCCGGGAAACCTCCCCCGGAGTGGCCCGATCTTCAGTGGTCCACCCCATCAAGGTCGTCCCCTCAGATCAGTGATCTCCTGTAGACTCTGAAGAGGTAATGGGATATGCCGACCGCTTCGCCGACTACAAGGAAGAGCCTCCGGGCGTTCATCTCGGCGATCCTGGAAAGGACCTCGGACTCTTCAAGGCCCTCGGGCGGCATGTAATAGGTCGCAAAATAGGTAAAGAAAGCCAGGACCAGAAAGGTCACTGCAAGAGCTCCCCCGACCCTAAGGCGGGTTTTCCCGTGAACCCGGGACAGCACGAAATGACCGACAATGTAGCCTATGACCCCCATCAGGAAACGCACACCGGATCACTCCATTCCAATGGTCGACATCAGTGAAGCACTTTCCCTTCTCAGGTACGGTTTTGCCAACCGGCACAACCGTGTTATATATAAACCTGAAAAGAGGAACATTGCAAAGGGGGTTCTGTTTTGCCCAGGATAGGATTGGCCCTGGGGGGCGGAGGGGCAAGGGGAGCGGCCCACTTCGGGGTTCTGAAGGTCCTCGAGGAGGAAAGGATCCCTATCGATATCATAGCGGGTACATCCATGGGTGCCATCGTGGGGGGAATGTACGCGCAGCACCCCGACGTCCCGGAAGTGATAGACAGGTACGAGAAGTTCATCAGGAACATGGACTACGAGTCCTTCGGCCTGAAATACATCGCTCCTGACCCTGGCCAGGAGCCGCATCTACTCCAGAAGTTCGCCAAGACCATAGCCCAGAGGATATACATGAGCTCCATGGGGTCCCGGTCGGGGATAATGAAACCCGAATTTCTTGACAACGCTCTCAAGGAGCTGCTTGACCGTGGGAACATCCAGGATACGAAGATCCCCTTTGGTGCAGTGGCGACTGACCTGAACTCTGGAAGAACCCTTCTGATCCGGGAGGGCAGCATAAGGAGAGCGGTCCGAAGAAGCTCTTTGATACCCGGCTATCTCCCTCCGGAAGAGGACAACGGAAGACTGATAACCGACGGGGGGGTGAGCGAGCCCGTCCCCGTTGACTCTGCGAAAAAGATGGGCGCGGAGGTTGTAATTGCCGTATCGGTGGACCCCTCTGCCATGCCCCGGATCGAAGACCCCAACATGATAAACATCATGCGCCGGTGCGACCTTATCAGGGGAGTCTACATATCGAGGATACAGACCGAAAAGGCCGACGTGTGTATCTGTCCTGACATGAGCGATACCCACTGGAGCGAATTCCTCTCCTCCAGGGAATTCATGAGGATAGGGGAAGAAGAAGCAAGGAAGAGGCTTCCTGAGATACGGAAAGCAACGCGCGGGAGACGGCACTGGTTGTTCCGGATCTTCTCAAGATAAACCCTTGATATCCCCCTCGGGAGCGGGCTATTCTTCCAGCTGGTAACCCTTCTCCCGGAAGAGGTCCAGGCAAACCCTCACCACTTCAGGGTCGTAAAGTATACCGCTCTTTGTCTCGATCTCCTCGAGAGCCTCCTTCAGCCCTATGGCAGGCCTGTAGGGGCGGTAGGAGGCCATGGCCTCAACCACATCTGCGACGGCAAGTATCCTTGCCTCCAGGCTTATCCCTTCTCCTTTGAGCCCCTGGGGGTAGCCCGAACCGTCCAGGCGCTCGTGATGCTGGTAGACGATCTCTGCCAGGTCCCACCCGCTCTCGACATCCAGGAGAATATCCCTCCCATGAGCAGGGTGCTCCCTGATGATGTCCATCTCCAGTTCGGAAAGTCGACCGGGTTTGCTCAGGATCTCGGCCGGCACTGATATCTTTCCAAGATCGTGGACGTACCCTGATATCCTGATCTGTTCCACCTTGTCGGTGTCCAGGCCCATCTCCCGGGCTATTGTGGCAGCCAGGTTCGAAACACGCCTCTGGTGTCCGGCTGTATAGGGATCTCTCCGTTCCACGGTCTGGGTCAGGACCAGGATCGTTCTCTCAAGAGCTCTACGCAGCTTCTCTTCGGCATCTTTTCTCTCGGTAATGTCGGTGAAAATTGTTGCGAACTGCCCCGGAACATGGCTGAAGGCCTTGACCTCGAAGTACTTGCCGAAGAGGGTTGCGTAGTTCTCGAAGAAAACCGGCTCTCCCGTCAGCGCCACATGGCCGTACTTCTCTATCCAGTAGCTCTCCGTATCAGGGAGGATATCAAGGACGGTCCTGCCTTTCACGTCATTGAGCCTGAGCCCCGTCATCCTTTCAAAGGCGGGGTTGACGCTGATGAAACGGTAGTCGACAGGTTTTCCATCAGTGTCACAGATGATCTCGTGAAGTGCGAAGGCGTCCAGCATCTCGTGGAAGAGGGTTGCATACTCGGCTTCCACCAGACGTCTCTCGGTAATGTCGCGGGTCACCCCCTGGAAGCCTATGGGGTTGCCTTTCTCATCCCTGATGAAGGAAAGGTTCATTGAGATCCACACCAGGCTCCCGTCGGCCCTGTAGTGCTGCACCTCCACGATCCTGGACCGATCCTTCGGGGCATCGCCGGATCTCTCCCGTTCCAGTTCCTCCTCGAGAACTGACATGAGTTTGGCCAGGTCCTCAGGCGGGAACTTGTCCCTCATACCCCTGACAAGGTGTTCCTCAGGTGTTTCTCCCAACAGCTTCCTGACCGATGGACTGACGTAGGTGGTATTCATCCCGAGATCTGCCGTCCATACCACGTCGGACATGTTCTCTGTGATCTGGCGGTACTTCTCCTCGCTCCGGCGAAGGAATTCCTCGGCTCTTTTCCATTCAGTTATATCCTGGAAGGCGCCCTGCACCCTTATTATCTTTCCTGTCTCGTCTCTTACCGCTTCCCCTATCTCACGCACCCATATGCTTCTGCCGGTACTGGTTACCTTCCTGAACTCCTCGTCGTAGGGAATTCCGTTCTTTACACACTCCTCGTAGACCCTGTCAATAAGAGCGCGGGATCCCGGTGCGTAGAAACCCTTTGCCTCTTCTACGTCGGCTGAATAATCGGAGGGGAGGTCATGGATCCTTGCCGCCTCATCGGTCCAGACTGTGCGGTTGCCCGGCAAATCGACGCTCCAGCCCCCCAGGGAGGCCAGTTTGCCCGCGAACCGGATAAGGTCTTCCTTCTTTCTCAGTTCCTCCTCGGACCTCCTCTGGGCTGTAACATCCTCCACGGTACCCTCGTAGCAGAGGACCCTTCCGGAAAGGTCCCGGATCGCCCTTGCGCTCTCCCTGACGAAGATCACGGAACCGTCCCGTCTTGTCCAGGCTGACTCGAGGCCCCTGATCTCACCATCCCGGTCGATCATCTCCTGGAAACAGCTTCTAGGGAACCCCGGCTCGAAGCCCACTTCGTCGAGGTTACGAGAGGAGAGTTCCTCGAAGGAGGAGTAGCCCAACATCGCCACCAGTTTGGGATTGGCCATCAAGATCTTGCCATCGGGCGATGTCCGGTAAAGACCGATGGTGGCGTTCTCGAAGATGCTCCTGAAACGTTCCTCGCTCTCCCTCAGGGCCTCCCGGGCCTCTTTACGTTCAGAGATATCCCGCGCAAAGACAAGGGCTGATTCCTTCCCGTCGTAGATTATCGGTATGGAAGTAACCTCAACGGGTATCTCTCCTCCGTCGAGCCGCAGATGGATCTGTTCCATCGTGGGGACGGACTTCCTTTCAACATTTATCGTGTGGAGTCTCTCCCGGACAACATCGTGCATGGATGGGTGGAACAGTTCGAGGATGCACCTTCCCAGTATCTCCTCCGGGGACTTGGCACCGTACATCCTCAATGCGGTTTCGTTGAGATAGACGAACCTGCCGTCTATGTGGACATAGATGGCGTCAGGGGCTCCCTCAACCAGCGCCCTGAACTGCGCCTCGCTCCGCCTGAGAGCCTCTTCCGCCATTTTCTGTTCCGAAATGTCCTGAAAGCCCCCCTGGACTTTCACGATCTTGCCTTCTCCGTTGCGGACAGCCTCCCCGATGGTCCTTACCCATACCCGTCGGCCGGTCCCGGTGATGATCTGCATCTTCTCATCGTATGGCTCGCCAGCCTCAACACACCTGGCAAAGACCTCGGTTATCCTTTCACGGTACTCCGGAGCGTAAAAGCCGATGCCATCATCAACATTTGGGGTATAGCCAGGGGGCATTTCATGGATTTCGGCCACCTCATCGGACCAGATGAGACGGTTCTCGGCAATGTCGAACTGCCATCCTCCAAGTGAGACGAGATGTCCGGCGATCTTCAAAAGCGCTTCGCTCGTTGCAAGATGTTCAAGAAGAACGCTGTTCTTCTCCAGGACCCGCGCCAACTGAAGGTTCCTTACCCCCAGCTCGGAGATGTAGTCCGCTCCCTTGACGAAAAAGGACATGGCCCATTCTGTCTTTGCGCGGGATATCCTCGGGACCTTTGCCAGGGCTTCAAGGTACTCTTTCTCATCGAAGCCGCATTCCCTGGCTTGCCTTTTGAAGACATCAATATCCGGCTCCTCCTCTTCGAGGAGGAATTGGCCGATAAACATATTCCCCAGCTTTTTCCCTTCAACAAAAACAGGGGTGGCCATATCCCAGAGGTTGTTCTTGCACTTGTAGAGAATGGACTTGCCCGGCTCAATGCCGGAGGTGAGCGCGGTATCGCTCTCTATGCAGTTCCTGCAGGTTTCGGGGCAGACACGGTGGAAATCGGTGCAGATCTTCTGCCAGCCAGAACCGATGATGATATTTCCTTCCATGTCTATGATCGCTGCTGCGATGCCAAGCATACGGGTGAGGTCATCGAAAATGCCCTGCAACTGGCTGTGATCCAGAATGTCGGTCAAACTGATCTCTTCGGGCTTGGTTTCGGAACCGTCGTATCCAGGTCCAAGGCCGTTCTGTTCGCTCATGGCCTTTTCTCCTTTGGAAACACTCTAAATAAACTCTTGTGGGCTATATTACAATACCTGACCGAAAAAACAATCCTGCAAAATATTCAGGGTTCCAGGACCTCTTCCAGAACCCTGAGAAGGTTTCCACCGAGGACAAGGCCGATATGGTTTTTAGAATAACCCCGGTTGAGAAGCTCCGCCGTCAGTTCCGGTATTCGCCCGTGCCCTGCTATTACATCCCTGGAGGGCAGAAGGTCGCTCTCCCCCGGAGGCGGCGGGAAGCCGTCGCAGAAGTCCAGACCCAGGCCTACGTGCTCTATGCCCGCTATCTTTGCCACGTGGTCGACGTGTTCGGCCAGGTCCCTTGCAGAGAAGGGGCCAGGGCCATTACCGACGAAAATGCTGCAGCCGTTCATCCCCATCACACCCCCCTTTTTCGCAAGGATCCTGATCTGGTCGTCAGTCAGGTTGCGTGGCGAGGGTACAAGTTTCCTGCAGTTGGAGTGGGAGGCTATTACCGGTTTCTTCGACAGTTCCATTACGTCGTAAAAACCTTCGTCGTTGAGGTGGCTCACATCTATCCACATCCCCAGGCGCTCTGCCTCCCGCACCACCTTTACGCCCAGGTCCGTGAGACCTCCGGGCTTACCCGCTTCCACCGGGTTGAAGGGACAGCCGTCGGCCAGGTAGTTCCTCCGGCTCCACACCAGGCCAAGCCCTCTGACCCCCAGCCTGTGAAAGACAGAAAGGAGCCTTATGTCGTTGCCGATGGGCTCGGCTCCCTCAAAGGAGAGCATTATCGCCAGGTGGCCTGAGGCAGCAGCATTCCTTATCTCTTCCACTGTGGTGCAGAACGCCAGGCGCTCAGGCCAGAGTTCGATCTCCCTCCTGAGGCATTCCACCTGGTCAAGTCCCCTCCTAAGGGCCTGTTCAGGGAGAAACCTCTGGGAGACGAATATGGAAGAGACTACGCAGTCAACCCCGCCCTCAAGGAAGGGACCGTCGAAAACGTTCCTGAAGACCTTTTCCTCTCCCCGTTCTGTGCGGTCCATCAGGTCCATGGCAAGGTCAAAGTGCGCGTCCAGGACAAGGGTCTCCCGATGAATTCTTTCTGCTTCCCTGATCAGGTGCTGTTCATCCATATAGATCCCCTCCTGTCCGATACCTTCGGAGCGTAGCACAGCGGCACTGGAATAGGAAGGATGTAGAATAAAGAGGATACGCCGGATGGCTTCACGGCAGTATCCCAATGAAAGATATCTATCGTCCCCTGTAACGTATTCGCTGGATCGGAGGAAGAACATGACCTGGAGAAAAGAGCTTTACGTAATATTGTTCTGCCTTTTATGCCTGTCAACGGTCCCGACCCTGCCGGCGCTGGCCGTTCCGTTCTGGCAGGAAGCGGCTCGAAAACATTCTGACGTTGCACCTCGTGAGTGGGGGCAGGAGGTAACCGGCGTGATCACCCGCTTCGATCCCCAGGGCGGACAATTGCTCGCCCTTACCTTCGACGCGTGCGGAGGCGGGGTCAAGGGAAGCGGATACGACGAAGAACTGATCGGCCTCCTACGCAGGGAGAAGATCCCGGCTACCCTTTTCATAAACGCCCGATGGATCGCTGCCAACCCGGACATTTTCAAAGAACTGGCTTCAGACCCGCTTTTCGAGATCGCGAACCACGGGTTTGAACACAAACCCCTTTCGGTAAGCGGCAAGGAGGCCTACGGGATAAAAGGGACAGGCAATGCCATGGAAGCCGCATGGGAGATAGAGGGCGGCGCAGCGGCCATATATGAAGTTATAGGGAAAAGACCCCTTTTCTTTCGGTCCGGGACCAACCACTACGACGAAGTCGCAGTCAGGATCGCCGGAGACCTCGGTCAACGGGTCACAGGTTGCAGCGTGAACGGAGATGCCGGGGCGACAAATTCAGCTCGGCAGGTTTTGGAAGAACTCCTTTCCGCCAGGACTGGTGATATCGTACTTATGCACATGAACAGGCCCGGGGGGCAGACTGCCGAAGGTGTGGCATCGGCGATCGAAGCCCTGAAAGAGAAAGGGTTCTCCTTTGTCCGTCTCTTTGAGGTCCTCGGTTACTAAAAAAATCCGTACCGCCAGATCTTTGGGATGTCAAAGCCTTTATGAGATAATCTATCTCACTTTTTCCCGGAGGGTTGCCAATATGACCAGAAGCCTCCTGGCTGCTGTAGCAGCGTTGATCTTGAGCATTTTGTCAGTCGCTCCGGCGGAACCATTCAAACCCCTGGAGGTGGCCTCCTTACCTGATAGCGTTGTCATATCCATGTCCAGAGGTTTCTCACGCTTCCCAGCCATTAGCCCCTGCGGCACCTGGGTTGCCTGGTACTCCAACTCCGATACCCTGACACTCGAGGGCGATGACAACGATGTGGACCTTTTCGCCAGAGACCTCATTACCGGGGAGATGATCTGTATATCCGTCTCTGAAGACCGAGGACCGGAGGGAGTGGGAGGAGACCTTTTTCAGCCAAGGGGCCTTTCCGTCAGCGCCGGGGGAGACTTCGTCGCCTTTGTGGCCTTTCGCGATGAGGGAAGATCGGACGTAATGCTGAGGGATGTCAGGGCAAGAAGGACCTTCCTGGTATCGGCGGGCCTCGACGGTGGGGCGGGTAACGGGTCCTCTCTGCACCCCTCCATAAGCAGGAACGGACGGTTCATCGCCTTCACCTCCTCCGCGTCAAACCTCGTGGAGGAGGACAATAACGGTTTTTCAGACATTTTCGTACACGACATGGAAACGGGAATAACAGAGAGGGTATCCAGAGGATACCCTGGTGATGAGGCCGACGGTCAATCCTTTCTTCCATCGATAAGTTGGGATGGAAGGATGGTGGCCTTCACTTCGTCGGCAACGAACCTGGTGCCAGGCGAAAAGAGGCAGGGACCGGCGGTCTATGTCTTCGACAAAGCAACGGAACGGACCACCCTGGTATCGGTATCCGGCGACGGCAGAACAGCCAGCGGCGACTCTTTTTCCCTTCCATGTTCCATCAGCGGGGACGGGCGCAACATCCTCTTCCTATTGGAAACTACCGATCTGTCCGCTGCAGACAGCAACAGCACGGAGGACCTCTTCGTAAGGGACCTTCCATCAGGTGCTACGATCCGCGCATCTCTCGGGAACAACTTGACCGGATCGGGCCAAGGTGCCTTTTCGGGGGCACTGGATTTTGAAGGCAGGGTCGTGGTATTCGCCTCAAGTTCCGACCACCTGGTCAAGGGAGATGTAAATTCCGGATCCGACATTTTCCTGCGCGACCTCCAGACCCGGAGAGTGGAGCTCATATCCCGGGCAAGCGACGGGAGTCCTGTCTTCACCCAGTCATCGGACCCGGTGATCAGCGGGAACGGTGATATCGTGGCATTCTCCGCCCGCACCGTGGATCTCGTGACAGGAAGAGGCAGCGAGAACTGGCAGGTCTTCATTCGTGAGATCAGGACGGGAAAGACCTTCTGGGTCTCCGCACCGGGTACTGGACCATGATTGCAGACAAGGGGTTCCGGTAATGGACCCCGGGGTGTTTGACATCGGTCTTTTTCTAAAGGGAGCCCTCCTGGGCTTCTCCATCGCAGCACCGGTAGGCCCCATAGGAGTGCTCTGCATAAGAAGGACCCTTGCCAGGGGAATGGTATCGGGATTCGTCTCAGGCCTTGGGGCCGCGACGGCAGACGGGATCTACGGGGCCATTGCAGCCTTCGGTCTCGCTTCACTGACAGGGTTTTTGGTGTCCGTTAATCTCTTGATGAGGATCGCCGGGGGGGTATTCCTGCTCTGGCTGGGGTGGAAGACCATATCAAGAAAGCCCCAGGACCAGCACCAGGAAGGAGATGCACCCTCCGGGGCCGCCTCCCTGGCGGGGAATTTTGTCTCGACCTTCTTCCTGACCTTGACCAACCCCATGACGATCATTTCCTTCACCGCCATATTCATGGGCGTTGGCCTGGTCAACGACGGAACCAGAGCCCTGCAGCCGCTCTTCCTTGTGGCCGGGGTCTTCAGCGGCTCCGCGGCCTGGTGGCTGGGGCTGAGCGCTTTCTTCTCTCTTTTCCGCCGACACTTGACACCAGTAGCCATGACCTGGATCAACAGGCTGTCCGGCGCCGTCCTGACCCTCTTCGGAGCCCTTGTACTGTTCGAAATCTTGGTTTGAGGGTACGGCATCAACGCCGCCTGCACCCCTTACTCGGGACCAGCTAGATCCTCTCCCCCCTTACGGCAATGACTATCCCCGCAAGGATAAGCGCCCCCCCGGCAAGTTTGGCCGCGGTGAGGGTCTCCCCGAAGAGTATCCAGGCAAGAAATGTTGCCCCGATGGGCTCTCCCAGCAAGGCCACTGCCACAAGACTGGCGCTGAGGTACCTGAGGGCCCAGTTGTAGCTGCTGTGGCCCATTAGCTGCGACACCAGGGCCATGCCGACAAAGGCCGTCCACGTTCCGGCACTGAATCCCTTAAAAGGCAGACCTGTCACAACGATCACAGCCAGAAGTACCAGGGCGGCTGCCCCGTAACAGATGAAGGTGTAGACGGGGAGGCTGACCTTGGCCCTGACAACACGCCCTGTGAGGAAGTAGAGGGTCGCGAACCAGGCGCCAAGAAGGGCAAGGATATCGCCAAAAAGGGCCTTACCTCCCAGCGCAAAGTCCCCAGCGCTTATCACTACCACTCCCGCAAAGCTGAGCAGGATGCCTGCCCATGTCATCGGGCTCACCCTGTCGCCGCTGATAAAGGGGGAGAGGATAGCCGTCCAGACCGGAATGGTCTGTACTATCACCACGCTGCTGGCGATCGAGGTATAGAAGAGGGACGTGATCCACGTTGAAAAGTGCAGGGCAAGAAAGACCCCGGCAAGGATCACCCGGAGAAAATCCTTCCTCTGCAGTCCAAAGAGCTCTTCCCTGTGCCGGGCAAGCACAAGTGGGGCCATAACGGCAGCGGCTATCCCTGAACGGTAGAAGGAGATCACTATAGGCGAGGCTTCGGCAAAACGCGCAAAGATCGAACCCGTCGATATCCCTATGACCCCAAGAAGCAGTACAAGGACCGGTGTGAATCGTCCCGGTGAAGATGATGTCACCTGGGAACCCCCTTCTTTGACCTCGGTTGTCTACATAAGCAGAAGACTCAGTGCCATTACCGCCATGCCTGTCACCAGGCCGATCAGGCTGTCGTGACCTTTCCCAAAAGCGCGGCTCGTTGGGAGCAGTTCATCAAGGCTGATATATACCATGATCCCGGCCACCATCGCAAAAAGGGCCCCGGTAACGGCTGGGGAGAACTCTCCCCCGGTAAACAGACGCAGCGCCCCGTAAGCGATAAGAGCCCCTACCGGTTCAGCCATACCGCTAAGGAGAGAGTAGGCAAATGCCTTCGATCTTTTTCCCGTGGCGTAGAAGATCGGGACAGAGACGCTGATGCCCTCGGGTATGTTGTGCAGAGCGACCGCCACCGCTATGGCAAAACCAAGTTTCGGATCCTGGAGGGCCGCAAGGAAAGTCACAAGCCCTTCAGGAAAGTTGTGGATCCCTATCGCCAGGGCAGTGAAGAGGCCCGTGCGCATGAGTCCCTTTTCCTGGTCGCTTCCCTTCGGGGGTCGCACTTTTCTGGCTTTCGGGGAGTCTTCGTGAAGGGGGGCCGTCTCTTCCTCGCTCCTCGGTTCGTGGGGATTTTCCGCAGTCGGAATGAAATAGTCAATAACCCCGATAAGAGCGATCCCGGCAAAAAAAAAGGCCGTGTTGACCCATTCCCCCCTGGAGGCTCCAAAGGCCTCTTCAAGTGACTCAGAGCCCTTCAGAAGTATCTCCACGAAAGATACATAGAGCATGACACCCGCGGAAAAACCGGTAGAGATGGAAAGGAAACGGTAGTTTGTCCTGTCGGCAAAAAAGGCTATGGCACTTCCGACGCCCGTGGCGAGACCCGCAAAGAGGGTCAGTCCGAAGGCAAAAAGCACTTCGTTCAAGACCCCGGCCCCCCCCTGGTAACAGGAATGGCCAGATCGTCCACGAACTCGTAGAATGACTCGGCCCTGTTGCCGTAGACCCTGAGGTCCTCAATGCTTATGGTCCACGCGTCCGCTGGTTCGGCGGGCTGGATCAGACCTCTTCCCGCCTGACTCAGTCTTGACGCCAGGTCCATTGCCTCTTTCCGGGTCCCGGTGGCCCAGAACCACCAGGAAAAGGCGCTCTGCTGATGGACATCGATATCAAAACATCCGGGGAGGTAGACATGGCGGTTGACGAGGAGGAACAATGAAAAGGACGCCATGTCCAGAGCGGCCTTTTCGAGGTCAAAGCTCTCCGGGTCCCTGACCAGCATCAGAAAGAGGCGGTCCGCATTAAGAAGACCCCAGCGGTCCGTTTCGAGGCGGCTTCTCCAGTAGTAGGCGTAATCGCACTGGTTGATGCAGAGGATATGGGGTGACCAGTGGACCCTGTTGGCGTCCATAGAATTAACCCTCCGCTCCAGCTCCTGAAGACTTTCTCCTTCCGCTGAACGCTCCCTGGGAAAGGAGGAGACCAGCTTCGCCACCAGGGGGTGTTCAAAGAAGCGCCATTGAATGGATCCTTCCGAAATGGAAAAGATCTCAGCGGGCGGGACGCCGGGGAAGTATTCCAGCCTTGGCGATACGATCACTCTCTTGGTGCCCTGGAAGCCCTTGAAACCCCTTTCGAAGAGCAGCGCCGTCTCGAGTTTAAGTTCCTCCAGCTCAAGGTCACCTGGCTCTCCTCCAGGGAGGGACTCAAGGTAGGATTCGGCGGCCCATCGGCAGAACACGATCTGCCCTTCCTCACTCAGGCAGAAGCCTCTTCCAAGGCTCTTAAGAAGCCCTTCCCTAGCGAGACTGACAGCTACGGCGGGGTCCTCGCCAGCCATTCCTATCAGCCGTTCTGTCCAGAATGGTCTTTCTTCATCAAAAAGCAGGAGTACCTTTTCTCTGCTCAAGTCCTTCACTCCTTTCTAAAGGAGAGGGCTCATAAGCTTCGCCACACCCTCGACAGCCTTGAAGAGGAAGGGGCGTTCTCCCCACTCCTCCATGAACAGCTCCGTCGATGCCTCGAGGTATTTCTCCTGCTCCTGGAGTATCCTTGTCACGGAATTCTTCCCGTATATTACACAGTTTATCTCGAAGTTGAGGGCAAAGGACCTGATGTCGAAGTTGCTGGACCCGAAGAAACAGAGGTCGCCGTCGACGCTCATGGTCTTTGCATGGATCACGCCATCGCCGTAGAGAAATATTCTTACTCCCTTATCCAAGAGGATGTCATAGTAGGCCTTGGCCGCCTTGCCCACGAAGAACTGGTCCGACCTCCTGGGGATGATCAGCTTGATGGTCGCCCCGTTGAGGACCGCCACCTCCAGACCCTCCATAAGGCTCTCGTCGGGTATCAGGTAGGGCGTGGTTATGACTACCTCCCTGGAGGCGGAGTGCAGGGCCGAGACCACCAGCCGCTGGTAGTTCTCGGTGCGGTAGGATGGACCGCTGGGCACGGTCTGGAGGATATGCTCTCCGTGATGGCTGAAAAGAATGTCGCCGGCCCGATCATCAAGGAGTTCCATGGTCTCCACGTACCAGTCTTCCAGAAAGACCCTCTGCAGCTGCAGGGACTCGGGCCCTTCGACCTTCATTGTCAGATCCTTCCATAGAAGCCCCCTGGCCTTCCCCCCGTAAGAGGGCTCGATCATGTTGTGGGAACCCATGTAACCCGTCCTTCCGTCTATAACAGCGATCTTGCGGTGATTCCTGAGGTCGAAACGGGCCGAGAGGGGGTTCCTCCTGAACATGCTCAGGGGCAGGGCGCCCACCACATGGACCCCCGCTGCGCGCAAAGAGTCAGCGTCCCTTTTGAGGAATTGCCTTGATCCGAGGGAATCTACCAGCAGGCGGCAGGATACGCCCCTTGAGGCTGCCCTTTCAAGTGCGTCGAAGATCGGACCTGTGACCGTGTCTTTGGAGAAGATGTAGTAGAGCAGGTTCACGTGATGACGGGCGGTATCGATATCGGAGGCAAGAGACCTGACCATATCGTCGGTAGAGTCGATTATCTCTATCGTGTTGCCCCTGGTAGGAGGCATGTCTCCCAGCTTCTCGGCCAGGGAAGCCAGGCGCAACAGGCGGAGAAGATCCCCTGGGAGGTCCTTCTCCTCGGGCCTTTCAGCCTCCCAGGCGGCACAGCATGTGCGGTCCAGATCCTTCAGGATCTTCTCGTGCCTTTCGGCCCTCTGGGCAGGAAGCTTGAAGGACCCGAAGACGAGGTAGAGCACAAGCCCAGGAATGGGCCAGAAGAAGATGACCAGCAGCCACGCCATGGCCACCGAGGGCGAGTGCCACCGTGGTATCAGCGCAATGGTCGCCAGTCTTATGGATACCGATGAGAGGTCGTGGATCAGTATCAGAAGCAGGCTCAGGTCCATCTCCGGTCACCTCCGGAAAGCACTACAGGGACAGGGCGAAATCACAGACCACCGGAAGGTGGTCCGAGAGACGCACATCCGGCACCTCGATCCTCCTGACATCTATCTCCGGCGAATGCAGTACCAGATCCAGGCCCAGCCTGGGCCTGCCGCTGGGATAGGTCCGTATGCCAAGGGTATCGGCATTCATAAGACCAGCTTCGATAAGGGGCTCGATCTCGGGACCGCCTCCGAAGGCGTTGAAATCCCCCGCTATCAGAAGAGGTCTTTTACGCTCCCTGGCCATTGCCGCGAGCTCGAGGATCTGTTGCCGCCTAGCGCCGGAACCCAGCGACAGGTGGACCAGCTTCAGGTCGAAGTCGTCGAAACCGGTCTCTATCACTGCGTTCTTGATGCCCCTCCTCAGTCTGCGGACCGAGGTCTCCCGGATAGGAAGGGACGTCACCACCGCATTTCCCTGGTGGCGGAAAACGGGGACGCATCCGGAGATCCTGGGAATGCAGTACTTGGATGAGAAAACCCAGCTGTGTCCCAGGGTCTCCGCCAGGTACTCCGGCTGACTTCTTCCTCCGTGCCTGAAGGATCCTCCATCGGTCTCAACCAGTCCGACGATGTCAGGCTCGAGGGAGGCAATGAACCTTGCGATCGAGGAGGAGCGCTCCCTGGTGGTCTTCAACGTTCCGGCAAAGGGGAAAGGGGCATGGTAGGCCCACCCCGTTCCAGTGCCGTATCGGGTATTGTAGAGAACAAGTCTTACGGGACGGTCTTCCAGCCGCATCACCCCCCTTCGGAGATTGTAACCTGAATATTGTTATCGATGGACCCTTCAGGCCAGCCTTTCAAAACCTTCACCCAGAACCTCGTGGATGTTGTTGACGCTGATGAAGGCCCTGGGATCGACGGTTTTGATGAAATTGCGGAGCCTGATGAACTTTCTTCTGTTCACTATGGTGGTAATGACCTCCTTCGGTTCCCCTGACCATCCTCCCCGCCCCTCGTAGATGGTGGCACCGCTCTCGAGCTCCTCGACTATGAACCGCCTTATCGCCTCGCTCTGACGGCTTATCACCACCACGTACTTGTTGATCCTGAGTCCTACGATCACGCTGTCCACCAGGAATCCGTTGAGAATGACCCCCAGCATCGCATACATACCTGTCCGGATCCCGAAGACCCAACCGGCAGCCAGCACTATGAAGAAGTCGCACAAGAGAACACCCTTGCCGATATCGATGTTCAGGTACTTGTTTAGGATCTTGGCGGTGATGTCCGTGCCCCCCGTCGAGGCGTTCTGGTTGAAGACAATGGCCATTCCCGTGGCCCCCAGGATGGTTCCGAAGACAAGCTGGACCATGATGTCCTCCGTCAGTGGTCCAGACACCGGGTAGAACCTCTCCAGCAACCAGACAGCCCCTGAAAGGAAAAGGCTCGAATAGATCGTTTTCGCCCCGAATCCAAATCCGATGAATATGAACCCTATGACGAAGAGGACCACGTTCATCCCCATCATGAGTACCCCCACCGGGACCCCGGGGAGGAAGCGGTTAAGGACCATGGCAAGGCCGCTGACGCCTCCGGCGGCAATATTGTTCGGCACTAGGAACCAGGTGATCCCCGCCGCAACAAGCAAGCAGCCGAGGTGGATCATCCCCCACTCTTTCAGGACCCCGGGAGACGGACGGAGTTCCGGGACACGTCCAAGTATCCTTTTCAGCCAAAGGGTCATGGTTTGCATCACCCTTTCCTTTTCTGGATCTCACCCTCTTGAGGGGAACAGGTATTGTAACACAGGACGGGGGTCCCCTTCAGGGGACCCCCGCATTCCTTATCCGGCAATGACGATCAGGAGCGGTACCCTTCGATGATCCTTTCCACCACGAAACGCAGGATATTCGGGAAAACCTCCAACATAAATGGAAGGTGAATGCGTTCGGTGTTCTTGTGTGCGTCCTTGCCCACAGGTCCCAGGTTCAGTATCGGAATGTCCAGTTCAGCCAGTGCTTCGACAGGGATCCTGTAAGGTCTACCCCACCCTGGCATGTTCCTGGCGAAGACCTCCATCTCACTGCTGTCACCCTGGAAGCCGCAGTAGCTGAGGTCCGAGACTCCCTCAAAGAAAGGCCTGATATCAAGGGGGAGGCCGAACCTCCTCTCCATCTCCCCGGCTGTCGCGGAAGCGGCATCGGCAACCACCTTCTCGCCCCGGGTCTCTCCCAGGTTGGACCTGTGGGGGTACCATGGAGGGAGAAAACCTATGACCGCCATCGGTCCCGGTATCCCGCAGAGTTCCACCATGGACTCGACAAGGAGTGCGGCACGGACCCTCTCGTCGGAACCCTCAGGGGCGGAACCGACCGTCTCATCCATGAAGCGAGCATACCCGTCGCCCAGGACCTTCTCCGCCATGTCCGAAAGCTCGTCGAAGGAGACCACCGTCGGCTCCCAGTCGCGGGGTTTCGAGGTGGTGCCACCCATCGCCGCAAAGGAACTGGTGTTCTCCCGGTACTTTTCGATCGAGGCCTCAAGGGCCTCCATGGCGATCCCCCTCATTTCCGACAGGATCTGACCCGGAAGCCTGGTTGACGTCAGGTAGCTGTAGAAGGCGAAAGCCTTGGTCATGATAGTCGCCGAGTACTCCCTCCGGAGGTCCATCTGCCTCATGCAGCCGAAGGGTGGGTATGACTTCCCGAAGAGGGAGTCTGCGTACTCGGGGTTCCCGTCGAGCATCAGGTTGATCCTCGAAATGACCGGCGCGGCGCAGAACCCCTCGTAATACTCCCCCACGTGGGTTTCCTTGCCAGTGCAGAAGAAAAAGGGGTTTATCTTGCCTATGCTCCCCAGATATATGGTCGGCCTGGCATCGTCCCCGGTGGCGAAGGTGGGCTCCAGGTCGATGCAGGCCAGGTACCGGAGACTCTCCTCTTTCTGGAAACGGGCCAGGCAGGATGAACCCGAAAGCATACCGCCAGAGTTGTTCTCCTCGTCGGGAACGAAGAGAACAGCCACGTTGGCGTCATATTTACCGGGGTTCTCGGCTGCTTCCATGAGCAGGTCCATCCCGGCGGCGACACCGCTCTTCATGTCAGCCACCCCCCTCCCGAAGAGCCATTCGCCGGACTCGAGGTCCTTGCGGGCATCCCGGGGGATCGCCACCGAGGCTATCCGTTCTGTGTACTCCTCGGGGGAGAAGGCCAAGGGCGCCAGAAAGCCGCACGCCTCGGTTCCCACCACGTCCATGTGTCCCATAAGGATCACCGTATCGGCCGTTCTCTTCCGGGCCCTTACAATGGCGAAGACCAGGTGTCTTCCAAGGGGGTCACCCTCCAGCGGCAGAAGACGTAGATCGCCCCGGTTCTCCTGAAAATAGCTCAGATCCTGAAAACTGTCGTGGATGAAACGGGCGATCCTGTTCTCGCTCTCTGCGGAGGGAGAGACGCTCGGAATCCCGACCAGGTTTAAAAGCAGGCCATACAACTCTCTTTTTGAATGGTCACCCATACAGCATCCTCCTGTCGTTCGGGAAAGGACATTCAGGCAAGTATCAAAGATCCCGGAATCTCTTCAAAGCCGTGCCGAGGCGACGAGCGCACTCTTCAGCCATGGAAGGGGTGACCTTCGAGAAAGAGAGCCTGACAGTATCCTCCTCAACATGTCCTCCCAGGAAAAACTCCTTTCCAGGGATCACCGCTATCTTCTCTTCTCTGATAGCATACAGCGCGAAACTCTTCATGTCTTCGATCCAGGGCACCCTACCCCAGAGGAAGAATCCTCCCTTCGGTACGGCCAACTCAAGTCCATGGGGCCCGGCATGTCTCATCAGGGAGGAGACCAGGGCATCCCGGTGTTGCCGATAGGTCCTTGAAAGACCTTCGAGGTATTCTGTCAGATCGATGCTATTTACGAACTCCCAGAGGCCATAATGCAAAATTTCCGGGAGACAGAGCGTTCCCATGATCCTGATCTTGAGCATTTTCTCTATTACCGGTTGGGGAGCGACCACCCACCCACATCGAAGGCCGGGTGCAACGATCTTGGAAAAGCTACCGAGATAGGCTACGTTCTTTTTATCTCCTGCGGCCCTGATATAGGTCCCTTCGGGTCGACCTTCGAAGGAAAGGTTGCGGTAAGGGTCGTCCTCAATTATCACGAACCCGTGCCTGAGAGCAAGGTCCAGTACGCTCTGTTTCTTGCTGTCAGGGGTCGAAAAACCAGTTGGATTCTGGTAGGTAGGGATGGTGTAAAAGAACTTGACCCGGTTCTCCTTTAAAATCCCTTCCAGAACCCCTATATCGGGACCTTCCTCTGAAAGGGGTACGCTCAGGCATTTTGCCCCGAATTTCCTGAAAATCCCAAACGCTTCCGGATAGGATGGCGATTCTACTATCACGGTATCCCCCGGCTCCAGGAGACATTCGCATAACAGGTACAACCCTTCCTGCGACCCGTTGGTAATGAAAAGACTGTCGCTATTTGCCCATTGTGGAAGAAGACCGTCCCTGGCCATCCAGTCTGCGATCCACTGGCGCAAGGGGGCGATCCCTGTCCGTGAGTTGCTGTATCCCCAGACAGGCAGCTCCTTTGAAAAAGATATCATTAAACAGTCTCTCAATTCCTCCGCGGGGTAGAGAGCCCCGAAAGGTTCGCCGGCAGCCAGGGACATGGCGTTCTCTTCCGAGGCGATCTTCATGATCGAAGCGATCGCGGAATCCACAAGCCGGTTCGTAGCAGATCCATTGAACAGTCCTTGCCATTCCATCTCGTTCTTACTCTCCTAACTTGAAAGATCAGACCACGGAAAATTCCGAGGGGCTCCTTCATCTTCGAAGAAGCCCCTCGAAGTTAAAGATATGTTCCTTCACGAAGGTAGGCGTTAAGTGCCTCCCTGTCCATATGCTCTATTCCCAGGTCATTGAGGGTAACCCCTTCCGACCAGTAATCGACTCCGGTCATTACCGACGCAAGGGTTATCATCGATTCTATGACCGGGACCTTCACTCCGAACTTTTTCCCCAACTCCCGGAATATGTGACAGCCAACAGGAATGTCCTCAGTGATGTAGCGATTGTAAATGGAAAAAGGGCCGGTTCCCAGAGCCAGTTTGTACTGTTCATCGAAGGGGACCTTGAATTTTCCCCCCATGTGTTCCGAACCGAGAATGTTGGACCTTGAGAAAAAGGACTCTTCTGAGAATTGCTGGATACCCACTCCCATTGCTTCCGCGATGGCGCACTCCTCCTTGTACAGGGCCAGCTGCACCTTTGAGATAGAGGGGCAGTATGCATGAGAGTATATGGAAAAATCGTGCTTGTCCCCTCCGTAAATAACGCCCCAGTTCTCCATGGTCCCGACGCCGAGGATAGTCCCTGGGCAGTGGAGGATCGGGTTCACGTTGCTGAAGCCTATGTCCGCGACGGTGTCACCCCTGACGGGATGAACAACCGAATCAAGAGAAGGAAGATATTGCTTTGACTCGAAGAACTTCTCCTGATCTATCATGGGAAGGGCAGAACCTCTCAGGGAAATGGCCCAGTAGTTCACGCTCACTTCAGGCATCTGCTGTCCCCCGGCGCTCTTGATCCTTATCCCGTAGGGCTGGCTGCTCCACTCGCCGATAACGATCCTTTTATTGCACCCGGACTCCCTCATCATTTTTCGCATTATAAGCGACCCGAAATTCGCGGTGGTGAAGTGTACCACCATTCCGTCCTCCAGGCGGGGGATCAGTTTTTCCAGGAAGGCCTTGTAGCCGACTGCCGGGAAACTGACGACAATTATCCCTGCCCCTTTTACAGCCTCTTCCATATCGGATGTCACAACGTCGATCTTTGCCAGGCCTTCCCGTTTGAACCCGTACAGGCTTTCCTGGATCCCGCTGAGCCGGATCTCACGGTTTTCCTTTATGCACCCCAGTCCCTCGAAAAAATCCGGGAGCTCATAAAGCCTGACCTCACGCCCGGCAAGGGCCGCGCATGCCGCATGGCCACGGGCAGTAGCGCCTCCTCCGAGGACAGCGATCGGTTTTTCTTGAAGATAATCCATTTTCCCCATAGTTTAACCTCCTATATACGGCCCCCTAGAACCAGTCGCGGAAGCCAGAGAGCGAGTTCGGGCAAGTAGGTTACAGCGAGCAGTGTCGGCAGCCACGCAAAGGTGATAAATACCAGGGCAGGTTTCATCATCTGCGAGACCGGGGTTTTCGCCATACGGCCACCAAAATACAGTGTCGGAGCGGTGGGAGGGGTTACATTACCCATCCCCAGATTGGTACCGATGATAGCCGCGAAATGGATCGGGTGAACTCCCAGTGCGGTGACGACCGGAAGCAGAATAGGGGTGCAAAGTAGCATGGCACTCACATCGTCCATGATCATACCGATGATTATCATAAAGATGTTGATCATGAACAGAATGACGTACCTGTTCGTAGAGACGGCTGTGAGGGTATTGATGATCATATCGGGGAGTCTCTCCTGAACGTAGATCCTGCTCAACATCATTATGCAGTACATCATCAGCATGACGACCCCCGTCGTAGTGGCCGTCTCAATGATGACCTCGATGAAGTTGCCGCGGTTAAGACCTCTGTAAACCCAGAATCCAACAGGTATCGAGTAGAGGACTGCCATGGCTGCCGCTTCTGTCGGGGTCATTATCCCGCCGTATATACCACCGAGCACAATAAAGGGCATGAAGAGGGCGGGCGCGGCTCTTTTGCCCCGATCTCTGAACATGGAAAGCTTCTCTCCCCTGGACATGACAGGAACGACCTCTATGTTCGGGTCTTTCCGAAGCATGATCAGATTCAGAAGGCTCAACAGGATCATCAGAACAATACCGGGCCCCACCGTGGCGAGGAAACAGGCTAGCACTGACTGCTGTCCGACCCAGGCGTAGAGGATCATCTGGGAGCTGGGTGGAATTAAAAGCCCCAGCGGGGCAGCGCATGAGACAAGGGCTGCACTGTGCCCCATGGGGTAGCCCTTTTCCCTGAGCCTCGGGAACATGATCGACCCAATGCAGGAAAGGGTCGCCGCACAGCTTCCGGAGATCGAACCGAACACGGCACAGGAAACGACAGCAACAACCCCCAGACCGCCCTTGATGCGTCCCACAAAAATTTCCACAAAATTCACCAGCGAAGTCCCGATTCCCCCCCTGTCCATCATTCCGCCCACCATTATGAACAACGGGATAGCCAGAAGGACGATGGAGCTCATCTGGCTGAACCCGTATGGCAAGAGGAAAGATGGGTCGTAACCGTGGGTTACCACCATGAAGGTGGTGGAGAGCATGAAGCAGAAGGGAACGGGCAGCCCGAGAAGAAGGGTAATAATAATCAGCAAAAGGGCAACGGTTATCGCCATGCCCATTCCCTCCTATTTCCTGTCCTAACGCGGTCTGCAGGATCATTGTCACGATCGTGCTTGGCGGAACGGGAACAGATGACAGATCTCATATCAGGCCTCCCTCTCCCGGCCCATGGAAACGAATACAAAGAGATCTTCAATGAAGTAGACGATCGAATACATGGACATAAGGGCATACCCCAACAAAACTGAAGATTGGGAAATGTAGATGGGTATCCTCAACCCGGTTGTTCTTGGCATCCAGGTAATGCAGTACCGGACCATCCCTACAGCCCATACTGTGAACAGAATGCAGAGGGCCGACACGGTGAAATTAACCAGTACGCTGAGCAAAGCTCTTGCCCTGGGTCTCAGCATCTGGGGGATGATATCGGCCTTGACATGGCTCTTCTCGAAGACCCCGTAGGAACTGCCCATGAAATAGAGCCAGAAAGCTGCTATTACCACTATCTCCTCGATCCCGAAAAGATCTGATTTGAACACATATCTCAGGACCACCTCGGCACACATTATCAGCACAACGAAAAGGCTGGTTAGCACCAAGAGAATACGTTGCAGACCCAAGATCGACTTCCAGAAAAGCGACCTTTTGATCGATCCAATGAGATTCACATTTGACCCCTCCAGAGAAACGCCGGGCAGGTTGTGAACCTGCCCGGCGAAAGGGATGGTCTATTGAAGCGATTCCTTGATCTTGTCCAGGGTTTCCTTGCCGTAGGTGCTCTCCAGCTTGGGCCAGGTGGTATTGCGAATGTATTCCGCAAGTTCGGCCATTTCACTTCCGGAGATGGGGATTATCTCCACACCGGCTTCAGCGAGTTTCTCCTGGTACTCGACGTCCTCAGCGTTACTGTCGGCAAAGCTCTTGTCGGCCTGTTCATTAACGGCGTCAAGGATGACCTTCTGGTCCTCGGGAGAGATCTTGTTCCAAATATCCTTCCCGATTATGTAGCCTGTCTGGTCGAAGAGGCAGTTGTAGGGAATGTAATACTTTATAACGTCACGGAAGCTGAGATAGTTTATCTGTGACGATCCTCCTATCCAACCGTCGCAGACCCCTGTCTGGATTGCACTGTAGGTGTCGGCATAGGGGATGCTTGCGGTCCTGAATCCGAGATCCTCCGCTGTCTCCTTGTAGACCGCAAGCGGAGCGACCCTGATCATGGCATCCTTTGGCGTGCCTGCTTTAACCGGATCTTTTGGTTTCCTGGCAAGCCCTACACCCACAAAACCATCACCGTAGATCCTCAGAAGCCTGACCCCAAGTTTGTCGAGAGAATCCTCAATGATCGAGTAGACATAGGAGCCGGGGGATAGCTGTTCCTGCATCCCCTCTCCCGTCTCGGCCAGGAAAGGAAGGGAACCTACTTCAAGCATGACGTCGAATTGGCTCGGCAAGAATATGAGCCCCATCTCAATGGTCCCACGCCGGATCTCCTCAAAGACCTGTGTGTAATCTCCCAGCTGGTTAGCAGGGAAGATATCAAGAATGATCCTCCCCTCGGTCCCCTTTTCGACAATATCCTTAATAGTGTATAGTGATTTGGTTCCACGGTATTCCGGGGCGGAAATGCCTGCGACCTTGAGGGTCAACTTGTCTTTGGCGAGACTTGGGGTAGCCGCCCCGGTTACTATGAAGCATCCAAGGACGAAGACGGCAAGAACTGCAAAAGCAATATTTCTTTTCATGGCTATCTCTCCTTTTTTTCTGGTTTGTCCTCCCATTCAGCAATAGTCTCCTCTCAGTGAACCGCCTCCCTTTACTAGTGTCTGAACTGCAGATTGTACGACAGCTCTTCAGCCCCTTCCTTCAAGGCTTGTATCCATTCATCAACATTCCCATCGGTGGCATGGGCCTTTGGTGCGGCAAGGGCAAGGCATGACCATACCCTCCCATCCTTGTCAAAAACAGGAACGGCAATAGACAGGATGCCCAGGCTGAAGGTTTCATCCTCAAGTGCGTAACCCCTTTCGCGTATGATCCTGTATTCGTCCATCAGCTGGTCAAGATCGGTCATTGTTTTCGAAGTTCTTTTCTCCAGCTTCATGGATCCAAGGATCTCGCGTATATGCCCGGGGTCCTGGTATGCGCACAGGACCATGGCTGAGGCACCGGAGTTCAGGGGAAGACTCATGCCAATGAAATCGTTGTACTCGTAAATACCGTCTTTTACGCTGTTCTTGTAGGCCGGAAAGGCCCTGTCGCCTTCCCAGATGGTCAAGTAGGTCGTCTCCTGGAATGACCTGGAAATGCGGAAGAGAAGGGGCTTCGCGATCTGTTCTATTCCCTTGAAGCGGCTGTATACGTTTCCCAGACGTAACATTATGGGGCCCAGGTGATATTTCTTCGAGGAAGGATCCTGAATTACGAAGTTGTGTTTCTTCATGACATTTATCAGCTTGAAGGCACCACTTTTACCCATTCCGACGTGAGAGGCAAGTTCTGAAAGGTTGAGCTCGTATGGCGAATCGCCAAGGCGTTTAAGGATCATGAGAGACTTTTCAAGACTGCTCATTTCCCTCCTCCTTTTTCCTAATAGGAAAAAAGGTTTCCAAATTTTGCATAAGTGATTATACCAGCCAGACATGGAACTGTCAAATCAACCCCAAGAACAATCACATAGATAAAGCAGCGAATTGGATTCTCCTCTGTTTTGAACCCTCCTGGCAGGTTAGAATAAGATAGGTGATAAGACCTTACAGGAGGACGACCGATGAAGATAGAACCCTTTGGCGTAGAGCAGTGGATGAATCGCTGGGAGACACTTGCCGTCAACAACATCGCAGAGACTTGCGTGGATTCGCTGCTCCTCTACGAACTGCTTGAGATGTCGGGCCGCAAGGAGGAGGTCATGGTAGATCTCCTGGGCACCCGGATGACCTACGGGGACATAAAGGGGAGCGAGAGGCTCCGGGGCCTGATAGGGGAGCTCTACGAGGACAGGGATCCGGAGAGAGTTTTGATAATGAACGGCGGGTCGGCAGCCAACTTCCTGGCGCTCTTTACCATCGTGGGTCCCGGAGACAGGGTGATCAGCGTCTGGCCCACCTACCAGCAGCTCACCAGCATCCCAAAGGCTTTCGGGGCAAAAGTGGATATCCTTCAACTGCGGCCCGAAAATTTCTGGCTTCCAGATACCGATGAACTAGAGAAGATGGCTGAAAGCGGCGTAGACCTGATCTGCCTGAACAACCCCAACAACCCTACAGGGTCCCTAATGGACAGGGAGACGCTGGAGAGGATAGCAGTGATAGCACGTAAACACGGGGCCTGGGTACTCTGCGACGAAGCCTACCGCGGCCTGGTCCACGAACCCGGTGTTTCGGTCTCGTCAATGGCTGACATCTACGAAAAAGGCGTAAGCACGGGCAGCATGTCCAAGGTCTTCTCTCTGGCCGGTCTAAGGAGCGGATGGATGACCGGACCCAGAGAGTTCATCGAAGAGGCCTTTTCTAGGAGGGACTACACCACTATCAGTTGCGGACCCCTTGTGGACGCCCTGGCAACCGTTGCCCTTGAGAACCGGGACAAGATCACGGAGAGGAACCTTAAGATCATCAGGGAGAGCGTCGGCCTGCTTGGGGAATGGATCGACTCAGAACCTCTCTTCCACTGGGTTAAGCCAACGGCTGGTACAACTGCCTTTGTGGGCTACGACCTGGATATACCATCCGACGAGTTCTGCGTGGACCTGCTTGGTACCACGGGGACATTTCTTCTCCCGGGTAGCTGTTTCGGGATCGACAAGAGGCTGCGTTTCGGATACGCCTATGGAACCGATGCGCTGAAACGGGGGCTTGAGTCGCTATCGGGGTGGGTGAGGGAGCGTGAATCGTGAGACGTAACTCGGAAAACCCTTTAATCGTGAATCGTAAACCGTGTCGCAAGTTCTGGAGATATCGTCATCCCGAATCCGCCTGCTGTCGGACGAGGCGGGACGTCCGCCTATCGGCGGAGAACTGATCCAACAGCCCCTTGTTCAGATTCCTCGTCGTTGCACTACTCGGGATTACATAAAAAGGTTCCTACCTCATCACTTCGTTCGGGGTACTTCGTCTGTAGCCCTAAACTACGCTGGAGGTGCGCTTAGGGTACTTAGTATGTGGTACAAGATCTTTTTTTTCGGTTCACGGTTCACGATTCACGGTTCACGGATCTGAAGGCACTCCCCGGAAACGACCCCCTCGGCGACGGCCGTGGTCTGCCCCTTGAGGAAGAGACGAACCCTGCCGGGACCCTCTTCGTCGATGAGGACAGTATTTACCCCTCCGGGGTTTCTGACCTCCACCGGGGTTGACACCTTGCCCTCCAGCCATGCAGCGACTGCGCCTGCGGTTGAGCCGGTACCACAGGACATGGTGAAATCGTTGACGCCCCGTTCGTAGGTCCGGAGGTCGATCTCCCCGGTGGTCCTGATCTTCATGAAGTTCACGTTCGTTCCCTGGGGGAAACGCTCCCTGTCGGACTGGAAGGCCCTGGCGATCCTGGCAAGATCCATTTCAGCCCTTTCATCCCCCGGGTCCTGGAAGATCACCGTATGGGGAACCCCGACATTAAGCTGACTGTAGACTAACCTCTCGCCGGAGAGTATCAGAACCTGTCCCCTGAGTGCCGATGCTGTTTCGAGGACCCCCATGTCGAGGGTTGCAAAGACCCCCTCCACCTCTGCCACTACGGGCCCTGCCAGGGTGTCGATGGTCATCCTGGCTGGAGCCATACCCTTCTCGAAGGCGTAACGGGCCAGGCACCTGGCGCCGTTGCCGCACATCTCCCCTTCGGATCCGTCGCAGTTGAAGAGGCGCATACGGATATCGCCCCTATCACTCCTTTCAACGGCCATCAGCCCGTCCCCACCGATGGACGTCCTCCTTCGGCAGAGGCGAAGCGCAAGATCCGGGAGTTCATGGCCAGGTATCTCCCCCAACCTGTTGTCGATGATCAGAAAGTCGTTGCCGTTTCCGTGCATCTTGGTGAAGAGGATCCCCTCTCCCGACGTGTTCATTCCTTTATGCTCCCTGTCCACAGCCTGCTTGCAGAACTCTCCGGTGAGATCATAAGCGCCTCCTCGATCCTTGAAAGCCTTTCGTCAAGGACCATCGCCATCCTGGCGATATCCCTCTCCAGGCTCGAAACTTCTGCGGCAGCTTCAACGCTGGTACGCCCCCCCGTCTGGTGGATCCTGCTTATGCCGAAGAGAACGTCCTCTCCCTTCCATCTCCCGGGAACGCCAAGGGTCGTTGCATGAACCACACTTCCGTCTCTTTTTGCATAGGGCACATTGGAGGTCTGCTGCTCCCGGGAGAGCATCCTGCGAAAGATCCTGGCCGCTTCAGGCCTCGTATCATCGGGATGAAGGTCAAGGAGGTGGATCCTCTCATTGTTATCAAGACCGAGCTCTTCCCGAGCGGTTCTGTTAATCCAGACTATCTCTCCGTCAAGGTCGAAGGCAAAGACCATCTCGGCCATGGCGTCGAAAAGGGATAGCAGCTCCCAGGACTCCCTGATCCTGCTCTCGCTGACCTGGACCCTGGCTATGGTCTTGTCAAACCACCGGGAGAGAGCCTCAAGGTCACGTTTTACGTGCTGTGGAACTGTGTCGCTGTCGTGAGAGGCGAGACAGAAACAACCTGCTACTGAGGAGCCCCGGAAGAGGGGGAGAATTGCGAAAGCGTGGAGACCCTCGGTGGCAAGGAGCGGATCCTGGCCGTTCAGGGTCTCGGAAAAGGACCCGTACCATGGAGTATCCCTGAAGATCGCCCTCCCGTGTACAGAATCGGGAGCCCAGGAAGCGTTGGCCTCCACGAAAGGATCACTGACCCCAATTGAGCAACGGAGCCTGAATATTTCTGCCTTCTCGGGGACCAGGTAGACCCATCCACAGTCAAGAGAGCCTTCCGAAGATCCTATCAACGCCTCGAGGCAGATAGGCAGAGCTTCTTTCAGGGTGGCAGCACCGGCCAGTGCCATGGCCCGTTCAAAACCGCTAACACTTTGTTGAGATCTGGTCCAGTCGCTAGTCATTTGAAGTCTCTTCCCTTCGCGATACCAATGAACAAAAAAGCGGCCACGGTCCAAGCCGCAAGGATCCGATCCTGACCCTTCAATACTCCGAGGCTAGTCACTGAAAGATAATTAACACCAAAGGCCCGGGGGATGCAAGTTCAGGAAAATACGGCCTGAATTACACGAATACAGTCCCTTTTGCCGTTATCTCTACAAGGCTGTGGGAGAAAAAGGCCCTGGTTACCTCTTCACCTTTTTTCTCCACCACCACGGTGGTTATGTCGGGGCCGCCAAGAGCAGGGCCTCCACCGGTCTCCAGTCTGACCTTGATCCTTCCGCCCTTAACCAGGCCAAGATCTTTTCCCTCGCCGGTCAACAGAAGGGCCAGGGCAAGGGCTGTACTGCCCGTCCCGCAGGTGGGCTCGATGTTACCAGTGAGAACCCCGTGGGGGAAGACCGCCCTCAGATGCCCCTTGTGGGCGGGCGATCTGTCAAAGAGTGAAAAATGAAGGGTGGAGGAGTAACCCTTCTGGTGGAAGAAGGCCTGCGCCTCGGATATGGCCTTCACGGCGGCGGTGTTCATCTCTTCGAAGTCGGCCTCGGGGTAGTGTTCCTTCAATTTCGGAGCTTCCTGGACAAGGTAGTAGCCGGACTTGAAGGCCTGGATCCCGTCGAGGTCCACAGGCATGACCCCGTCGCCGGCCAACATCCGGGCAAAGGAGGTCATGTCGCTTTCGGCCTTTCTGAACTTGCCGCCTTTTGTCTTATGGACCGTCACCGTGGAAGGACCCGACTCCAGTTCAAGGGTAACCTCGAATTCCTGTGGAGCGGTCTTCACCTTGAACCACTTTACCAGGTCCGTATCCACCAGGGCCTTTCCCAGGACCTGAGTGAAACCTCCGCATGCAGGGATGAAGTTACGGTTGGTAATATCCACCACGAGAGCCCGGATGGTGTTGGCCTTTCCCGAGGGGTAGAGAAAGGCGGCCTGGTCGGCGTAAAGTCTCTTCCGGTCGAGAACGGTGAGGGCCGTCTCAAGCACATGAGATTCCCTTCTGACCTGCCTTCCGTCGAAGAGGAGGATGGTGTTGCCTCCCATGTGACCCTTGATGAAATCGAGCTCCATCGTTTTCGGCTCCTTTCGGTCATCTCCTGTTCCGTAATTTTACAGGAAAAGGCAAAACCTTAAAGGCGTGAACGGTAAACAGTGAGCAGTGAACGGCAAAAAAGGCCGAAGATCGATCCTCCGGCCTTTGAGCATTGGTTTCTCTTTCTGCTTCACTGCTTTCGTTTAAGAGGTCTCCCAGGAGGAGTGCCAGGGGGTACCCCTCGTTAAAGAACCTCCCGAGTTTAATCCCCTCGGGACTTTGATCCTTCCGTTCACCGTCGACCGTTTACGGTTTACGCTTTTTCCCCTTGAACGTAACGCCTCTAAAACCTCATGCTGTAGCTGATCACGATGATGTGGGCATCCATGTTGCTGGTGCGCGAATCGGGTATTCCGTCTCCGGGCCGGCCAGCTATGGTCCTGTCGTCGGCCAGCAAATAGGTGTAGGCAAGATCCCAGGTTCGGTCGTTCTTAGTGTAGCCGAACCCTATGGAGAAAAGCTGTCGGTCGCTCATGGGAGCCTGAAAGTCGACTGTGCCGTCCGGCGAAGGCTCCTGGTCGTAGGTGTAGCCGAACCTCCAGGTCCACTCGGGGCTGTACCTGTACTCAAGCCCCAGCTGGTACCTCCAGACGTTCTTCCAGTTCTTCACTGAAGTGGATGGGTTGGGGAGCATCCCGAAATCGTTCTCGAAATGTATCGCCAACCTGTCATAGGAGCTCCATCCAGTGTAGACCGCTCCCACCTCAACGTTAAGTTTAGGAGTTACCTGCCTGCTGAGGCCGAACAGGAACATCTCGGGCAGGGTTAGATCTCCCCAGGCATCCGTAGAGCCGACACCCTGTATGTCGGCGGTTCCCGAGATGGTCAATTTTACCTGGCTCCTGTAGTGAAGCCCTATCCGGGTCGCCTCGTCCAGTTTGTAATGGAGTCCCACGTTCCAGCCGTAGCCTATGTCGTCTCCAAGGAGCCTGAAGTCTGTTCCAATAAATCTTCTCGCCCCGTACTCGAACCACAGCGCCTCGACCCCGACGGAAAGGGACAACCGGTCGTTCACCTTCCAGGCCAGGTTGGGGTTGATGGATACGGACTGGATGTTGGCGTAGTAGCTGTTGTAGCGCCCGTACCAATCGGGCGGGAAGTCGGTGCCGAGACCGAAGCGCGTCATGAGGCCCACGCCGAACCAGAGGCGGTCACTCAACTGTCGCGTGTAGTAGAAGTGAGGAGGGATGAAGGTGTGGTCGATCATGCCAACACTATCACCGCCTATCTCCGTCAGGGTCCCTCCCGGCATGATGAAAGCCAGCCCCGCCATCATGGACGAGTCCGGGATCTGGGTGATGCCCGCCGGGTTAAAGGCTATGGCGGAGGGGTCGTCGGCCCGACCGGTCATGGCGCCCCCGAGGGCGTTCCCTCTGGCACTCCAGTCGTAAAGAGCAAACCCGGCCCCCAGGGCTGTTCCGCACCCAAGGGCTGTCATGATGATCGCCGAAATAAGAATAAGAACAGGTCTTTTCAAGAAGCACTCCTCCTTTTTTATCCTGTCAGGTGTCGCATGGTCACGGGAACAGCCCTAATATTGGAAGCCTTCCAGCTTGTCGTCACCCATTACTCCTCTGACAAGCTCCTCCATAGCCCTTTCGATGCGCCCCCACCCCTCTTCGGATGAGATGTCTATCCCCAGGTAGGCCTCCGATGTCCGTGCCCTGAGCATCAGAAAGGTGAGACCCGCCGAGAGAAGGGCACCCAGGGCGGCAACATCCACCCTCTCCGCTTCAGGGGCGGACCTCACCAGGACCTCTATAAGGTCCGCTCCCTGCCTCTCTCTCTTCCGTGCCGATGCCTCGGAGAGTTCGTTCCTTGATACCAGTTCCCCAAGGAGCAGTTCCTGGGCTGATGTCGAATCCCTTAGCTCCCGAATGTAGCCCTTGAGAAGGGCCACGGCGAGTTCGGAAGCTCCGGGAGGCCGGTTATCCCCTTCCGCCTTTTCGACCAGATCCTCCATCGAGGGCCAGTAATCGCCCCCTGAAGCGAACTCCCTCAGAAGCCCTGGAAGATCTCCGAAGTAGCGGTAGATCAGGACCTTGTCGACGCCGGCTCTCCGGGATACGTTGTTGACCCCGATGCCTCCGAACCCCTCTTCTGAAAGGATCTCGCCCACCGCTTCAAGGATCTTTTTCCTGGTCTCCTCTTTATCGCGCATGGCACCTCCTGTCACCAACCGGTGACATAAACCGATGATATTATCGGATTTCTCCTCTTGTCAAGGAAGAGGCAATATTGAATTCGTAAAAGGGACGTTCATAGTAATATAAGTAGCGCCGGGACACTTGCGACAACACTTCACGAAATGAGGCGGACATGGCGGAACAATACGGAAGTTTCTACCCCTGGCAGGTAAAGGCCTGGGAAAGGATCAGGAACAGGGACGCCGTCCTGGCCGCGCCAACCGGGTCGGGCAAGACCTGGGTGGCCTACCTGTGGTCGGGCCTAATGGACCTTGATGGTCATATCTGGCCGCCGGACACGAGGCGGATCATCTTCACCGCCCCCATAAAGGCCCTGAGCAACGAGCGCTACCTTGAACTCAGGCGGATGGGGCTTGATGTGGGCATAGAGACGGGCGACTTCAAGAAGAACGAGAACGCACCGGTCATCTGCTGCACCCAGGAGATCTACACCCTCAAGTACGCCGGCTCGCCGGGATTGAGGGTCGTGATCGACGAGTTCCACTACATCTTCGACGACCCCGACCGTGCCCGGACCTATATCGAGGGAATTGTCTCCACAAACCCCGACTCGCCTATACTGGTCATGTCGGCCACTTTCGGGGGCGCCCGCTCTGTCGGCGATTACCTCGGAGAGATAACCGGAAGACCATTCACGGTCTACGAGGGGCAAGAACGTGTGACAAAACTGGTATTCACACCGAAGAAGCCCGCCACCCTTGAAAGACTTCATGACGCCCTGGTCTTCTGCTTCTCCCAGAAAGGAGCTGTGGACCTGGCCTACAAGATAGCCCGCAGACGCCCCCGGAAGGGAAAGGCCCACAGGCAGCGGCTCTATGAACTGGCCGAGATCCTTGATGTACGGGATGTCCACATGCCTCTTCTGAGGGGCGTTGGAGTCTACCACGGAGGGATGTTGCCGAAGGAGAAGCTCCTGGTGGAGTCCGCCTTCAGGGAAAGGATCCTGGACGTGGTCTGCGGTACGAACGCACTTGCCCTGGGGGTGAACCTCCCTGCAGAGTACGTCATCTTTGCCCAGCTCGTCAGGTACCACGACAGGGAGCCCATATCCAGGAACGAGTTTCTGCAGATGGCGGGAAGGGCCGGTCGTAAAGGCCTCTTCGAAACAGGTTACGTGACCTGGCTCAACCGTTCCCCCCAGGAATCCAAGGGCTTTGATACCGGGAAGGTCTTCCGGCAGCTGACAGCGGCCCCTCCGGAAAGAGCCTCGGTAACACTCAGACCGGATTATGGAAGACTGCTGAAGGGACGGAGAACGATCAGTGACGAGGCTGAGTACATAGCCGACTTCTCACTGCCCCACGGGGATGAACGTATCGTGGAGGGTGAGCTCAGAAGGGGCCTAAAGTTCATAGAGAGATCTATCCGCGAGATGGTGACCCCCGACCGGAGGGAACGATTCAGGGAGATCCTGGCCGACATCTGGTATGGAGAGATGGAGATCGGCGAGAACCTCGAGATGGCCTGTCTCTTTCTGGAGAACGGAAAGGCCGATGCCCTTACGGCCGCCCAGGTGATAAATCTTTTCGAGAAGAGCTACCTCAAGTCGCTACTCAAGGTCAAGCGCTTCTCCAACCATCTCCCCCCAGGGTACGAGATCACGGGGATGCGCTACCTGGACCGTACCGTGGAAGAAATCGACGGAACGATCTACGGCTTCGAGGAGAAGATCCAGGAGATAGAGGACAGTTCGCTGTAAGGCCTGCAGCCAGTAAGGCGAACACCGGGTAATTTCCTTGCAGCTTCCCGTAGGCCTGCTGGCCTCAAGTCTATGGGGGTTTACAATACCCCTAATTACTGGAACCGGAACTTGACTGTCTCGTCTTCAACCAGTTTCCCACGGGCATCAAGAATCACGGTTCTCAATTCAACATCCACCCTTGCCTCGTCAATGGCCGCCTCAGCAAGCTGTGCAAGACCTCCGCAGCAGGGGACCTCCATCCTGACGACTGTTATCGAGGGCGAATCGTTGACCCTGATGATCCTCGCAAGTTTTTCCCTGTAGTAGTCTGCGTCATCAAGTTTGGGACACCCCATGAGAAGGATGCGGCCTCTGACGAAACGGCCATGAAAATCCGGAGAAGCAGCTGCCGAGCAGTCCGCTGCCAACAGAATATCCGCACCCTTCAGATAAGGGGCGTTCTCAGGTACAAGTCTCAGCTGGACGGGCCAGTTAGCCAGTTCCGAGGAGACAGCCTCTTCCGATCGGAGCTGAGGCTTGCTTGAAGCATCGCAATGAGTTTCAAGGATCCCTTCCAGGGATCTAGCCATGGTGCCAGGGCATCCGCAGGGTAGAGTCTCCTGTTCTTTCTTCGAACCCATGTTCTCCTTGACGGCCTCCTCATCGTAGGGCTCTGCCTCACGCTCAATGAAGGATATGGCTTCCTGGGGGCACTCCCCTATGCAGTCTCCCAACCCGTCGCAGTAGGAGTCGCTAACAAGCTTTGCCTTGCCTTCTATGATCTGGATGGCCCCTTCGTGACAGGCTTCTGCACACTGGCCGCAGCCATCGCATTTGTCTTCGTCGATCTGGATGACCCTTCTGAAAACCTTCTCCGCCATAGTGAACACCTCACAGTTTATTTTAGGTATTATGGTACCAAAATAAGAAACTGTGTCAATAGGCCCAGACGGGGATCGTCCACTGTGCGGACCTTATCTCTCTCCGGTGATCCCTGAAGTGTGGATCGAAGGATGAAAGGAAGGTCCAGAATGAGGACGAGTGGTCTCTGTACTCAAGGTGGCAGAGCTCGTGGAGGATGATGTAGTCCACCAGGGGAGGTTCAAGAAAGAGTAGTTTCTGGTTCAGGCTGATTTTTCTCTTCGAATTGCAGCTCCCCCATATCCTTTTCTGGTTCCTGAAAGTGAAGGAAGCGGGCCTAAGTCCTGTCTTAAGCGACAAAACCCTTGCCCGAGGGAGCAGATGGGAGTCAGCTATAGAGCGAAGGCGGGAAACGGCGTTCGGGCCCTCGAGGTCCAAAGACTTCTTCAGGGAGGGGAAAAAGTACTCTTTCGGAGGCAAAGTCCCGCTTGCAGTCACTGCCTGGGGCGCTACCTTTGAAAGGGTCTTTTCGATCCATTGGCGCTTCTCATCGATCAGGGAGGGTATCCTCTTCTTGCTGAAGTTACGGGGTATTACCACAACAAGTCCTTCAGGGGGAGCAATCCGTAAAGTCACACGGCGTGCCCTGACGCTTACCCTTACAGAATAATTTATCCCTTTGAGGCTTTCAGTCATGGTCCATCCGATAGAAAAGTTGCCCGGGAAGATCTTCCCGGGCAACCAGGATCATGATCAGCGTGCATGGAGGCGAGAAGCGGCTAGAAACGAGAGCCCCGCCCTCGTCAATTCTTCTGCGGTTCTGTTCGTAGCATCGTGCTTTTTGAGGTAGTTGTTCTTCAGGTTATCCATATCGCCGGAGGCGATGACCTCTTCCTTGTCGCGGAAGTAGTCCAGTATGTCAGAGGGGTGGGCGATGGTCTGTTCTACCTCCGGGTCGCCTCCCTCGTGCTTTGCGGAAATGTTCGGGTAGACCCGGGCGACTTTCAGAAGATCCTCGCGCCTGTTGTAGGGCTGACGGACGATGCTCCTGTAGGTCTCGGTAATGTGGTGCTCTATCCTGACCTTGTCCTCCAGGCCAAGTCTTCTGCGGATGTCGGCACAGGCCATAAGAGCCTCTGCGTCCACCGAGTTGGAGAGGTTGAACCCGATCAACGGCGTCGACCCGTCCTCCCTGGCGAACAATTTGGCCATCATCAGCGTCCAGAGGACCGCGTAGGGGTTGTCGTTGCCCATGAATACGGATATCTTGAAGCGGACATCCACCCCCAGCCTGTAGAGCAGGTAACCCAGGAGTACCGTCCCGGGGTTGATGTTCAGAACCTCGTTGATCCCGTAGTTTGTGTAGTAGTGAAGGAGCTCGTCGACCCATGCCAGGGCATGGTCGTTGGGCTGACCAATGCCTCCGAAGTATCCCGTGATGGTCTCGGGGCCACCTAGATGAATATTGGAGCCGTCGGTCCCCTTGGTGTCGAGGGTCTCCACGTAGCTGGCTCCGACGATCTGCATGGCCGCCGCCACGGCAAGGATATCGCCCTGGTCGCTCTCCTGCTCCTTCATCTTGCGGACCCTTATGTATCTCCCTGGCATGATCTCCTTGCCGTCGATGGCCTGTTCCGCCTCTGCGATCAGGAAGGGGAAGTACTGCAGGGCACTGATCTCGAGGGTCACTGAAGTCGACTCTCTGAAGGTCTTTCCCGTGGCTTCGTCGCCAAGGATCTTCTTCCGGTATTGCGAGACAGGAATGAAGGCACCCCTGTCCCTCTCCGCCACAAGCCACTTCAGGTTCTCCAGGTAAGGAGATCCCATTCGCTCCAGCCGTCCCATGAGGTTCGAAAGGCACCTTGCCTCCTTAGCCTTCGCATTGATCTCCGTCGGTGTACCGTACTTGGCAACTACCCTATGAATGGCCTGTACGTCGGGATTGCCTGGATCGAGCAGGAAACAGTTGATCTCGTCCAGTGTCTCCTTCCTGATACGGAACATTTCACTGACCACAACTATCCCCTCCGGTTCATGACTTTGGAATGTTCTTTCCAGAAAACAAAACCTTGATCTTTAAAAATCATACCATGCATGAAGGGAAGAAGAAAACGATTTAATTATATTTTTATTGATTTATTCAACTTTTGCATATTACAATCTTTTGCGTTCAGGAGGTGGATACCCTGGAGAAAGAGGAACAGGCGAAGGCGTTAGGGGAGATGATCCGAACAATGGCAAGGAACCTTTCCCTTCTTGACAGGGACAGGGCATCATGCTGTGGTGTAACCCTTGCCCAGTGCCATGCTATTGTCGAGATAGGGAGAGCGGAGGTAGCGACCCCAAGCTTTCTGGCAACAACCCTGAGACTTGACAGGAGCACAGTAACAAGATTGACGGACAGCCTTGTGGAGCAGGGATTTGTTGTCAGGTCACAGGACAAGGTAGATCGAAGGTCCGTAACACTTTCGTTGACGGAGAAAGGGCTCCGTTTTTTTGAAGGGACGGAGAATTCAATGAACAGTTTCTTCCTTTCATTGATCGAAAGGATCCCGGAGAATCATCGCAATGTCTTCCTCTCGAGTCTGGGATCCGTTGTCGAGGCCCTGGAGAGAGGCGAGTGTGTCTGTTTTGATCTTGAAAGGCTCCTGAAGGGGCGAACGGAAGGGGAATGCGCATTTTGAAGGACATACGCGAGACTGTAAGAAAGAAGTACGCCGAAGCCGTAAGAAAAAACAGATCTTGCTGCGGTTCGGGGTCATCTTGCTGCGCTTCAGGATCGGACCCCATTACTGAAGGCATCTATCAGGGAACTTCAAAGGACCGGATACCCGATGCCGTCCTTGGTCAGTCCCTGGGTTGCGGGAGCCCCGTTGAGATGGCCGGGCTCAAGCCGGGGGAAACGGTGCTGGACCTGGGGAGCGGGGCAGGCCTCGACGCATTCCTGGCGGGGGGGGAGGTAGCTCCTTCCGGAAAGGTCTTCGGGCTGGATATGACCGACGAGATGATCCTTGCGGCTGAATCGAACAGGGTCCACTGGGGCCTTGACAATGTGGAGTTCCTGAAGGGCTTCATCGAGGAGATCCCCCTTCCGGAGGGAAGCGTGGATGCGGTAGTCTCTAATTGCGTGATAAATTTGTCCCCCGACAAGGATGCTGTTTTCCGGGAGATCTTCAGGGTGCTGAAGCCGGGCGGCAGGATCTCCGTTTCTGATGTGGTATTCCTGAGGCCGGTGCCTGAAGAGATCAGGAGCAGCATAGACGCATGGGCTGGATGCATCGCCGGGGCGCTGGGAATGGAAGAATTTGCAGGAAAACTGAAGGCAGCGGGGTTCGAAAATGTCAGGGTAGAGCCTACAAGGGTTTACGAATTCACTCCGGAGCAGCTCCAGGACATGTTCCCCGATATGCAGGGGGTAGCTGACATTGACGCAAAAGACGTTGCTGCAGGAGCCTGGATCTCGGCTGTAAAACCCCTTTCCTGAAGTGGAGGTCGGTCTGAGAGGCATCATTCGTGGAGATCATCGGGAACCCTCTCGTGGTGACCCGGGCCATCCTCCATGCCATTATGACCGTCGTCGAAAGGAACCTGACCCTGGAGGTCTCCCGACTCAGGCTCGGGGTGCACGGATACAAAGGTCCCTTCTCCGTGGAGCGCCCTGATGGCGGATTCGACCTCCGTGGCTATGTTGTGGGCCTCGGTGATGCCGAGGTCCCTCGCCACTATGATGTGAACCTCCACAGCCACGTCAGACCCGACCTTCCTGGTCCGGAGATGGTGTGCACCCTCGACCCCCGGGACTTCCGATATTGCCTGCATGATCTCTTCCTCGTTTTCCCTGGAGAGGGACCCTTCAAGCAGTTCGCTAAGGCTCTTTACTGTGATGGGGAAGGCTATCCTCAAAATGATCGCCGCAACGACCAGGGCGGCAAGGGGGTCAAGGACCCTTGCTTTTGGACCCAGAAAAATGGCACCTCCTATACCGACCATGGCACCCATCGATGCGAGGGCATCCGATCGGTGATCCCATGCCTTGGCCATAAGCGCATCGCTGGAGAGGGAAAGGGCGGCCCGCCTGGTGAAGATATAGAGAGTCTCCTTGATGAGGATAGAGACAGCTGCAGCGGCGAGGGCCACCAAACCCGGGCGGGGCAGGGTTCCGCCCCTCAGGACGGTCAGGATCCTCTCTCCGCCACCGAAGAAAATGCCCACTGCGACGGCCAGAAGGGCGCTTCCTATTATCGCCGTGGCGAGGGTCTCGAACTTCCCGTGCCCGTAACCGTGGGATCGGTCTATTGGGCGCCCTGTGATCCTGAAACTTACGACAGCGACGATATCGGTGCCAAGGTCAGAGAGGGAGTTCACTCCGTCGGCTATCATGGCTGCGCTGTTGCCCGCAAAGCCAGCCGATAGCTTCAAGAGCGCGAGAAAAGCGTTAGCCCCCAGACCAACCCATGACACCCTCTCAGCTTGCCTTGCCCTGTCGTTTTTCATTGGAAGCTGCTTGTCCTCCCGCTGCATCTGGATATTATCATGATGATTTTACTCCAACGGTGTTGAACCAGTGGAGCAAACAACTTCAGAGTGACCTGCACAAAGACAGATCCGGATCTGCAAAATTGTTTCCTGCCCTGCCGGGGGCTTTCCCTGGAAAATTCGATCCAGCCAAAACTTCTCGAAACCGGTAAAGGCGGATCGTTTCCGGGAAAACCTCCCGACAGGAACAGGATTCATTTAACTTACTTCACCCTGCAAACCCAACAACGGCAGAACAGAATCAAGATCCTTGTCCCCTCTTCCCGACAGGTTGACAAGCACCGTCTTGTCCCCGGAAAGTTCGGGGAGGATCTTCAGAGCCTGGGCCACCGCATGAGAGCTTTCAAGGGCAGGGATAATACCCTCCAGCCTGCATAGGATCCTGAATGCATCCACTGCCTCATCATCGGTTACAGAGACGTAGGAAGCTCTTCCGCTCTCCATGAGAAATGCGTGCTCGGGACCCACGCCGGGATAGTCAAGCCCTGCCGATATTGAATAGACCGGGGCCGGCTCCCCGTCATTATCGGTAAGGACATAAGTCCTGAAACCATGTATGATGCCGGGTTTGCCTGCAACAAGGGTTGCGGCGTGTTCGTTCGTCTCAAGCCCTCTGCCCGCCGGTTCGACACCCATGATGCCCACCCCCCGGTCATCGAGGAAGCCGGAGAAGATCCCTATGGCGTTGCTGCCTCCCCCCACACAGGCCAGAACGTGGTCGGGGAGTTTACCCTCCCTTTCGAGGAACTGCTCCCTTGCTTCCTTGCCTATAACGCTCTGAAACTGACGTACGATCGTCGGGAAGGGGTGGGGACCTACGGCGGAACCCAGCAGGTAGAAGGTCTCCGGGTTCAACACGTAGGCTTCAAGGGCTGCGTCGACGGCCTCCTTGAGTGTTTTCTGGCCATGGGTGACTGAGACCACTTCCGCCCCAAGGGCCTTCATTCGGGATACATTGGGAGCCTGTCTGTGTACGTCGACCTCACCCATATAGACGGTACATTTCATCCCCATCAGAGCTGCTACTGTCGCAGTGGCTGTCCCGTGCATGCCTGCCCCGGTCTCGGCTATCAGTTCCTTTTTGCCCATCCGTCTGGCAAGGAGCGCCTGACCTATGGTGTTGTTGATCTTGTGCGCCCCTGTGTGGTTCAGGTCCTCACGCTTGAGGAAAAGCCTTCCCCCGCCGTATTCCCTCGAAATATTGGCACAGTATGTCAGTGCGGATGGCCTTCCAACATACTCCTTAAGCAGTCTCGTGAATTCCTTGGCGAAAAGATCATCCTCCATTGCCGACACGAATGCAGCATCAAGTTCGTCCAACCTGGGCTGCAGCTGTTCGGGGACGTAGCTCCCCCCGAAAGTCCCGAAATAACCCTTTCTTGCCTCGTCTTCCTTCCTCATGCTCCTCATTTCCTCTTCCTCCTCGGCTCAAAGATTCGGGGTGTCCACAAAAAAAGGGGCGTTCATCCTTTCGGATACGCCCCTCGTCGATACAAAAAACGCGGGGCCGCGGTTTTATACCGCAGCCCCGCGTGCGATCACGCAACGGTCTGCGGCGCCTAAGGGCGCCACCACCAGAAAAAGTTTGCGGACTTCATGGAACCTCTGCTAACCTCGACTCTTCTCATCTTTTTTGCGGACACTCCCTTTGCAGGGAAATATAGCGGATAAAAAAGCCAAATGCAATAGGACGAGTTGCCTCATCTAAAATCTAAGGGAAATTGATACGTTGCCTCACCTAAGAATCTATGCGAAAGGGATAGCATCTTCCCGAAGGGCATGCCCCGGAGGGAAGGAGGAAGGACGGGTGAGGCTCTCGATGGTTTCCAGAAGGGAAGTTATCGTCAAGTCGGCGGATGAGTACCGCATGGCATCAAAGAAGGATAAGGGTCAGATCCTGGACAGGATTACAGAGATAACGGGCTACAACCGTGACTACGCTTCGCACCTCCTTACCCTTTTCGGCAAGCGCATATACCTGGAGCCCAAAAGGGGCACCCGGTTCATCCTTGAGGCTGTCAGGGACAGGGCGAGGGTCTGGACCATGGAGGCGTTGAAGACCATCAGGAGTCGTCTCCCCTTCCCTCTTTGCGGGATAGATTCGGACAACGATTCGGCCTTCATAAACCACCACCTGCAAAAGTATTGCGAAGACGAAAGGATAACCTTCACCAGGTCAAGGGCAGGGAACAAGAATGACAACTGCTACGTGGAGCAGAAGAACTGGTCAGTGGCAAGAAGGGTGGCAGGGTATGCCAGGTACGATACGGAAGGTGAGGTAAAGGCCTTGAATGATCTCTTAGACGTTTACAGGCTCTACGTTAACTTCTTCCTCCCTTCGGCAAAGCTGATATCGAAGACGAAGACCGGAGCGAAGGTCAAAAAGAGCTACGGCACGCCCCAAACACCCTGTCAGCGTTTGCTGGACTCTGATCACGTCGCGGAAGAGGTAAAATCCAACCTGAGGGGGCAGTCCGACTCCCTCAACCCTGCAGACCTGAAGAAAGAGATCGACAGGCTCAAGTCAAGGCTAAACAGGGCCTTCAGGAACAAAAACAGGACTCTTGCAGGCAACGAGATCGACTCAGGCAAGGTCGCCTAGATTTTTCCATGAGGCAACGAATAGCTTTCACCTAGATTCTTATATGAGGCGACAGCGGGCACTTACCGATAGATCTTCAGCATTACCTAAGGATCGGGAAACCAGAGTACCTATTTGCCCAAAGGCATGCCATTGACTTTTTGGTATATTATTAGATAATTTGTATGTAAGAATTTGGGATCTACGAAAACACGAGAAGGAGTTCTTCCCATGGCAAAAGAGAACCTGACGTTGAAAGTCTACCAGGGTTTAAAAGAAAAACTGATCAACCTTCAATACCCTCCCGGCTCTTTTATCCGCGAACGTGAGGTGGCCGAAAGCTTTGGGATAAGCCGGACCCCTGTCAGAGAGGCCTTTCAACGCCTCCACCACGAAGGATGGCTTTTGATCGGGGAAGGCAAAAAGATCCAGGTTCGTCCAGTTACAACGTCTGATATTGAAGAGATCTTCGAAATCAGATTTCTTGTTGAGAATTATGCCTTTCGATGGTTGCTTGACAATGGGGAACCTCGTGTAATAGCTGGACAGGCAGATTCTATCCTTAACGCCATGGGGCAGAATCCAAGTGACCAACTGGAGTTCACAAAACTGGATCTCCAGTTCCACTCCACTGTGATAGGATGCAGCGGTTATGGGCGTATTTACCGTTTCTGGGCCACCATTCATGAGGAAGCTATCAGGCTCGGCTTTATGGCGATGCAGGGAAGTGACCGTTTTTCCGAAGTATTGAAAGAACATTCTTCAATTGTAGAAAGGCTATGGAACAAAGACAAGGAGGGAGTTCTGAAAGCCCTGAATATCCATCTGGATAATACCCGTTCTGCTTTAGTTTCAAAACTGAAGTGTGAGAATTCTAAGAACAAAGTAATATTACCTTTAAAGCTTGGCGGATTGCCATAGGTATAAAGCAAAGAGTACCAAACCAGCTTTTCAGAGAGCTCCTCCAGTTTCCCCCATTTGTCTGCAATAACAGCTCATAATTAAGGAAATATAATGGCTTCTTAAAAATCAGAGGGAGTGATTCTTGTGAAGGTATCTTCAATACAGCTTGAAATGAAAGATGACCGAAGCAAAGAAGAAACCATTGAATATGCCCTTGCGATGATGGACAAAGCGAGCGGTAGTGATCTGATCATCCTTCCAGAGATATGGAACATCGGATTCTTTGCATACGATAAGTACATCTCCGAGAGTGAACCGATCGATGGCCCTACAGCGGCTGCCATCTCCCGCAAAGCCAAGGAAATGGGTGCCTACGTCTACTCTGGAAGTTTTGTTGAAAAACGTGATGGGAAATACTACAACACGAGTATTCTTTTTGACAGGCAAGGAAAGAATATTGGAGAATACCGAAAGATTCATCTTTTTTCCTATAAATCGCAAGAACCTGAGATACTGACCCCTGGTCGCGAGATCACTGTCTTGGACACGGAGTTCGGGAAAGTTGGACTTTCTACCTGCTATGACTTACGGTTCCCCGAGTTGTATCGGGCAATGGTTGATAAGGGCGCTGAATTCTTTCTTGTGACATCGGGATGGCCATTCCCTCGTCTTTCTCATTGGCTTGTCTTCAACCAGGCCCGAGCTATCGAAAACACATGCTTCCTTATTTCCTGCAACGCTTCTGGTGTCCAAAAGGGCAACCGTTTCCTTGGCCACAGCCAGATAGTTGACCCATGGGGTGTCGTTGTGGCCGGGAGCGCTCACGAAGAAAGAATCATCAGAGCAGAAATAGACCCTGCATTGGTATCCAGAACTAGGCAAGAATTCCCTGCCCTCAAGGATCGAGTCCTATAGTCCGGTAACATATTTCGCTACTCAGGAAATCCTGGAATTGGAGAATACTCAAACCAACAATGTTTCAAATCTGAAACCAGAAGTAATACTGATTGAGTCAAAAACCTGATATGAGAAGGTGGAAAAATGAGTCCCTCAAAAGAAATTGGCGGAATTGCCGGTCAAATACTATATGTTGACCTTGGAACAAAAAACATATGGGCCGAGCGTACTGAGAGATACGTCCAAAGATTTCTTGGTGGGAGGAGTATTAACAGTTTTATTCTCCTTAACGAGGTTAACAAAAACCGCAAAGACAAAGAGACAAAAATACAATGGGACGATCCTCGGAATCCATTGATATTCGGCGTGGGTTGTCTCGTGGGAACACTGATGCCCGCATCGAACCGGGTATCAATCGATACTATCAACTCCTTTAACGATGGGAAAGGGTCTGCGAATATAGGTGGTTTTTGGGGAGCTGAACTTAAATACGCAGGCTTTGATCATATTGTTATCACCGGCAGGTCTCCCACACCTGTTTACCTGTGGATTAATGACGATAAGGTTCAAATAAGAGACGGAGGTTATTTGTGGGGGAAATGGACAAGCGACACAGAGGATTGCATCAAGAGAGAACTGGAGGATGATAAGATCCAAATCATGTCGATAGGACCCGCTGGAGAAAACTTGGTCAGGGGAGCTGCAATTATTTCAGGTCCTGGCAAATCTGCAAGCGGTTCTGGTGTTGGATGTGTGATGGGGAACAAAAATTTAAAAGCGATTGCAGTAAGGGGACATGGTTCGATCTCAGTTTCTCATCCAGAACAATTCATGGCCATAGTGGATAGAATATCGACCAACGTAAGAAAATCTCCATATTTAGAAAAATGGAGGAAGGGCATCATTGAAGGGAAATATCTCTCCAAATCGCCTGCCTGGGACTTCTTGGCATCATTCAAGAATGGGCAAGATGACTTCGTGCCTTTAGATGACCGGTTTAAACTGGTTGGTGAAGAGAACGGCATACCTTCTTACAAAAAAAAGATGATGGCCTGCCATCTATGTCCTGCCGGTTGTATGCCAATATTAGAGATTGACGAAGGCCCCTTCAAAGGAACCAAATGTCCAAATTATTGGATTAATTCGACAACTTATTCAACAAAACTTGGCTTGTTCGACCCGGAGACTTCCATTTTTTTTCACTACATATGCAACCAGCTTGGAATCGACGGGGACATGTGCGCGAATACTCTTGCCTGGGCTTTTGAGTGCTTTGAAAAAGGGCTCATCACAACAGAAGATACCCAAGGCATCGTCCTCGAATGGGGTAACGGGGATGCAATACTTAAAATGCAAAAAAAGATCGCTTATAGGGAGGGACTGGGGAACCTACTGGCTGAGGGCGTCAAAGAAGCCTCATCTTTGCTGGGGAAGGGATCTGACAGTTTTGCAGTCCATATGAAAGGACAAGATACCGTAGATCCGTACAGAATCATCAAGGGATGGGGGTTTGGATTATCAATATCCCCTATTGGAGGCAAGCATCTCCGGGGTGCAGTAAGCACACCGGATGTAACAGGACCACCTGGCATCGATTGGAATCCAACGGAATACAAGAACGTCCCGGAAATTGTTTTTTGGCAAGCAATTGTCAAGGAGATCGAGGACATTATTGGTAATTGTATTTATGTGGGAACTTGGAGCGGCACACATGCATTAACTGTTCGGGATTACGCGGAATTGCTCTCGGCAGGTCTTGGGTTGGATTTAGACGAATCAATCCTATTGGATTACGGCAGACGAGGCATAAACCTAGAGAAGGCCTTCAACACGATGAATGCCAATTTTTCGCGAGAAGATGACTATCCCCCTACTAGATACATAGAAGAGCCTGTGAAGTCAGGCCCATACCAAGGTCATAAATGCGATAGGAAAGAGTGGGACTCTATGTTGGACAGGTATTACGAGCTCCATGGCTGGGATAAGGTAACCAGTTTACAGACACGTTCAAGTCTCGTGGAATTAGAATTGGAAGACATTGCACGAATGATACTTAAGGAGAAAGATTAGCAACAGTAACTAAATGGGAATTGTCTTTGCCTAAGGCGAAGAATCCTTCGTCTATACGAGAATTTCTTATGAAGGGCGGGGAACGCAAAATGATTGCCGAAAAATCTGATCCTTGCACAAGAAATCGCAAGGGAAACAATTGGGAAATAATTCTCGATGAACTAAAATGTCGGGGTTGTAATTCATGTATGTTAGCTTGCTCTTTCCATCACCATGGAGTGTTTTCAAAAGAAGCTTCCAGCATTCAGATCTCTTGGGATTATTCATCCGGGGAAATAAATTGGGGGATAAATTCCACTTGTGACTTATGCGAGGGAGAGATAGAACCTTTATGTATCAAGTACTGCCCTTATGACGCTTTGTTGGTAAAGAACGCAAAACCCCTTTAGATTGCCTTTCGGCTTTCATAAGTTGTCACTTAATCGATTAAAGAAAAGTCAAATTAAATTGTTCACTTAGATGACAAAAATTGAGTTCTCTGAGGTGGGAAAAGCGACACCAATAACCTTTCGGTGTCGCTTTATTAATACCAATAATCAATATCTTCTCTTTCTTTGGCTTCAAATACCTAATCTCTTCCTAAACCATTTCCGCATGTATGGGAAAGCAACTGTTAGAAGAATCAAGAAAATCAATATTAAACAGAATGGTCTGGTGCAAAAAGGAATAAAGGACCCGCCGGAAATCATCAATGATCTCCTAATGTTGTCTTCAAACAACGGCCCGAGGATTATTCCGACAATGATAGGAGCAAGGGGAAAACCCACTTTCCGGAGGAAGTATCCCACAACCCCAAAGAAAACAGTCACACCTACATCGAACAGGCTTAAATTTGTTGCATAAGAACCTATCATACACAATACCATTATCACGGGCAAAAGAATTGAATACGGAATCTGAAGAACCTTTGCCATCGGTTTTGCTCCAACGATCCCGATAACGGCTATCATAATACAGGCAATAGAGAGGGTCAGGAAAATAGCCGAAATAAAATCCGGGTTTTCTTCAAAAAGAAGCGGTCCAGGAACAAGGCCATGAAATAACAAAGCCCCGATCAGGACTGCAGTCATGGGATCTCCAGGGATTCCAAGAGTGAGCATCGGAATCAACGCCCCACCGACAGTTGCGTTGTTTGAAGCCGCAGCGGCTACGATCCCCTCCGGAATACCTGTGCCGAACTTGTCGCCATTAGGCGAGATTTGCTTTTCGATCGCGTAGGAGGCAACGCAAGCAATGGAACCTCCAGTCCCAGGTACTGCACCTACAAGAGTGCCGACTACAGATGAACGTAAAAGTACCTTCCATACTTTTTTCAGATCGGGGATCCATGAAAACAGTTTTGAAATCTTTTGGGTAACTTTATTCTTGACGAAACCTGTATCTATTTGTACCAGCACCTCGCTCATCCCGAAAAAGCCTATTAGAATGGGAATCAGTTCAATGCCGCCCAGTAATTCTGCAGTACCAAAAGCAAAGCGAGGGTAAGCTGTTATCGGATCCTGACCGATCGTAGCAAGGAACAGTCCCAGTACCCCTGCAATAATCCCTTTCAAAAGCGATTCACCTGATACATAAGCAATTAAAGTCAACCCAAATATTGCCAGTAGGGCATATTCCCAAGAACAGAACTTCAGTGCTACCTGGGCTACAAGTGGAGCTGTAAGAACCAGGATTACCATCCCGAAAAGGCCACCGAGAGCAGATGAAATTATTGCCAATCCCAGGGCTCTCCCTGCTTCGCCTCGTTGTGCCATCGGGTAACCATCAAAAGTAGAAGCGATAGATCCGGGAGTCCCCGGTATGTTTATTAGAACCGCCGAGATCGAGCCGCCAAAAACAGCAGTCGTATAAATAGCGATAAGAAAAATGATCGCCTGGGAAGAGGAAAGGCCAAAAGTTAAAGGCGTGAACAAAGCAAGGGACATGGTCGAGGTTAATCCCGGTAGGGCTCCGAAAATTGTTCCGATAAGGCAACCCAACACCAAAAGACCTATTGTTGTCAGGTCGGCAAAGGCTCCAATATTACAGAAGAACAGGTGAAATACTGAAGATAGAAAATCCATTTAGATCGTTCCTCCTCTTAATTGTAGAAAAAGGAGCCGAAGGGGAAAGGGACACTCGCTCCTACCTGAAAGACAAGATAAACAGCAACAATAGTGGCTACTGTAATAATCAACCTTATTACTACAAAACGTATTGTTTTCTTTTCTTCCGTGAGCAACATCATTATTATGAACAGGAAAATGAACATAGTCCCCAGAAAACCCAAATACATAATTAAGAAGGGAGCAAGAACTAGGCCTACAGTTACACCGACTAAAGAGCGAATCTGCCTCTTCTCTGGCAGGTATACCTTTGTTTCGACATCCTCTGCTGTAAACCTTTTTTTCTCAATGACCAGTTTGCAGATCAAGCAAATTGATAAAAGAATCAGCATAAACGCCAAAATTTGGGGATAAATTCCCGGGCTTCCACCTGAACGAATTGGGATGACAGGATATGCTAATGAAGCCATTAAAACTGACACAGAAAACATGATAAACATTATAGAAAAAACTATTTCCAATAATCTCAAATTGATTTTTCCCATACTGATCTCTCAACCCCTTTCACGAGCTATTCCCCAAAATCATTTATTGGAGCGCTTTTAAATTATAATAAAAATTATTCCAATAACCGGAAATAGTGTAAAGTAATTTTTTGAATATATTCTGGCTGTTGACCCTCTGTCTTAAGCGGCAGGCTGATACATTAATTGCGCATCAGCCTGCCGCTATGAAAACTCTGAATAAACTTACTTTAATTCTTGGGCGCTATGTTTAACCCCAGTGAATCAACTATTGGTTCCACTTCTTTCACGGTATCCATGACATACTTTTCAGTTGCTTCAGGTCCTTGGAAATCAGCAGTAACGAAAATATTTCCGAAATGTTTCTTGATTTCCTCAGAGTTCAATGTCCTTTCTATTGCACCGAGAAGTATGTCGACTCTATCCTGGGGGGTTCCTTTAGGAAGGCAGAAATACTCAGAGAGAAGCCTTGTGTAGTCAACACCTTGCTCCTTATGAGTTGGGGCATTTGGGTACAACTCCAGACGCTCATCAGCTGCGATGCCAAGCACCCTGAGAGATCCACCTTCCAAGAGTCCCAGCGCAGCAGAGAGGGGAGCTCCCCACAGGTCGATCTCTTTCGAAGCCAAGCCAACACCGGCTGGACCGTCACCTTTATAGGGGATGAATGTCCATTTGACACCAAGTTTTTTTGCAAGGCTTTCGCCGAAAATATGATCAGCCGTTCCAGCACCGGGATGACCGAATTTTATCTCGCCGGGGTGCTCCTTTGAATAGGCAATAACCTCATCCCAGTTTTTGAGGGGAGATTCTGCATTAATTATCACTGCCTGCGGGAAAGAATATGTTTTGCAGAGGAAATCGAATTGGCCGAAGTCCATTGGAGGAATCTTGGTATACACTGACATTATGTGAGAGATTGAAAAAACTCCTATGGTGTAACCATCAGGACGTGAACTTGCTACGGCCTGCGCTCCTACAATGCCCCCACCGCCAGTCTTGTTGGATACTACAACAGGAACTCCAAGTTCTTTCTGTAAAACCGATGCAATGACTCTTGTCGAAAGATCCGTCCTTCCTCCTGCCGGCCAAGGAACAACGAGATTGACCGGTCTTTCGGGGAAAGCCGCCTCCGCACCAGATGGGAGGGCGAAAGAGAGACTGGTGAGAGAGACCGCAATCGCGAGAACTACAAGTGTTAGTTTCACGAACCTTGTCATTAGTAACGCCTCCTCAACAAACTATTTTTTCCTTTTCTATTACAAAACATGTACCGTTTGCCCCCGAAAATATGATAAAAATTGATCACCATCAGGATATTCTCGTAATCCAACCTCCTTCCTCAGGGTTCCAAATCCGGAGTACGAAAATCTCTAGGGCTTTTCTCTACCTGGCATAATCCATCCCTAAGTGACGGATAACCAGATATTGGATCAACATCCCCCATTCTGGTCAGTAGGTTTGCATTATGCACACCACTAAAACCATAGGCCGGTGAAACAACTCCTTTTACAATATCCTCGGTCACAACCGCCTTGAAATAAGCTTCCCCTCTTGGGGAAGTTAATTTAACCCAAGCACCTTCTTCGATCCCTCTGGGAGATGCATCACCAGGGTTGATAAATACTGTGGGATCGGGAAAAGTCTTTCGTAAAGACGGTATTGAGAAAAACTGCGTGTGTGTCCGGTATGTTGTCTTTTGGCCAGTTGTCATAATCAATGGAAATTTTTCAGCTAACTCTGGTTTGCTGACAGGAGACTCTCCTACTTCTTTATAAGAAGGTAAAGGATCGTAACCGTAAGCCTCCAGCGTAAGGCTATAAAACTCCAATTTTTTAGTTGGAGTCTTAAACCCATCTCTTTCAAATTTCCTGTATTGAATTGGTGAGGGATGCCTAATTACACTCCGCTCGTCAAAATCCTTGATCTCAAACCCTGTCGGTTTTAATTCATCATTGATAGCTTCCTCGATAGACATCCACGGAAAAGCATCACCATGGCCAAGGCTCTTGGCTAATTCAAAACAGATCTTATAATCAGGCCAAGCTTCCCAGCGTTCGACACATTTCCTTCTCATAGAAAGGGCGGGGTCATCCCAACCCGCCACCAATTCTGTTTTTTCCACCCAAGATGCTGCGGGAAGAAAGAAATGGGCCAGGTCTTCATATTCTTTCTTCTTATAGAGATCAATAATTATCAAAGTATCCAGTTTTTTAAAAGCTTCTTTCCAAACCTGTACTTCCGGGGCAACTCTTAAAAGGTCGGCTCCAACTAGCACCAATGCCTTGATCTTTCCCTCTTCTATCGCCTTTGGCAACAACATTCCTTGGCACATATGACTCCCGATAAGATGAGGTTTACCCTTAACCATCAAAGGATGTTCCTTTGCTCCTATACCTTCTCCATCCAAAGCTCCATGAATAACCTGATCATGCAGGGAGAGGTCTTGAACATGGAATTGCGGGGGATGGATATTACCTCCAGGAACATCAATATTTCCTGTCAAGCCGATAAGGCATGCGTTTGCCCTGTGTGCTTGGAATCCTGTTTCGTGCAACTCCACACCCACATGGTCAAGAAGGACACCAGGACAGTTAGTTGCATAAGTTCTTGCAATATCTCTGATCATAGGAGCAGAGATCCATGTTATTTTTTCAACTCTTTCCGGAGTATATTCCTGAACATGTTTTGCGAGTTTTTCAAAGCCATAGGTGTATTTCTCAACAAAATCCTTGTCATAAAGGTTTTCATTGATAATAACGTTCATTAATCCCAAGGCCAGAGCTACATCTGTCCCAGGACGGATCGGCGCCCAGATATCTGCTTCTTTTGCCAACGGAATCCTTCTGGGATCAATTACTATAAGCTTGGCACCATGTTCCTTTTTCAGTTTTAATATGTTTGCTCCGCCATAAGGGCAACTGGCGCTTGGGTTTACCCCCCATACAAGGACACATTTCGTGTTCTTCTCGTATTCTGGTACATATCCTGTTATTCCACGGGCAAGTAACGGATAGCTTCGCCTGCCATAAGTAATTTGATGTCCGATAAGCTTTGCCCAAAAGCAGAGCATGGCAACCGTGGCATAATTTGGAGTACCAATAAGGTTGCAAAGGCGCTCCCAATAAAAATACCTGTAGCCTGGAGCCTGTCCGGTATAAATAGATATTGAACTTGCACCAAACTCACTCTTGACTCTGTTCAGCTTTTCAGCAATTCCCTTAAGTGCTTCATCCCAAGAAGCCCTTACTAATTCCCCGTTTTTCCTCATCAAGGGAGTCTTTAAACGTTTTTCATCATTTACCAGCTCTTTGATGGCTTCTGTTTCTCCTCTTGGACACAAAGTCCCACCACTTACAGGGTTATCTGGATCACCTTCCACAAGCAACACATCATTATCCTTAACGTGCACCTTTACGCCGCACTCAACATTACAAGATCGGCATACTGTTTTAATCACTTTTATCTGGCTCAAAGAATTCATACCTCCAATGCCATAAGATAAAAATTATTTCTCAACAAGTCTTCCCGTTTTTTTAATAATTTCTGCTATATCCTCCAAACCCTCACTCTCTAAACAACTATGTGTCTGCAAACCGGACTTCTGATCCCATCCCAAAAGTTCGTAATACTTGCTTAGCATCCAGTTAAACTTATCTCTATCAAGTTTTTCTCCCACAAAGGGACCACTTTTTATCGGTTCGTCAAAGAATCTGTCGTTCGGCAAATCATCTTCTCGTGTAAATTCAGTCCGAACAGTATTGAATGCTTTTTCAAGCTGAACCCCTCTTCTTGCAAAATTCATCATTTCTTCCATGGACCAATCAAGACCTGTAACAAGATTTATTAATTCCAAATAATCTTTAGGTGATAGAGGACCCCCATCATAGGACCCCATATACATACATAACCCCGTTGTATCCTCAATCTCTTTCATTAGAAGTTGCCAAACCACACATTCTGCCTGATATTCATATTTAGTAGGATCAAATTTTACAGAAAAACCTACTTCTGCTTCAGTGAATCTCAAAGGACCAAACAATTCTTTTGAACCAATTCCTCCACGCAGATGTCTACCACCAACAGGTGAAGTTGCTACAGCCAAAGCCCAACCTTTCCTTACTCTGTAAGGATCTATCGAATCCTGTCCCTTCATATGAATTGCAAATTTTTCTGATCCTTTCCCAAGCTTTCTCGATGCTGATACCGCACCGTCAGCAAGGAAATCTCCAATACCTTCTCTATAAGCAAGTTTTCTTGCAAGATCAAAAACTGTATCTCCATCTCCCCATTCGAGGTTTAATCCATCAACATCCTCCGGAGACACCATTCCTTTTTCAAAACATTCAAAAAGCCATGAGATAACACCTGTCGCATTATCACCATCCAGACCAAGGTCATTAAGTAAAAGATGATATTTCATTGCCATTTGGGGATCATCTATGTCAAGTCTTTCGTTCCACCAAAGACTATTGATCCAGAAACAGTTGCCTGTAGAACCTTCGTATTTCCCCTCATCAATATGATTAAACGTTAAACCTCCAAAAGGACAGCTAGAACAGGCCCATTTCTTTTTACGATATTTTTCAACTTTTAAAATATTTTTCCTTTTTTCAATTGGCCAATAAGCATCCTGACCATTCCGAACTATTGTTCTAACAGCCCAATTCAACTCTTCTTCTGGATAAAGTTCAACAGCTTCAACAAGGGTTCCTTCTTGCCAAACCTTGGTAGCAGCGTGTTTGCTAAACTTGTCCATAATACGTTCTAGCGCATCGAGGAATATCTCCTTGGGTGCCGCAACATTAACTGAACCGTTCCCTTTAACTACAACAGCCTTTAATCTTTTGGCTCCCATAACACATCCCAAACCAGAACCCCCTGCAACCTTGCCGCAATTGCCCACTATACAAGCTGCTTTAACGAGATTTTCTCCAGCTGGGCCGATACAAAGCATTTCGGCATCCGTGACCCCTATTTCATTTCGAGTAATTCTGTCAGTGTCAAGAGTGCCTTGACCCCAAACGCTTGATGCATCTTTAATTTCAACCTTATCGTGAATCCATAGATATACCGGTTTCTCCGATTGACCGGTCACTATTAGCATGTCATAACCAGCCATTTTAAGTTCAGATCCAACATTACCCCCAAAATTTGCAGACCCTTTACCATTTGTAAAAACATTAATACTATCGATAGATGTTCTACTGGCTCCCGGAACCGCAGTCCCATTAAAAATTCCGGGGCTGAAAATTAATAAATTCTCGGGGTCAGACCATTTTGTTTTGGGATCCATTTGAGTTAGCAAAATATAACTCGCCAATGTTCTTCCACAAAGAAATCTGTCTAAATATTTTTCTGTATCCTCGGTCCAGATTTTCCCGTCGCTGAGATTAACTCTCAAAATCTTCCCGGTTATGCCGCCTTTGATCTGGTAGTTTGTCACAACTAGCTCTCCTCTCTAACCAACTTTGATTTGTTTTCCCAAGAGGGGAAGCAATTTAGGACGCAAATAAAGCACCGTAGGGACAAAATTTTGCACAAAGGTATTCTTCCTCTCCATTACAAAGATCACAACTGTCAAGAATTTGGTAACTATTTTCTCCTGTAAAATTGTTGATTCTTGTTTTTATACTTGAAGCAGAATGAGAAAAAGAGCCGCTATGGTGATAAGAACACATTAACTCGCATCGATGACAAGAATGGCAAATGTCCAAGTCAACTACAATTTCTACTGTCTTGTCATTATGTTTTTTTTTGAATTTTCTTATATTGGACAAGTTAGATTCCTCCTCCAAAAGTGATTATCAAAACCGTTTTAAAAATGGCTATAATCAACTAAATCCACCCAGGAATACCGGGACAGGTCCCTCCATATTTATGGCGTTGCTTGGGCAAAGGGCGGCGCATAATCCGCAACCGTCACATTTTTCGGGATCAATCTTTGCCACCTTTTTACCGCTCTCATTGACCATCTCAATGGCATCGAAGAAACACCACTTGGGGCAAAGCCCACATCCCACACATTTTTCTGAATCAACCTTGCTAATGGCCTTGTGTTCCCGGTCAACGTTGTCCCAGGTTATTATCTGGGGCAACGTAATGCCCCGGAGCTTTTTGATGTCGTCTATATTGTGTTCCACGAGATAGTTCTCAATACCGTCAAGGAAAGCCTTGACCTCGCCGAACTGGCGCGTTCCGTACATTAATGCCGTACAAGTCTGGACAGTGGTCGCCCCACACATGATCGCCTTGATCACATCTTCCCAGGACACTATCCCGTTGGTAGCCGATATGGGCATTCCTGTAGCGGTCGCGATTTTGGCGATCCATTTTAAGGTGATGGGTCGCATCCACGGCCCGCCCACGCCAGCGTAGCCGCCATGAAGGAGAGGCCTTCCGGTCTCAATGTCCACATCCAGAGCAGAAAAACGGTTCACCACCGTGAAGCCCGCCGCCCCGGCATCTTTGCAACGTTGTGCTACATCTACAATATTGACGGCTTCACTGGTAAGCTTGATGAAAACCGGAATCTTGACCGTCTCGCAGACCACCCTGGTGACCTCTGAAGCTCCCTCGGGGGAGTTCCCTAATTCCTGCCCGCTCTTGTAACCAAGATCCTTTGGGTGAGGACAACCGAAGTTAAGCTCCATCATGGGAAGACCCAGATCTTCTACTCTTTTTGCAAGCTCGCGCCAAGTATCAAGAGAGCTCCCTGAGATGCTGCCCACGAGAGTGGACCCGAGATCATCGCAGTATTTCTTGGCTTCACGGAGCTCCCCGAACCATTCTTCAGTCTCGTAAGTGGCAAGAAATTCACAGGAGTAATTGGAGTAGGCATGGGGCCAACCCTTCTTGTGAAGGACCGTAAACCGGGGAGAAACATACTGCTGTGCCAGAGGTTCCGGACTGAATGTCTTTGCGATTACACCGCCAGCTCCCGATTCCGCACAGCGGCGCATGTATTCGGCGTTCTTGCTCGGTGATGCCGATGCTATGACCATGGGGTTCCTGAACTTGACCCCGCAATATTCAACACTGAGATTCGGCTTCATGTGTTCAGAGGCACCTCCTTGGTGTTAAGAACAAGACCGGGAAAAAACTATCTGGGTGCTCCAAGTTTCTCCTTGAGAAGGGAGCATTCCTTGTTCAGTAACTTGTTCGGGTCCTGGTAGCGGAACTCGATAGTGGTGCAGCCAAGAGGTATTTCGTAGGGGCCGTGTTTCATCCCTGGCAGCCTCGATCCGTAGTAACCCGGAGCGATCGTTATATCCTTGCCGAGGTCAACAAGATACCCTGCAACAACGTAAACCTCCTCACAGAAATCGTGGGAGAGCTCTCCCGTTATTTTGGTCTGGGGGGGGAATTTCAGCATCCTGGTATAGTTCCCCGTCTCAGGATCGTAGCAAAGTATCTTCTCCATTACCCCTTCCGGAGTACCAGCAACCCTGCGCCACTCTCCGATAAGATCGATATCCATGATCTCAAATTCCTGTTTCGACATTGCAGACACCCTCCCTGAAAAAATGATTTTCTTTATCGGCTAAATCTTCTTGAGAAACCAGCCGCTTACCGGAGTGAACACGGTTGACAGCTTTAATGACCGGTTCTTGACGGGGTCATTGATCGACACTTCGAAACAGGGGCTGTAGTCAATATTGAAGAGAGATGCGATGGTGCCGGAAAAGACAACAAGGCCATCCAGATCGGGGAGATCAACGATCTTGCCGATCCTTTCAATAAGCTCCTGGGGACCCATCAGGGCACCCAGTTTCCCGTTCTGGAAGAGGACTTTCTCTCCGTCTTTTTCGATCCAGCTCTGTAACTCAAGCGAATCCCAATGGTCAAGGACATCTTCCAGTCTCCAGACATCCCTGGAGATAAAGTTCGGGTATAGCTGCTTGGCTTTCGGGATGTCCACTTCCTCGAGCTTCCTGTCGGTGTGATCGTTACCTGCGGCAACGAATACGTCCTTGCCATGAAAAAGAAGCACGTACTCAGCTTCACCTGTGTTGTCGTTCTCATGAAGGACATCGTGGACTTCCTTTTGTGTTACACACTGGGGAAAAACGGGGAAATAAACAGGAGTCTCTTCCGGAGCGGGGATCCCTTTTTCCTTCAACTCATCTATATGGGCCTGTACACTTGCCTGATCTCTGCCTGTATAGCCCGCGTTGATGACCTTCCTGATCCCGAACTCAAGTATTCTATCGGGATCTCCGTCAATATGAAAATTAAGAATGTTCATAGGCCAGACATACCTCCCAGAGTTTGGATTCATTTGCGAAAATAGGTACAAATAAAAGCACAAAACAAAGGAGGAAACCATAATGGATGCAAAAGTTTATAAGGCATGCAAATCATTTTGGGGCATACGTAATATATATTGGAATACCATACTGTGTCAAGTGTGCCAGGTTCCAATTTCACTAATCAAAGAAATCAACACCTTGGTTTCGGGCAGTGGATCAGAAAAAACTGGAGTTTTCCAAACAGACTCGGGGAATTTTGTGGTAAAAAACGAGGAAACTCGGGATCGCTCCATTACAAAACTCGCAATTAATCTTTCCAGGTGGTCTAACGAGGCTCTCGAGAGTTGCAGGTCCGAGGAAGGAACATTCAAAACAGCTTGGCCTTCTATCTAAAAATGGGAATCGAAAAGACAGCAATCCTGCCAGGAGATCCCTGCAGGCCGAAAGGGGAGCCTTCCTCAGTCAGGAGTCGTCCCTGACGACGTCGGCAAGGGTGGTACCAGACAAATAGTCCATTAATCGTTTCATGATATCTGGGATCACTTCACCGAAGATGCACCTGGGAAAGGGGCACATGCCGCTCCCCAGGAAGCAGGTGTCCATGGAAGGTTCACCCTCAATGGCTGTATAGATGTCCAACAGGGTGATCTCTTCGGCGGGTCTGGAGAGTACGAACCCTCCACCCGGGCCACGTACGGAGCTTACGAACCCGGCGCGGGAGAGTCTCTGAAACACCTTCGAGAGGTGGGCCTCCGATGACCCCGTCAGAGAGGCCATCTCGTGAACGCTCAGGCGTCCACCGCTCCGGGCCAGGAGACCCATTCCGTGGAAGGCCAGCGATGATGCCTCGGATATCTGGATCATGTTCCTCAAGTGCCTCACCTCAATATCAACTATTACCTTCAGGAGCCTATCTCATCCCGACGGAATACCTGTCGGTCACCATCGGTCCTGATGCCGCCTTTCAGTAATTTCCGGGACAACCTGGAGAAATCGGGTACCATTATACTGATTTATTCCCCCTGATTCCAGTACCTCCTTAAAGACCTACCTTTCGAGGGGTGGGATGAAAGGGATCTCTATATTCTTCCTAAGCTGCATGGCAGGCATTCCTATAACAACCACTCCGGACTCCTCGTCGACGTGGTACTTCTTCCTGTCCTCTTCCAGATCGTAGCCAATAACGCTGTTGGGAGGAATCCTGTTGTGGGCGTCCACGATAACCTTCTTCAGTCTTGTATTCTCTCCGATCTCGACCCCTTGCCCCAGTATGCTGTCCTCGATAATGGCCCCCGAATTGATCAATGTGTTCCGGGAGAGCACCGAGCTATGTACGATGGCGCCGAGCACCCTGCTCCCCTCGGCCCGGAGGGAGCCTATTATGGAACACATCTGCCCCCCCACAGGGTAGGAGTAGGTCGGGGGATCAGAAAATGAAACGGTCCTTATGGGCCACTTTGGGTTGAATAGGGTCATGTCCGAGTCGTGCTTGCAAAGGTCCATGTGGGCTTCCCAGTAAGCCTTTATGGTGCCCACGTCCTTCCAGTAGGGCCTGTCCTTGCCCGGCAGGACGTTGGTGGAGAAGTCATAGGCAAAGACATTGCACTTTTTGTGCAGCGTCGGCAATACATCCCTCCCGAAGTCGTGACTGCTGGCCTCGTTCTGGGCATCGTCGATGACTGCTTCCTCCAAGGTTTCCCGCTCGAATATGTAGTTGCCCATGGAAACATAGGTAAATCCCGGTTTTCCTGGTATCTCGGGGGGGGTCTTCGGTTTCTCGACGAAATCGATGATCCTCCCAGCCTCGTCAGTGTGGATGCAGCCGAACTGCCAGGCATCGGAACGGGGGACAACATTGGCGGCAACGGTGACGTTGGCCTTTCTGGCCATGTGGTAGTCCAGCATCTGCTCCACGTCCATCTTGTAGATATGGTCGGCCGCGAAAATGCAGACATGGTCGGCATCATAGAGAGTAACCAGGTGAAGGTTCTGGAAAACAGCGTCACACGTCCCCTGGTACCAGTGCTCACCTCTCCACATCTGGGCCGGGGCCAGGGTCACGAAGTGATCCCTGTCCCTCAAGGCTCCACCGAACTGCCAACCCCTTTCTATATGCTCGTTCAGGGACTGGCTCTTGAACTGGACGAGGACATAGATAGAAAAGAGACCACTGTTCACCAGGTTGGAGAGCGCAAAATCGACGATCCGGTACTTGGCAGCAAAGGGGACAGCCGGTTTGGCCCGATACTTGGTGAGTGGCATCAACCGCTCCCCTTTGCCCCCGGCGAGAATAATGGCAAGAACCCTGCCGTGCTTCCCGTATATCATGTCTAGCTCCTCCAGTCTTGAAAAAGGCTATTGATCTGACAGTGAACTGTACAGCGTCATGTAGGATCTCGCCGAAAGGTCCCAGGAGAAGTCTTTCTCCATGCACCTTTTCCGAAGCTGGGACCAGCTCCGGGGCTCTGAAAAATGAGTTAGTGCCCTCTTCACAGCACACCTCAAGGCTTCTGGAGTGAAATCGTCGAAAAGAAAGCCCGTCCCCCGGGGCCCCGCATCTGCATCCGAGACTGTGTCGACAAGACCTCCGACACCTCTGGCGACAGGAACGGTGCCGTATCTCATGGATATCATCTGGGAGAGTCCGCAGGGTTCGAAGAGTGACGGCATTATGAAGATGTCACCGCCGGCGTAAGCCAGACGAGCAAAACCTTCGTCAAAGGCCCGACGGAAATGGAGCCCATCCTGTCTCCGGATGGCTTCCCTGGAGAACCTCTCCTCCAGTTCTCTCTCTCCGGTGCCTATCAGCACCAGCCTGGCGCCCATGGACAGGATCTCATCAAGGGCATGAAGGAGCAGTTCCAGGCCCTTCTGCCTGACAAGTCTTCCTACCGATACGATAAGGGGGCCGCTGAAGCCCACCCATCCGCACTCAGATAACAGAACGGCGCGACAGGTTTGCTTGCCCTTCATGTCCCCTGTGCGGAAATTGGCAGGTATCGCCTTGTCTCTCCAGGGATCCCAGGACGCCGTGTCGATACCGTTGAGTATCCCTGTTATCTTGCTTTTCCTGTATTCCAGGACCCCTTCCAGCCCCTCGCCGAACTCAGGCGAAAGGATCTCCCTGGCGTAATTAGGGCTTACCGTCACCACAGCATCAGAAGCGGTTATGCCACCCTTCAGCAGATTGGCGCTTCCGTAAAACTCTACCCCGTCCAGAGTGAGTGCCTCAGGGCCAAAACCCCACTCATCCAGGGCAGAAAGGGGGAGGATGCCCTGGTGGGCTATGTTATGGATAGTCAGGACGGTCCGGGGTCCCTCACGGGCGACGCCGTAAACCCTGTGCCATTTAAGGGCTGCGGGGACAAGGGAGGATGGCCAGTCATGAAGGTGCAGGATCTGGGGCTTCCACTCATTCGATAGGGAGTACTCCACTGCGGCAAGAGAGAGGAAGGCAAAGGGCATTGCCGATAGAGGATCGAGTTTTTCCGGGTAGATCGAGGGGTTGGAGAACAATTCATCATCTTCCAGCAGGCAGAGGGATGTCCCCGCCAGATCGACGACACTGAAATCGCTGCAGACTTTTCGGCCACCAAAGGGTACACATATCCGGTCAGGTCCTGATATCGCCCTGGCTCCAAGATCCCTCAGTCTTTCAGCCACCCCCGGCCACGATGGTGTGAACACACGGGCATCCACTCCAAGCCTTTGGAGTGCGCCCGGAAGGGATCCCGCCACATCGGCAAGGCCACCCACCTTGGAGACGGGTGTCATCTCAGGGGTAACGTGAAGGACTGTCAGACGGGAGCGAGCATCTGTTCCCATTGGGGTCTCCTCCCGATATTCGTGTTTCTTTGAACTAATGCTATTTTACTATGATTAAAGGGGCTTCGCCACTTCCTGGCAGGGTGTATGATCGTCCAGGTTTGACCAAGAATTCTTTCTTCCCGGTATTGGGGGCCGAAGATATGAATCCTGAAGGTTGGGTATCCCTGCTGCCAGTCACTGTTCTGCTTGTGGCCGTGATCGTTACGAGACGCGCCCTGGAATCCCTGTTGATCGCCATAGCTGTGGGGTTCATGCTAAAGGACGGTCTATCCTTCTTCCCGTCCATGCTGGACACCGTCTATAGTGTAATGCAGGACCCTACCATCGGCTTCGTGATACTCCTCTGTTCAGTGATGGGGGCCTTTGTCGCTGTCCTCGACCACTCAGGGGGCACCAAAGGTTTCGGCGACTGGGTCTCTTCCAGGGTCTCCACCCGACGGGGGGTTCTCCTGGGGACCTGGCTCATGAGCCTCTTCATATTCATCGATGATTTCCTTATCAGTCTGACCCTCGGGATCTGCATGACCCCTTCTGCAGACCGCTACAAGGTCCCAAGAGAGATGACCGCCTACGTGGTCAATTCCTCCGCCGCTCCTGTGGCTTCGCTGGTGCCAATTTCTGCCTGGGCGGTGTTCATCGCCGCGCTGCTTGAAAAGTACCTGGCCCTTCCCGCCGGCGAAGGTCTGGCCCTGTTCGTAAGGACGATCCCCTTCAATTTCTATGCATGGTTCGCCTTTTTCATGGTGCCCCTGGTGGTGACAGGTATTGTTCCCGTCATCGGGCCCATGAGACAGGCCGAAGAAAGGGTAAGGAGAACGGGGGAACTGGCTCCTCCAGGTTCGGAGCTTATCTCGATGAGAAAACCACATGATATGAGTGAAGAAGGGCCGAAGGCGATGGCCCGCAATCTGGTACTGCCGGTCCTCGTGCTGATAGCGGGGACCATGTGGTTCGGTGTCAACCTTTTCAAGGGAGGGGTCATTGCACTATCCTTCTGTTGCGCCTTTTACCGTATCCAGGGCATCATGCCCGTTGCCCGTTTCACGGAGACCTGCCTGAGGGGGATCGGCAACATGCTGTTCCCAATGGTTTTCACATGTCTGGCCTTCACCTTCAATTACGTTAACCAGGAACTGGGGCTGATCCCTTTCATCATCGGGAAGGCTACACCTCTTCTCTCTCCAGCCCTCTTCCCCTTGGTCATCTTCGTTATCCTTGGTTTCGTCGCATTCCTTGTGGGAATAAGCTGGAGTCTGTACCTAATCGCATTCCCGCTGGTGATCCCTCTCGCACAGGCTCTGGGAGCGGATCTGGTCCTGGCCGTGGCAGCGACCGTTGCCGCAGGGACCCTGGGCCAACACTGCTGTTTCTACTCTGACGGCACGATCCTTGTGTCAGCCTCAACGGGGTGTGACAACATCCGCCACGCCCTGACCCAGCTACCTTTCGCGATGATAGCAGCAGGCCTCGCCTGTGTCGGATTCCTGGTCGCAGGCTTCCTGTCGACACAGGGCTTTCATTAGAGGGAACTCTCGACCCTCTCCTTCAGGGCACGGTTCATCTCCTCGAAGCCTTGCCTGGTCCTTTCAAAGAAAGAAGCGGGAAGGAATGGGACCAGGATCCCGCGGAAATGCTCGCTCTGCATCAGATGGACATGCCCCTTCCCGGCCTCATCTATCCTGAAGGAGTGTTCTCCGTCAAAAAGACCCGGGAACCACAGATGACCAAGCCATCGCAGTTCCACTCCAGGTTTTGCGACCCTGACCACGGGAGAAAAGGTCATGGGTCTCCCCTCCGGCAGTCCGATCTTCACCGAAAGCCTGGCCCCCTCTTCCAGCTCACCGGATATCATCAGAATGAACGGATTCCACTCGGGGTACTTCCCCAGATCTGAGAGTACTCTCCAAACCTTTTCGGAGCTGGCCTGTACGAAGACCCCTGCTTCAATTACTTTCAAGACATCACCTCCAGGAGTGGTTCGAACATCCGGTAGCTACAAATGGAGACCCCGGTGACTGGATCAGGTCAGGAACGAAAAACTTTCCTAAGAATGTTGCCCCCCGTTCGCTGATCGCCATCCTATTATAATGGAGACCAGGATGGTGACAGTCACCTCAGAGGAGATGGCGAAAGGGATCGAGGAATCAGGAAGGATAGCACTCTACGGGATATTCTTCGATACCGACAAGACAGACATAAAACCAGAGTCAGTGCCGACTCTGGAGGAGATCGCCAAACTCATGAAGGCATTGCCGGAGCTGAGGGTCCTGGTGGTGGGGCACACCGACAACACCGGCGACAGGGAGTACAACATGGGGCTTTCCAGCAGGAGAGCTGAATCGGTTGTGAAGTTCCTCCAGGACAAGTTCCAGATCCCTGCAACGAGGATGATCCCCGCAGGTCTGGGAATGCTGGCGCCCGTCGCTTCCAACAGGACAGAGGGAGGAAGAGCCAATAACAGGAGGGTAGAACTGTTGGAGTTCTAGCACCTTCTCCGCCCTGCAGTTTTTGAATTCGATAACCCTCACAGGGACATAGGTGATATTTTCAAGTAAGGTATAGTCATTGATCCAAATCAAGGGAACGGAGGTACTCTCATGGAACTAACATCATCGGTCGTGCTCGACTGGATCACTCTGTACGCGCTGAAACTGGTAGCCGCGCTACTGATACTTGTTGTGGGCCGCATTGTCGCCAAGGGGATACGTTCATTGATCAGGAAGGCCCTTTCAAAATGGAATGTGGACGTAACGCTGGTGAAGTTCATTGCCACTCTCTCATACTTCTCCATAATGGCCTTCGTTATCGTTGCCGCCCTTGCGCAGATAGGCGTCCAGACTGCATCCTTCGTAGCCATAGTGGGAGCTGCCGCTTTCGCTGTAGGTCTGGCCCTTCAGGGTTCGCTGGCAAACTTTGCGTCAGGGGTACTTATAATCCTCTTCAAACCCTTCAAAGCAGGGGACTATGTTGAGGGCGGTGGTGTAGCAGGGACCGTTGAGGAGGTCAGCATCTTCACCACCGTCCTGAGATCGCCCGACAACAGGGTGATCATTGTGCCCAACGGGAAGATCATGGCCGACAATATCGTCAACTATTCCGCCAGAGAGATCCGTCGTGTCGATCTTGTGGCAGGAGTGAGCTATTCTGACGATATCGACAAGGTCAGGAAGGTGCTGGAGATCATACTGGATGAGGATGAACGTGTCCTAAAGGACCCTGCCCCGACCATCGGAGTGCTGGAACTGGCTGACAGCAGCGTTGACTTTGCCGTTCGCCCCTGGGTCAGGAGTTCGGACTACTGGGGCGTCTTCTTCGACCTCCAGGAGAAGATCAAGAAGCGTTTCGACGCAGAGGGGATCTCAATACCCTTCCCTCAGCAGGACGTCCATCTGCACCAGGCTGAGTGATCAATTGCAGACGGAGAAAGAAGGACAAGCATTGCCGAAAAGACTGTCTAGAGCTTTCGACTTCATCGCCCTTTGCCTTATGGCGTCTACGGCCTGGTTCTTCGCTGGCTGCGCTTTTGCGGTCGAGGTAGTCGGATCTTCTACCCAGGCGAAAGGCAGGGTCCTGGTGGCATTCTCGACCAGCAAGGGTTCGACCGGTGAGGTGGCCGAGACGATAGCTTCTGAGATAAGGTCCGCCGGCTGGGAGGCTGAAGCGGTGAACCTGAATGATGTTCACCTCCCGGAGGAGTTCAACCACGTGATCCTTGGTGGTCCTGTATACTATGGAAAGATCCGGGAGATCAAAGCCTTCGTGGAGAAGTATGAAGAGGCCCTCCGGGACCGTCTTACAGGGGCTTTTGCCGTCGGCATGGCTTTCGCAGTTGACGATGAGGAGCAGATCGCAGCAGGAAGGAAAGCCCTGGATGATTCAACAGCTCCCCTGAGGCCGGCCCATCTGGGGTACTTTGCGGGCAGGATCGACCCGGGCAAGCTTTCTCTTCTTGAGAAGGCAGCGATCAAAATGGTGAAAAGCCCCGTAGGGGACTTCCGCGACTGGGAAGAAACAAGGGCCTGGGCAAGGGAAGTGGTGAAAAGCCTGGATCAGTAGGCAGCCGTCACTCTCTTTCGTCCCTTGTGGCACCTTTCTCCCCGGCGTGGGGGAACTCGAACCGGACGTTCTCGGCACCGAAAGCCTTTGCCAGGGACTGGAGCGTCTGTTTGGCCGACTGTTCCACGTCGGGGCAGAGACCTGCTATCATTGACTCTGCCTGGGACTCTGCAGCCCTCTTCGCCGCATCCTTCAGCCGGTTCTTGTCCTCTTCACTGAAGCCGTCGCCCAGCAGCGTATTGAGGAGGTCAGGAAGAAGAAGGGGAAGCAGCTTGCACTTCTGCTCGTCGTAGAACTGGATATCCCTGATGCTGGTCTCATAGACACAGGAAGGCATCCGGAGAAGGTAACTTCCCTCCGACTCCTCGATTATCTGGAAGTCGGGGCTCCTCAGGTCGTATCGGAAATCGATAACAAACTCGAAGATCATTGCCATCTTCCTGTTCGACAGTATCCAGGAAAAGTATTTCTTCCCAATCTCACCCCAGCTGTGATCCACCTCGGTCACTATCTCCTTGGTGAGCACCTTGAAGACAGAAAGTTGCCCTATGGACTTCAGCTGCTGGATACTAGAGTGGATCGTGGTCTCACGGCCTCTGGAACTACCGGGACGACGGATTATTTTGAAGGAGACATAAAGAAGCACGGCAAGCAGGAAACCTGCAAGCAAGGAAACCAGAGTATTCAAATTGTCACCTCCTGAATGGGACCCTTACCATGATAGCAGAGACACGAACACTTCATAGGCCCGCAAACTCCACCAGGAAAAGGGTCAGAACGATGATAACCACTACCGGGATAACCACCGCACGGTCGCTGACCTTGAAGACCTGCGGCAGCGTTACTTTTCCGTAGTATCCCCACTTCAGGATGCCATCATTCAGCCTCGGGTACAGGGCCGCGAATATCCCCGCCCCTGTAATTATGCCCGCAAGCCCCCCCACCAGGGCGTCCAGGTAGCCGTTGCCTATGGCTCCTGCGATGGTACCAGGGCAGTAACCCAGGATGGCGAACCCAGCCCCGAAGATCAGACCGCCGATCACGTTCATACCCAGGGAGCCCGATTTTGGGTATAATTCCACCCATCCGCGGCTTTTCATGAAATAGATCCCCACCATACCTGTCAGTATGGCTGAAAGCATCACCTTTACCACGGTAAAATCCTTTAGCAGAAGCTGCCCTGCGATAATATCGTATTTTGTCACCCCGCCCTTCTGGAGCAGGAAACCGAACGCGATACCGAAAGCCAGACCCCAGAGGAGCTGCGGGATATCCTTTTTAGGTTTGTTCACCGACCCTGAAGTCATGATCTCATCCCCCCGTGTGTACGATCAATAGATCGCCCCGGCCACGACGATACCTCCGATGAAAAAGCACGCGGTCGAGATCCAGCTCGACAGGGCCAGCTGCATCGTCCCGCTGATGCCGTGGCCGCTGGTGCAGCCGTCGGCCCACCTGGCCCCGAATCCCAGGCATATCCCTCCCGGCAAGGCAGCGAGAAGTCTCAGCACAGGACCCGTTCCGAATCTTGAAGCCCAAAGGTCAGGAACCCACTGCCAGTGGAAGTCCCCTGAAAGAAGCGCGGAAACGAGGGATCCAATAACTATCCCAGTCACAAGCATCCATTGCCAGTCAACGACAAGTTTCTCCTTCTGGTAATAGGGTTTTCTGTCTACCATATCCCCGCGGACCAGTTTCTCCACCATCCCGCTGGCCTTGGCAAAGGTGGTGGAACAGGCAATCGGTTTACGGGAGATCAGAAAACTGAGCCAGCTCAGTATACCTATCCCCACCCCTGCAACATAAGGGGACCAGCGGACTTCCGTCATGTAATTCACAGCTCCCGTCCTCCTTTGCTCAGGATCTGTCCCAGTGTTTCTTCACTTCGGTGAATGTCGTGAAGAACCTTGAGCCGTGGGGGTTCATACAGGCCCGGCATTCCCTGACGTACCCGGCTGCGCTGTACCCTGACATACCCCCCGCAAGGTTCATGACGCGTTCAAAACCGTGCTGTTTCAGAATGCTGGCTCCCAGGCTGGAGCGGTTTCCCGAACTGCACATTACCACCACTGGTTTTTCCCGGTCGATCTCACCGTAACGTGTTCTGAGGTCTGAGACCTGGATGTTCACAGCACCCTCAATATGGCTGTCCTCAAATTCAAGGGGAGCCCGGACGTCCAGAAGAATGAAGCTTGCATTTTCGTCGATCATTTCATGCAGATCCCCGGCCGAAATGACCTCTATATGACTGGAGGGAAGCCCCCCAGCGGTCCAGTTGGCCATTCCACCGTCGAGATACCCTACTATCCTGTCGACGCCGACCCTTCGGGCCCATGTATTGGCCATCTGGGCACTTTTGTAATCGTCGGCGACGAGCAGGATATCATTTTCCAGTGGCATTACCCAACCTGCGAAAGTGGGGAAGTTGCCGTTGAGGTCCAGATGCCATGTTCCCTTGAGATGCTGGCCGGCATAAGCAAAATAACTCCTGGCATCTAGCAGGACCGTGCCGGGATCGTTCATCTTCTCCAGGAACTGTTTCGGGTCCAGTTCCTCCATAACCGGAAGGTCTGAGACCAGGGCAGGCCCGTGACGATTGATATCGCTGCACCGGCTGAAATGGTCCGGAGCGGGAGGCATGTCCTCCGTAAGGGACCTGATGAACTCTTTCCTGTCCCCAATCTGCAGGGCAGGGTTGAATCTTCGTTCATAGCCGATGGTGCTTGTCCATTTGGCGCCCATTGCCCTGCCACAGAGGGATCCTGCACCGTGGGCGGGGTATACCTCAACGTAATCGGGCAATTCCATCAATTTATTGTGGAGGCTGTGGTAAAGCTCGCCCGCCAGTTCCTGGGCCATGTCGGGGAAAAGGTCAGGCCTGCCTACGTCTCCAACGAAGAGGGTGTCCCCCACGAACACTCCCGCAGGACTATCTGAGCGGGACCTGTCAACCACTACGTAGGAAAGATGTTCCGGGGTGTGTCCGGGTGTCTCCAGCACCTGCAGTGCCATATCCTCTATCTCTACGGTGTCCCCCTCGGACAGGGAAATGTGGTCAAAGGTGCACCTGGCAGACTTTGCCACGTAAATAGAGGCTCCTGTCGCCCTGGCCAGATCCATGTGACCAGAGATGAAGTCGGCGTGAAGATGGGTCTGCAGGATATGGGTAATATCCACCCCCATGGACCGGGCTTCCCTGATATAGATATCCACATCCCTCTGCGGGTCGATCACGGCGCAGGTGTTCTTCCCCGCCAGTATGTACGAGCTGTGAGCTATCTTTCCTGTAAAGAAATGTTTCAGAAGCATGATCATTCCTCCTCTCGAGAAATTGCAGGCCGGAAATCATTCCGGTTGCTGAAATGTTTTCGTTTCCCGTTTTCCCGCCCTAGAAGTAGAAGATCTGGAACGCTGCAACTGCTACAAGCAAAAAGATCAGCGTCATTCCTCCCCCTGCTTTCAGGTAATCTGCGTTACGATACCCCCCGGACGACATCAGGAAGGCGTTGACCTGGTGTGTCGGGAGAAGGAATGAATTGGCCGCGCAAACCGCCGCCAGAAGGGCAAGGGGGCGGGGATCCATCCCCACCATAAAACCCATGTTCATGACCAGCGGAGCCAGGACCATGATTGCCCCCACGTTTGACATCAGCAGAGAGAAAACGGTCGAGAGCAGGGATACTGTAAGGACCATCAGCAACGGATGCCCCCCCTGCACAAGAGCCATCAGTTTTTCCGCCATGAATGCGGCCGCGCCCGTTTTCTGCATTGCCGTACCGAGGGGAATGAGCCCGCCCAGGAGAAAAACAACCTTCCACTCGATGGCATTGTACGCTTCCTGGATCGAAAGAACCCCGACAAGAACCATGGCCGCGGCACCGGTGAAAAAAGCCAGCGATATCGGGGCCCCCGTCAGCACCAGGGTTATGGCCCCCAGGAAACAGGCAAGCGCAGCCCATGTCCGGGTGCGGACCTTCGTCTCTGCAACGAAGGGAGTTGCGACGACAAAATCCGTTTCGTTCTTAAGGGCGGAGATCTTCTCCCAAAGGCCGTGAACTATGAGGATGTCACCGGGAAGGATCTGGTGGTCTGAAAGATCCCCCCTTGTCTCCTCCCCCTTGCTGAAGAGCATTACGGGCTCAACGGCATAGCGCTTCCTGAGGGAGAACTGGCGGATAGACTTTCCCAACATCTCCGACCGCGGAGGGATGATCACCTCGGCAAAACCTGCCCTTACTGGATCATTGAGGCCTTTGAACCTGCCGGGTTCATCTACGGGTATCAGTCCGTGATCAGAGGCAAAGGCCGCCACGTCTTCTTCTTTTCCAAGGAGGGCCAGTTCCTGTCCGACCTGGAAAATGGTCTCCCGCCATGGGGCATACTCGGCTTCCCTGCCTTCGGATATACCCAGAACATTGACTCTGTACCTGTCCCACACACCCGACTCCTCCGTGGTGGTACTGGCAAGGGTGCTTCCTCCGGGAATGCGGTAGTGCCCGATATGATGAGGGAGATGGAATGCCTCGATGATCCTGTCCTGTACGGATAGGGGTACCTCCCCTGGATCCTGGCCTGGAAGAATATATTTCCCGAAGACCAGAAAATAGCTTGTGCCCGCTATCAGAAGGAGCACCCCCACGGGGGTGACACTGAAGAAAGTGTAGGGTTCAAGACCGAAGTCGCGGATCAGGTCGTTGATGAGTATAAGGGGACCCGAACCTATCATGGTCAGGGTACCGCCCAGGATAGCCGCAAAACCTATGGGCATTATCAGGGCTGATGGCGGGATCTTTTCCCGGCGGGAGATATTGAGTATCCCCGGCAGGAAAAGAGCCGCCGCCCCTATGTTCTGAACAAATCCCGAGAGAAGGCCCACAGAAAGGGACATCAGTCCAATTATTTTTTTCCTGTCTGTTCCCGCCTTTCTTATCACTGCCGCAGAGAACAGGTCCATGATGCCCGTTCCCGCTATACCCTGGCCCAGGATCATGACCCCCATCATGGCCATTACAGCATTGCTGGAAAACCCGCTGAAGACCTCCTTCGGAGAAAGGACCCCTGTCCATCCAAGGGCAAGCATGCACACAATAGCCACGACGTCGATCCTGACAACATCGACGACAAGAAAAAACACTGTGACGGCAAGCACGGCAAGAACCAGAAGTATCGAACTATCCATTCTTCCCGACCATTTCAGGCATGTATCCAGCTGGTTTTGATGTCTTGCATCGGATACCCTCCAGAGAACCCTTGTTCGTTAAAATATTTTCCTTTCAAATTATACTTCATACTGCATCTCTATCACTTTAAATAAAAGATGCAATAAAATTGGCTGGCCAGTTCTACCTGAAAGGCAAGAGCCCCCTTCAAGGGGGCTCTTGAATATGTCATTAAGGTAAATCTATCAGTAGTTGATAACCCTGGGGAGCTTTTTGGCCTGCTCGACCCACCCGGCCACCTGTTTCACCGAGGGAAGCTGCCTTACAAGCTTTTTGGCCTCGTTAACCTTGTTCATCTGCAAATGCAGATTCTCAGGGTTTCTCTGGGCCAGTTCAGGAACGGTGTCAACTCCTGATGCCTCCAGAAGATCTCCATACTCCTCGCCTACGCCCTTGATACGGAAAAGATCCACCTGGTTGACCCACTTCAGTATCATCTTCTCGCTGATCCCTGATCTTTCAGCTAACTCCTTGCGTCCTTTCGGGGTAGATCCCATTTTCAGAAGCGCATCGGTCGTGGCAACACCGGCATTCTGGAGCTTAACCGCATAGCTTCCACCTATGCCTTCTACCTTTTCCAGCTTCGGCATTTCCTGCTCCCTCCTTTAAAGATATTTCCCAAATTTCTGAAAACAATTCATTTTTCTTATTGATACTATCTCAATTGGATCAGAGTTGTCCAATAATACGGGGAAAAAAGAATGGACACAGGATACTGGATCTTTCCAGAATTACTGGAAAGATCCACGCAACAGGATCAGGTCCCGCTGTCCGGATCACTGCCTTCGCTTCTCGCAGACAAAAGCCTTAAGCCTGTACTCACCTTCTTCCGCCAGGAAATGATCGTACAGATCATTCAGGGCGATCTCTTCATTCAGGACCAGCCCCGATCCTTCAAAGGCTCGCATCCACTCTGAGTTGCTGAAAAGTCCCAGAGTGTGGACTTCGTTATAGATCTGCAGCTCTGTTTCGCGGCGGATGAGGAAGACAATTGCGGCCTCGTAGGTGCTGTCCGAGACCACGTGATCGTTCTCAAAAACAGTAACCTGTGTATCCCCATCCGACCCCGAGTAGACAAAATTGTTGTTACGGAAAAGCTCTTTCGGGTGGACCACTGCGAGAAAGACTCCGTCGGGTACAAGATGCGTTGCGGAAGTCAAAAGCGCCTTGTCCAGGTCCTCCACGGTGGACATGTACATTATCGAGTCGGGGATCACGACGGCGTCGAACTTTCGATCCAGCCTGATATTTCGCATATCGCCCTGAATATAGCGAACCCCGGGGTTCAGATCCCTCGCCAGTGCAAGCTGTTCTCCGCAAAGGTCCACCCCTGTGATCTCAAAATGCCCCTTGAAATGAAAGTCATGCCCTCCGGCACCGCAGCCGAGGTGCAGCATCGTCCTGGCTTTCCCGCCGGAATTCCTCTTTACGGCTTCGATATAGATCTGTGCCTCTTCGGCCAGATCTCCAGGGGGTGCCAGGATCCTCTCGGTCCATGCCAGGCTTGTGTAGGAAAGCCAGTTCAATTCAGGAGCCGCCTCCGACCTTCGGCAACTTTCCCTTCAGTCCCTCACCGTCACTCCATGCCCTTCCGACAGTTCCACCAATGGACCAGTAACGGTTATCAGGCATTGTCAGGCAGAAAGGTTTTACTTTCTCTATATCAGGGCTCCCTCCGGTGAGGAACCTCTCTTCGGACCACACTCCAGCGACCTCCCCGATAAAGAGGATGTCCACCGGAAGTTCCAGTGTCTCGACAACCCTGCACTCCATTGTGACCGGACACTGCCTTATCATGGGGGCTTGCCTAAGGGATCCGTGGAAGATATCGAAAAGGACCGACTTGTCAAGATCGTTCCCGCTGACCATACCAGTAAGATCTGTCTCCTTTACCAGTTCCACCGATGGGATATTGATGCTGAACTCCCCTGTATCCCTGATCGCAGATGCCGTAGCGTGGCGGCCAATGGCGACGCTCATCAGGGCAGGTCTGGCGTTCACCCTGGTAACCCAGGCTACAGCCATAAAATTCGGACGCCCCTCAATGCTGGATCCTACTATGACCACCGGCATCGGCAAAGGATAGGGATTGTTCCCGATGTTGATCTTTTTCATGATGATGACCCCCTCACGGTTTGATATGCGGGTCGCACAATTGCCCCGGCTCTAAAGAAATATCTCGAGAATGGGATCGACCAGGGGTTGAGGTTCCTCGGGATCGGTGAAAAGTTCGATATACTCCGGGATTTCTATCTCCAGCGGATCGATCAGATACTTGCTGATCTCTCCGTTCTGCCAGTATATCGTCACCTGGTAGCCTGAAAAGACAGCCTTTACGGGTTCGCCTGAGTCAAAGTCAAAGAGGTAGATCGCTCCATCGAACACTATCCCGTCGATATCCTGGCCGTTATAGAAAGCGGCATCAGAAGGAGGAGCGACACTGAGTACCATTAGCAGGATGGCAGCTGCAGTTATCAACAACACTTTCAACCTCATCTTGCTAAGACCTCTTCTCTATTTGATGCTATCACTCTGACTCAGCGCTATTTTACACCTCTCCTGATTTTGATGCTATTGGAAGGGTTAATGGGAAAGAGTGTGCGAATCCCAGGCTGGCAAGAGGTTAAAATAGCCGTATCCGTTATCCGTAACTCAGATCTTTAAACATTCTTGTTTTCTGGAGGGGATATTCTTGAAACCCGGAAACGACTTCTACTGCAGGCAAGGCGGGGATAATCCCATGCACGCTCCCCGGTATTGCGGGATACCCACTTTTATGAGGGCTCCTTTCATTGAAGACCCGGTGGAGATTGATATTGCGCTGGTCGGCGTACCCTATGACGGAGCTGTGGAAGCGAGGTCGGGAACGCGCCAGGGACCCCGCCAGATCAGGGACATGTCGAGCATGATGCGTTCCATCCACCACGTCACAAGGGTGAATCCTTATGAACTATGCCGGGTGGGAGATGTGGGTGACGTGCCCTTCAGCAGGATATTCGATGTTGAGGCAAGCCACAGGGACATTACATCCTTTTACGAACGTCTGAACAACGCCGGGGTCTGGCCTCTCAGCGCCGGCGGGGACCATTCGATAACCCTTCCCATTCTTCGAGCCATAGCAATGGATCGCCCCCTGGGGCTGATCCACATCGATGCCCACACCGACTGCTGCGACGAGGAGATGAACTCGAAATACAGCCATGGGACCCCTTTCCGCCGGGCCTGCGAAGAAAACCTTATCGATCCTGAACGGATGATCCAGATAGGTATAAGGGGGGCGGCCAATTCCCCCGAATGCTGGGAGTTCGGTGAAAGGAACGGCATCAGGATAGTATTCATGGAGGAGTTCGCCAGGATAGGCGTCGAAAGGACCGTAGAAGAGGCAAGAAGAATCGTGGGCAACGGGCCTGTCTATATCACTTTCGACGTGGACGGCCTCGACCCCGCGTTCACTCCAGGGACCGGCACCCCTGAAATAGGTGGACTTACCTCCCTGGAAGCCCAGGGACTGATCCGAGGGTTCAGGGGGCTGAACCTGGTGGGGGCTGACGTTGTCGAGGTTGCACCACCCTTTGACCCGTCGGGGAGCACGGCCCTTGTGGCAGCAACGGTCATGTACGAGATCCTCTGCATCCTTGCCGGATCCAGGATCACAAATTCATAGAATGAAACCCCTGGGAGAAAACGGAAAGCGATGTGCAAGTATTGGTCGTGGTGCCGGCAAGAACTGTCATCACGTTTTTTTGAAAAACCTTTTCTTCAACAGCCCAGGCTGAAGAATCCAGTTTATACTTTTTTCCCTCTACTTCTGGCCCTTTTCCGCATCATTCCCGAGTTTAGACTCAGGTAAAGGGGATGATGCTGTAATGCTGACCTTTGGTCCGGTACCGTCGAGGCGACTTGGAAGGAGCATAGGAATTAACTCCATTCCTCCCAAAACCTGCAGTTATTCCTGTGTCTATTGCCAGATAGGCCGCACCACCGTGTTCACTTCCAACAGGAGCTCCTTTTTCAAGCCCCGGGAGATAGGCAAGGCACTGGAAGAACGAATGGAAAAGGTCCAGTCTTGTGGGGAAAGCATTGATTACGTGACCTTCGTCCCCGACGGAGAACCGACCCTTGACGAGAACCTGTCTGAGGCCCGCCGGATCGTAAAACAATTCGGTTTTCCGACGGCGATCATTACCAACGCCTCGCTGATGGGAAAGGATGAAGTCCGCGAAGACCTCGCCGGGTTTGACCTGGTCTCCCTCAAGGTTGACTCTGCTATCCCCGAAGTCTGGCTGCACATTGACCGCCCTCACCCCTCCCTGCAACTGGATGCCATCCTGGAGGGGTCGCTTGTGTTCGCCAGGAACTATAAGGGGAAACTACTTACCGAGACAATGCTCGTTCGCAACCTCAACGATACCGAAGAAAGCCTCCGTACGACCGCTGAGCATATTGGGAAATTGAAGCCCCACTGTGCATATCTGTCGATACCCACCAGACCTCCCATGGAGAAATGGGTCGAACACCCTACGGCCAGGTCCCTGTTGAGAGCTTTTAGCCTTTTTTCGGTGAACATTGAACGCACCGAACTCCTCACAGGCTACGAAGGGAATGCCTTCGCCTATACGGGGGACCCCGAAGCCGATATCCTGGACATTACCGCCGTGCACCCTATGAGAAGAGATGCCGTGGAAGATCTGATCACAAGGTCAGGTGCTGAATGGGGCCTGATCAACGATCTGCTCCGGAGAGGAAAGATCAGAAAAGCATCATGGGAGGGGCAGGATTTCTATATTCGCACACCCGTCAACGGGAAAGAGGAGGATCCAGACCGGGAGGACTTTTGATCCATCGGTGCCGGATTTTCAATTGTCCTTCAGGCTGATAAGATGACTGACAGAGAAACTCCGGGAAAACCACATTATTGAACCAGGGAGGCCATCCGATGGATCTGGACAAGATTCTCGTCAACGACAATTTTGTATCCTCAGGCAAATCCAAGGACATCTACCTTATCCCCGATGGGAAATACAAGGGGAAGTACGCCTTCGTCTTCACCGACAGGGGCACAGGTTATATCGACAAGGACGGCAAACCCGTATTCGATCCAGGATACGACAACGTGGTGGGCGAGATCCCCGGCAAGGGGGCCATAGCCTGCAAATTCGCGACCTACTTTTTCAGGCTTCTGGCAAGACAGGGTATCCCAACCCATTACATCGACACCGTGGCCGACAACGTCATGATAGTGGAGCCTGCCACACCGATAAGCATGTCAGAGCAGGGGCCGGAATTCCCAGGTTCGGCCCCACTACTGAACCTGGAGTGGACCTGGCGCAACAGCGCCATGGGAAGTTTCTGGCGTCGATACCCCTTCATCAGGCCCTGTGCTGACCTCCCCCAGGTTGTCGAGGCCTGGACAAAGGGTAAGATCGACAGGCTTATCACCTTCGGATCATTGACAGGTGCCGGGGTCATGACCGAGGAAGAGGTTTCCCATGTCAAGGACTTTGTCAGGAAGATAGCCCTTGTGATCTACGATGAATTCGCCGCTCACGGTCTGCACGTCCTTGACGGCAAGATCGAGCTCGGCCGTCTCAAGGACGGTGACGGCAGGATCGTTCTCATTGACGAGATATCACCCGACGTCCTGCGCGTCTGTAAGGGCTACCAGAGTGGCGAAAAGGGGTGCACAAGGGCCCCGGAGTGTATCTCCACCCGCATCTCCGGCGAGGACCGTAAGATCTCTGCAAAGAATCAGCTGCCTGCATCTGAACTTGAGAAGATATTCTTGAAGTGAAGAACTTCAAGGATCTCGACACTTGAATATCCCATCTTTTGCATTCGTAGAAAATTGTGCACGTTACAGTCCAGTTCTCCAAAGGCAGGGAAGGATCTTCCCTGCCTTTTTTGTTTTTCAAAAAAATCTCTGGGAAACACATTTTCCTCTCTGCTTTTTGACAAAAAGGAGATCAAGATCTTTTATATAGTGGATACCTGAAACCACACTAATTTCGAATAACAGGAGAGGCCATGGAACTTGGAAACAGAACAGAGGAACCCCTTATCAAGTCGACGACCTTGACGGATCGGAGGCTTCCGGAACTGGACGCCGCACGAGGGTTGATAATGATGTTGATGGCCCTGGACCACACCATGGAACTAGTCTGTCGCAAGGGGTTCTTCGAGTTCTGGGCCATGTGTGTACCCGATTACGGATCGCTCCAGGCGTTCTTCACGCGCTTTATCACTCACACCTGCGCGCCCGGGTTCGCGCTCATAATGGGGGCAGGGATGGTCTTCTTCGCGACGAGCAGGCGCTCCGTCGGTTGGGAAGAGGCCAGGATCATTCGCCACTACTGGATCCGGGCACTCGTACTTGTAGTGATCATGCTTACCCTTGAGAACTTCGTGTGGCAACAGGCCTTCCCGTCACGGCCCGACAGCCCCGTCGTCTCTCTCGAGTTCGGCGTTCTCTTCTCCCTGGCAGGTTCCATGGCTCTTGGCTCCTTTCTCCTCAAGGCTCCTGACGGTGCTCTCGCAGGCATAGGGTTGACCCTTGCTCTCACGACCCAGTGGATCATCACTTCCCGCCTGGGGTCTCCGGAACCTATGAGCGGAGTCAGCCTTCCCCTCATGTTCTCCTTTGTTCCATCGGGGATAAGGACGCCGACACTGGGGATCTTTGTTCTTTACCCCGTACTCCCCTGGTTCGTGTTCACCCTCTTTGGCATGATCCTTGCTCGTCGCATCCAGGCAGATCGTCCTGGGACAGGGAAAGTCCTCCCCCTGGCGGGCTCTGCTCTGATCGCGGCTTTCGTACTTTTGCGTACAACAGGCGGGTTCGGCAATACACACCCCGTCAAGGGCAGCGGGATCATGGCCTTCCTTGCATTAAACAAGTACCCGCCGAGCCTGGCCTACATGCTTCTCTTCTCAGGCGTGAACCTCCTTATCATTTCATCGTTCTCCCGGGCCGGACATTTCTGGGCCAGAAAGGACAATCCACTGCAGGTCTTTGGCAAATGTCCGTTCTTTTTTTACATCCTGCACCTTTTCTTCTTCCTGGCGGTCGGGAAACTGTTCCCGGCCCCTCCAGGTTATTGGGGCGGGTACGCCTGCTGGGCTACCGGGCTTTCTGCACTCTATTGGCCCTGCCGTGCCTTTGTGAAGCTGAAGGCAAGAAGCAGTCCCGATTCGATCATCCATCTCTTCTGAACCCTTTCCAGGATCGATTGAAAACAGATCTTTTGTATCTGTTGAATGCACAATGTTGCCCGTCAATGCCTCAACGAAGCCAGCCACGGACCGGATTTGGGATCCGAACAAGATAATGTTTTCGTGATAGTTGAAGTGGGCCACCAAAAAAATCATATAAGCTTAAAGGACAATATCAGTTCCTGGTCATAAAAAAGGTGGCCCCCTTACCAAGTCAAACGGCAAGGGGGCCACCTTGGATACCTTAAGGTTTTAGATCAATCAATATAGCCGTAGTCTTGCATGAACTGTTTGATGATCTCTACTCCCTTGACCACCCTCGGATCCTTAGAGCCCTCCTCGGCAGCGACCTTGTCCAGGTAAGGCAGGGAGAACTCCTTGGTTATCCTGTCAACGTCTTCTTCACCCCACTCAATGTAGGTGGTCCCCCACTCTTCGAAGGATTTCTGGAACATTTCCTTCTCTTCCAACCTGGTCAGATCAGCAAACTCCTTGGAGAGAACAATAGCTGCCGTCTCAACTATTGCCTGGAGGTCGGCAGGCAACGCTTCCCACGCCTTCTGGGATACCAGAAGCTCCATTGCCTGCGGGACCTGCCAGGGTGGGCCTATAAAATAGGGGCAAACCTCATAGTGCTTCAGGTCGCGATACTGCCACCAGCACGTTCCCGCTCCATCAAGAGTACCGGTAGAGATGGCCATGTAGACCTCCGGGTGCGGCAGCATGACCGGAGAGGCTCCGAAATGCTGCATGGTGTCCGACATGGCTCCGAAGAACCTTACCTTGAATCCCTTTAGTTCATCCAGAGAGTTGATAGGTTTCTTGCTCCAGAAGTAAGTATCCCCAACGTTGTGGCTCCCGAGAAAGTGAACGCCATGCTCTCCCCAGGCCTCCTTCAAAAGTGCGTCTAATCCTCTGTAGTGATAGAGTTCGTTGAACTCAGCATCAGAACGTGTTATGAAAGGAGGGAGATTACCAGCCGTGAGCCAGCCCATCGGGACTGAGCCCCTCCAGAACAGGGCACCGGTATTCGCGATCTGGATCATATTAGCCTGAAGAGCAGGAAGCACTTCCATGAATTCCACCAGTTCACCGGCGTAGTGCAAGGAGATCTTCAACCTACCGCCGGACATCTCATCCACTCTTTTTATAAAACGAGGGATGATAGTCTCACAAGGCAGGGACCCGGCTGTCTGGTGGGCCTGCCACTTCCAATGAAATACCTCGTCGGCCGCCGTTGCGGGGGAAGAACTGCCCACAGTGACAAACCCCAGTAACGCAAGTGCTATACCAGTTAAGAATAAATTTCGAACCTTCACAAAAAACGCCCCCTTCAAAGAAAACTCATCAAGGAAACCTCTGATCTCTCCTTCGGCCAGATTGGATCACCTCTCTCCTGCCCTGTTCGGGACCTTTTGCGCTAACCAACTGCCTGATAAAACGGCACCTCTCCTTTATTTGAAGAGAAGCCTGGGTAGCCAGGTAACCACTGAAGGGAACACTATGCACAATGCCAGGCAAACCAGCTGGGTGATAACAAAGGGAGTTATGGAATTATAGATATCCTTCATGGTTATACTCTTGGGAGCTATGCCTTTTATCATGAACAGCATGGCTCCGAAAGGCGGTGTAAGGTAACCGGTCTGTGTGTTGACCGCATAGAGTACGCCCAGCCAGACAGGGTCAAAACCGTAAACAGGGATCAGGGGCATCAGGATAGGCAAGGTGATCATCAGGATGCTCCAGGCATCAATGACACAGCCGAGGAGGAACCAGACAACCTGGATGGAGATCAGCATCGTCCACCAACCTATCTCGTACGTTTCAACAAGCCTTGTCACAAGGGTCGCTGCACCCAGCCCCATGTACACGGCAGCAAAGGCTTGCGCAGAGAACAGGATCCACATAATGAAACCCTGAACCCTTATAGTCGTCCTCGCAACATCGGCTATCAGTTTCCAATCCAGCCTCCGATGGAGAGCACTACAGACAAAAGCTCCCAGGGCGCCCACAGCAGCGGCTTCGGTGGGGGTTGCCATTCCGGAATAGATCGAACCCAGAACAGAGGTTATGAGAAGAAGAGGGAGGATCACTCCTTTCAGAGAAGCGAACTTGGCGCCCCAGTCAGATCTCTCTTCGTAAGGAATTGCCGGACCCATATCAGGTTGGAAATGGCACCTCAGCAATATGTAAAGAATTATCAGTGACGAACAGAGCAAACCCGCTCCCATACCTCCGGCGAAGAGCTCGCCGATCGAGACCTTGGCAATGGTCCCATAAAGGACCAATCCTATACTGGGTGGGATCAATGGACCCAGGACACCGCCCGCAAGGATGCACCCTGTAGCCATTCTCTTGTCGTAACCACGTTTGAGCATTGCCGGAAGGGCCATTACACCCATCATTACCACACCTGTGGATGCGATCCCTGACATTGCGGCGATAAGGGTGCAAGCCAGAACAGTTCCAACTGCCAGCCCCCCCTTGATGGATCCGATCCACCGGTACATAACCTCAAAGAGGTCCTCTGCAACTCCAGAACGTTCCAGGACCGTCGCCATGAGAACGAACAAGGGAGCCGCAACAAGGGTTGTGGTCTGCATCATCGCAAAGGTCCTGGCAACAATTATGAAAAGGGATTCCGGCCCCCAAAAAACAGCTGTAAAAACCGTTGCCAGGCCTCCAAGCACAAAAGCGACTGGAAGCCCCATGGCCAGGAGAAAGAACATGCTGCCAAATAGAAGAATGGAGATAATGCCTATGTCCATGGGATCACCTCAGTTCTCAGCAACAGCTTTTTCTTCGACCGCTGGTACAAGCTCTCTCCCCGTCAAGGCCAGGTAAAGATCTTTGGCGGTCTTCGTCATTCCCTGCAAAAGCATAAGTCCGGCAGCCACCGGCAAGGTAAGCTTGATCGGCCAGAGGGGAGGCCCCCAGACGCTTTCGGAGTACTCTCCGACCCTTAAGCTGGCTAAAGCCCAGGGGATGCTCTTCCAGAGCATCGTCCCGACGAAGGCGTAAAACATCGTCCAGGTCAGGAGATCAACTATGGCCCTTACCCTGGGTCGGAAAGACTGGTAAAAAACCTCCACATTGACAAAGGCATCCTTACTAAGGGCGTAAGCTCCACCTAAAAGAAAATGAGCCCCATAAAGCATGCAGGAGGTCTCGTGAGCCCATATGGTAGGCCTGTTGAAGGCATAACGCATCACAACCTCGAAGACCAGAACAAACATGATAGGATAGACAAGGAAGCCAACGATCCTGCCCACCCAATCGTTTAGCCTGTTGACCCAATTTACAAACGCTACTAAGAGCCTCAATCGTTTCACTCCCTTGGATATCCTGATGGGGGGAAACCCGTACTTTTTTAAAGAAAGGTTAAACCAATCGTGTTTCCTTTCAACACCTTTTCCCGATCAAGTGCAAAAATTACTATTTCAGATATTCCAAAGCAAGAGCGATGTAAAATTTGGTCGAGTCAATAACGCTCGATACCTCAACATACTCATCAAGCTTATGATTTCTTGATGAATCACCAGGACCGTAAATAATAAGCGGAAGATCAGGATCGATCTCTCTGAAGGGAACCGCGTCCGTGCCGTAAGTTACCCCTTTAATTTCGGGTTTTTTGTTAAATACGCCAACATAGGATTCAACGGCCTTCTTCACGAAAGGATGGTCGACATCTGTGCTTATCGAAGTCAGATCCAACTCCACTTGGATCGAGATATCAATCGTCTCGTCTTCCTTTTTAAGTTCTGAAAGGATGCCCTCGATCTGTGCAAGAATTTCAGAATGAGGGTTCCCCGGAATGGTCCTGATATCTACAACCGCCTCGCACAGGTCGGGAATAATATTGGTCAGTTCTCCTGCATGCATTCCAGTAAGATTCAACGTGGGAGGAGTAAGCAAAGGGCTTTTGGTCACCTTGAATTTGAATTCTTCCTGAAGCCTTTCGGTGAACCGTATCATGTTCTTCAAGGCATTAACGCCTTTCTCTGGCAAACCGCCGTGAGCCCTTTTCCCTTTGGAAACAAACTTCAGCCAAAAAGCTCCTTTCTGAGCGATGTAGATATCCCCGACGCTCGCTTCACTGATAGCAAGTGCATCGATCCTTTCAGATCCATGTTTTTTTGCGAAATCCCTTGCGCCTATCAAACCCGTCTCTTCTCCGGCTGTTCCAAGAAAGGCCAGTGTCCCACTCAGGGGCACGTCTGCTTTCTTTAAAATACACATGGCCATGATCATGGCGGCGTCTCCCGCTTTCATATCGCTTGTTCCTCGGCCATACATGAGATCACCCTCGATCTCTGCTCCAAAAGGATCATGCACCCATCCTTCTCCGGCCGGAACAACATCGAAGTGTCCACTGTAAAGAAGAGCCGGGCCTTGTGACGGATCGCCCATTCTGGCGTATAGATTGGCCCTGTTAGGCTCTTCACTGTCTACGTCCATGATTTCGGATGGAATACCATATTCCTCTAGCTTTCTTTGAGCCAGCAAAGCTGCGTTCTTCTCATTACCAGGAGGATTCACGCTATCGACCTTGATAAGCTCTGAGAGGAATCCGACCACTTCCTTTTCATCAAGCAATTCCAGGCATTTCTGATATTCTTCATTACGTGTCAAACCCATCTTGTGGACCCTCCTTAAGGGATTGATCTCGATCAGCCAGAGTTGGCTACCCGTTCCCTGTTGCTACGCTTATATGCTCCTGCCCTCCCTTCTCATAATGGCCCTGTTCCTCGCGCAGCGGAACAGTAAACATCCTTTTTTTATTATATTTACATTAATTTTATCCTGTGTGCGATATTATAATGTCCCGGAATATACCACTCTTTAAACACCTCTGTCAATGCTTGCAAGGTGATTTGGTTAACAAGGCGAATAGTGTGCAATGAAAGCTGTATGGATCGTCTACCGACCTTTTCGCAGAGGAGAGTCTGATTGTTGCAAGTGGATGCTTGAAAGAAGTTCATGGAAGGTTTTGATCTTCCGGCTTTTGGCATTGATCTGCCCAAATTCCCAAGGACCATAAGGTGATGTATTATTGCCTCCAGGACCGGTGCCGCAAATAATCCTTGACCGGTCCACGCGGTTTCACATGATCCCGTTGCAAGGCGGCAAAACAAAGGAGATCAGGAAAGGGGTTAGTGCCTTATGCTCGGCACTCTCAAGGTGGATATTGTGACCATCCGGGGAGGTGCATACAGGAAGATCTGAATGTATACGCCTCCCGAAAGCTGTCCGAGAACAGATTTTCGGAGGTGATCACTTTGAGAAAAGTGGATTTGGGAAATATCGGGCTCAGCCAGGAACTCATGGCCGGATCCAGACTATACAGGGAACTGCACATCGGACGGATTGTCTCCCAGCAAAGAGACCTTTACAGGGTCGTCACCGAAGATGGCGAGGTTCGGGCTGCGGTCTCGGGAAGATTCCTTTTCAAGACCGGGGGGCCTTGTGAATTCCCTGCAGTGGGCGACTTCGTCATGCTGGACCGATGCGACAGCACCAGCGGCAATGCAGTGATACACAAGGTCCTGCCCAGGAAGAGCGCATTTATCAGAAAAGCTGCAGGGAGAAACAGGGATAGCCAGGTGGTGGCAGCGAACATAGACACGGTCTTCATCTGCATGTCTCTGGACAACGACTTTAACCTTCGCCGGGCTGAACGTTATCTCGGGATTGCCTGGGAAAGCGGGGCCATACCCGTGATGGTGCTTACCAAAGAGGACCTTTGCGATAACTTAACGGTAAAACTGTCGAAACTTGCTTCTGTAGCCCCAGGGGTGGAGGTGATCGTAACTTCGAGCCTGACCGATGACGGCTATGCCCCCCTGTACCAGTATCTGGGCAGGGGAAGGACCATAGCATTCATCGGCTCCTCAGGGGTTGGTAAATCGACCCTTATCAACAGGCTTCTCGGCAGGGAGATAATCAGGACCGGAGATACCCGGAACGATGGGAAGGGGAGGCACACCACCACCAGGCGGGAACTTTTCGTCATCCCGAACGGCGGAGTGGTGATCGACACTCCCGGTATGAGGGAATTGGGGATAGAGAGGGCCGACCTATCGAAAGCATTCAGCGACATCGACGAACTGGCGTCAAGGTGCAGGTTCCATGACTGCACCCATACAAGCGAACCGGGCTGCGCTGTTCTGCAGGCCGTCAGGGAGGGACTCCTTCCCGAGGATAGGCTTGCCAACTTTATGAAGCTTGAGAAGGAGTCGAGGTACGAGGACCTGAACTCAAGGCAGATAGAGACGGAGAAGATAACAGCAATGTTCGCTGGCATGGGCGGAATGAAGAACGCCCGCAAGTTCGCCAGGGAGAAGAACAAGAAACGGCACGGGTACTAGTTGATATGTGTAATTGAGGATCCTGAACCGTAGGGCCCCCGTCATACCGGGGCCCTTTTCTATTCTCTTCTTTTCTTTAAGGCTGTGTTATTCAACAAAATATTTTCTAAGCCTCCTATCAAGATCTGGATCAAAGACGGGACATAAAAAGCCATCAAGGATATTATTTACTCAAACGCTTGCCCGACCACGGGGGTGAAGCTGGTTGCGGGATTTGCGGTGGACTTCCTGACAGAAAGGACCAGATCTGGAACAGATGGTTCTCCGAAAGGGAATAGAAGGAGGGTCATAAATGACGAACATAAAGGAAAGGGCGAAAGAACTTAACGGCAAGATTATTGAATGGAGGCGTCACATCCACAGGAACCCGGAGACTGGTTTTGAAACTCCCATGACGGAAGCCTTTATCGTAGAGCGGCTCAGGGAGATGGGGATCGAGGAGATCCTCGAAGGTGTTGGGAAGCACGGTGTGACGGCCCTTATCAAGGGGAAAAGGCCGGGGAAGGTCCTGGGAATGAGAGCCGACATTGACGCACTCCCTGTTAAAGAGGAGACGGGCCTGTCCTTTGCCTCGGTCAACGGTCGGATGCATGCCTGCGGCCACGACGCCCACGTTGCGATCCTTCTTGGAACGGCAAAGATGCTTGCTGAAAACCGTAAGGACCTTCCTGGATCGGTGAAGCTGATCTTCCAGCCTTCGGAGGAGAACTCGGAGGGAGCCCCGGCGATGATAAGTGACGGTGTTTTGGAGAACCCGTCCATGGATGCCATTATCGGTCTTCACACGGGCAATCTCTGGGAAGGGCCCTCCACGGGGATGGTAGGCTACCGATACGGCGTTCTCATGGCGGCCACGGACTGGTTTACCGTCACCTTTGAGGGGAAAGGTGGGCACGGGGCCACCCCGCACCTGACTGTGGATCCTGTCGCCATGGCCTGTCAGGCCTATATAGCCATTCAGACCATAGTCAGCCGGGAGACCAGCCCCCTGAACTCGGCGGTCATCACTGTGGGCAGCATCAACGGAGGTTCTGCACCCAACGTCATAGGGCCCAGTTGTACCATAAGCGGAACTATCAGAAGCCTGGATGCAGGAACAAGAGCCATGCTCTCGGAACGACTGAAGACCGTCTGTAAGGGTATCGCCCAGAGCATGCGCGGCAGGGCCGAAGTGCAGCTGATCACTGGTGCGCCGCCTCTGAACAACGACAGCGAGATCACCGACAAGCTAAGAGAGGCGGCTGCAAGTATCGTGGGAGAGGAAGCTGTCACAGAGATCGCCGAGCCCACCATGGGCGGAGAGGATATGGCCTTCTTTCTGGAAAAGGTACCGGGATGCTTTTTCTTCCTCCCTTCGATGCCAGGAGAAGGAGAGGTCTTCCCTCACCACCACCCGAAGTTCGACCTCGACGAGAGTGTTCTATGGATAGGCTCTGCAGTCATGGCACACTTCGCCATGACCTGGCAATAGAGACCACCCGGGACCGGCCGATCCTGAGATAAGCGTACTCTCTCTTAATACCGGGAAAGCAGGCATCTTTACCCAAAGGAGATATCCTGATGCAAGAATACTTTTGTTCAAAAAATCGGTCTCTTTGATAATGTACTTTTTTTGAATACTATGATCGGGGTTTTCCGTTGCCGGGAGGAATACCAGGCCCATGAGTTTCGCGTCTTCTGCCATCCAGGTACCACGAGAGCAGGAACAGCAAACCCGGAATAATCAGGAAGGCGAACTCGATCTCGCCGGTGAACTTCCTTTCCGAGACTATATCTGTAACGTTGAACCAAAGAACGCTCGCCAGTATAAGGATCCCGCCTTGCGGCTCTCTCCACCAGGCTACCAGGACCCCTGCAGAGAAAAGTACCGGTACGAACAGGATCAAAACCACCTCCCGGGGTTGGAGGTAGACGATATCTCTTATATCTCCTTCACCGATGAAGAACACAAGAAATAAGAGCAGGCATCCTACACCCGTAACTCTTGCAGCCCATCGAACGATCAATTGGGTCATCTTGTTCTTGTCCACCCCTTGGATTTTGTCCTAGAAGACCCTCGCGCCGAGGGGCACTGGGGCCCTTTCTGGCTCCAGTAATACCAGGCTTTCGTCCTGACCGGGGACGCCCAGGACCAACACCTCCGACATGAATCCCGCTATGTTCCTGGGCGGGAAGTTGACCACGCAGACCACGTAACGGCCCAGCATCTCCTCCATGGTGTAGTCCTTTTTTGCCTGAAGGCTGGAGCTCTTTATGCCGATCTCCTCACCGAAGTCGATCCTGACCCTGTAGGAAGGATTCTTCGCCCTGGGGAAATCCTCAATTTCGACAACCTTCCCGACCCTCATATCAACCTTTTGGAATTCCTCAAATGTGATCACCAAACTTGTTTCCTCCTTTCCTTCTTTCCTTCTTTCTCGCCCTTTTTGACCAGGGACGACAAGACGACTACTTGCGGGAATATCCAGGTGAGTCTATTTTCGTATTGTAACCATTGGTGCTTTTATTCTCGCTCCCCAAAAATAAAGAGGAGTATCTTCAGGAGGTGAAGATAATGAAGAAGCTCGGCCTGGTAGGGGGTATCGGCCCCGAATCGACACTGGATTACTACAAGGGGATTATAGATGGTTACCGGAAAAGAACAGGGGGGGACGATTACCCGGTGATGGTCATAGACAGCCTTAACCTTACCGAGATGTACAACCTGGCTTCGAAAAAGGACTGGAAGCCTTTCACGGACATCCTTGTAGAATCCACCACAAGGCTTGTGGCCGCCGGTGCGGAACTCGCTGCCATGGCTGCCAACACCGCCCATATTGTTTTTGACGAAGTCAAAAAGAGGTCACCCCTTCCCCTAGTGAGTATCATAGAAGAGACATGCCATTATGCACTGTCAAAAAAATGCAAGAGGGTCGTAATTTTCGGGACCGCCTTCACAATGAGCAGCGGCCTGTACACAGAGGCCTTCGCAAGATACGGGATGGAAGCTTTTGTCCCGACCGGGAAAGACCAGAAGACGATCCACAACATTATCTTCCCCCACCTGCAGGAGGGAATAGTAATCCCCGAGGAGAAAAAGGCAGTTCTCGAAATTGCCAGACGGATGATCTCCGATAAAAGGGCTGATGCCCTTGTCCTTGGTTGTACGGAACTGCCCCTGTTGATCAGGGAAGGCGACCTTGAATTGCCCTTACTGGACACCACGCAGATCCATATTCAAAAGATCGTCGAGTTGATCTCGGCCTGACAGCCCGTCTGGCCTGTCAAAGGATCTTCACAACGTCCTTGCGGAACCAGTATTGCTTTTTGAGTCTTTTAAAACTTGAACTCGGAAAATACAGGAGGATCTTCCATGACGAAAGTGCTCGACAACGTACTGGAGGCAATAGGCAACACGAAGATAGTAAACTGCAGCCGGCTGGTGGAGCACTGGGGGGTTTCCGGAACGATCCTTGCCAAACTGGAACACCTTAACCCCGGCTTCAGCAAAAAGGATCGGGTGGGCCTCCATATGATCCTGGAGGCTGAGGAAAAGGGGTGGATATCTCCAGGCGACACGGTAGTTGAGCTCACCAGCGGCAACACAGGAACAGGCCTTGCCCTGGCCTGCGGGATCAAGGGGTACAGGTTCGTGGCTGTCATGTCCGAGGGCAACTCCATGGAAAGAGCGCTGATGATGCGTGCCCTGGGCGCTGAGGTGGTACTGGTCCCACAGGCACCGGGGTCGATCCCGGGGCAGGTCTCGGGAGAAGACCTTGAACTGGTGGACCAAGAGGCCCGACGCATAGTGGAGCGACGCGGCGCCTTCCGGGCCGACCAGTTCCAAATGAGGGGCAACATGATAGGTGAACGGCTCTCCGGTGAGGAGATATGGCGCGACACGGAAGGCAGGGTGGACGCCTTCGTTGATATGGCAGGATCGGGGGGCTCCTTCACGGGGATCTCGAGCGTACTGAAGGAGCACGACCCCCGAATCAGATGCTACCTCGGCGAACCGGCTGAGGCCGCATTTTTCGGGAACCCGGGAGGAAGCGGCAGGCACCGGATACAGGGATGCGGCTACTCCAGGGAGCTGCCCCTGCTGGACCGATCCCTGGTGGACGGCTTCGTATCCATGAACGACAACGAGGCCATCGAGGGAGCCCGGGCTCTGGCGCGTTTTGAAGGGATCTTCGGGGGCTTCTCATCAGGTGCACACGCCGCGGCGGCCCGTAGGCTACTGGAGGGGCCAGAGAAGGGAAAGACAGTGGTATTTTTGGTATGCGATTCGGGGCTCAAATACCTGAGCACCGATCTCTACTGAACGAAAAGGACATTGATGACACATAGAGGAGATGATAGAGATGGAGAAGGATATAATCCGAGACCCCCTTTGCATCGATGAGACATACCCCCCCGACATGCACAGCCTCTTCATACAAGAACGGCTCCTTGGACTTATCTACCTGGCCGACGGCGAGGGCCCACACAAAACTCTGCTGCTTCTTCACGGCTTCCCCGGCAACGAGAAGAACCTCGACATTGCCCACATGATACGGAGAGGTGGTTACAACGTGCTGGTCTTCCACTACTCCGGATCATGGGGAAGCAGGGGAAGCTACTCCTTCAGCCAGAACTACAGTGACCTCCAGGCCGTCAGGAGCATCATGGCCGACGCGGCCTTCGCAAGGGAGCACAGGATCGACAGGGACAACATCTACCTTGCCGGACATAGTGTTGGCGGCTTTCTGACCCTCCTCGCAGCAAGGGACGGGCTGGACTTCAAGGGCTTTGCTCCCCTGGCGCCATACGATCTCGGGAAACAGGCCAGGAGGATCAGAAATGAAGACAAGGAGGCCTTCAGGGAGACTCTGGAGCTCTTCCGGGGAGGGATGGCACCCCTCAGCGGAGCGACGCCTGAGTCTCTCATGGAGGAAATCCTCGACAACCACGACAGATGGGATCTTCTCGGCGCCCCCTCCGCCTACTCGGAAAGAAGGATGCTCCTCGTGATGGCCGCTGAGGATCGCTGTGCCTGGCCTAAGATACACCAGATCCCGGTGGCGGAGACACTGGCAAGGGCCGGAGGCGACAAGACGGTGATATCCCTCTCCTGCTCCCACGACTTTCCCGACAAGAGAGTATCCGTGGCTGAGGCGATATTCGAATGGCTTGAAGAAAAAGAGGAGAGGTAAACGCTGACCGCTTGCTATTTCAAGTTTCGATCCCAGGGAGGAAGGCTGATGCTCAGCGTAAGGGAAACAGTTATAGGGCCAGTGGGTATCGAGGAAGATGAGGGTTCCATCACAAGGCTTTTCCTGCCCAACAAGGCGAGAAGGATCAAGGGACCCGATGGAGAGGGAACCCCTCTTTTGGCTGAAGCCTTCGGCCAGCTTGACCTCTATCTCGAGGGGAAGTTGCAACGGTTCTCGCTGCCCCTGAGGCCCGAAGGAACTGAATTCATGAAAAGGGTCTGGAGGGAACTGTTGAAGGTCCCCTACGGCAGGACGACCACCTACGGGGAACTGGCCGTCGCTGCCGGAAGTCCCGGAGGGTCCAGGGCTGCAGGAATGGCCAACGCCAAGAACCCCATCGCCATTTTCATCCCCTGTCACAGGGTCATCGGAAGTAACGGGAAACTGGTCGGCTTCGGCGGAGGCCTGGAGCTCAAATCATGGCTTTTGGACCTGGAGGCCAGGAACATGGAGTGACCCGTTCCCGGAAATCAGAAAGGGGGGCGGCAATGCCTCCCCCCTGTGATCTTGATGCTTCCGCTAATCTTCCTCACAGTGGTACTTGAAGGACACCTTCAGCTTGACCCTGTACTGGTCGATCTTGTTGTCCTTGATGGTGACGTCCTGCATTACCACCTCGGCTACACGGAGATCCCTGAGGCTCTTCGAGGCGGTCTCGACGGCACAGCACGCAGCATCCTCCCAGGAGGTCTCACTGCATCCCACGAGTTCGATGACCTTATAGACACCGCTCACAGCCACGCCCCCTTTCACTGGATCGAATGAGATGCCTGGTTATTATTTCATAGTGATAGTATATCGCTGCGACAATAGCATTGCAATTCAACTTCCCCTGATCTATTCCAACAGCCACTGGAGGGCTTCTTCAGGGTCCCTGAATACTCTCAACCGGTGTCCCTCGTTGAAGGAGACTGTCTCAAGGAACCTGAAATCATCCAGTGGCGGTCTTACCAACAGGGCTCGTTTGAAGGTCTTCAGGATCCCGGCCTTTTCGACCTCTCGCGGGATCATGTATATGTCCAGTACCGACGGGATCAGATCCGCTTCCCTGAGGTCGTTGAGCAACCGGAAGCATCCATGACGAAGACTCAGTTCAGCAAGTCGTGATGCCATTGCTGCTGCGACAGCTCTGTTAAGCTCTCCTGTTATTCGCCCTGTAATGATCTTTTTCTCTTCGTCGTATTCCAGTTCGTATACCACTTTCATCTCCGACGATCTCTGATCCATCTGGCCGGATCGCCGATCCGGAACAGGTGGATCAAGGTTTTTTCTGTAGGCCGGGATTTTCCCAACCTAACGTCCCGGATCCTCCCTTTCCCGCTTCCGGAATTGTCGATCTGTGAGGATCTTGAACTCGAACTACTCCTCTTCCCCCCTGATCTTCCTGGCATTCTGCTCCATTCGGGAGGCTTCCTCGTCGCGGCCCATTCTCCGCATAAGGTCGGCCATATTGTCGAGGCACACCGCCACATCCGGATGGGCCGGGCCGAGGGTCTTTTCCAGTATCTGCAGGGAGCGCCCGTAAAGTGGATCTGCCTGTTGTAACATGCCCCTGGATTCATAGAGGCCGGCCAGGTTGTTGAGACTTACCGCCACGTGGGGGTGCCAGCGCCCCAACGACCTGGTCCTTATGGCAAGAGCTCTTCGGCACAGGGGGAGAGCCATTTCATGCTTCCCGAGGGTGTCGTAAAGCCCTGCCAGGTTGTTGATGCCCGTAGCCACATCAGGGTGATCGGGACCAAGGGCTCTTTCAAGTATGGCGATCGACCTTTTGAAGAGGCTTTCAGCCTGTGAGTGCTTGCCCTGGGCAAAGTACAGTTCCGCGATGTTGGTCAGGCTTGCGGCCACATAGGGGTGATTTGCTCCCAGGGACTTCTTGCGGATGTCGTGGGATCGCTTGTAGAGCTTCTCTGCCTTGGCATACTTCCCCTGGGTCCGGTAAAAACCAGCGAGGTTGTTTATGCAGGTGGCCACGTCGGGGTGGTCGGAACCAAGAGCTTTCCGGAGGATGGACAGGGCTCGCCTGTACAAAGGCCTTGCCTCGGTGAACCAACCCTGGTTCTCGTAAAGTGCGGCAATGTTGTTGAGAGTTACGGCCACGTCGGGGTGCCCTTTGCCCAGCGACCTGCTCCTGATCTCGAAAGCTTTTCGGAAGAGCCTCTCGGCCTCTTCGTAATTACCCCTGGCATCGCAGAGCCCGGCAAGATTGTTCATGCAGGTGGCCACGTCAGGATGGTCCGGGCCCATTACATTCTCCAGGATCCTTATGGACCTTCTGTAGAGGGGTTCAGCCTCGAAGTAACGCCCCTGGGCACGATAGAGTTCAGCCAGATTGTTCAGTGTGGCAGCCACATCAGCGTGTCCCGAGCCCTTGACCCTCTCCCGTATCTCAAGTGATCTCTGGTATAGGGGCTCAGCCTCTAGGTAGCGCCCCTGGGCGTCGTAGATCCCGGCGAGGTTGTTCAGGCTGGCCGCAAGGTAGGGGTGGTCAGGGTCCCCGAACCGATCGGCCAGTTCAAGAGTCCTGAGAGCTACTGATGCCGCTCGTTCATACTGTCCCTTTTCATGAAGGGACATGACTTCCTGGTTAAGAAGGATCCATTCGGAAGCAAGATCCTGAGAGTCCCGGTTCAGCAAGGAAAAATTCCCCCGTTACTTGGCAACGCCCTATAGACATTACCTCTCTGCGTTCCATGCCCGACGTCTGGCCAGATCTTTGGCTCCAACGGTTTTTTCAGATACTATAGTAATAGTTTAATTGTTATAATTCAAGATACATTTCAAATTACCGGCCCCTTTTAAGCACAGATATACGGAAAATGATCGGAGAAGGGGGGTGAAAGCGTGCCTATCGTGAGAGTAGACCTCTGGTCCGGAAGAAGTCAGGAATTCAAGGCGGAACTGGCAAAGGCCATTACCGACGTAGTGGTTCAGAAGGTCGGATGCCCTGTTGAGGCGGTAACCGTCAAGATCGAGGAGTCGCCCGTTGAGAACTGGATGATCGGCGGAAAGCAGTGCGAAAAGAAAGCCTGAAGGGTGAAGTTTGTCCCCTTTCACTTCACCCTTCACCCTTCACACTTCATCTTTTTATAACCCTCTCATCTGTATGCCGTAGGCCTTTTCACAGTACTCACGGACCACGCGGTGGGTGTTGAAGTAGCTGGCATTAAGGGCAATGGCCCCGCGCATGATCTCGCCCCACTCTCGGGGCCTTTCGTAGAATGTGGGAATGATCACCTTCTCAAGCTTCTCAAGGAGGTCGTTGAGGTCAACGGCATCATCGTACTGGTCGCTGATGCTCTCTTTAGGTTCGGGGCCTATGCTCCAACCTGTGACTCCCTCTACGCACCCCTCGACCCACCAGCCGTCGAGTACGGAGAAGTTGGGAATGCCGTTAAGAGCACACTTCATTCCGCTGGTCCCTGATGCTTCTCTGGGGCGGACGGGGTTGTTGAGCCAGAGATCAACACCCTGTACGAGCAGGGCTGCCTTGTCCATGTCGTAGTCCTCAATGAAGACCACCGGGATGTCGATCCCGACCATGTTCTGGGCTTCGCAGAGGAGCTTCCTGAGGATCTCCCTGGCGGGGTTGTCATTGGGGTGAGCCTTGCCTGAGAAGATGAACTGCACCTTACCCCCTGCGGCCTTGACCAGCCTGGACGTATCGCGAAGAACCAGGTCGGCTCTCTTGTACTGGGCCACCCTTCTTGCAAACCCGATGGTCAGCCTTTCAGGATCAAGTTTCTTTCCTGTCTTCTCTTCCACGTAGTCCAACAACCTTTTCTTGGCCGGCGCATGGGCGGAGCGTATCTCCTCGACGGGTATCTGCACAGCCTTGACAAGCCGTTCTGGTGCGTTGTCCCATCCGGGGATATATTTCGTGAAGACCTCTGCCAAATCCGGGCTCACCCAGGTCAGGGTGTGTATGCCGTTGGTAATGCAGTCCACGTCTTCTCTTCCGTACATGGCCCTGCTTACCTTAGTATGTTTTTCCGAGACACCGTTTATAAAACGGCTGTACCGGAGTGCTATCTCCGTCATGGAGACATCCTCGGTGGGCATCATCCTGCGGAGCCGGGCAGCCATGGATCTGTCCATAACACGGTTTATAAGGTCCCAGCTGAAGTGGTCGTGCCCCGCTGACACCGGGGTATGGGTGGTGAATATACCTTTCTCTCTTACCCTGTCGTAGTTCTCGTAACCCATCTCCCGGATTAGCTCCAGTGCGAGGAACGCGGCATGCCCCTCGTTGAGGTGATAGTCGTCGATGTTGGAGTAGCCCAGGTCGCGGAGCATCCTCAGACCTCCAAAGCCCAGGATGATCTCCTGGCAGAGCCTGTACCTTTCGTCCCCCCCGTAGAGATACCATGTGAGCTCCCTGTCTGCAGGAGAGTTGCCCCCCACATCGGTATCCAGGAAATATATTGGGACGGTGAACCCTGTCCTGCCCTGGAGTTCAAGACACCATGCCCTGACCTTTACTACGCGGTCCTCTATCATTACGGTCACTTCGTGGGGCAGGAGGGCGAGTTGCTTTTCCGGATCCCACTCCACCGGCAATGCCTTCTGGAGACAGTCCTCGAAGGACTGCCTGAAGTATCCCTTTCGGTAAAGTAGTGTTACTCCGACAATGGGAACACCCAGGTCGGCAGCACTCTTCAGAATGTCCCCGGCAAGTACACCCAGGCCACCGGAGTAGGTTGGTATGGATGCCTTCAGGCCCACCTCCATCGAGAAGTACGCCACTGTTCGGAAAGCCGGGTCCTGTTCCATCATGAAGCGGAGCGAATGTCCAATGTCGTTGCCGTAGTTCATCTTCGGCATTACTACACTACCTCCCTGCCTTTTCTCTTTCCCCTGTTATTTATTATCTCATCTGGCAAGAAAATGCCCTAACGGGCCTCTCTCCCAAATCGGGCCGTCATTTCGGCCAGTTTTTCTACAGGAGCGTCCTCCAGCTGCCTCTCTTCCAGCCTCCACAGCCAGTTCCCCGAAGGCTTTCCCGGGGTATTTAGCCGAGCCTCCTGGCCAAGACCAAGAACATCCTGCATCGGGTATACCGTCATGGAAGCCTTCGAAGCCATAGCTATGGATATCATATCCATCGAGACCGTTTCGGGAGTTACCTTGTGCCCGGCGATCTCATTCAGTTGGCTTCTCTTCAACGGTGTAGCTTCGGACTCGAACCAACCCCGGGTCGTATTGTTGTCGTGGGTGCCGGTATAGACACAGGCGTTCTCAATGTGATTCGCCGGGGCGTAAGGACTCTTTTCGAGATCATCACCGAAGGCAAACTGCAGGACCAGAGTCTTTCGGATCCCTAATCGGCGAATGTAATCCTTGACATCAGGTGTAATGTATCCCAGATCCTCGGCAATAAAGGGCATGGCTGGGAAATTCTCCTTCACCCTCAGAAAAAAAGCATCCGGTGAAGCTTCTACCCATTCTCCATCTATAGCAGACCTTTCAGAGGAAGGGATGGACCAGAACTTGACCAGGCCCCGGAAGTGATCGATCCTGACCATGTCAAACAGGGAAAGGGCGTTGGAAAGCCTCCGGATCCACCACCAAAAGCCCTCTTTTTCCAGCATATCCCACCGGTAGACTGGGTTGCCCCACCGCTGACCACTTTCCGAGAAGTAGTCCGGAGGGACCCCTGCTACTTTTTTTGCTCTGCCGGTGGGGTCAAGATCGAACAGTTCGCGGTGGGCCCAAACGTCTGCACTGTCGTGGCTGACGTAGACCGGGACGTCCCCTATGACAGAAATGCCTTTCTCCCGGCAGACTCTTTTAAGCCGTCCCCACTGCCTTTCAAAAACATACTGAAGGAAACGGGCATACCCTATCTTGTCGGCCAGTTGCTCCCTGGCCTCGGCGAGGGCCTTCTCCTCCCTGTCCCTCAGGGGTGCGGGCCATTCGCACCATGGCACTCCGCCAAGGTGTCTTTTAAGGGATAAGAAAAGGGCAAGATCATCGAGCCAGTGACCGTTCTTCTCACAGAACAGGTAGTATTCGCTGTCCTCAGAGGATGCGAACCTTTTATAGGCCCTCTGTAAGAGGCTCCTCTTTATCCGGGCAGAGCCGGCATGATCGCAGGCCTTCATGGACAAAGGTTCATGTGAATCGAGATCTGACAGCTCGAGCAATCCATCCTTGACTAGGAGTTCCGGGCTGATGAAAAGCGGATTCCCCCCAAAGGCAGAGAAACTGCTGTAGGGGGAGTTGCCCTGGCCAGGATCCGTAGGGGAAAGGGGGAGTATCTGCCACAGGGACTGCCGTGAAGAGCAGAGGAAGTCCAGGAACAGATCGGCCCCTCTGCCCAAATCACCTATGCCCCACCGGGAGGGCAGGGAGGATATGTGGAGGAGAACACCGCAGCTTCTTCCCATGCTACCCATTGAAGTTTGTCTGACGATCATTGTCTGATTTTACAGTAAAACCGACGCCCGGTTTGACCTTTTTAGACGACAGAACGTATACTTCACAGCATCCGGGGGGTATTTTTCATGCAGGAAAAGGGGCCGACCTGGAGGCTCGACAGGGTTTTCAAGACCTATGACATGGGTGAAGTAAAAGTGGAGGCTCTCAGGGAATCATCGCTCTCGATCCCCGAGGGGGAACTGGTTGTCATCCTGGGCCCCAGCGGATCCGGCAAGAGCACACTCCTCAACCTGCTGGGCGGGATGGACGTCCCCTCTGGCGGGGACGTCTGGTTCAGGGATGAGAACCTCTCCGCCGCCAGTGACAGGCAGCTTACCCTCTACCGACGTAACGTGGTGGGTTTCGTATTCCAGTTCTTCAACCTGATCCCCGATCTGACAGCCAGGGAGAACGTCGACATCGCCGCGGAACTCGTTGACTCCCCTTTCCCCACCGAAGACGTGCTTGACGGTGTAGGCATGTCCGACAGGATTGACCACTTCCCCTCCCAGATGAGCGGCGGCGAACAGCAGCGCGTCGCTATAGCCAGGGCCCTTGTGAAGAACCCGCTGCTATTGCTCTGCGACGAGCCGACAGGCTCTCTCGACGCGTCCACAGGAAGGCTGATCCTTGCACAGCTGGAAGAGATAAACAGGAAGTTCGGGACCACCGTGGTGATAGTTACCCACAACGCTTCCATAGCTGATATGGCCCGCCGGGTTGTCAGGATGAGCAGCGGCAGGATCGTTGAGGAAACATACAACGAGGAACCACTTCCGCCGGAGAGGATCTCCTGGTGATGCCGGTCCTGGCCAGAAAACTTCTCAGAACCATAGGCTCGACCCTGGGTCAGTTCATCGCATCGGCAGTGGTCATCGCCACGGGAGTAATGGCTTTCGTGACAATGACCGCCATGTCTGACAACCTGATAAGGTCCAGGGATTCCTTCTACCGGGAGACGGACTTTGCAGATCACTTCTTCCACGTCGTCAGGGCTCCCGAGGGGGTGCTTTCGCGCGTGGAGGCAGTCCCAGGGGTCCTCCGGGCCTCTGTGAGGATCCAGAAGGACGTGCCGGTAATAAATAACGAGGATGAAAGGACCACGATCCGACTCCTTGGTTATCCGCTGCCCGACCGCCAGGAACTTAACAGGGTCAAAGTCCTCTCGGGCAGGATGGCCGAGAAGTACCCCGAGGGCGGGGCGGTGGAGATCCTGGTGAACAGGCAGTTTGCCGAGGCCCATGGTTTCAGGCAGGGGGATACTATAGACATAGCAGCCGAGGGGAGAAGAAAGACCCTTACCATAACAGGAACGGCGGCGGGTCCCGATTTCGTCTACGCAGTGAAGGACGCCGCGTCCATGCTTGAAGACCCATCCTCCTTCGGTGTGGCAGTCCTGCCCCAGAACCAGTTACAGCAGATATTGGGCGAGAAAGGTTCTGTCAACCAGGTACTGGTCCGTTTCATCCCCGGAGCGGACAGAGTTGGAGTAGCAAGGGAGATCAGGAACATCCTTGAACCCTATGGCAGCCTGGCCGACTACGAACAGAAGGACCAGATCAGCGAGGCTATTCTCAGAGGGGAGCTCAACCAGCTTAAGGCTTTCGCAAGGTTCCTCCCCACGATATTCCTGGGTATAGCGGTTCTGATGCAGTTCGTCTTTATCGGGAGGATGGTACAGGTCCAGAGGGGCCAGATAGGAATAATGAAGGCAGTGGGGTACGGCAACGTTTCACTTCTGGCCCTTTACGGAGGGTACGCCCTTTCGGCCGCCTCTGCAGGTGCGGTGGCCGGAACCGGTCTTGGCTATTTCTTTGCAGGTCTGATGACCAAGCTATACATGATGTTCTTCAACCTGCCACGCCTGGAGGAAGCTCTCCACTTCAGGGCGGCGGGACTGGTTTTCGGGACAACCCTCGTCGTAGGGACCCTGGCCGGTGTCTGGGCCGCGAGGGGAGTGCTGGCGGTAAGCCCCGCAGAGGCCATGAGACCGGCCACTCCACGATCCTTCCGCCCGAGTATGATCGAGAATATCCCTGGACTAATGGAACACCTGGGACTGAGCTGGCGTATGAGCCTGCGCTCCATGTTCAGGAACAGATTCCGGTCGGCCGTCACGATCCTGGGGCTCCTCCTTGCCGTAGGGATGATAGTCATCTCAATTTTTGCCAGGGATTCCATGTTCGACCTCATGGAGAGACACTTCGAAAAGGAGTGGCGATTCGACTTCCTAGTAAGAGTGGTCAACCCCGTGAAAGAGAAGGATCTGCTGTCCATATCGAACCTTCCGGGGGTAAGGGAGGCCGAACCCATATTAGAGCTCCCGGTAAGGATCCACTACAAGGGGCGGTACAGGGAGGATGTCCTCTTCGCCATGCACACGGGATCCGGCCTTGGCAGGGTTATCGCCCGGGATGGGCATGAACTGGATTTTCCCGAGGAGGGCCTGTTTTTGGACTGGTACACCGGGAGAATTCTGGGCGCGGGGACGGGTGACGAAGTGGAGGTTGAGACCATCCTTGGGCTGGGCCCACCCAGAAAGAGCATGCTGAGGGTGGCGGGCATCAGCCGCAAGGCCTTCGGGAGCGCATCCAGCGTAAGCCTTGATACTGCCAACCGTCTGCTGAACGAACAGGGGATCGCCTCGGGCATTGTCTTCAACACCCAGGACGAGTTCAAAGAAAGCATCGAATATGCACTGGGAGACATGATCAACGTAATCTCCGTGACCAGCAGGGAGAAAGAGGTACGGTTCCTCGAAAAGAACATGAAATACCTTTACTATTCTGTCGGGATAATGACCTTCTTCTCCGTGCTGCTGGGCTTTGCCATAGTCTTCAACGCGTCTTCCCTCTCCTTCTCCGAACGGCGGAGGGAACTGGCAAGCCTGAGAGTGCTGGGATTCTCGGCGAGAGAGGTCTCATCGCTGCTATGGAAGGAGAACCTTCTCCTTCTTGCCGTGGGGGCCGTGCTGGGACTCCCCTTTGGCAGGCTCATGGCCGAGGCTTACGCGATCGGAGTCAGCACCGACCTCTTCACCTTCGAGGCGGTGGTCTACCCCACTACCTACGCCATCTCCGTCCTGGGCGGAGGGCTGTTCATCCTCGTCTCCTGGGGTCTTGCGGCAAGAAGCGTCGGCAGACTCCAGCCGGTGGAGACTCTGAAGGCTAACGACTGAGGAGGTATGGACCATGAAAAAGAGAAGACTGAAGATCTTAGCGACTTCCGGGATCATTATCCTGCTGGCTGTCACACTCTTCTTCCTCCTCAGGCCTGAGAAGATGGCCGCGGTCAGGGTAGTCAGAGGGGAGATATCAAGCGGGGTCGAGGAGGACGGCTACCTTCAGCCTTTGGAGGACAGGAACTTCTACGCAACCCAGACCGCTAGGATAACTGAACTCCCCGTAGAGGCGGGAGACGAGGTCTCGCAGGGCCAGTTGCTCATAGGCATGACAAACCCTGATCTGGAGGCGATCCTCGCCGAGACGAGGGCATACTGGAGACAGGCCGAGAAGAGCGAGATCGGCTATGCAGCTGCGGCAGCGAGCCTTCGCCTTCTTCTGGCGGATGAGAATCGAAACATGGAGCGCTACAGAAAACTCTACGAGGCAGGAGCCCTTTCAATGACCGAAATGGAGCAGGTCAGCCTGAGAGTAGAGCGATACACCAAGGACCTTGCCGAGGCCGAGGCCAGGCTGGGGTCGGCCTCGGCACTGAGCAGAGGACTTCGACAACAGGTCCTGGAACTGGAGAAGAAACAGGCCGAATTGACACTGAAAAGCCCGATCGACGGCTATGTCCTCGACCTCCCGGTCAAGAAGGAGCAGGTGGTCATGGCAGGAGAGCTTCTGGTCGCTCTCGGGATTGAGGACGAAATGGAGATACGCTCAGACGTTCTCAGCGACTCCCTTGGAGGAGTGAAGGTCGGGAGCAGGGTGAGGATAACAGCCCCCATTCTGGGCAGCCTTACACTGGAGGGTCATGTCAAGAAGATCTATCCCCTGGCGGAGGAGAAGGTCTCCCCTCTCGGGGTGGCCCAGAGAAGGGTGCCGGTCATTATCGCTTTCCCCATGTCGGAGGTTTTGAAACCCGGCTACGAGGTCAGGGTCTTCATAGAGACGTCTCGCAGGGAGGACGTGCTGCTGCTGCCGGTGGAGTCTGTTCGTACCGAAGACGGGATCAGGAAGGTCTTCCAACTCCAGGGCGGGAAGATCCATGCAACCGAGGTCAGGATTGGCATCACCGACCGCAGGATGGTGGAGATACTCGAGGGGCTGGAAGAGGGCGACGTGGTCGTTCGGGACGCAAGCCTTGACCTCAGCGATGGTCAGAGGGCCAGAGCCGCCGAAGACATTTAGGCCCTCTATCTCTCCCAGGGGAAGATCCCTTCCGGCAGGCCTGGATATCTCTCCATCAGGCTCCTGAAATATGCATCATCAACGGGAGGGGAGCCATCCTCCAGAGGGGGGACCTCAGTGACGGCCCAGTTTTCGCCCTCCTTCTTCAAGAGGGCAAGGAAGGGCTCGTACCTGTTCAGTCCGTCCGGAGACCGTGGTTCGCTCTCCACCCACGCCCAAACATCCTCGATACCGAACCAGTTGAAGACAAATTCGGCCTCTATGCCGAAACTTTCCAGAAGTTCCCCCTGAAGGGCCTCAATGACCCCTTCCCGTTCCAGGCCCCCCACCAGGGGGTCGTACTCACTGCAGGCAAACCCCGCTGAAACAGTCATGAAAAAAAGGCTTGCAGACAAAAAGACAGCCAGGCATCCTTTGATCATCTCAGACTCTTCCTTTCCGGAAGAAGGGCGGTACCCCTTAAGGGCGCCGCCCTGGAAAATTTCCTGGATCTACAGCTGGATCGTGGTCCCCACGTGCAGCTGTTCGAAGCGATCCCCGAGGATCCTGGAGAATTCGCAGAGGGCCTCCAGACCTGTGCAGTGGCCCGTCACGATCCTTCCGACGTTCAGCTGCTTCAAAGCCTGCGCAGTCTCCCTGATCCTCTCCCCAGAGGCCTCGATAAGGTGGAAGCCACCTATCACCAGGTCCACTCTGGGCTCGGCGGCGATCTCCCTGCACCAGTCGATTATGTTGACTATTCCGGCGTGGCTGCAGCCGGAGACAACGGCCAACCCCTTCCCCTTGACCTTGACGGTCAGGGAGAGATCGTCTCGTATCTCGTCGGGAACGACCTTGCCCCCCTCGATGTTGTAGGTCCCTATTCCCTGCTTCTCAAAGGCCCTTCTCCGGGGGACCTCCCCTGTAACAATCACTCCCGGCATTATCTCGAAGGGTTCGTCGACGAGGACCAGAAGCCCCCCGGCCTCCTCGATGGCGACCTTACCGTTCTTTCCGGTGACGCCAATATTCCGGATAAAGGGTTTAAAGATGTAGTTGGGGCGGAACATCGTCGGGTGAGCAATGACGGGAATGCCCTCCCGGCCTACGGCCCTCAGGACCTCAACAAGGCCCTCAGTGTGGTCGTAATGACAGTGGGAGACGACAATGGCATCGATCGAGCCGGGATCGATGTCCATTATCTCAAGGTTATGCAGTATCGGCAGCGCCGACTGCCCCGCATCCAGAAGTACCCTTTTGCACACCCCTCCGGAAGAAGCCTCCAGGAGTATGGCTATACCGTGCTGGGCCAGAAAGGATGTCTCGTACCCGGCGTAGTCGTCAAGGACGGTCACTATCCGGGCTGAATCAAGCTCTCCCCTGAACTGCATATTATCAGACCTCCTAGGGTGTTACTTTTTTGACCTTCCTGGCAGGAGCATTGCCAAAGCACCGACCACAAGCGCCGGCACAAGCCAACCCAACCCCTGGCCGCCAAGGGGAAGCTTCGCCGTCATGGCACTGAAAGGATTGTCAGCCATGCCCATGCCACCGAGAAAATCACCGATGCTCAAGATGACCGCTGTAATGATGGCACCCTGGAGGGCCGGCTTGTACTTGCTGAAGTCAAAAAGGCTTCCCACCAGCAGAACAATAATAGCCGGATAGACCAGCATAAGCCAGGGTACGGTGTAACCTACGATCTTGCCGAGCCCTACCGTCCCGATGCCAAAGCCGACGAGGCTCGAGACAGCAACAATGGTCTTGTACTGCAGTTTGCCCCCGGACATCTCCTGGAAGACATCACCTGCCGTGGAAGTCAGACCAACGGAGGTGGTGAAGCAGGCAAATGCAAGAAGCAGCGCGAAAACGGCCTTTCCTACAGCCCCCAGTACTCCCTCTGCGATCATGACGGTGTAGACCCCTATTCCCGCATCGGGGAAAATGGTGCTGGCCGTGGCGCCAAGGTAGGTAATGCCCGTGGACGTGACCAAAAGTCCCAGTGCAACTGCGGGGCCAATGTAGGAGAGATTTCGGGTCTGGGCATCTTTATCAGTGATCCCTCTCAAATGGAGCTCCTTGAGGATCCAGCCCCCGAACAGGGCCGCTCCGAGGGCATTCATGGTGTTGTATCCGTTAAGGACACCGTCGGCAAGTGGGTTTCCGGAGCCTGTCGCCGGTACTGGGCCGATGGGAGAAACGATTCCCTTGATTATCAGTACCGCCATGAAAATTATCAACGCCGGTGAGAGGATCTTTCCGAGCCTGTCGATGACCTGGGCCCTGTTGAAGGCCACCCAGTAGTTAAGTGCAAAGAAGACCGCCAGGGTCCCCACCAGGGGGAAGTTGGGGAAGAAAAGAGCCACGGCCATCTCGTGGGTGGCCGAGGAAACGCGCGGAAGGATAAAGACGGGACCGATGATCAGCATGCAGATAGTTGTGAAAACAACTCCAAAAGCCCTTCCCAGGGTTCGGGAACTCATCTCGAGAAGTGTCTTTTGCTGTCGTGCTACCGCAAGGTAGGCCACAAGGACCCCCAGACTGTTGATGATCCCGTAGCCCATTGCTGCAGTGAACCAGGACGCACCGGCTCCCTTGCCAAGGATCGGGGGAAAGATAACATCACCCACACCAAAATGCCCCGAAAAGAGGGCTGCCGAAATGACCGCAAGTGCTCCGAATGACAACAGATCCTGTTTCTCCTTGGACACCTCACTCTACCTCCTAAAAAATTTCGGCTTTTGATTTTGATTATCAATACCAGATAAAAGCCGTTGAGCAATTCTAGCAAATATTAAATCTTTTGGGTAGAGTCCTGATGGAAAAGAGAAACATTGAAAGGGTTCATTTGTGAAAAAACCTGGCGAACAAATCCAGGTTAAAAATCGGCGCCTCGGCGAGATCTGATACCTTTTGAGTAGGGATGTCGAACCTCCCTCATCTCCGTCACAAGGTCGGCCAAATCGAGAAAGGCTTTGGGGGCAGCTCTCCCTGTGAGGACAACCTCAACGTGGCGAGGCCTTCCAATGATGGCTTGAGCCACCTCTTCAGGGTCCACCATCCCGTAGTCGACAGCCACATTAATCTCATCCAGCACTACAAGGTCATAGGAACCCGATGACAGGCACTCCAATGCCAGAGATACCCCCTTCGCGGCCTCACTGCGGTCCACTTCGCTCTCGCTTCCCCGGTTGACATAGTCGGCAGTCCCGGTCCGTTCATGACGGACTCCCTGAAGAAGTTTGAGACCAGCGATCTCACCGTAGAAATCCCACCCTTTCATGAACTGAATGAACGCCACCTTCCCGCCGTGGCCGCAGACCCTGAGTGAAAGACCGAGAGCAGCAGTGGTCTTCCCCTTGCCGTTACCAGTGTAGACCTGGACAAGTCCCGGATCGAACAGCATAGGAGATCCTCCCTTCCGATGAGCACAATTATAATACCGGCAGGTGATATCGGGAGACCTTTCCATTATCCTTGTAATTGCAGAAAGATGCCCCTGCTGGAGGCCAGAATTGAAGATAAAGGTCAACCCCGAAGATTTCCAGGTGGAAGAGATACTCGCCAGGCCGCTGGTCCAGACACCTGCCGCCCATCGGGTTTACAGGCTTCGGAAGCGCAACTGGAACACCTTGGACGCACTGGCGGAGATAGCCCGTTCCAGGGATGTGGAACTCAGGGACCTTCACTGGTGTGGAAGGAAGGACAGGTCTGCGCTGACAGAACAGTATTTTTCTACGTTATCACAGGTGGACATGACCTTTCGAAGCATGAACCTTTCGGCAGAGTTCGCGGGCTTCTCCGATTCGAGACTTGGACCAGGGTCCATTTCAGGGAACCGCTTCCGTATAGTGCTCAGGGACCTGGACGCTCAGGAGTCTGAAGGTATCGACAAACGCCTGGAGGAGACAAAACTCTTTGGTTTTGCCAACTACTTCGACGATCAACGCTTCGGGGACGTATCCGATGGAGGGGTTTTGGCGGGAGAGATGATCGTCAAGCGGCGATACGGAGAGGCTCTGAAGTGCATCTTCACAACCTTCTACCCCAAGGCTCCTGAAAGGGTAAAGGCAAGAAAGGCCGAGATCGCCTCAAAGTGGGGGAACTGGAAGGTTCTGTCCCCACTCTGCCCTGAACCTCGACTCCGCGGGATGCTTGAGGTATTGACCCGCGGTGGGAGCGAACTGCAGGCGCTCGGAAAACTTCCCCGGGAGGAGATGTCCCAGTACCTCTCCTCCTACCAGAGCTTCCTTTGGAACCTTCTTCTTGAAGGTATTCTCAAAGAGACCGTGGGGAACCTCTTCACGATCAGGTGCCGTCCTGTGGATCTGTTGCAGTACCGTGATCTTACACGGGAAGCTTTCAGGAGACTGGCAGAGCTGGTCATTCCCACACCCGCGGCAGGGATGCCAGAGATCCCCGGAGGATTCGGAAAGGTGCTCTCCAGGGTTCTCTACAGCCGTGGAGTGAGGCTCTCCAAACTTCGTCTGCCAGAGATCCACCAGGCCTTCCTCTCGTCCTTCGGACGCAGGGCAATATCAGTGCCGGAGGAGTTCAAATGGGAAGAAGCCCCCGACCGCCTCTTCCCCGGCAGACGGATCATATCCCTGGAGTTCATCTTGCCAGCAGGATCATATGCTACGATGCTCATAAAATCAGTAAATAGAGGTTAATTTAAGCTGGAAGGAGTGCCTCCCATGCGAAAAGTCCCAGCCCTGAGAGAGGGGGATACAGTGGCTTTCATCTCCCCTTCAAGCCAGTCTTCGATGGATTCGATCGAGAAAGCCGCCAAGATTACTGAGGACATGGGGTTCAAGGTCAAGATAACCCGCAGCTGCTACGAATCCGAGGGTTATCACTCCGGACCGGACTTCGTAAGGGCCGATGACCTGAACAGGATGTTCATGGACCCCGACGTCAGCGGCATCTTCTGCGTTCGCGGAGGAGATGGCGCCATCCGGCTCCCTCAGAGGGTGGACCTCGATGCTGTCTACAGAAACCCCAAGGTCTTTCTCGGATACAGCGACATAACGATCCTTCACCTGATGCTCAACAGACCCCGGGGGTTCATTACCTTTCACGGTCCGATGCCCGCCAGCGAGTTTGTTCGCGACTCCTTCCCTGGGTATGTAAGGGACAGTCTTCTCAGGGCTGTTACCAGCACCGAACCTCTGGGAGAGATCGTACCCTACGAAAGTGCGCCCCCTATGGAGCCCCTCGTCCCGGGAACTGCCGAAGGAGAAACGATCGGGGGGAACCTTGCCCTCGTCTGCTCACTCCTTGGGACACCCTGGGAGATCGATACAAGGGGGAAGATCCTTCTGCTGGAGGACACCAACGAGCCCGTCTACCGCATCGACAGGATGCTGACCCAGTTGAGGCTGGCGGGAAAACTGGATGCGGCGGCGGGGATCGTGCTGGGCCAGTTCACCAATATCCAGCCTAGAAAGCCGAAGGACTCCTTCTCCCTGCAGGAGGTCCTGGAGGCGGTCGTTGCGCCGGTGGGGAGGCCGACCCTTATTAACGGGTGTTTCGGGCACGACGTAAAGAAGGCGACGATACCCCTGGGCGTCAGGGCTGTGCTGGACGGCTCAAGATCGACGCTTACTGTGATCGAGGCAGGGGTGGAGTAGGTAATTCGCAAGACGTTAGAAAATGCAAAGACCAAAAGCGTCAACGGCGAACGTTTAGGACAAGTCCGGAACAAAAGATCTGTATGACTCTCCGGTTTACCGTTGACTGTTTTACCGTTTACAAGGTCCCTCATTGGACCGACAATCCCCTCTTTAAAGCACCTCCCTCGTTAAAGCACCTCGGGACCTTGTCGGGACTATGTCGGGACGAGGTGCCAAGAGCGAAGCGAAAGGGCGTGCCCCTCGTTAACACTCCTTGGGACCAGGTCCTTCAGCTTGTTTGGAGGGTAGGCTTCGCTCTGCCCCAAGCGCATAATCCCGAGTCGATTTTCGAGGGGTAGCGCCAGAGTACGCGTTTGATCTTTTGATTTAGGAATAACGACCCAAAACCTGAGGTGTTCATGACCCTGTTATCCTTGTCCCTTCTCGTTATCGCGGCATTTCTGCATGCGGGATGGAACCTGGTCGCCAAGCGGGTCGCCGGCGGCGCAGCATTCACATGGCTCTTCTCGTCTTTCTCTGTTTTGCTGCTGTTCCCCTTCGCTCTCTCCGCCACATCGGGGAAGGGGTGTTTCTTGGGCACGGAACTGCTTCTTTTCGCCTCGGGGAGCGCTGTCTTCGAAACCGGCTATTTTCTCTTTCTCCAGAGAGGATACAAAGCAGGCGACATGTCTGTGATCTACCCCCTTGCAAGGGGAACCGGGCCCCTGGTAGCAACTTTTCTGGCCATCGTTGTCCTGGGCGAAAGGCCGACCCCTCTTAACCTGGCGGGAACGGGCCTTGTCGTAGCTGGCATCCTCTGGATCGCCGGATTTTCTCCCCACCTGAAGGACTTCCGTTCAAGGACTGCACCACTTCTTGGCATTGCGACGGGAGTATGCATTGCCGGGTATTCCCTGGTGGACAGGATGGCTGTCGGGGAAAGAGGCTTTCCGCCGACGCTCTTCTTCTTTGCTGTCATAGTAATTCAGGTCATGTTCCTGACGCCTCTTGCTCTTCGAGAGAGCGAAGGGATCTTGTTACAGTGGACTTATTACAGAAGACCGGCTTTTACCATAGCCTTCCTGGCCACCTCTGCCTACCTGGCCGTGCTGTATGCTCTTTCTATCACCCCCCTGAGCCTTATCGCACCAGCCAGAGAGGCAAGTATCGTGATCGGTACATTTCTTGGGGCAACAGTACTCGGGGAGGGGTACAAGAAACGCAGGATGACAGGATCTGCGATCATTCTGGCAGGGATAGCGTTACTGGCGGCAGGGTAGTACCGCGAGTAACGATTGAGGAGAACAGAGAATGAAGAACGATCGAGTCAGGGGACCAGGCACGGGATCATTGGGACAGGGTACCCTCTTCGATAACGACCATACAGCGGAGGAAAGCCCTGAGAGGAGCATTTCCGGTGTGAAAGTCCGGGATGTTAACTGCAGGTCTGCGCTTAACAGGACCAAAATACCAGGCTTCGACTACTGCATGAACCCTTACGGAGGTTGTACTCACGGCTGTGTCTACTGTTATGCCTCATTCATGTGCCGGTTTTCGGGGCACGAGGAGAAGTGGGGAGAATATCTGGACGTGAAGGCTAACTTCCCGTCGATCCTGGCACGGCAGCTGGAGCGTTCAAGGACAACCCCGTCGGGGAGAGTCCTCCTGGGGACTGTTACAGACGCTTATCAGCCTGCAGAAAGCAGATACCGGTTAACCCGCTCAAGCCTTGAGATCCTTGCGGGACATCCCCGGATGGAGGTCCACGTGCTGACCAAGTCAGCCCTGGTCCGACGGGATATTCCGGTCCTGAGAAAGTTGAAAGGCTGCGAGGTTGGCTTCACTATAACCACACTGGATGAAGGGATCGCAAGGATAATGGAGCCGGGGGCCTCTTCCCCGCTGCTTCGCATTGAAACCGCGGAAGAGCTCATGAAAGAGGGTATACCTGTCTGGGTCTTCGTTGCCCCTCTTTTGCCAGGACTTACCGACAGGAAGGACTCTGTTCTGGAACTCCTTGCAGCACTCGGAGAAAAGGGTATCAGGCATGTGGGTTTTGATCCCCTCAACCCCTACCCTGCAGTGATCGAACGTCTCAGGGGCACATACCGTCGCCACTTTCCAGACCAATTGGTTATACTGGAGGAGTTCATCAAGCAACCCCGAAACCTCAGGCGAGAGACGGCGAAGCATTTCCGAAGAATGACGGCGGGCCGGTGAACGATCTGGCAGCCGGGAGAAAGGGAGGAAGTGTCCATGAAATACATCAAGTACCAGAAGGATGGGCAAACAGGCTGGGGCATACTGGAGGGCAACGTGATATCCGCCCTGACAGGGGCTCCTTGGAACACAAGAGAGCTGTCGGGGGAGTACCCTCTGCTTGAAGAAGTATGCCTTCTTCCTCCGACCGAGCCGGCAAACATTTTCTGCGTAGGCTTGAACTACGAGGACCACGCGAAGGAATCGGGGAGCGAACTGCCCGAGGAACCTCATATCTTCCTCAAGGGTACCAACTCCCTCCTGGAACACGAAGGGACGATCCTTATCCCTGGCTGGGCTGGAAGAGTGGATTACGAGGGGGAGCTTGCCGTGGTCATCGGCAAGAGGTGCAGGAACGTCTCCGAAGCAGAAGCCCCAGGCGTGATCTTCGGTTTGACCTGCCTCAACGACGTTACCGCCCGGGATCTGCAGAAGAAAGACGCTCACTTGACCCGCTCGAAGAGTTTCGACACCTTCTGCCCTATGGGGCCCTGGATCGTTACCGGCAGTGAGACGAAAGGGAGGAAGATCGAGACCAGGCTCAACGACAAGGTGGTGCAGTCCTCGAACACTGACATGATGGGTTTTCCCGTTCCCCGGATAATCTCCTACATCACCCGCTTTTCCACCCTCATGCCGGGAGACGTAATAGCAACTGGGACCCCGGCGGGGATAGGTCCAATGAAGGCCGGTGACGTTGTGGAAGTGGAGATCGAAGGCCTGGGGACCCTGAAGAATCACTGCGAGGCTGACCCCAGGGGTTGAACGATCCCAGGACAACTTCCAGTGGGAAAGTGATGCAGGAGAGGTGATCCTTGAATGCTTTACCGGAAAGTGCCAAAGAGCGGAGACGAACTGTCAATTCTGGGATTCGGGTGCATGCGGCTCCCCGTCAAGGACGGCCGTATCGACGAGGAACGTGCCACCGCCCAGATACACTACGCCATCGACAGGGGCGTCAACTATATCGACACGGCCTGGACCTATCATGGAGGAGAGAGCGAGACCTTCCTCGGGAAGGCACTGAAGGACGGTTACAGGGAGAGAGTTAAACTGGCGACCAAACTCCCCTCCTACCTTATGAGATCCCGGGAAGATATGGACCGGTTCCTTGACGCCCAGTTGGAAAAACTTCAGACAGACCACATAGACTACTACCTTATGCACACTCTGACCGGCCCCCTGTGGAATTGCGTGGATACCATGGGCGCAAGGGACTTCCTTGACAAGGCGAGGTCAGACGGGAGGATAGTGAACGCAGGTTTCTCCTTTCACGGCCTTCCTGCAGATTTTGCCCCTATAGTGGATTCCTATGGTTGGGAATTCTGCCTTATCCAGTACAACTACCTGGACGAGGAAAACCAGGCCGGAACAAAAGGCCTGAAATACGCCCCTTCAAAGGGTCTGGGGGTCTTTGTAATGGAGCCGCTCCGTGGGGGAAACCTGGGCCTCCCTGAAGCACCTCCACCCGTGGCTGCCATATGGGAAGAAGCCCCGGTAAAGAGGACTCCCGTGGAGTGGGCCTTTCGTTGGGTCTGGGACCACCCCGAGGTGGTTGTGGTCTTGTCGGGTATGAACGAGGAATCCCATATAGAGGAGAACCTGAAGATAGCCAGTGAGGCTCTTCCCGACTCGCTGACCGTAGAAGAGAAAAGTCTGGTGAAAAGGGCTGCCGACAAATACAGGGATATCATGAAGGTCAACTGTTCCGGATGCGGATACTGCATGCCCTGTCCTGCGGGTGTGAATATCCCCTCCTGTTTCGAGGTCTACAACAAGATGCATCTCTTCGGAAACTCCGAGGAGGGGAAGAACTCTTACGTGGTGAAGATGAGCGGGATCACACGAAGAGGAGAGAGCAACTACGCCTCCCAGTGCGTAGAGTGCGGGAAATGCTTGAAGAAATGCCCCCAGGGTCTGGATATTCCCCTTCTGTTGAAGGATGTGGTGGCAGAACTGGAAGGGCCTGACCTGGAGGAGAGAGCTCTCGAAATGGCTCGCAGAATGAACATCAACTCCTGAGTCATTTCGGTCTTCCAAAAAAGAAAAGCGACGGGTCCTCCCGTCGCTTTTCTTTTACATTTCCGGTTGGGGTTTTACTTTCGGAAATACGTCATTGAAGGATCGGGCCTTCCGACAAAACAAATATACCGGAAGCCGTAATGCTTAATGATACGCAGTGCTGTCTCAGCTTCTTCCCGGCTGGAGGCGAAATCGAGTACCCAGTGCGAGCCGTCCACTATCTTCCAGCGACCGTCGACATTCTTGACCTCGATGGTCCCAGGGTTGAAACCTATACAGTCCTCGCCGGAGAGGGAACCTGAAGGGGCCTGGCCTCCTGCTGTCCAATAGGTCATCGAGGGATCCGGACGCCCAACGTAGCATGCCTTGTCCAGTCCGTAGCTCCAGATGATATTCAGCGCCTTGTCGGCCTCAGGTTTCTTGTTTCCAAAATCCAGGATCCAGTGGTCTCCATCGACGATCTTCCACCTTCCGCCAATATTCTTGACCTGGACATTGGACGGACTCAGGGAAAGACAGTCTTCCGGCAGAAGAAGGGGGATTGCCCCGGCAAGGACCGGTTCCAGGGGTTTCGGGATCAGGGTGATCTTTCTGTTCGCCAGGAATTCGACCTCAAGCCAGCCCGGCACCAGACCCGGCTTGTCGGCAGCTCTCGGGTAGATCATTTTCCCCTTGATCCTTCCGCTGTCAGGTGAGTACTGTCCCGTAAGGACCTTGGTCTCGTAAGGGTAACCCTCGTACCACCAGCTCGCCACAAATCGGTCATTACCCACTACACCTTTGAATATGGTAGCCGCGTGGACCCCACCGAAAGCACCCAGGGTTATTGAGACTCTCTCTCCTTCCTGTTCTATCTCCATGGTTGTGGAGGTCTCAGAGATCGCCATCCGGGAAGGCTCCCTGTCGGTAAAATAGTTAAAACCGTGAACCTTTACATCCCAAGTGCCGGAGATGTCCTGAGCCTGGACAGCATTGGCCGAGACAAGAAGCAAGAGAAGGACAGTCAACGGGAAAAGCAACCTTTTTGCCAACTTCCCCAACCCCTTTCTTTTTATAACAAAGAATGTTTACCTGGTTATCATAGCACCAGGTTCAAGTATATGAAATAACCTTTGGGCCAATGTATTTGCAAGCAAGCTGGTTCTTCAGACCAGTTTCATTTAGTATTTACTGAACAGGAACACACCCATGCCGTTTTTAAAAAGTACCGAAGATCCAGTAGCATTCAGGGGGCCCAACCTTCGATCTCTCAAAAGGGGGAGAACCTTTGCCAAAAGCAGCAAAAATCCCGGAAGAGGGACGGAACAGGATCATCATGGCGGTGGCTGACATCGCGGCCATGATCATCTTCTCCACTGCCCTTTGCATGATGATCGAGGTGTTCATTGCAAAGCTGACGGTTTCTCAGTCCCTGCAGGCACGGATGGCCGCCATACCCGTCAACCTGGTCACTGGAAGGCCTTACGGCTGGTTCCGGGACAAGCTTTTCGCCTTCCTGGAGATAGACCAATCCCGGCCCCTGAAGATGATCTTCGGTGACACCCTCGCCTTTGTCATATTCCAGGTGCCTCTTTACGTAATAGTGCTGCTTTTTGCCGGCGCAACCTGGAGGCAGATAGCTGTATCGTCGGTGTTCATGACGCTGATCTTCTCCCTGGCAGGACGCCCATACGGCATCTTCCTCGACTGGTGCAGGTCTCTGGCGTTCAGTATCAATAAAAGATGTTAGGCCCATCTGGCCCGAACAGGATTTACATCTTCACCGGTCACCTTCTGGACAACAAATTGACCACCAGCGTCAGGATCACACTGATAATGATCATCGAAGTTATGGGCACAAAGACCCTTGTCCTGTCTGTCTCGAACCTTATGTCTCCCGGAAGCCTCCCGACCCATGTCAAAAGCCAGGGAGCAAAGTGAAGGACCAGCCCCAGCAAGATCAGGAAACCACCGGCAACAATTAGCCACCTCGCCATCAGGACCCCTCCCGGAAGGAAGATTAACCTCTCGAACCCTGTTTTATCAAGCCTGGTATTGACGAGAGACAGGACAGGGTCTATCCTCTTCGTCAATTGTTGCTTCAAAGACTGTTCAGGAGAAAGATCATGCAGGCTTCTTTGAAAAGGACGACCCGACCGAACCCGTGTGTTCCACCCAGGTCCCGAAAGACACTTTCCCGGGAAAGTTCGGTCATGTCCTGATATTGCGATGCATCCAGTACAGATAAGGCATTCAGGGCCGCCGACCTCCGGGTCGGCGGCCCTTTTTTCTATTTCTTTCAAGGAGGGAATATCGTGGAAGAGAGATCGAAGACCAGGATCTGCGTAATTGGTGCAGGAATCATAGGAGGGGCCATTGCAGAAGCACTTACCCCACAATACGAGGTAACAGCCACTCGCCGGAACTGTGACAAGATCAACGGACTTGCCGGGAAAGGTATAAAGGTCACCTCGGACAACCGGGCTGCCGCCGAGGAAGCTGACCTGGTTATCATCTCCGTAAAACCGGTGCAGGTTGTGCCTGTCCTCAAGGAGATCGCTGAAGCGGTCAGGGGAAAGACCGTAGTTTCCTTCGCCGCAGCCATATCGACGGACATCCTCCACATGGCAGCGCCCGAAGCACACTTCGTAAGGGCTATGACCAACATCGCCGTCAGGGTAAGGAAGGGTTACACCCTGTTTTCACTCCAGCAAGATCTCTCAAAGGAGAGGTTTCCAGACCTCGAAAAGGTTCTTTTGAACCTCGGTGAGATCCAGCAGGTGGAGGAGCAGTATCTGGATGTCCTTACGGCAATGTCCGGTTCGGGACCAGCCTATATCTTCACCGTGGTGGAGTCCATGATATATGGAGCCCTCAGGGAGGGACTTCCACGGAATTTGGCACTAAAGGCCGCAGCATATACTGCTATCGGGGCATCCTGTCTCCTCCTGGAAACAGGGAAGCACCCCTCCGAGTTGAGGGACATGGTCCTGACCCCGGGAGGAGTTACCATCGACGGGATATATGAACTGGAAGAGAGCCGGATCCGCACCGCTTTCATGAAGGCCATCGGCGCAGCCTCAGAAAAAGGCCGGACCCTCTCTGAAGAAGCCAGGGCACACGCCCTGAGCGATATGGAATAACATCCTGTCCCTTGACCAAGGGAGCTCCCATCTATCATGACGGATCGGGGCTCTATACAATTCTTTACATTTCAAAAGAGCACCTTAATGGAGTCGATCCTAGAATAATGATTGGAACAGGATTTGAAAGACAAGAGGGATCACCTTTTAAGAAACGGAGGTACACCCCATGAAAAAGATCGTTGCCTTGCTTGTTCTGGGGTCGTTGTTCCTTGGCACGGGTCTCTCCGTTGCAGCTTCTGCAGGGGAGCCAGACCTGGACGGAGTAGTCTACTGGTCCGAGGACGAGGTGAACAGCCTCTTCTCTCCTGACCTGATGAGGACCCTTAACCTTACACCCGGTCAGAGGAACTCCTTCCAGGAGCTTAGAAGCAGGGACTGGGGGTACAGGCAGGATCATCGCTACTCCAGGGACCTTGATGCCCTGTTCAGCCTTGGCAGGATGATAAGGCCCGGAGGTTCCAGGGTCGTAATAGAGCGGGGAGGTAGCAACAACCTGGATGCCTTCCTTGCGGTCCTGGCCTTCGGAATACTTATCAGCCAGGCCCAGGACAATGACAGGTATTACAACCCCGGCTACGGGTATGATTATGGGTACGGTTCGGGCCAGTGGATAAGGATCGACGATTTCCTCTACCTGTTCTTCAGGATCCTGGACATGAACCAGCGCCGCACTTTCACGGTATACTTCGACCGCTGGTACGACGACTATTACTTCAGGCGGGATCACAGGCGGGATTACGAACGGAACTACTGGGAAATGATGAGGGACTGGGACAGAAGGCTCCGCCTGAGCGAAAAGCAAAGACGGGATATGGAGCGTTATTTCAGGGATCTCCACAACCGACAGTGGGAAAGGGACAGACGCTACAGGGACTTTGAGAAGGATTACCTTAAGAGGAACTGGGACCGGGACTCCTTCCGGGATATCGACAAGTACAGGCGTGACCTTCTCAAGCGTCGCCAGGAGAGCCTGACTCCCCCACCTGACTCAAGGGACAGGTTCAGGTCGATCCTTGACGATAAGCAGCGGAGAACCTTCGATTCAATGATCAGTGAAAGGGAACCCCGCCGATGGGACCGTGAAAGGACATCTCCCCCGAAACTGCAGGAGATCAAGTCACCTCCAAAGGTGATCCAGAACAAACCAGCGCCGCCAAAGTTCCAGGATAAACCCGCACCGCCAAAGGTACAGAACAAACCAGCGCCACCGAAGTTCCAGAACAATCCTGGACCACCGAAGATACAGAGCAAACCGGCACCGCCGAAGTTCCAGAACAATCCTGGACCACCGAAGATACAGAGCAAACCGGCACCGCCTAAATTGCCCAAGAATCCTGGACCTTCTCCAGGACAGAAAAAACCGGGACCTCCAATAGTCAAGAAGCCTGTCAAGGATGGGAAGTAGAGCCTTCACTTACAAGGAAGGAGAAAGGGCCGCCCGGGAAGGCGGCCCTTTTGCTTTTTTGATCGATCTTTCAAACGCCCTCAGGATGATCGGATGGCTGGTCTCACTGTACCTCTTACGATCATTACCACTCCAAGCAGAATGACAGCCGTTGCGGCAAGACTCCCGGCATTGAGGCTTTCGCCGGCCAGAAGCCAGCCCAGGATTATCGCCACGACGGGATTGACGTAGGCATAGCTTGAAGCAAGGGCAGGGTCGGTCTTCTTCAGAAGCCAGATGTATGAACTGAAACCCACAATGGAACCGAATACGACCAGGTATCCGAGGGCAGTCGCCGACCTTATCGACACTTCGCTCATCGGTACCAGGGAACCACCGTTCCAGGCTATCCCCACTACCAGGTTCATCAACCCACCGGTTAGCATCTGCATGGAAATGGCCAGGGCTGGAGAGTCCGGTTGGTCGGCCACCCTGGAATAGAGCGAACCTGAAGCCCAGAGAAAAGTTGCAAATCCGAGTACTACAAGTCCCGTGATGTGCCCCTCTGCTGAGGAAGGTCCGCTGGTGGAAGCCACAAGCATAATGATCCCCCCGAAACCTGTCACCAGACCGATGATGGTGATCCTGGCCGGGCGGTCGTGTCGAAGATAGACCCAGCGGATGATGGCTATCCACAATGGAACAGTAGCCACAACTATGGCTGCAATATTTGAGGGCACGACCTGTTCCGACCAGGCAACTCCCCCGGTCCCACCCAGAAGCATCAGGGCTCCGACCATGGCCATACCCCTCCACTGTCCCCAGGAGATCCGGGGTCTGAGACGTATCCATTCCCAAACGAACATGATCGCTCCCGCCGTAGTGAACCTGAGTCCCAGCATAATGAAGGGCGGCAAGGTCTCTATCGCGAATTTCATGGCCAGATACGTGGTCCCCCAGAAGAAATAAACTGACACCAGGGCCGCGGCTACAGGCGCGGTCATGCGATGATCGTCCAAGAATAATCTCACCTTTTCCAAGTCTTGTTTGTCAAAACCAGTCAATTATAGACGGTGATGGAAAGATCTGCTTATTGAAGGGAATTTCTTTTTCACAGGTCCATGGACTGGAGAGGCAACCACATTTCCACCAGGAGACCGCCTCCCGACGGAAGCTCGGCATTGATCTCTCCACCGTGGGCAAGGGCAGCTTTCTGGGCTATGGCAAGACCGAGGCCGGAACCTCCCGTATCACGGGATCGGGATGTTTCTGTCCTGTAAAAGGGTTTGAATATCTGTTGAAGTTCGTCTTCAGGTACCCCGGGGCCCTTATCCAGAACCGTCAAAGAGACACCGGGCCGCCCCCCCCTGATCCGTCGTTCTGCCTTTACGGAAACAGCGGTGCCCTCGGGGGTGTACCTGAGGCCATTGCGGACTATGTTCTCCACGGCCCTTCGGACCAGTTCGCTGTTGAGTCTTATCGGCTCCAGGTCATCGGGGTAGACAAGCTCGACCCTTCGCTTAATGACCCGCGCCTCGAAGTTGGCGTCTTCTACAACATTTTCCAGGATAGCCGCAAGATCGACCATCTCGAAGGTCACGTGATCCATCTCAGCCTCGACCTTTGACAGTGAGAGCAGGTCGCCGATCATATCGTTCAGGACCTCTGATTCTCGCTCTATCCGTTCGAGGGACTCCCTTGCTACAGTCCCCGATCTCTTCCTGGCGAGCTCCAGTGCAACTCCAAGGCGAGCCAGGGGGGTGCGGAGTTCATGGGATATGTCCCGGATCAGGCGCCGCTGAGCTTCCAACAGGGTCGTAAGATGTTTTGTCATGGCCTCGAAGCTGCGGGCAAGCTCGCCTATCTCGTCGGATCGGTCCTTGACCAGGTCCTCCACAGGGGTGTCCAGTTGGCCACTCGAAACGGACCTGGCTGTCTTGCTCAGCCGCACCAGGGGGTCCGAAAGGTACCTGGCCAGCAGGAAGCAGAAAACTAGAGCGGTGGCTAAAAGGCCCATCAGGTGGATCAGCAGGGCCTTGGGGTTCCCGGTGAGGACCCTTGCGATGTAGGGTGATCTCCGGAAAACCCCCACAAGAATGTAGTCCTTGCCAGAAGGAGAACCAAGTTGCCTGAAGACCGACGAGAACTCACCCCTGGTCTGGAAAGTGGTACCCTGACCGAGAAGATCCGCGGCATCCCTGCCCAGCCTCTCCAGAAAATCTTTCGAGGGACCACCTTCGACGGGTACAGGTACTCCATCTACGTCGAAGATAAATATTCCAAGACCAGTTTCGCTCCTGATCCTGTCTATGGACTCTCTTAGGCGGGCGGGGTTCCCTGTCTCGACCACTTCGAGCAGTCCTTTACCATTCCTGTCGAGAGCGTTCGAAAGGGCTTCCTGCTGCCCTGTAAGTATTATCCCCTGCTGGGTCATGAAGACCGTCAGAAGAACGCTGACAAGGACCATCAGGAGCATGGCCCCCAAAAACCACAGGAATATCCTCTGGAACAGCTTTCTCTCTCTCACTATCCAGACTCCTCGGTCGGCAGGGCGAGGATATAGCCCAGCCCCCTGACGGTCTTGATCCGGTCAGAGCCGTCAGAGAAGGTGCCTATCTTCCGTCGGAGGTTGCTGATGTGAACGTCAAGGCTCCTGTCGAAGGGGGAGAAGGACCTCTTCAGTACACTTCTGACCAGAACCTCTCTCGAGATTGCAGTGCCGGCCGAATGGGCCAGGGTCTCAAGAAGGTCAAACTCCACGGTGGTAAGCTCGATGCGTTTACCGCCGGCGCTCACGTACCTCGCCGCCGGGTCTATGGTCATGTCCCCTACGTGGTAGGTGCCTGTTTGGGAAGAACGGCTGCTGTCCATCCGGCCCCGCCTCAGTACGGCTCTGATCCGGGCCACCAGTTCCCTGGGGTTAAAGGGTTTGGGGAGGTAGTCATCGGCTCCAAGTTCAAGGCCAACTATCCGGTCCACATCATCGCCCCTGGCTGTCAGCATCAGGACAGGCACAGCGGATTGACGACGGATCTCCTTCAGGATCTCCATTCCCGAAAGACCGGGGAGCATTACGTCAAGGATGATCAGCGAGAAACGTTCTGCGAGAACCCTGGATGCCACCTTGCGTCCATCGTGAATGGATTCTACCTTGAATCCTTCGGACTCAAGGAACTCGGTAAGCAATTCGCAAAGCCCGGTATCATCATCGGCTAGCAGTATACGCTCCACGGCAATCCCCCCATGACAGGAAGGTCTTTGTCATACTACCTCATTGATCCCTCAACTGCTGTCAAGAAAGGTTTTCTCTTGTAAAGGGTCCTTAACATTCCTTTACAGTGGACACCGATCACTGGATCTCAGCGATCACATCTATCTCCACAAGGATCCCCAGCAGTTGGCTTCCCACGGTGGTCCTCACCGGAAAGGGGGGAGAAAAGAACTCCTTGTAGACACTGTTGAAGGCCTGGAAATCCTTCAGGTCGGCGAGGTGAACGGTGGTTTTCACAACGTCGTCCATGGTCGCACCGCCGGCCTCCAGGATGTTCCTGATGTTGGTCAGGACCTGACGGGTCTGTTCCTCGATCGTCTCCGGGGTTTTGCCGGTTTCGTGGTTCAGCGGCCCCTGTCCTGACACGTAGATGCGGTTACCCACTTTAAGGCCCTGGGAATAGGGACCGATCGGATCTGGCGACCTGTCTGTTCGGATCTCTTGCTTCATCTTGAAAACCTCACTAAAAAAGATGGTGAACGGTGAACGGAAAGATCTGCAGGAAAACAAAGGTTTTGCCGAATTCAGCCGTTTACTGTTTACTGTTTACGCCTTTGGGTTACTTACCCTGTCCTCCAGCATCGCTCCCAGGTGAGCCTGAAGTGCTGTCTTTGCGCAGAGACCCAGTATTCCCCGGCTCACCTTGGGTTGCGGCGGTATCCACTCCGAAAGCCGCCTTTTCAGCTCTTCAGCCGGAATATCGAGGTCCACTCTTCGTGCCGGGATATCGATGGATATGGGATCCCCTTCCCGGACGACGGCTATGGGTCCCCCCACATCTGCTTCTGGTGAAAGATGCCCAACTGCGGCGCCCTCGGTAAAACCGGAGAAGCGCCCATCGGTGACCACGAAAACCTCCTGACCCATTTCCAGACCGACGAGTGCGTCGGTGGTCATCATCATCTCCCTCATCCCCGGGGCCCCGCGTGGTCCTTCACGCCGGATAACCACCACGTCCCCTTTGGAGATCTTTCCCTCCACCACAGCGGAATGGGCTTCCTCGTCGGAATCAAAGACCCTGGCTGGACCTTTGAAACGAAGAGCTTTCTCAGATATAGTCGAGGTCCGGCAGATGGCTCCGTCGGGGGCAAGGTTGCCTCTTACGACGGCGATTCCGCCGTTAGCAAGGACAGGCTTATCTGCCGTGGTCAGAACCGAAAGGTCTTTCGATCTCTCTTTACTGAAAATATCCTCCGCCCTCAGGCCGGATACAGTGAGGGCTCCGCCATGGAGATACTCTCCCAGTTCACCCATTATCGCGGGTACTCCCCCCGCGTGGTGAAGGTCGACAACGGTTGCCTTCCCCGTTGGAATGACCCTTGATATCACAGGGACCTCCCGGGATATCCGGTCGAAATCGTCCAGGTCCAGATCGATATCCAGATCCCTTGCCAGGCTGAGAAGGTGCAGAACGGCATTTGTGGAACCGGCTATACCCATAGTCAGTGTTATTCCGTTTAAGAGGTTCTCCCTGGAGATGATCTTCCGGGGGGTCAGATCCTCCTTGACCATATCGACGATCCTGCGTCCTGTCCTGGTGGCAAATCGCTCCTTCTCGGCATAAACGGCCGGAACTGTCGCCGATCCCGGAAGAGACATCCCTATGCCCTCTGCCAGGATCTGCATTGTGTTGGCCGTCCCCATGAGGGCACAGGCACCCGGGCCAGGGCATACGTTATCCTCAAGGTAACGCAGCTTTGCTGACACATCCTCATCGCCGTACTGGGCGCCGAAAACAAGCTGGTCCAGTTCGCTCATCACGGCCTGGCGGCCTTCGAAACGGGTCACGAGCTGGGGCCCCCCGGAAAGGAATATTGAAGGGAGGCCCGAGCGGATAGCACCTATGAGTACCCCGGGAATTATGCTGTCGCATGATGCCAGCAGGACCAGCCCGTCAAGAAGCTGGACGTTAGCCATTATCTCCACCGATGATGCTATAACGTCCCTTATGACCAGTTCGTAGCGAAGATGCGGAGTCCCAATGGGCACCGCCCCGCAGGTGGCTATGGTGCTGAATTCAAAGGGTGTGCCCCCGGCCTGGAGTATCCCGGCCTTTACACGCGCCGCGAGCCTGTCGAGATGCACGTGCCCCAACCCTGCGTCGTTTGCGGTATTCACCACACCGATCAGCGGGCGAGAGAGGTCCTCGTCATCGTATCCGCAACCCTTGTAGATCGCGCGGCGCGATGCCGACCCCCTGCCGCTGAAAAGTCCAAGTCTTTTTGATCGCCAGGTCATCTTTGATCCGTTCCTTTCATGCATTTGATGGTCCTATGCCAAACTTATACCATGACCCATGCATTGCTTGCACTCTCTCCGGATAAACCGGTCTAGGAGCTGAGGCAAAATTATAATAATAAGGAACCCCTGTTATGACGATCTGGAAAAGATCCTGCAACACGAGCCGGCGGGAATGACATTACCGCTAACATGTTCAGGCATTATATCTTCTGACTGTACATGCCTTTTATTAAACAACCAAAGAAGATGGACGTTAACAAATCTACCCTTTGAATCTTCCAAATAGCATACATAGAAGAGCTGGCTGAAGGCGCTTTGTAGGATCCTGGGACGATGGCGAAGGTTTGCCTGAAGTGTGTGAAGACCTTTGCGGTGGGGGGGCTTCCAGTTGGGAGACCGCTAATTGGAGGCCGAAGCCGCGGCAAGGATCCATTCCGAAAGTGAACACGGACCTCAGTTCAACTACCTGCTGAACCTCATGAAGCAGTAGAAGGGCGTCTCCGCCCCCCAGACAAAACTGCTTGAGGCGTTCTTCCGGGGTGATAACGACAAGAAGATCGCTTCGGAACTCGGGATAAGCCGCTCCACAGTCAGGAATCACCGTTTCCGCATGAAGGGACGTGCCAGGCACGCAAAGGTCTTTCTGGCAATGATGCAGATCCTCGATCAGAAGGCAAAGCCGGAGGCAAGGCTCTTGGATCTTTCCGCCAACTCGAGGATGGCCGATGAACAGTATGCCCTTACCAGGGGAAAATACGAAAAGATAACACGGAAGTACTTCCGGGAAGACGGTACCCTGTTGCCTTTTACCCTAAAAGCCAGGGAGCGGGTCGCACTTCCCAGAAAGATCGTGGAGCCCTTTGGACAGGGAGTCAGATACTCGAAAAAGGAACTGAACACCCTCCTTGCAAAGATTGCCGAGGATTATGTCCTTGTGAGGAGGTGCCTGGTGGATCACGGCTTCGTCAGCTGTCGCGCCGACGGCAGCACCTACTGGGTAGATGTTGAGTGCCACAACATCGTAGACAGAAAAGAGTGCCATAACATCGTAGACTGACAACTCAACGCATCTTGTAATCGAACTGCTCAACCTGTTTTTTGTTACTGAAGAGCTTCAGCTTTTGTTCCTTGACATCGATGGTGGCGACAACATATTCATACTCAAGTTCGGGCGGAACAGGGAAAAGCTCGTTGAATATGTTGATCCTCAGGTCGCTACGGATCAGGCGTACCAAATGGTATCTGCCGATCTCCGGTTTCTCCCGCCAGACCCCGGGTATTCTGTCAACATCCGGGAATCGGAGTACCGAGTTCCTTTCTGCAAGAACCTTAAGCGGTGTTTTGCCTCCGATCTTGCTGTAACGGTAACTGCTGTTGTGCCGCTGTTCAAAGGCAATGGACTCTGGAACCAGTTCTTTCTCAGAGGCAATAAACACTTTTTTGAGAAACTGTTGACGGTAAAAATTGTTGAAGTGTTCTACTGTGCCGTTTCTCCAAGGCTCCGCCATGGGTATGAACCAGGGTTCGACGTTGTTGTGCAGGCACATTCTTATCAGTGAGCCCATACCCCTGGGATGTCTGTTGCTTCCGTGAAAGGTAAGGGCATTGTCAACCTGGATATTTTCGGGTATTCCCAGGCGATTCCAGATTTTTAATAGACAGTCAGTAATGCCCTTGCTGGCCTTCGACCTCGAAGGCTGAACCCCGCACCTGGCGGTTGCTATATCAATAACGTTGAGACTGTAGAAGCGGATAGGTCCTTTCAGATAGCAAGGTCCAATAAGGTCTGCCTGGTGCGTCGAGTTTGGTAATAATGAATCAAGTACTGGGTATTCCGTTCCTTTGGGCTCATATCTGCCCGTACGGCGATGAGTCAGATCGTTTCGGCTCAGTATCCTGTTTATCGTGCGGAGCGATGGCAAGGGAGTTACTCCAAGATCCTCCAGATCCCAAAGAATCGCTTGAGATCCGCAAAAGAGTTCCCTGTTGTAGAGCTTTAAGCGCACAAACTTGACCAGCTCTTCGATCTCTTTTGAAGTTCGACTTATATTCCGGGGTCGTCGCGACTGATTTTCGCTCCAGGATTCGTCATTATCACACTCTTCTCTGCGTTTGACCCATTTGTATAGCCAGGCTCTTGATCTGCCGAGAGAGACGCAAATGGACTCGGGTTTCTCTCCGTTTTTGAATCGTTCCGCTGCCAGTATCCTTTGCTTCTGCTCGGCATCTTTTTTCATGGGAACCTCCTGCATATAAGAGATTCCCATGAAGATGGAACATCAAAATGGTTATTGCAATAAATCCGAGTCCACGATGTTGTGGCACATAAATCTGTCTACGATGTTGTGGCACTCAACA
>Ga0116194_1000061_pt1 | contig 131653 bp, 110 predicted proteins | sample AD_SCU001_MetaG_FD_89887 | JGI IMG/M metagenome (GOLD analysis project Ga0116194, IMG submission 89887) | Active sludge microbial communities of municipal wastewater-treating anaerobic digesters from China - AD_SCU001_MetaG | ecosystem: Engineered > Bioreactor > Anaerobic > Digestate | place...
CGACGCCTGACGGCTTTGCAGGCTGTGCAGGCTGTGCAGGCAAGCAAAGCCGGGATAAAAGGAAAAACGGCCTCGCAACGAAGCCGTTTCAACAAAAAGGTCTTGAATCTCTATATTTTGCCCGCTATTTCAGGAGGGCTGAAAATAATATAACATAAACAGATCAGACGAACCATGGCTGCGTAAATTTATCCGCGGCCCGAACCACATCCGCAAAAATTCAAGCCAGGTTCTGTATCTATCAGTATCTGGTTGCGCATCTGCAGAATTTGAGGTTAAGCTGGCAAATCATGAAAAAATTATCAGCATTGTTAATTTGGGCTCTGATTACTGTTCTGACAGCATTAAACAGTCTGCAGGCAGCTGCAGTCTGGCAGACGTGGCAGGTGCAGCAAGCATCAATAACAAATCAGCACGTCGATGATTATTACAGACAGCCAATTCGGCTTTCAGACCAGCAGGCGGCGAGAATTGGCAGATTGATCTGGCAAAACGAGTCTGGCGGAAAAATAGAGGGCTTAACCGCCTGGAACGAGGGTGAAGAGTTCGCGTCTCTTGGGATCGGTCATTTTATCTGGTATCCGACCGGAAAAACCGGCCCGTTTGTCGAAACTTTCCCGGAGCTGCTGAATTTTATGCGACTGCAGGGAACCAGGCTACCGGGTTTTCTCGTCAGGGCCAACGGCTGCCCGTGGCCTGATCGCCAGACGTTCATGCGTGCCTTTTCAGGGCCGCTGATGACCGAGTTGCGCCGCTTTCTCGCTCAAACGATAAATCACCAGGTGCGCTTTGCCGCCATCAGGCTTGAAAAAGCGCTGCCACAAATGCTTTCTCACAGCTCTGGCAACGATCGCACACTGATAATTAAAAATTTCTACCGGGTCGCCGGCGAGCCAGACGGCTTCTATGCTCTGATGGACTATGTAAATTTCAAGGGCGAAGGAGCCTCGCCCGCCGAAAGATACAGAGGGCATGGCTGGGGACTGCTGCAGGTTCTGCGGGGAATGGGTGACGGCGCGCCCCTGCAGGAATTCTCACAGTCAGCAATAAGGGTTTTAACCCGGCGGGTTACCAACAGCCCGCCAGAGCGCAATGAAAAACGCTGGCTTGCCGGCTGGACGAAAAGATGCCAGACCTATTCACGATCACAAAATTAGGTTCACAGGTCGTTGTCGCGGTGCAGCTCGTTGAAACGCTGCTTCAAGGCCGAATCTTCGGCGGTATTGACGTAGACCAGCAGGTGATCTTTCGGATCATCGAGAACCGCACGATCAATCAGCAGGCGCGCCCGATAAAAATCTTCAAGCAGACTGATATCGCACGAAAGCTGGATTGGCCAGCTGTAGCCGGGCTGGTTGACCTTGACATTGCAGGCATTCGGGTGCGGCCAGGTTTTGACCGGTAACATAAGGTTAATGGCATAAAGATGCGAGGGCGTGCCACCCTGAAAGCGGTCGACATAGGCAGAAACAATTGGTTTATAACTGTAATCGAGAATATCGATGCGTTTTTCGCGGTCGGCAAGACGAACGGTGGCAAAATATGAGCTGGTGCCCGGCAGCATGCGAATTTCTGTAACCTGCGGCACATAACCGGGCGCACTGGCTGAAATTCTGATTTTTTCGCCCGCAAGACTGCACTTTACCAGAGCATGCGGAACCATAAGGTAAATCGAATTACGAACGTCGACATTTACCAGAAAGGAGCCGAGCTGACACTGTACCGCCTGAAGCGATGCAGAGACAGTCATCAGAGCCAGAAAAACACCCGGCAAAATAAAACTGCCCAGTATTTTGGCTATTCGGTTTTTCACTGCGGTTCCTCCGTCTGATCTTCGTTTGATTCTACCACATGCGTGATTTTCGCTGCATAAAAATTATCATCCGATAATGGTTGTGATTTTTTTCACTTTCATGTATAATTATTTACAGAGCTGTTGTGAATTTTTTCACGTTAAGCAGTGGCAAGATTTTACCGGTGTGAATTTATTCGAGCAACAGCCCGGGTACCGCTCCCCCCCCTCCGGGGATTGGAAGGGAACTGACTGAAAAACAGGCGATAATAACCTCTAAGTATCGGTAATTCAGAATCTGACGACAAAACAAGTTCGAAATGGGTTGCAGGAGACATATATGAACAAAACCGGCAGCGATGAACGCAAAGGTCACGAAATTATCATGTGCATGGGCAGCGCCTGTTTTACCCGCGGCAACAACCGCAGCGTCGAAATCGTCAAGGATTACCTCGAAAAAAACGGACTGACGGCAGAAACCACTTTCCGCGGCTGTCTCTGCTCAAATCGCTGCAAAGCTGCACCGGTCATCATCATCGACGGGCAGCCCTTCGAAAAAGTGGTTCCGCAGGCGGTTAACGAAGTTCTCGATCACGTCTTCAAAGAAGGCGGCAACGAAAATGAATCAGCTTAAACCAGTTTTTACCCGCAAGGCCGATTGCCGCGACTGCTACAAATGCGTTCGCGAATGTCCGGTCAAGGCGATCAAAATCGAAGACAACAGCGCCGGCATCGTTGATGAACTCTGCATTCACTGCGGGCGCTGCGTCGAAGTTTGCCCGGTCGGCGCCAAAAAGGTGCGTAACGACGTACCGGCAGTCAGGCAGCAAATCGACCTCGGCAAAAAAGTGATGCTTTCAATCGCGCCATCGTGGCGGGCAGAATTCAAAAATCTGCACATCTCGCAGCTGATCGCAGCCCTGCGCCAGCTTGGCTTCAGCCAGATCTCGGAAACCGCCATCGGGGCCCAGATAGTTTCACAGGCGGTTGCTGAGCTGATCGATCATTCCGATCAGCAGTTGTTTCTTTCGACTGCCTGCCCCACTGTGGTCGACCTGATCTGCAAGTATTACCCCGACTATGTCAGGCACCTGACCCCGGTAGTTTCGCCGCTCATGGCGCATGCACGCTATCTCAGATCGACAGCCGGCGAAAACATCAGCGTTGCCTTTGCCGGCCCTTGTATCGCCAAAAAAGTTGAGTCAGAACGCTACCAGGAAGCGATTGCCGGCGCCCTGACCTTTGAAAACCTTCATGAATGGTTAGTTGATGCTGGCATCGATCCTTACAAAGTTCCGGTTGATAACGGCTTGACGTTTTTCCCGCACCCGGCTTGTGAAGGCGGTCTTTACCCGATAGATGGCGGCATGATCAGCGGCATCAGAGCCCGCCTCAAGAAGCAGAACGTCGAATTCATGTGTTTTTCCGGGATCGACGCCATAACTTCAGCAATGCGCGAACTCGACCAGCTGCCGGCCGGCCGACAGATATTCGTCGAGCTTCTCGCCTGCGGCGGCGGTTGCGTCAATGGTCCGGTCATGAAAAGACGTGAAGCCACGATTATCAAACGCGACAGCATTTTCAGCCATGTCGATCAGGCTTTTCATCCCGGTGACCAGATTGGCAGCCTTGATATTTCAGCAAAATTCAGCACCAGCCCAGTGCAGATCAGACGCCACCCTGAAAATGTCGTCAGAGCAGCACTGCAGCGCGTCGGCAAAACGGGTTCGCGTGATGAACTGAACTGCGGCAGCTGCGGTTACGATTCGTGCCGCGATTTCGCTGAGGCCCTGCTCGACGGCAAAGCCATGGAAAACATGTGCGTTTCATACATGCGAAAACTGGCCAGCAAAAAGGCCAACGCTCTGATCAAGGCCATGCCGGCCGGCGTGGTAATTGCCGATGCCGGGCTGCGCATCATCGAATGTAACCGCCGTTTTGCCAGTATTTTCGGGCCCGACATGGAAATGGTCTTCGATGCCTCGCCTGGCATGGAGGGTGCGCAGCTCAACAAGATCGTGCCTTTCCACAAGGTTTTCAGAAACGTTCTGGTGACCGGCGAAGACTGGGTCGATCACGATATCGCTTATCGCGATCATCAGCTGAATATTTCGGTCTTTTCAATCGAAAAGGGGCAGGTCATTGGCGCGGTGATTCAGGATATACGCGTGCCACACGTGCGCCGCGACCAGGTGGTGAAAAGGGTTGAAGAGGTCATCAGACTCAACCTCGAAACGGTGCAGAAAATTGCCTATCTGCTCGGCGAAAACGCCTCAGAAACCGAGTTGCGGCTGAACAACGTTCTCGAAGCTTTTGGCAGCGAACCGGAGGAAATCAATGGAATTTCCGAAAATTACGAATAACTGCTGCGTCGAAGTCGACTTCAGACAGAAAAACTGCGGCCGCCAGCGCACTGGCGGTGATGTTTTTCTGTCGCGCAAGCTCAAAGAACAGCAGCGGGTCATTTCGGTTCTGTCAGATGGCCTTGGCAGCGGCATAAAAGCTGGAGTTCTCGCGACTCTGACTTCGGTAATGGGGCTTAATTACATGAGCAGTTTTCGCGACCCGGCCAAAGCGGCCCGCAGCATCATGGACACGCTGCCGGTCTGCTCTGAGCGTCACATCAGCTACAGCACCTTTTCGCTCGTCGATGTCGATTTCGAAAACGAAGTTAAAATTGTCGAATACGATAACCCGCCGGTTCTGGTTGCCCGCGGCTCTGAAATAATCAGACTCGAACGCTCGCAGGTGCAGGTAACCAGAGCCGGCCGCGAACCGGTCGCGATTTCGGTTGCCGATTTTCAGGCCCGGCCGGGCGACCGCATCATCATGCTCTCCGACGGCGTCAGCCAGAGCGGTATCGGCAGCCAGTCACTGCCGTTCGGCTGGGGCATCGAAAAAACCGGCAATTTCATCAGAGAACAGATCGAAAAGAAAGCAGATATTTCGGCCTGTGAGCTGGCAGCGGCAGTTGTCGATAAAGCCTGGGTCAACAACGGCGGGCATGCACTCGACGACATTACCTGCGGCGTCATTTACTTTCGCCAGCCCAGACAGCTGCTGATAATGACCGGGCCACCCTACGACCAGAAAAAAGATCGACTGCTTGCCGACCTGGTCGGTAATTTTCCCGGCAGAAAAATTATCTGCGGCGGCACCACTGCCAATATTGTCGCCCGCGAGACCGGGCGCGAAGTGCATGTCATGCTTGGCAAAATCGACCCTGACCTGCCGCCCGATTCGGTGATGGAAGGCGTAGACCTGATCACTGAGGGCATTCTCACGGTCGGGCGCGTTGCCAGATATCTTGAAGACCGGCGTAACCCCGAAACCCTGAATCTCAACCCGGCCACAAAAATTGTCCGTATGCTGCTCAACAGCGATATAATTAATTTTGTGGTCGGAACCCGGGTTAACGAGTTTCACCAGGATCCGAACATGCCGGTCGAACTGGAAATCAGGCGCAACGTCATCAAAAAGATCGCGGCGCTTCTTGAAAACCAGTATCTCAAGGAAACCAGCATTCAATACATCTAACGGAGTCATGAAATGAGCAAGAAGTTCAAAATCACCATCTGTTCGGGAACAGCCTGCTATGTGCTGGGTGGTGCCCAGCTGATGATGCTGGAAGACCTGATGCCGGCCGAATTCAGAGATCAGGTCGAGATAGTCGGCTCCGCCTGCCTGCAGGCCTGTCGACAGGGTGGCAGCGGCCAGCCGCCGTTCGTAAAAATCAATGATTATCTGATGGAATCAGCCTCGATCGCCAAAATCGTGGATTATATGCGCAAGCACTGAATCAGGCAAAGGAAACTCGTATGACATACATCAACAATGCGGCCCTGATCAAGCGCCAGCTCATGGTGAGACTGGCAAAAATGATGTTTGCCGGCACTCTCGGCACCCAGGTTGACTATATTCCGCTGCAGCAGGCGCCACGCGAGTCAGCATCAGTGCGCTGCTGTATTCATCATGACCGCGCTGTACTGCGCTATCGTCTGATGGCTCTGCTTGGCTTCGCGGTCGAGAATGAGAAACCGGAAGACGAGATCCGCACCCTCGCCAGTTATGTCGCTGAAGCCGAACAGAAGGGTGCCGATCGCCTCGATGACAAGATACTCACCGTTATCGATGAGGCCTGCAGCTCGTGCGTCAGAGCCAACTACCGGGTTACCAACGCCTGCCGCGGCTGTGTCGCCAGGCAGTGCATCATGAACTGCCCGAAAAATGCCATTCATATCGAGAACGGGCATGCCGTTATCGACGAAAAGATCTGCGTCAGTTGCGGCATCTGCGCCAAAGCCTGCCCCTATCATTCGATAATCTACCAGCCGATTCCGTGCGAAGAGGCCTGCCCGGTCAACGCCATCAAGCAGGATGAACGGGGCAAAGAAAAAATCGACGAAAGTAAATGTATTCATTGCGGCCGCTGTCAACAGGCCTGCCCGTTCGGCGCGGTCATGGAACGCTCGGAAATATTCGATGTATTGCGCATGGTCCTCAACCCGGCCTGCAAAACAATTGCCATGATTGCGCCCGCCATAGTCGGGCAGTTTAATACCGAACTCGGCAAAGTGGTCACAGCACTGAAGAAACTCGGTTTCGATCATGTGGTCGAAGTGGCTTATGGAGCCGATCTTACCGCAGAAAAAGAAACCGCCGAATTCGTCGAACGGGTCGAGCATGGCAGCGTCTGCATGACTTCTTCATGCTGCCCGGCCTATGTTGAAGCGGTTAACAAGCATATCAGCAATATCAAACCTCTCGTTTCAGACACTCCCAGTCCGATGCGACTTACCGGCGAGTGGGCCGGGCAGAAATGGCCTGGCGCAAAGCGCATATTTATCGGCCCATGCGTCGCCAAGCGCGCCGAAGCACGCGCCAGCGAACATGTCGAGAATGTTCTCACCTTTGAAGAACTCGGTTCAATTCTCGTTGCGGCCGGCGTCGACGTTCTTGAATGCGAAGAAACGACACCAGATCAGGTCGCAACGGCAACCGGCCGCAAATTTGCGATTTCCGGGGGTGTTGCCGGTGCGGTTATTGCGGCAGCGTCTGGCCGTGGCGTTAAAGCCGACGAAAAACTCTTCAATGGCCTTGATAAAAAGGCATTTGCAACTCTCAAGGTGGTTGACAAGGTTATAAAAAACACTACTTTCATAGAAGTGATGACCTGTGAAGGCGGCTGCCTGCACGGACCTGGCGTAATCAGCAACCCGGTCGTGGCACGGCGCTTTCTCGAAAAAATGCTCAAGGAACACCCCTGATGGACAGTCTTGACAATAATATCAGCCCGGTAGTCTTCACCAACAAGGCGCAATGCCGCGACTGTTACCGCTGCCTGCGCCAGTGCCCGGTCAAGGCGATACGCATGATCAACGGTCAGGCCAGCGTCGACCCCGAAAAATGCATTGCCTGCGGTACCTGCATCAAAGAGTGCCCACAGGGTGCCAAGCAGTATCGCAACGATCTGGAAAAGGCTATCAGACTGCTAAAAGAGCCTTTTCCGGTTGCGGTCAGTCTGGCTCCGTCTTTTGCAGCGTTCTTCACAAAATCAGAGCGGCAGCGGCTGCCGTCGGCACTGCGCAAACTTGGATTCGCCCACATTTCAGAGACAGCTATCGGTGCCCATCCGGTTGCTATGGCCAGCCTCAGAAAAAAATTCGTCGACCGCAGTTCGATCTGTACCGCCTGCCCGGCTGCGGTCAGTTTTATCAGAAAGTACATGCCCGAGTTGACCCGCAACCTGCTGCCGGTCGCTTCGCCAATGCTGGCACATGCAGCCATCATCAGAAAGAAAATCGGTGAGGGAGCACGCGTGGTCTTTATCGGCCCTTGTATCGCTAAAAAACAGGAAGCAGACAGCAGCGACGGTCTGCAGAAAATTGACTGCGCCCTGACTTTTCGTGAACTCGCCGAGTGGTTTGAGCGCGAAAATATCAAACTCGACCGGCTTGAAGAGAGCCTGTTCGATGATCAGCCCGACGGGCAGGCGCGCTTTTTTCCGCTGCCCGGAGGCCTTACACGCACTGCCAGTATGGGTTCTGACAGTCTGATTGGCGATATCGTGGCGGTCAGTGGTCATGCCGAGTTTCGCCAGATTCTCGAAGTCATCGAAAAATCACGGGTTAAAATGTTTGTCGAACCGCTGTTCTGCTCTCAGGGCTGCGTCAACGGGCCGGGAGCACCCGAAAACAGCCAGCTTTTCGAAAACCGGCGCGAAGTTATAGACTTTGCAGAACAGCACCCGGGCTCAGAGATAGTTAAACATGAGGCAGACGAGGTTGTCGATGCCTCTTACAAACCGGAGAAAGCGCCAGAAGAAACGATAGAGATTACCGAAGAAGCAATCAACAGGGTTCTGGCTGCCACCGGCAAAACCAGTCCGGCAGATGAGCTTAACTGTGGTGCCTGCGGCTACAATTCGTGCCGCGACAAGGCAATTGCCGTCATCAGGGGCTTTGCCGAAATCGACATGTGCATTCCGTATATGCGGCGCCTGGCCGAACAGCGCACTGACCGCATTATCGAGACCAGCCCGAACGGTATTGTCATGCTCGATGACAAGTTGACCATCCTCAGCATGAACCCGGCCTTTCGCAAGATGTTTCTCTGTTCCGAAGCGGTCCTCGGCAAACACATTTCTTATCTTATCGACCCCGAACCGTTCGAAAAGGTTTTGACCGGCAGCGAGAATTTGATCGAGCAGACAATCAAGCATCAGCGCTACAATCTGATCGTGCATCAGATCATTTATCAGCTCGAAGTCGAAAATCAGCTCGTCGGCATTTTTGTCAACATCACCGGCAACCGCCAGAGCATCGAAGAACTCGCCAGACTGCGTTCAAAAACCATTCAGCAGGCCCGCGAAATGCTGGAGCATCAGGTAAAAATGGCACAGCAGATGGCAAAGTATCTTGGCGAAAGCACGGCGCAGGGCGAAAGCATCATCGAAAACCTTCTCAAGCTGACCGAAAGCGAAGACGAGGGCGAAAACCGCAGAAAGGGCCCGGAATGGGATATATTCACGTCGAAATAGACATAGCACAAACCCCCAAAAAAACCGGCGGAATATGTGGCGACTCGGTAAGTTCTTTCAGAACCCCTGAAGCGACGGTGATTCTGCTCGTCGATGGCGTTGGCTCCGGCATAAAAGCCAACATTTACGCCAATATGGCCTGCTCAAGGCTAGAAAAGCTTCTTGAATCAGGATTTTCACTGCGACGCGCCTTTTCTTCGCTGGTAAAAACCATGCATGAATCACGCGGCAGTGACATGCCCTACGCGGTCTTTTCGGTAGTCCGCATTCTCAACAACGGCGAAGCGACGGTTCTTGCCTACGAAATGCCGGAGGCGATTTTTATCGGACGTCATTCGGCCGCAATTCTGCCCCGACGTAATTTTACTCTCGAACGCGAGGTAATCAGCGAAAGCAATCTGTTCCTCGAGCCGGGAGAAGGTCTGTTGCTGTTTTCTGACGGTATCACTCTAGCCGGTATCGGCGGCAAAACCCGTCTTGGCTGGAACATCAACGAAATCTGCCGCTTTGTAAACGACAGCCTGGTTGCCGGTGCAAAAAAGAAAAAGCTCTATCAGCGAATTCACCAGCAGGCCCGTGAACTATGGGGAACGCCATGTGGCGATGACTGCACAGTTCTCAGCGCTTTCTGCCGCCAGGGCAAAGTGGTGAACATCTTTACCGGGCCACCGGCACAGAGCGGTGATGATCGCAAGGTCATCGAAAGTTTTCTGGCACTGCCTGGCACCAGAATTGTTGCGGGCGCGACCACGGCGCAGATCGTCGCAAAGCATCTCGGCCGTGAGCTCAAGATCAACACGGCCGATACCAGCATGATCGCACCGCCCGGCTACAGTATCGAAGGCATCGATCTGGTAACCGAGGGCGCGGTAACGCTTAACCAGCTCTACAACATTCTCGATGCTGACCCGATTTATTTCGAGCCCGATTCTTCGGTTACCCGTTTTTATGATGCGATCATCGACGCTGACCGCATCAACTTCATCGTCGGGGCGGCAAAAAATGCCGGGCACGGCGATATTGCCTTCAGGCAGCAGGGCATCATTCCGCGCCAGAAAATCGTCGAACTGCTGGCAGAAAAGCTTACAGTCGAAGGCAGGCTGATCGACATCAAAATTGTTTAATGAAGTTTTTCCCCTCCCGGTTTTCAGAAACTTTTGTTATGATTGACTCGTATAGTTGGTAGCATACTGTTTTTTCTGAGCCGGAGTTATGTACCCCGGGAGGTAAAAAAAATGAAAAAGTTAATTCTGGGACTGATGTTGTTTGCGACACCGCTGGCTGTTTCCGCCATGGGAGTAGATGCAGACAGCAGTAACCCATTCAGTGTCGAAAAAGTCAATATTCCGGCAAGCGCTTCGGTTAATGGCGGCGCCGGCGCGACTGAAGCTGCAGCACCGGTTGCAGCTGGTGCAAATGAAATAAAACCCGGCACCGTCGGTTACGTTAACGTCAATACCAGACTCAACGTTCGCACTGCCCCCTGGGGAAAAATCATCGGCAAACTCTACGACGGCGACAAGCTGCGAATCGTAGCCCGCGAAGGCGACTGGCTGAAAATTCACTATAACGGCGGCTACGCCTACGTTCACAGTAACTATGTAGAAATCGGCGAAGAGCGCGCCAACCGGCCAGACGACAACGACGATTCAGGCAGTGTCGGCGGTAAACCAACGGCTGGCGTTCCTGACGGAACTCTTGACCCAGCCCGTTTTGGCTATGACAGCAAGCGTTTCAGCGCGGTCTTCGATATCGTCGAAAAGTTCTGCTCTGCCAACAAGGCTTATGTTTTTGGCGCCGGCCACACGAAGAACTCCGGCTACACCGAAAAAACAGACTGTTCCGGCTTCGTCGGTCAGTTCATTCAGAAAATGGCGGCAGCTTCAGGCATTCCGCCGGTTTTCCCTGCCAACAGCTGGTATCCGTCGAGCCAGATCTATAAAAACCAGTATACCAATAAGATTACCTCTTCCTTCCCGCCGCCGAATCCTCGCGATTCGATCAAACCCGGCGACGTTTTCGTCATGAACCCGGGCAGCAGCGGTATCGGCCATGTCGGTCTGTTCATGGGCTACACCTCTTCAGGGCAGCCGATTATCGCCCACTCGACCCCGACCCGCGTCAACAGAGACACACGCATTGCCGGCAAAGTCGGCTATTCCGGCGTGCGCATCGAAGTTCTGCCCGCACGCTACAGATCGCGCTGGGCCGGCGTCTACCGTGTCAAAAACATGGACAGCATGCTCAACAAGCTTTCAGGGTCATAATTTAAGACACGCAAAAATTCAATGATCAGATCTTTTAAAACTGTTGCACTGCTGTTTGCTTTCGCTTTCAACCTTACTGCCGGCGCCGACACCGAGCTGGTCAAACTGCCCGACGTCGAATTCTCGCGTTGGCTGGCGTTTTCACAGGGCGAAACCCCGAACCAGCTTTTGTGGCTGAGCGAAGACAACGGCGGCGTGCTTGACGGCCCGTTTCAGGGTCCGATGGCCTTTGTGACCGATCGCAACGGCAACCTCTGGGCAGGCGATACGCTCAATGCCCGCATAACCGCCTTCTCGCCCAAGGGGCGGCCAATCAAGGTCATCGACCTGATCAAAACCGCAAAAGAAGCCGGGCTGGCAACTGATCCGGTTCTTGTCGATCTTACCCCCGGGTTTCCGGGCAAGCTGCTCGCAGCCGATGCTGCCAACAATGCCATTATCGAAATCGACCTGCGAAAATCACCACCGCGCGCCTTTCTGCCACCTGCAGGCCCAGCGGGATGGTTGCAGATCAATCAGCTGCACAGCGACCAGCACGGCAACATCTATGTCGAAGACGTGGCTTCGCGCCGCACTTTTATTCTCAATCGCGATGGCCGCCCGGCCGGAAAACCTCTTGAGGGTCTGCTGGGCATTGCCGTTTCGCGCGACAGCCGTATTGCGGTACTGGCCGCCGACGAAAAGATTGCCGGCGTCTGGCAGGTTCTCACAGGCGCCCGGCCCGGCAGCAAACTCGAACACCTCTCGTTCGTCAGAGACGACGAGCCGGTTATCTGGTGCGCACTGCAGGGCTACGATTCTAAAAACCGCCTGCACGTCATTTATGACACAACTTCTTCAAGATATTATCTTACACTGGCCAGCGATGGCACGGTAATTCGCAAGCTGCAGACAGCACACCCCGACCCTGGTTACGACCCGACCCGGCCCGACTGGGTCGATGCGCACGGTCGGCTTTACAAGGTCAAGATCGCCTCAGGCACACTCGAGGTAATGACCCTCAAGTAACAACAATTATGCTTATCAATATCTGCCCTGCCAGACCTGAATGGCAGGGCAGATTTTTGTTGCGCAAAATGCGGGTTTGCGCTAATCTCTGCGGTCATGGGAAAAAAGAAACTGATCAGATTCAGGGAAAACGCCACTTTTCCGGAGCTTTTCGAGCCACCGGCACTTGAGCTTCTGGCCAAAGACCACGAGCTAAAGGGGCGCTGGGCCAAAGGCTACTTTGGCAACGACAACCCGATCATTCTCGAACTCGGCTGCGGTCGCGGCGAATACACCGCCGGCCTGGCACAGCTTTTTCCCGGGCAGAATTTTATCGGCGTCGACATCAAGGGTTCGAGGCTCAACTTCGGGGTCAAGGCGATTCGCCAGGCCGGAATCAAAAATGCCTGTTTTATTCGCAGCCAGATCGAGCTGCTCAATCGTATTTTCGACCGTGAGATCAGCGAAATCTGGGTTACCTTTCCTGACCCATTTCACGGCAAGGCACACCGAAGACTGACGTCGCCGGCTTTTCTCAATCGCTACCTTGGCGTGCTTGGCGAAGACGGAAGCATCTGCCTCAAGACCGACGATTTCAGTCTCTATGATTTTACCCGTGGCATCGCCAGCGAAAACGGGCTTGAAATCATCGATGACACCGACGATCTGTATAATTCGCCATTGCTGCTCGCCACGCCGCCGATTCAGACCACCTACGAGAAGCGGTTCATCAGTGAGGGCAAGAAAATCTGTCTGCTGCGCTTCAAACTCGACCGCGCCATCAAGCCTCTGGTAAAGAAACAGAGGCAGCCTGCCGCCGCAGCGACACACCCAGATAACACGAAATAACAGAGAAAACTCAAAACAATACACGATATTTCGTAGTTAACGGTTGCCAGAAAAAAGCAAAAGCGCTGCAATTGCCACTTTTTAGATATCAATTAACCTGGCACGATAAATGCTACTAATATAGTAGTGTTGATTCCTCCAACACCCTGAAACCAGTTGAACGACCAAGGAGCAAGCCTATGAGATGAATAGAGGGTTCGCCTGCGTGTGACTCCCTCTGAGCACTCTAGTTTTTTCATGCAACAACCTCTCTCTCTGATTCTAAACCCCTTAAACGGCACGAAAAAATCGAGCCGTTTTTTTCTTTTAGCCATTTTTAAAGGCACGAAGACTCATATTCAGGCGCTGATCCGCTGTCTCAGCCATGATCGCTCAAACACCAGAACCGGCAAAGCAAACAGCCTGAAAAAGCCCGATCCCGGGGGATTGTCCCGACAGACTGCGGGTACAGAAATTGCTTTCGGCAGAGCGTTCTACCTCGACCTATATGGTTGGTTAGGAATAGCGCCGCGAGGCGCGACGGTCGGCTGGTCCAACCAGCCAGTCGACCGGGAGATCTCTCCCCCGGGGTCGGCCTCAAAAGCCGACTTCTTTTTTTTCTACAGGTTGCTGAATAAACAAAAAGAAAATGCCTCACCAGACCGGTCTAGCTGCCGGTTTACTTGTCCGCAAAACTAACTTCACTTTCGATCTGTAGAGGTAATGAATTGGCTCAAAAAAAAAAGCTGCCCCGCCAGGCGGAGCAGCTTTTTACAACGTTTTTTAAGAGCTGATATCAGCGTCTTGGCACGAGAACCCCGGTAACCTTGCGATCTTCGGTGGTGACGACACTGAGTTCGGTGCCAGCCGGCACTTCAACTTCACCGCCCTTGATGAAGGCGCCGCCAGCCAGACCAATCGGGCCAAGCACCAGATAGCCGAGCGTCGAAGCCCCGGCAGCCATGCCGATTTTGCGCTTGTCAAATTTTGACCCGGCATCTTCAATCTTGATCGGCAGCAGCGAGGCATCCATGCTTTCGATATTTCTCACGTCGAGATTCACGTAACCGGTTCTGCCAAAGCGGCCGCCACGTCTGACATTCTTGACTTCGGCTGTAACAATGCCACCCTTAGTCATCGCCAGAATGTTGCCGTTGATGAACAGGTCATCGGCAACGACCATCGGGATCGTATCGCCCTTGGTGGCGGTGCGGCTCGACAGATCTTTCTTCATTCGCAGGCGAATCTCGGTGCCGGCAGGGATTGTGACCGTATGCAGCGAAATCAGGCCGCGTTCAATAGTCAGATGCACCAGCTGTTCAAGTCTGAAAGCCATTGGCTCCATCGATACATTGCCGATGACCTTTTTGTCTATCTCAGCCAGACGAACTTCGAGAGTGCCTTCGCCGGTCTTGTTGAAGAGTTTCCATTCGAGAAAGCTGAGTTTCATGTCGAGTGAAAGGTTGCTTGCAGAGCCCTTAAAAATGAAGTCGTGCAGGTAGCGCGACTTTTCGGAATCAGTCTGCCCGGTCGAGCGGCCAAACAGATCTTCTTCGATCTGCCGCAACCGATCAGCCGCTGCCGCAGACTGTTCATCACCGTAAATATAACGCTCGATGCGGCTGATTCTCTTGTCAAGTTCACGGTCAACTTCTGCTGCCTGAAGAACAGTGCCCAGACAGCACATCAGCAGAATCATGGCGATAATGCGACTTAATTTCATGGTTTAGCCTCCTGCTTTTTCGTGGATTCGGCTGAAGTCTCAGCCTTTTTTTCAGATTTTTTCAACCGGCCGGTTTTGCGCAGCCGATCAGGATCAAACACAATAACAATTTCACGCTGGCGCAAAGGAGTCTGTACCATATCGCGACAGAATCTGGCAAATACATCGAGGTCAGACTGTTCGACGACGACGTCACGGCTGTAAAGCTCATTGATGTGGGCTGCAAGTGTAAAAGTTTCGTCTTCGGCCAGGCCGGCGCGGGCCGCTTTGATATCAGTGACGAAGCGCACTGCCGGGCGGCTGAACCTTTCGCTCTGCGGAATCATCGCTTCCTGAAAGATCAGCATGCCCGAAGCGTCAAAAAACCTCGGAAAAAGAGAAGGCTCGAAATTGAACGCCCGGGCATCAATAACGACACGGTTGAATTTTGGTGCTGGCAACTTTTCATCAAACTTCACACCAGAGGTCCAGGAAGCAAGGAAACTGGTCGGCTGCATTGACTGCGGGCGCAGCGCCGCAAGATACAGAGCCGAACGCAGGCTGATCTTGCCGGTCAGTGGCACATCGACACGGCAGCGCACCATTCCCGAAATATCTGGCTGAAAGAAAGTCTTGGGCGCCGACATCAGCACCAGGCCGAGACGCTCTTTCAGAGCCGTGTTTTCCTGCAGAACATGCGCTACCTGTTTCCCCTCCATCAGAGGCAGGGCGAGAATGCGTTCGTAGGCATGGTGCAACGCGTCCATCCAGGCGCGCGAACGCTCCTCGTCATAGGAGGTCTCGCTCTCCCAGGGGGTGCCGGCCAGACCGAACACTTCGAGCTTCTGCTGCAGAAAAGCATTTGAATCGACAAAATTCTCCGCCCGCAGACTGCAGGCGGAGAACATGCAAACAATTACCAGAATGGCCTTTGCCAGGAATTTCATTGAACGGAATCTCCTCTTAGTCAAAGGTCACGTGCGCTCCGACGTGGTGTTCACTTACGACATCGCCATCGTAGAAAGAGTAGTCGACTCTGATATGTGGCAAGACGTTCATGCCGAAGCCCAGGGTAAGAGTGCCGTTCAGAGCACCGATACGCATGGTGAGATCGTTTTCGACAAATTTCTTTTCGACACCAAGGCGGTATTGCTGATCGTTGGCTTTCGAGGTGTTGGTGATGTTGATGGCGTCGGCAGCCACGGTGGTGCCCTTGGTGATTTTGTAGGCAGTGCCGAGGTTGAGAGTGACGCCGTTCTTGCCGGTATTGGCACCACTGATATCTTCGATCAGGTTGTCTACGGTCAGACCACCGGTCAAACGATCATTGTAGTGATACATCAGACCGAAACCCAGCGAGAAAATGTCTCTTTTGCTGTGCTGCAGAAGACTTTTAATATAACGGTCAACGCTGAGCATTCTCAGTTTGATACCGCCATAGAGCTGTTCACGGGCCAGCATGCGGCGGGCAATCGGAAATCTGGTGCCGAAAGCGAGCTGCAGGTCTTTTACTGCGCGCTTAACACCCTGATATTCACCGCCGACCAGGTTGCCAAATTCGATAGAGCGGTGATCTTCGGTGTAAGCAACGCCATAACTGTATTTGGGGCGCCGGGGAACCGGTTCTTCGAGAATATTGTGTTCGAGATAATCGGTGATCGAAAACTTGCTTTCGACGTTATCTTCATAGATATGACCGGTAAAAGCCATGCTGGTCCAGTCATAGATATCGCGCTCATTCACTTTGGCCTGAATAGAGGCTTCACGGCCCTGAATCTGGCTCAGACCGGCAGGGTTGTAGAAAGTTGCCGATTCGTCGTCAGACAGACCGATGAAAGCACCACCCATGCCCCTTGAACGTGCTGACTGAGCAGAAACATCAGTGACAGAAGCGACAAAAAAAATGGTGAACAACAGCAGCAAACCTGCCATTCGTGGGAATTTCTGTCGTTTCATCTGCGGGGCCTCCTTGAGCTGTCTAAATCGGGTGCTTCAATCTTAATCGTCATTAATTCAGTAAAACCTGAGCGAACAATACATATTTTCGTTGTCTGTCGATTTTTCATTTTGTTTTTTTGACCGGTATAAATCCGTCGGGAGCCTTCGGCAATGGTTTAAAACCATCATCTGAGCTGACAGGCTTGAGAGGAACAAAGCCACCGCTGCCGCCTGTGCCGTTCGCTGCCGGTTTAGCCGGCGCCGGCCTGCTGATGGTCGGGGCCGGTTGATTCAGCTGTTTAAAAACCGGCTGGCTGACCACCGGGCCGTTTTTATAAACCGGAGCAGCCGTCGTTGCCGGCGCCTTGATTACCGGAGCCTGAGATGGCACAACCGCAGCATCGGCAGCGGGCAGCGCCGGGTCTTTGACCGGCGGATTTGCCATGGCCGGGCTCTGACGCAGGCCGTTTTTATAAACGAAAGGCACCGATGCATAGGTGATGTCATCGCGATAAGGTTCTGATCTGTAATTGCGCAGCAGAGCATACTGATCATCGCCCTCAGGCACGATCATGTCCATGATCGGCGGGTCACCATAGGTATCGTGGCCGCCACCAAAATCATCGTATGTGGCAAAAGCTCTGACGTCACGGTTGAGCAGGCGATTCGGTGAAACGATCTTTTTGAAACCCATCGAAAAGCACTGATAACCGGATTTGTCAGAAATTTTCGGCAGCTTGAGTTTCGAAATCTTTACAATCGCCCGGTCACTCTGAATTTTTACGTAATCTGGGTAAATAATGTCGTTGATCTGATTCTGAAATTCAAGCTCGTCAGTCTTGTTGCGCAGAATGTCGTAAAGCTCATATTCGCCGAGCGGCGAAACCAGAATCATTTTTTCCCAGCCCTTGTTGTCGGCAAAGGTAACGTCACGCCCCGGCAGCCCATGCTTGTAACCGGAGTTTTCGATGCCATCGACATCTATGTAGATATCCCAGAGATTGGCGACAAACCCCTGATCTTCGCTTTTTCTCGTATCAGGCCATTCGCGCATGATATAGTTGCGCATCTGAATCTCGAACACCACGACCTGGCCTTCCTCATAGACGGTAAAGCGCTTGATATCAAAGGTGCCGCGGCGCATGCGCTTGTCGCTCGGGTAGAGGTAATAGCCGGGGCCTTTGTCGTCACCGATATTATCCTGAACATCGAGCCACGAACCGGTTTCGTAATAGTAGTTAACTTTTTCCTGGGCGCTGGCAGGCTCGGCAAAGCCAAGCAGCGCGGCGCAGCAGGCCATGATCAGGCTGAGTTTTTTAACGGTTTTTTTCATCACTTCACCCTGATGATCGAATACTTCTCGTCACCTGATTCCTGATACGGGTCTTTGACCTGGTTGGTTGCGGTGATATTGAAAGCATATTTCTGATAGGAGCTGGCAGTGCTTACGCCAGTGAACAATCGGGTATAAACTCCGTCGCCGGCAACCTCGTCACCGTTGGTGGCGTCATCATAGAGTTTCTGCGGCTGCCAGTTGGTGAAATCGCCGACGACTGTCGGGTTAACCACTTCGGCAAAGTCTGAGGCAACGAGAACCATCTTGATTTCGCCGCTCTTCTTCGACGAGATTGTGGTAACCGGCACTTCGAGAAGAGTCACTGTCGACAGGTCAACCGGTATCGCCCTGATATGGAAGTTCGGGCTTCTGAATACCAGGTATTCTCGACCGTTGCCTTCCATTCCAAAGCTGTAACCACCGTCGCTGTCGAGCTGCATCGTTCTCGAACCCTTCTTGGTTGCGAGTTTGACTTCTGAATAGTTAACCCCGACCAGATCGCTGGTAACCCGGCCGCGAGCCAGTTTAACCGTCGATTCAGGAATGTAGATCATCGAGTTCCCGCTCAGATCAGCTTCACGATGCGGGTCTTTCGTATTCTTCGGGTTTGTTTCGCCTTCGAGGGTATAGTCGAGAGAATACTGCTGTGAGCCGGTCTTGAGGTTGGTCAGGCGCAGGGTGAAGATGCCGTCGTTGGCGAGTTTGTCACCATGCGTGCCGTCATCATACATTTTTTCGGTTGCCTGGCTCCATGCCGGGTTGATCGACTTGATGGCAAAACCGACGGCATCCGGAAAATCGACGATCGAGGCAACCCACAGAGCTTCACCCACAAGTTTTTCGTCGAGCTTTAGGTCTGGGGCCGTTACCGTTTCTTCAGAAATGGCGTCAACCCAGACATAGTTAACATCGAAATCCATGCCACGAGCCACCAGCAGGAACCTGCCGGATCTGCGGAATTCGATCGTATACTGACCCTTGTCGTTGGCATAAGCGCTCAATGACGGTTCGCCAGCCACGGTTATCTTAACCCCGGTCGAAACCTTGCCTGAGGGCACCACGACCTTACCGGTGACAGCGGCGACCGGAATAACCAGAGCTTCCTGAATGCAGCCGGTCGTAACCAGAGCAAGCAGCGTCAGAAACAGCGCCATTAGTCTCTTTTTCATGTCTGCCAATCCTAGAAATTTGATTTTGCCTCGAAGATAAACATCTTCTGCGTATGTATATCAACATTGTCTCTGCCATTATCGGTGCTGCTGACGGCCCAGCGCCATTCATAAGGGTAGTCGTAACCGAACTTGAACGAAATGGTGGCGTCTTTGTTAACGTCATAAATAAGTTCGCCATAAATATTCTCGCGGTCGAGACTGTCGGTCATGCCGTCTTTGAAGTCGATAATACCGCGTGAATAGAAGGCTCGACCCCTGAACTTGTTGGTAAAGTTCTTTTTGAGCTCCGCCAGAATTGCGTTTGCCAGGCTGGATTTGCTGTCATCGAAGCTGTCGACATAATCGACATGCTGAACCCCACCGGTCAAACTCGTGGTTGAAGTAAGGTTATAAGTGGCTTCGCCGATGTAATCGACCCTGATATTTTCTTTAGGTGAACTGACCCAGCGAACCTGGTGTTCGACGCTGCCCTTAACGAAAACGCGTGGATTGATATCAGAGTTAACTTCAAAATAGCCAACGCGCTCGTTGTATTCATAAGTCTGCCCATCCTGCTCGAAAATATCGTCAGGATCGCCGAGCACAAACATCTTACCCTTCGAACTGACCGAATCACTAAGTTTCAGGTTCAGTTCGACCGCGTTCGAAACCCAGCCCTGCTCGTCTTTAAGAGCATCCCACTTCTGTGCGAAGTCGTATTTCAGGGTTGTGCTGTCGGTAAAATCAGAAAGCAGCTGGAAAGTAAACTTGCGACCCGAGTAACCATCGGTGTCATAGGCCTTATTCGGGTCGACTTCCCATGTCTTCGAGAGGTAAGTGGCTTCCACCGAAAGGTTGTTCGCCATGGCCAGGAGCTTGTTGCCGAAGTCGTAGTTGACCGAGAAGCGGGTCAGCTTTTCCCCCTCGAAATTGGGGCGGCCGTAGTTGCTGTCGACATCGAGGTTGTTCGGGTAATCATCGGTATCGCCGATATCATAGGCCCAGACAGGAGCCATCATGGCGCGGAAATGGCGACCGAAGTCGTAGTGTTTGACCGTGCCTGTAAAGCCGCCATTCTGCACGCTGACGTCGAAACGCGAACCTTCATCGCCGAGATTGCGCTTCTGGTTGTCGGCAGTGTCGGTAAGATAGGCATTTGAAGTGAGAAATTCGGCAGTACCGGTTATTTTGCCGGCACGGTCGGTTGAGTAGTTGAGGTCGACACCGCGAACCGTGTTCGAATTGCCGCGGGTCTTATAATCAAAAATCTTTTCGGCGAACGAAGTGCCTACCGAGAAGGTATCTTCGCTGAACTTTTCGGGCAGTTTCCAGACGACGCGGCCGGTAACCATATTGGTAGTATCGCCGTAACCACGATTAAGGTCACTCTTCAGAGCCGAACCCTGATAAGAAACGCCGCTTTCAGAACCGGAAACTTCAATACCCTGATAAGGCTGAACGACATCGGTATCTTCAGTCAGAAGATTCATCGGGTTGTCGAGACCGGTAACCGATTCGCCGGCATAAACCCTGACCTTCATCGATTTGGCCTTGCTGATCAGGTGCAGTTTGTTCGAGCGGACATAGTTATCATTCTGAATGTATCTGACGTAGTCGTCGACATTGTCAAATGGGTTCTGACCTGAATTGCCGGCGTTGTTGTAGACAGCCTGGTTCCAGGTGCGGCCCGAAATGAAGCCGAGCAGTTCGTAGAAAGTCTCGATTTTGTCGCCAAAAGGCTTGCCGGTGAATTTAAGGTACAGCTGCTGATAAAAAGTCACCAGGCCTGGATCGGTGAAGGATTTTTCATAACCGGCCTCGTCTCTGCCTACGGTTTCAGGCTCAACGATATACTGACCGCGGCCACGATAAAACCCGGTGACCTTCATTTTGGGGATCATGTTTTCGAGATCTTTGACCTTGTTTTCGTTGTCGACCATGCGGCGTTCGAGTGAATCGACGCGCACATCGAGCAGACCGAGTTCGTCTCTGAATTCTTTGGTAAGACGCGAAAGTGCTGCCCGCTCTTCTTCACTGGCAGCATCGATGGTGGCTTTCTTTTCTTCCATGCGCTTGAGAATACGCGCGAGAATGAGGGCAACATCGTATCTGGTGGTTACTTTGCGGCCCTTGAAAGTGCCGTCGGGGTAACCTTCCATATAGCCCTGACTGATAAGGAAATCCACGTCGGTATAAGCCCAGTGGTCTTTCGGCAGATCCTGAAATGCTGCAGACTGAGCAAAAACGGCGAGCGGAAGCAGCAGGCACATAAGTGTCGCCAGAAACCCTCTAAACAGGGAAAATCTGCTTATATTCTTTGTTTGCCTCATTCTTTGTTTATTTTTCCTTGAGAATTGGAATGCTCCAGTTCCCTTATCGACAGAAAAATCGAAAAAAATGAGTTTTTTGCACGCAAAAATTGTTATCTGCTATATTCTTAGGTATGCACGAAGAATTCATGCCGGTTACCAGTATTTTTGAATTGCGTCTCAAATGGCTTCTGCCATCGGCGGCAGCGGTATTCATCGCCATGCTGCTTGCAAATTCACAGCGACTGTTACTGCAGCTGCCGGGCCCGGCAGCCATGACCCTGGCATTTCTCGTCTATCTCGCCACCACCTGCCACGCCGCCGGATTCGTTACCGACCGCTTTGCCAGGTCATTCAAAATCAGCTATCCAACTGTTATTCTCTGGTTTTACCCGACAATGACCATGCTGTTGATCACTCTCAGCTCGTGGATCTTTCTGATTCTGTCAAACCGCCTGCTGGGGCGGGGCTTCTGGAGTGACTGGCTCGGTCTTACCGGCCAGGACACCACCTTGTTCTTTTCGGCGAGCTTTGCGGCCATGATGTTTTTTGTGGCACTGCAGTTCGCTTTTTCAATGGTCAAGGTGCTGCAGTGGATAATTGCAGTTCCCCAGAACCACCTGCAGACAATCAATGCCAGCATCAACCCGCTCAGCGGCAACATCAGAGAAGAAATCGGCGAAGCCCTTGAACAGGCCCGCAACGACAGTGAAATGATCAAGGCCAGGCGCTGGCAGGCAACAAAGCTGAATCGTATGGCACTGCTGGCGATGGTTATAATAGCTCTCGTCGCCGGTGCCTGGATAACCTTCTTCAGACCGGCACTGATACTGTATTATCGCGCCGAGATTCAGCTGCGCACCTTTCTCGAACCGGCCGCCGCCTGGGAAACCTTCAGGCACCTGACCGAGAAATACCCGGATTACCGCTTTATCGATTCGGTCAAATACCGCATGGCCTGGATTCTCGACCGCCGGCTTAACCGCTATGAAGAGGCCGCCACCGGCTACAGCGAATTTCTGACAAAATTCGGCAACCGCAATGTCTGGGCCGACGAAGCTATGGCAGCACTGGTGCGCATCAATCTCGACAAACTGAACCAGCCCGAAAAAGCACTGGTGTGGATCGATGAATATCTCAAAAATTTCCCGGCCGGTGTCATGTTTCTGCACATGCAGCTATACAGAATCAGAGCTCTGCACCAGATGGGCAGAGTCGATCAGGCACGCAGCGAGCTCGAAAAGGCCGGCAGGCTTTACGGTAAGCAACAGATCCAGATCATCAACAGCGAAGACCGGATGATTGACCTGATCAGCTTTGCCGACGCGGTTGCTGCCGAAAACCTGTTTACCGATCCAGAATAGCCTGAATCAGGGAAGCGCATTGAGAAACGACCTGATCAACGGGCCGCTGAGTATCTTTGCCAGCCCAAGGCCGCGGCGGGTGCGCGCTGTCTTTTTACCTTTCGCCCGCAGTTCTTCAAGAAAAACTTCTTCGAGAACCATACCGGCGAGAAAGCCGCTGCTGCCACCATCGGAGAAGACCACCGGCGCGCCGCTGTAACCCTCGAATACCTCGAAATCAACGTAAAACACCGGATTGGTCGAACTCGGCAGCACCGGAAAACTCGACACGACACCGCTTCTTACAAAGGCAAAACCTGCCTCGCTGCTGGCTTCGCCATAGGGATAGCCGGGAACGAGAACTCTGACACCGCTGCCAAAACCGGCACGGGCAAGACGCGCATCGTCGCCGGCAAAATCATTCGCCAGAATGCAGCAGTCTACTTCACCCGGCAGCGCCACCTTCAGGGCTGCAAGGTCGTGCTCGTTATCAAGAACATAAAGCGGAGTTTTGCCGTCTCTTATTTTTACCTGCACTGGCGCCGCAAAAAAAATACCACGGGTCTGCCGCCGCATGGTGATCTGCGCATATTCGCCTCTGATGCGGTCAAAAACGTGGCCGGCCGTAACCAGCCAGGCCTGATTCGAACCACCGCTTCTGCCCTGCATGAGAAAGGCTGTGCCAAAAACCGTTTCACCACTACTGTCGGTGCCATTTACCCGCACTACCGAGCGCAGAACAGCGTCAAAACCAGAATCGGCAAAAACAGCCGGCACACATGCCAGAACTGCCAGAATCATAAAAATCAACCCGCCACAAAGGCCCAATCGCTCAAACGAATGAGAGCGGCAAACGCCACGCCCGTTGAGAACATGCAAACAGCCTTTAAATAAGGATTCTTTCGACTTATGCAGTGCTCTGATTTTCATTGTCTGAACAATTCTCTTTTCACTTTTTATTATTGATTCCTGCATAAACAAAGCCGGATGTTAAACCGGGTAAATCGATTTTGATTTTACAGTCATCAATAATACTGGAGTCAAAACAGATTTTAAAGACCACACATGTGTTGATCTGCATTATTTGCATTTAACCGTGGTTGTCAATGAACAGACCGGCAATGACATTATCCGCGACCGCCAGACCCCGGTCGGTCAGGCGAACCCGCCCGGCACCATGCTTTTCCAGATTGCCGGCTGCAACCTGACGCGTCAACTCGGCGAAAAACTCTGCAGGCTGCTGGCCAAACCTGTTTTCGAGAGCCGCCAGATCGAGCCCGTCGGCAACCAGACGCAGGCTCAGCATGACAGATTCATTGCGCCTGTCGACCGGGCTAAGTCTCTCTACCTGCGGCGACGCAGCTGCAAGCCAGAGAGCAAGATCTTCAGGGTTGGTAGTTCTGCGGTCTGCCTGGCATGAAACGGCGGATGGCCCGAGCCCGACATAATCACCTGCCAGCCAGTAGTTCAGATTATGACGACAACGCCGCCCTGGCCGGGCATAATTCGAAATTTCGTAATGTTCGAAACCATTATTTTTAAGGGTTTCGCGCACGGCGAAGAGTTCTTCCGGGCCGGTTTCAGAAGGGTCTGGCAATTCACCGTTCAATATGCGACGCTGCAGAGGCGAATCATCTTCGACTGTCAGAAAATACGCCGAAACATGCTGAACATCAAAGCGCTGCAGGAGAATTGTCAGGTCATCAGCAAGCGACGGGCAGCCCGGAACCCCGAGAATCAGGTCAACACTGACATTATTCAACCGGCGGCAAGCCATATCGAGAGCCCGGCTAACCGAGTCGAGCCGGGCACGTCGGCCAAGCAGGGCAAGTTCATCATCTTTCAAACGCTGAACCCCCATGCTAAGCCTGATTCCATCGATACCAGCCAGATAATCAACGATTTCTGCGGTCAAAGTTTCGGGGTTGGTTTCAAGCGTTATTTCTTCGGGCCAGCTGCCCGACAACCAGGGTTCGAGCATTGTGAAAAGCTTTATGATGCCGGTCAGGCCCAGAGTCGTCGGGTTGCCACCACCGATGAAAACCGTTTTTACCGGGCCATGCCGGCACGCTCTCGCTGCCTCAGATTCGTGCTGCAGCCTGAGCAGATACTGCTCGAGCGAGCCGGCAGCCGGAATCGTCGAATAGAAACCGCAGTAATCGCAGCGGCTGAAGCAGAAGGGCACATGCACATACAGGCCAGTTGCAGCGGATAGAGTTTCAGCCATGGTCGGTTCCGGGGGCCGGTGTTGTGCCAAAGCGCTTCTGCAGAGTTTCTACAAAGCGGCGGTCTGCCGATTCGCTCAGAAGTGAAAGCGGCGAATAACCATAACTGGCTGTCTGTCTGAGAAAAATCATGATCAGCAGAACGGTCAGCAGAATATTGGGCCAGGCGTTGATTTCCCACTGATATGACCAGGTCAGACCATGATCAGAAAATGGAAACAGATAATAAACCGGCCACTGGTAACCATCCGGGCCACGGGCACCGATAAGGTCGCAAAGCAGATGCAGGTGAAAAATACCCGCAAGCCACAGACACAGGCGGGCATTTTTCCGCCACAGCCAGGCCAGAACTACGAGCAGCAGGCAGAATGGCAGACAATGACCAAACTTGTGATGATAAGCGGTAAACCACTCGGCTTCGCCGCTGCGTGCCAGATCGATCAACGCTCCGAAGGCATCGATATCGGGAATAACCGAGGCAACAGCGACTGCAGTCACCTCAATTCGAGGCCGACCCGGGCGCATACCGGTGCACCAGCCGATTAAAGCGTGGGTAATGAGATTCATGCTTGTTTCCTGCGCATTACCAGATAGATTTATGTTAGCATTAAAAAAACACTTTTGGGGGCACGCGAGATGATTTTTGCACAGATCAGCGTCGGAAAAATGGAAAACTATTCATATCTTTTTGCCGACCCGGTCAGTCACGAAGGCCTGTTGATCGACCCGGCTTTCGACCACGACAAGATTCTGGCGATGATTCGCGACGGCGGTATCAACCTGACCCACATCGTTCTGACGCATCATCACTTTGATCACATCAACGCCACTGCTCGAATCAAGTCACACACCGGCGCCGAAGTCATCTGCCACCGGGAAACGGCGCCATTGCTGCATGGTGGTGCCTCATACGACCGGCTGATCGATGATGGCTTCAGCTTTAAAATCGGCAGCAGCATCAGGGCGATCTGCCTGCATACCCCCGGGCATGCGCCAGGGTCTCTTTGTATCGTGGTCAACGACATGTATCTGGTAACCGCAGATACACTGTTTATAGGTGACTGCGGGCGCGCCGACCTGCCGGGCAGTGACCCGGCGGCGCTGTTTGCAAGTCTGCAGCGGCTTAAATCGCTGCCCGACCATCTGATCGTCTGCCCCGGCCATAACTACGGCCCGGTTCCGACCCGCAGTCTCGGCGAGGAGAAACGCAGCAACCGCACCCTGCTTGCCGCCAATCTCGAAGAATTCTACAAACTGCCTTAATACGTCATTCCCGCGTTTATGTCCGGAACGGGTACAGGCGGGAATCTAATATACAACGGCTTAGATCCCTGCTTCCGCAGGGATGACGTAAAGAGCCACTGATTACCACTCGTAGGGCGCGCCCTGTTTGAGAGCCCAGTAGGCGGCGTCGGTCCAGCTCTTTTCGAAGTCGGCTTCGCTGATCTTGAAAACTTCGTTCAGTGCTTTGCCAAATTCACTGCCCTTGCTGACCAGTTCGATCAGCTTCATCATGTCGCGGCAGCCTTTTTCAAGATTACCGGATTTTTTAACGAGAAACGCCGTCATCAGGTAAGCCTGGGCAGTGGCGGTTTCGAAAACCGCCGGTGATGTATAGCCTTCGGCAAAGATGCTGTTGACCATATTGGCCGATGCAAGTTTGGCAACTTTCGATTCGAGACTCTTCTGGGCGACAAGCATGCGGTAGCGCTGCGCTGTTGAACTGCCAGCGAGAATTTCGGCAAGGCCGATCTGCATCCAGGCGGTTTTATCTTTATTGGTTTTCGCTTCGGGAATCAGAATCTGAATGATGAGTCTGGTAAGTTCACCGGCGAGCAGATGCCCCGGGTATTCTTCAATCAGGGTTCCGAGTTCTTCATCGCTGAGCGCATCGAAGTTGGCGAGAATGATATTGCGGATCATCTCTGAATCATAATAGGCTGAGGTAACCGTCAGAGCGGTATTCTGGGGTTCATAAAGAGCAATGGTCGGCCCAAGCCCTTCGGCTGAAAGAAAATTCACGAAAATTGGCACACTGAGAGTGCCGATGCGCGAGGCAATACGCTCATACATTTTTGCCAGTTCAGAAGCGATCATTGTGCGACCGGAAGGATCAAGACCGGGCCCAAGGGTTATCTGAAACATGCCGTCACCGGAAACCGACATGGACCCGCCAGAAGCAGCCTGCACCCCGACCGGCTGCACGGCCATCGGGTTGCTCTGCGGCAGAGGCGAAGGAGTATTGGTCACTTCAGGCACCGGCATTGCGGTAAAGCCTGGCACCGCTGCCGAAGCGAGGCGGTTGTTTATTTCGGCGAACAGCGCCAGATCATCGCCAAGAGCCGGGAATCCGGCCAGAAATTTAAGCATATCGAGCCGGTTAGGGTTCTGCTGAAAGCCTTTGCGCAGCCATTCAAGCGCTTTAATGTTATCGCCGGTCTTGAAGCAATAATAAGATTCGAGATAGCAGATCATGCTGCGTTCAGACGATCTGGCACGCCATTCATCGAGAGCGTTTCTGGCTTCGGGCATGCGATCGCTCAGCAGCAGCAGAGAAATATAGGTCGGATAGGCCTCCGGGTCGGTAAACGGTCGACTGGCAGCGGCATCGTTAAGAATGACATTGAGCTCATTGGCCCGGCCGCCCTGCAGTGCAAACAACCCGGCCGCCAGGCTGACAGACGGCATGTTATAGCCACGTCTGAACGCCCTGGCAAGGCGCTTAGAAGCCTTATCACTTTCTTCGCGCTGCAGCAGATAGCCGACCCAGAGAAGCTCGATCTCAGGGTTGCCCGGGTCGCGAACCCCGGCTTCCTGCAGAGCCTGCCCGGCTTCTTTTATTTTATGGAGTTCGAGCATGATGCGAGCCTGGGTAATATAGGCATCAGGCGAATTCGGATTGGCCTTGCTGAACTGATCTACCAGTGACAGAGCCTTGTTCCACTGGTCAACATCGTAAAGAGCCCGAAAATAGTTACCGGCAGAGGTGCCGGGGTGCGGATCGTTGATCATCGCCTTGACAAACAGCAGAATCGGGTTGTGCGGTGCTTTGGTCAACCCCTGCTCAACCAGATTGAGAGCATCACGGTTGCGGCCGAGATACCAGGCACAGAGCGCCGTCAGCGATGAGCCCTCTGGGCCAGGGTATTTTTTTTCGTATTCTTCAGAAAGGGCCAGTGCCAGATAAATCTGCCCACGTTCGATCGCTTTCATCACCGAATCAAAGTGAAGTTTCGGGTTAGCCAGTCTTTCGAGCAGCTTCGGCAGCGCTTCTGAAATTTCGCCAAAATGGTCGGCCAGCTTCGTCTGATCGACCGGAATCGGCCGCGGCCGGGCCGGCAGGCGCGACAGATAGCGCTGCGCCACTTTGTTGACGAGACTGAGCGCGCTGGCTTTTCTCAGCCATTCGGCTGCAAGCAGAGGACGCCCGGCCTGCAGCTCGATAACTCCGAGCAGATTCAGCAGATTCTGACTGCGGTTGCCATCAAAATAAAGCCGCAAGGCATACAACCTGGCGGCGTCGAGCTGCCCCGATGCCATGGTTTCGCGCGCCAGTCGATAAAGCTCTTTGGCCGTCAACAGGTTTGGCTTATCGAAAGCCTCCTGTGGCGAGGCTGAGATACTGCCGGCCGATTGCGCAGACAGATAGACGCTGACCGTCAGAAAACAAAGAATTAGGCACAGAGCTGCCGTGAGATGTCTTTTCATATTCTGGTTATATCCAATAGCAAAAGATATGAATCAGCAGAAACAGCCAGAATCGTCATCAATAAATGATTCGACACTGACAGAAGCTTAACAGACCCGGAAAAACCTTACCAGGCCCGGCGACTGCGGCCCATCTGCCGCCGCTTTTCTTCTTCCTTGAGGCGGCGAGCTTCTTCCTGGACACGGCGCGAAAAATCTTTGGCCAGCTGTTCGCGTTCCTGGTTCGAACGCGCCACCACCGGGTTTTCACGAATCGCTTTCAGTTCGCCGCCATCAAGCCAGATACCGCCACAGCCGTAACATTCATCAATGTAAATGCCTGAACCTTCACGATACTCATGTCGGCGCATTTTGCACTCACACTTCATGCAGCTGATCTTGTCGCGGTTTTCGGTATCTCTCGGGGTATTGAAGGCCAGAAGCTTCTGCAGAACCGGGCTGTCATCAGCTTCGCCCTCTTCATCGATACGAAACAGTTCGGCCGCATCGAGCCAGATACCGCCACAACCCTGAGTGCAGGCCTCAACCTCAGTTTCGTTAATCTGTACGGTTGCGAGCGCCTTGCCACATGCCGGGCATTTATATCCTTCATTTCTTTCCATGGTATCCTCCGATCAATAAAGTTTTCTGGGCCGGTCCCATCTTACATACCAGCCGAGCAGGTCATTGACTGCATAAACATCGAAATATTCAGGATCGAACTTTTTACCGGTCGGCTGACAGCCGTTCGACCATGCCACCATCGCGGCATGTTCCTTGTTTCTCGGGCTTTTGATAATTTTGCAGAATTCTTCGTAACCACCGGGCCCACCGACATCTTCGGGCGGGCAGGCTCTGGCGCCGTCGACGCAGCTGATTTCGCAGTCGTCTTCGCGCAGTTTGTAATCTGAACTTTCAAGTTTCAACTCATGTTCCCATGAATCACCGAAATCATAAACATAAAGGCACTTGTCGCCTTTTTTCTTCAGATGCTTGTTGAGACGCTCGGCCCCCTCAAGAAAAGTTTTTTCATCATCGAATTCATCGTCGATATTCTCGACATAGCGCTTGCGCCCAAAGTTGAATTCATGCAGATGCGAGTCTTTCCAGCCCATGACAATCTGAATGACATCGTGCAGCCGATCGAGCGAAATCTCGGCCGGTACAATGAACTGACGCCAGACAACGGGCTCGATCTCACGCATTTCGATTCTAAGAAGGTAATATTTCTGTTTCATCAGGATTTTCCTTTCGGTGAGCGGGAAAAGGCAGACGCATCTCTCTGCCATGCTTTATTCATTATACACTACCCGCCCGGGCAATCAACCTTAAAAACAATTGCCCGGCAGTTACAGCATAAACCCGGAAAGCTCAGCAAAACACCTTTATCGAATCCACACATGCTATACTCGGGCTGAAAACAGTTTTTGGCAGGAGAGCGATATGAGATTGAGAAAAGCCTGGTTTTATTCAGCTGTTCTGGTGATTTTTGCGCTATTCAGCCCGCTTAATGCAGTTAATGCAGGAAAACTGCGTGAATTCATCAAAGACACCCTGAGAAAGCGCATCGACGCGAAGGCTCTGCAACAACCGGTCAGTTCTACCCGTCACAATTTTGAGTTTGAAGGCCGCACCCGCACTTACTACCTTTACCTGCCCGGCACCTGGAACAAAACAGACCCGATTCCGGTGGTCTTTCTTTTTCATGGCGGCGCCGGCGGGGGCAGAGGCGCCCTGTATTATTACGAACTCGAAGCGAAAGCCGAAGAGGCCGGTTTTATGCTCGTGGCACCCGACGGTACCGGCGAAACCGAAAATATTCTGCTCACCTGGAACGTCAGCTTCGGGTTCGGCTACGCCCAGAAAAACAAGATTAACGACACCGGGTTCATTGCCGCGCTGCTCGATAAATTGAGCAAAGAATTCCCGATCGACGCAAAGCGCATTTACGCAACCGGCTTGTCAAACGGCGCCATGTTCTGCCATTGGCTGGCGGCACAGCCCGAAAACCGCTTTGCTGCGATTGCCCCGGTGGTCGGCACGGCTGGCGGTAAAGAACAGCACGAAAAAGACATGCATCTGCCACCGAAGCCACAAACACCGGTATCGGTGTGCATCATTCAGGGTCTGATCGACGAGCATGTGCTTATCGGTGGCGGCACTCAGAAAAAATCGATCACAGAAGCCCGTGAACTGCTGTCAGCTTCAGCCACCATCGACTTCTGGGTGCAGGCCAACGGTTGCGATAAAACTGCCAGCACCACTTTTGATCAGAAACTGCTGAGCACCGTGCATCACTATACCAATGGCCGCGACGGCAGCGAAGTAACCGCCTATGTGGTTCACAACCTCGGCCATGCCTGGCCGGGTTCGACAAGAACCCCGCGCAAAGGATCAGACAAGCCGCCGCAGCAGTTCAAGGCCAACGACATCATCTGGGATTTCTTCAAAAACCACCCCAAACCCTGATTCATTCTGAGAAAACAGGAAACTGTTTGTGGGGCAAACCTAAAACCTTTAACGGTCGGCAAAATTGAAAACCAGCCGGGCGACCGGCAGTGCCTTTCGATCACGATTGGCGGCGTATTCAGACAAAATGACTGCTGTATCTGGTTTAACCAGTTCATTATGTATGACCCGGCCGTTGAAAATAACCCTGACCGGCCGTGCCAGGTCAAAATGCCCGGGCATAACAGCCAGTATAAGCTTTGCCACCCTTGAACCTGTAATTACTACCTCATTGCCTTTTTTTTCGGCTCTGATTGCGGCCGAAGGCACATCACGCCGGAAAAGAAACCAGCCTTCGGGCTGTGGCAGAATGCCGGGCAGGCGCACTCTTTTTCCGGAGCGGCTGACGACAAACTCGAATGGCTCGCCACACCTGGCGGTCTCTTTTGCCGCCTTGAGACTGAACGAATCACTGATTTCGCAACCACCGGCGCGGCGTAACACATCGCCGCAGCACAGGCCCACCGCCTCGGCATAACCGCCGCGATCGATACGACTGACGGTGATCCCTTCTTTGCCGCGAACACCGGTGAAACCCCAGTTAATCGTCTCATCGGTCAGAATGCAGTTATGATCGACATGCCAGTCGGCAGCCGGCCAGTGACCTATTTCGGCGATCTGCAGCCAGCGACAGGCACCGAACGCCGCGTCACCGGTTTCCCAGAAAATTTTGTCCGGCAGAGCATTACGCTGGCGGCGGCGCAGATACTGCCCGATCAATGGCATTTCGCTGGCGTGGTAGGCAAAGTCATGGCCGCCCTGCAACTGACGATAGAAAATATCGGCACCGGCACGGCGGGCCATCGCAATAACCGGCGCCATCTGCCTGGTCGGGTAATACTCGTCATTATCGGTAGTCACCGCATAAACCGGTGTCATTGCCAGATTTGGTGCATATAATGGCAGTTTGCCGTCGAGGCTGCCAACCCCCATGTGACCATTAAGAGCGACAATTGCTGCAAAATCATCCGGGGTCAGCATTGCATGCAGAAAGCTGCCTGACGCGCCATCAGAAAAACCGCCAAGAAATACCCGGTTGTCGTCGATATTTACGTGGTGTTTTACCGTTCTTATCAGGTGTTTGATACCAGCCATGCCGGTGTTGTCCCACCAGGTGGCACCCTGCTGACCGAACGGAAAAAGCAGCACCCAGCCATGCGCACGTGCCAGAGCGAACCATGGTGATTCTTTGATCATTTCGACCGGATTTTCGTAAATACTTTGACGTGAGACACCCCCATGCAATGCAACCAGCATTGGTAATGGGCGAAAAGAAGTTACCTGCGGCGGCAGATAAAGACCCCATGGCCGTCGAACCCCATCGGCTCCCATGATATGGTTCAGCAATAGAACTTCATCATTCGATGTTTCTGTTTTTGTATCTGCAAGGTGATTTTTTAAACCGGTAAGCTGCTGATTTAACAGCTTTCTACGCCGCAGCGGCCGGCCGATGATGAAATCACGCAATGCCCGCCAGTCAGGCACCTTTGCCGCAGCATCTTCAACTTCTGCCAGCGCCGGTCGATCATCTCTGGCGTCAACTTCGGCAAGCGAGTTAAAGCCCCGCTGCAGTAACAGATCAACACGGGTCTGCCAGTCGTCAGCCCTCACCCCGGCCGCCGCAAGCAAAAAAATCACTAGCCAAAGACGCCTCAAGTTTCGCCTCCTGTGCACTTCCCTGCCCGGCAGTGTAACACTCACAGAGTCTGCCGGCAAGAACAGCGGGGCAAACACACTCAAACAGCTTAAATTCGCAACTATACTGAGTTCCCGCCTGCCCCGTTCCAGGCATAAGCACAGGACGTAATCCGGTTCCGTCATTCCGGGCGCAGACCCGGAATCTATGGATTTAATGAGTTTGTCCTGCGGTGATTGCTCATTCAAGGGTCAGGTGTTATTATTGCAACAAATCAACTTCGCGGAGAACCAGATGCAGAAATTCGCCATCGCCATCGGACTGCTGCTTTCTCTTCTCTTTCTGACCGGCAGCAACGTCAATGCCGAAACCGCCGGGCTCTGGCACCAGATTCAGCTGGACTATGTGCCGCACGCTGTCGATAACGCCGGCGGCATGCCGAAGTCATCCGGCACCTATAACCCGAAAGCCATATAAATGTCAGAAACCGGTAAAACTCTCATTGCCGCCATGAGCGGTGGCGTCGATTCTTCGGTGGCCGCGGCCCTTTTTCTCGAGCGCGGTTACAAGGTCATTGGCGTCACCCTTAAAATGAAGACCTGCGACGACAGCAAGGAAAAGACGAAATCCTGCTGCGGTCTCGACGACAATATTCAGGCGCGCATGGTCGCAGAAAAGCTCGGAATTCCGCATCGTTTCGTGGCCGTCAGAGAAGAATTCGCCGAACAGATTCTCAAATATGCCTGGAACGAATATAAAAGCGGCAGAACTCCGAATCCATGCGTTCTATGCAATCATTTTCTCAAATTTGGCGCGGTTTTGAGCCGCTTTGCCGCTGAACTCGGCGCAGAAGGCATCATTACCGGGCACTACGCGGTGATCGACCGCGAAATTCCCGGCAAGGCAAGATTATTCAAGGGTTCTGACACCGAAAAAGACCAGACTTATTTTCTTTCGGCCCTGACTCAGGATCAGCTCAACCACTGCTACATGCCGCTCGGCGAAATGACCAAACCCGAAGTGCGGGCCATGGCGGCACGCCTTGGTCTGCCGAATGCGGCCAAAAAAGAGAGTCAGGATGCCTGCTTTGGCTATAAGGGCGAAACTTTTGCGCTGACGCTGTCGCGTTATTTCAATGAGCAACCCCGCCCGGGCGAAATCGTCGACGAGAACGACCGAGTTCTTGGCCGCCACGAAGGGGTTCAGTTTTTTACCATAGGCCAGCGCAAGGGTCTTGGTGTTGCCCTCGGCAGGCCGGCCTACGTCGTCGATATCGATGCAAAAAGCGCCCGGGTGAAAGTCAGCACTGACCACAATCTGCTGCTGACCGACAAGTTCACCGCCAGTGACATGAACTGGCTCGATTTTGAACACGACAGCCTCGAATGCGAGATTATGACGCGCTACCGCCAGCCATTGCAGGCGGCAACCGTTGTTCGCAAAGGCGATATCGCTGTGGTCGAACTGGCGAAGCCACTGGCTTCAGTGACTCCCGGGCAGCGACTGGCGATCTATAAAAACGGCCAGCTGCTCGGTGGCGGCTGGATCGAAAAAAGCTGACAGCAGCCGCTCAGGCTCTAAGATTCAAGCCCCATCAAAACTCACCACTTCGAATCGCGCCATGTCTCAGGCCGCAAAAAGACTGCCAGCGTCATTATTTCAAGGCGCCCGGCCCACATCAGAAAAGTGAAGATAAATTTGGTCAGCCAGTGCAGATTGTAACAGTTGCCCATTGGCCCGATGGCACTGAAGCCTGGCCCGACATTACCCAGCGACGCTATTGCCCCCATGTAGCCAATTGTCAAATCGTCTTCTATTATCGAAATAAGAGTCCCCGAAAAGACAAGAAGAAGAAAATACATCACCACAAAATTCAAAACTGGTTGAATTTCACTTTCCTTGAAAATACGCCTTTCAAGCTTGATATGAACAATCGCTTTCGGATAAATAGTCTTCAGAATAACTTTGCCAAGATAGCGCATCAGCAGAAGAAAGCGCACCACCTTGATCCCGCCGCCGGCAGAACCGGAACAGCCGCCAATCAACATCAACATTACCAGAATGACCTTGGCACTGTCGCACCAGAGGTCATAGTTTACTGTGGCGGCACCGGTCGAAGTCATTATGCTGATATTCTGAAACAGCGAAATTCTCAATGTGTCAATTGTCGTTTCGCCACCCTGGCCGTTCACATGCAGCACAAGAAACAGAATTGTCGTGGCGACTGCGATGATGCCGGCGTAGAGACGCAACTCGGGGTTGCCGAAAAACGAACGAAAATTTCCCTTCAGAAATTTAACCTGCAAAACAAAGTTGCCACCGGCCAGAAACATGAAAAAAATCAAAACCCATTCTATTCTAGTGTTCTGGTAGCCCATGATGCTCTCTGGATGCGGAGAAAAACCGGCCGCAGAGATGGTCGAGAATGAATTCGAAATGGCTTCCCATAATGGCATGCCGAAAAGAACGAGCATGGTTGTTTCGGCCATGGTCATTACGAGATACCAGACCCAGAGGTGCCTGGCGGTGTCGCGAATGTGCGGCGTCAGCTTTTCTTTGCTGGCGGCCGAAGTTTCGGCGAAAAACAGCTGGCGGCCTGAAATTGACAGACGCGGCAGAACCGCAACAAAAAGTACGAGAATACCCATACCGCCCAGCCATTGCGTAAAACCGCGGTAAAAGAACATCGAGCTGTTCAGAAGCGAAAAATCATGCAAAATGGTCGAGCCGGTCGCCGTATAACCGCTTGCCGACTCGAAAAAAGCGTCGACAAACCTGAAACCAAAGCAGAGGTAAGGGATCGAGCCAATCGTCGCCACCGCCAGCCAACTCAGGCTTACTACCGCCATGCCCTCAACCCGGTTAAGATCGTCAAACCCCTTTTCGGTCTGAAAACTCGCCATGATTCTCGCAGCCAGCATGCCTGACAGCATGCACAAGCCCACAGCCCCGGCAGAATTGATCTGACAGGCAATAACTGCCGCAAGCAGAGGAACGATCATTATTCCGGAAAAGCTTTGAAGAATGACGCCTATGACAGAAGTAATTACCCGAAAACGGATCATATGCGTGTTACTCCGGGAACTGCTATTAAGTCAAGGTTTGCCATGATTACCATTTTGAATCCCGCCATAATTCCTGGCGAAAGAATACGGCTACGGCCATGATTTCGAGTCTGCCTGCCCACATAAGAAAAGTATAAAGAACCTTGGTAAACCAGTTGAGGTCATAAAAACTGCCCATTGGCCCCAGTTTGCCAAAGCCGGGCCCAATATTTCCTAGCGTTGCAATCGCACCGGTAAAACCAACAGTGAAATCATTTTCAATCAGAGTGGCGATTGTACCGCCAATTGCGAAAAAGAGAAAATACAGCACGACAAAAGAAAATACCGGCTGCACCTCTGATTCTTTAAAAGTGCTTCTGGCAAGCTTGACGGTCACGACCGCATTCGGTTGCACAATTTTCAAAAGAACCTTGCCAAGGTATCTGAAAAGCAGAAGAATGCGCACCACCTTCGGGCCGCCGCCGGCAGAGCCTGAACAGCCACCGATAAACATGAGAACCAGAAGGATCGACTTGGCTCCCCCTGACCAAAGCTCAAAATCCGCAGTGGCCGAACCGGTAGTGGTCATTATGCTGATGTTCTGAAACATAGCGATGCGAAGTGCATCCACAATCGATCCGGTAACGGCATTGTTTCTGGTCAAAACAACAACCAACAGCAGCGAAGAAACCAGAACGATCGTCAGATATAGACGAAATTCGGGGTTGCGAAAGAATGATGCAAAGTTTCCGTGCAGGCACTTAACCTGCAGAGTAAAGTTGGCGCCCGCCAGAAACATGAAAACTATGGTAACCCACTCTGCGGCAGAGTTTTCATAGCCCATGATACTCAGAGGGTGCGGCGAAAAACCACCTGCAGCAAGAGTGCCAAACGAGTTCGACACCGCATCGTTCAGCGGCATGCCCGTAAAATAAAGCATTGCACTCATAAGGGCGGTCAGAAAGAAATACCACCCCCAGAGACGCCGCGCGGTATCACTTATTCTCGGGGTCAATTTTTCCTGGCTTGCCGAAGAGGTTTCGGCAAAGAAAAGCTGCCGGCCAGAAATCGCCAGATGCGGCAGAACCGCAACGAAAAGAACGAGAATACCCATCCCACCGATCCATTGGGTGTATCCCCGATAAAAAAACATCGAACCGTTGAGCACCGTATAATCAAATAGAACCGTCGCACCGGTTGTAGTAAACCCGCTCATCGATTCAAAAAGTGCGTCGACGAATCCCATGCCAAAACACATATAAGGGATTGCTCCGGCCGTTGCGACCGCTATCCAGCTCATGCTTGCGGCAACGATGCCTTCCATGCGGTTGAGATCGTCAAAATCTTTTGAACTACTGGCACGCCAGGCCAGGCGCCCGAAAAGCATGCCGGTCAGAAGACACAGGAGAAAAGCAAATACCGAATCATTCTGGCGCATCAGCATTGCAACAATGACAGGAATCGCCATCAAGGCTGAAAATCCCTGCAGAATTATGCCAATTACCGAGATAACGAGCCTGAAACGAATCATGGCTCACCCGCCACTTTCGGCTTCTTTGGCGGCAGCTGCATCTCTCGCGGTCTGAAGAAGAAATTCAGAAAGGGCCTCGCCCTGATCTTTGGCACAGAAAACCCTCAGCTGATCCTTCTCTTTCAGCTTGTCTTCGCCGCCCGGCACAAGGGTATGCCCGCCCCTGCGGATTGCGGCGATGATGACCCCTTCGGGCAGTCTGAGATCCATCAGGCGCGTAGGAGGAAAATGATGTGGCACGACGATTTCGCGAATCTCGGCTTTACCCTTTTCGAAAATCGTGAACACATCGATGCTGTCGTCTGACATCTGACGACAAACGCTCTGTACCGCGTTGAACTGTGAACTCAGAGCCACGTCAATACCGAGTTTTTCGAAAAATTCAATGTTCTCGGTTGAATGTGCCCGGGTAATAACCTTTTTAACATTGAGCATCTTGGCATGCATCGAAACAAAGAAGTTTCTTTCATCGTTACCGGTGAGAGCAACCAGACAATCGCAGTTTTCAACCTGTTGTGACCGCAAAAAGGCAATATCGGTTCCGTCAGCGTGCAGAATCAGGACCTTCTCAGAAAGTCTCTCTGCCAGAAGCTGACACTGGGGAAGGGATTTCTCGATAATCCTGATTCGAAACTGGCTGTAGGCCTCGAGTGATTTGGCGAGTATGTAGCCAACATTACCACCACCGATGATGACAACGCTCAAATTGCGGCCGGGATTGGGGTTGAAGCGGTTTTCGATCTTGCGCATACTTGCTTCATGACCCATGAAAATGATCTTGTCATTGCGATAGAGGGTGGTCATACCACCAGGGATAATAACCTGGTCGTCACGAAAAAGCGCAACAGCCAGGGCACCGCGCGGAATACCGAGATCTTTGAGTTTTTTGCCGATGGCACTGTTACCGGTTTTCAGGCGAAATTCCAGCAGTTTGAGGTCTTCGTGTTCGAAAACCTTGACGTCAATGGCTCCCGGAACCGCAAGAATCTGGGCGATATATTCTCCGAGGAGCATTTCAGGCCAGATCAGGCGGTCGATTGCCAGGTGCTCACCCAGCTCACCGGCAAAGGTTTCGAAATAATGCGCCTTGTTGACGAAGCAGAAGGTTTCGGCCTTGCCCAGCTGTTTAGCTGCAAGACATGAGATAACATTAACCTCGTCTGAATGGGCACAGCCGATAAAAGCGTCGGCCTCGGGCACCCGCGCTTCCTGCAGAACCGCCAGGCTGGTCGGGTTCCCGACTATCACCTGCAGATCGAGCTGTTCAAGCTGCTCTAACGCATGCGGCAGCGATTCGATCACGTGCACATCGTGATCAGACGCCAGTGTTTTTGCAAAAAGCAGCCCGATTTCAGTGCCGCCCGAAATGACAACTTTCATTGCTTCTGCCCTTTAAGGTAATTCAGGCCCTGATTATAGCGCAGAAGTTCGAATTAACCAACTACTTGAAAACCGGGAAAAAACCGCAGTTTCTGGCGAGCAGGCCACGCTGCTGGAATTCTGCCATCAACGCATCGAATTTCGCCTTGTCTTCGGGCAGAATCAGCTCGATTATCACGATCGTATCCCAGGGTTTGTCGACAAAATTGAGATTGTGAATGTCGGTAATTTCAAGGCGGTGGTCGCGCATGAAGGCGACGATGTCGTAGATATGCTCGCTGCCACGATTCAACGGGCACATTATCGCCGTTTTGATACCGGGGCGATACTCATTGCCAGCTCCAGACGAGAGAGTCAAAAACTTAACCCGCGGCACCTGCTCAGATTTGAGACCGGTCTTGATAACCACCAGATTCTGATAGGTGTCTACCAGCTTCGAAGGCAATATTGCGGCAACCGGGTTGACGCTTTCAAGGTTTTCGCAGACTTCTGACATGCTGCGGCAGATCTTGATCTTGAGGTCGAACGACAGGGTGATGAAAAATTGTCGCATCAACCGCAGAGTTTCGCTGGTCACACAGATTTCGTTGGCTTCAGACAGGTCTCTGGCGCTGTTGCTGACCAGGCTGAACTCAGGTGTAAAATTGTATTCTTCGACAATGCCAAGCTTGCCCGAAAGCATCGTTTCAACCAGCGCCAGGCGATCGGGTGAATGCTCGGGCGTAAAAGAAGCAAAACCCAGATTTTTCGGGCTCTTGCCCAGCTCAACACAGAAATCGTCAAAATTGTCGACGGCAACGACGTCGGCACTCTGCCCGAAACGCGACAGGGCCGCGTCATAAAACCAGCCGTTCCTTTCACCGAGAACGGCGATACGGCCCTGTTCCTGGGCGGCGCGGCAGGTTGAGACAACTTCGACAAAAATGTTTTCGAGACTCTGCCGGCTAAGGCCAGCAAGATTGTAGCGATCGAGATTTTTGAACACATCGGCTTCACGGATGGGCGCAAAACAGGCCTCAAATCCAGAAGCACGCTTTACCCCGCCAATCTCGCGGGCGAGATCGATGCGCTGTCTTATCAGCTCGATAAGCCCCTGATCGATCCGGTCAAGATTCTTTCTCAGTTCCTCCAGAGTTCTGCTGGTCATTTCTGTTCATCCTCTTCTGCATGGATTTGTATTGCGGGCATTGGGCGTCATTCTCGCGGCAGTAAGGCATGGTAGCAAACTGGCACGGCGCCCCGGCATTTTTAAAAATCTGCGGCGCCACCTGGCGCACGGCCTTGAGCATGTCAAACGCCAGCTGCCTTATTTCCCATTGGGCTTTGATACAGCAGCGCTGCTCAAAAAAATTGAAAAGACTGCGGGCGTTCATCGTAAAAACGAGTTTCGTCTCGATAGCGTTGGGAAAAATATAGCGCGCATCTTCGGGGGCAACACCAGCGTTGACCATAGCGCGATAGGCTTCGAGCGTGTGATGCATGGCCTGATCGAAAATCTTCTGCGCCTCTTCGTTCTTCGCCACCGAAGGCGGCACGATATACGGAAGCGTCGGCACCTTCATGTAATTGACGTAGCGCTGGCTTTCCTGGGAGTAGGAAGCAATGCGATGCCGCACCAGCTGATGCGACAGGGCGCGCGAAATGCCGTCGGCACTGAAGGTAAAGTCGGCATGCTCGAACGGGGAAAGGTGATTGCGCTGCCTGAGAAACCCGAGCAGGCGCTCGATTTCGTCGCCGGTCAGGTGCTCTTCGATATCATCGGCAGCCCGGGCTGAATAACAGCGGCGCGCCGCAAGAGCAACCAGACGGTCAGGATCGGGAGTGTGGCGAAGCAGCAGCAGTGTCAAAGCCTTTATCCTTTATTTACAAGGTTCTCGCGGTCGAGCAAAAATCTGCTGCCCGACTCATCCGGGTTCGGGCAGCAGATTTTCATACTACTGATTCAATAAGCTTATTCAGCTTTAGCTTCAGTTTTTTCAGCTTTGGCAGCTTTTTTGGTCTTCTTGGCGGCTTCAGCTTCAGCGACTTTTTTCTGGGTTTCAAGCTTAGCCTTGAATCTTTCAACGCGGCCGGCGGTGTCGACGAAGCGCTGAGTGCCAGTGAAGAAGGGGTGGCAGCCGGAGCAGACTTCAACCTTCAGTTCAGCTGAGGTTGACAGGGTGGCAAAAGAGTTGCCGCAGGCGCAGGTAACGTTGATCAGGTTGGTTTTGGGGTGGACGTTCTGTTTCATTTCCGGGGTCTCCTGTTAAAATTCTTTCGAAGCTTCTTCAAGGCTGTCATAGGTTTTGATGATATGCTGCAGCTGAATAAGCTGGAAAATACCATAGATATAAGAATTCAGACTGATCAGAACCAGCTCGCCGCCGGCATCGCGCAGTTTCTTGAGCGTGCCGATAAAAAAGCCAAGCCCTGAAGAATCTATGTAATTGGTTCTTTCGAGGTCGAGAACCACTTTTACCTTGTTTTCGTCAACCAGCTTCTGAATCTGTTCTTTGGCTACCGGCAGTGTCCACATGTCGAGATCACCAATCAGCGACAGAACTACATAACCCTTGGTAGCATCTTTTCTTTCGAAGCTCAGTTTAACCTTTTCATTCTGTTCGGTCATTTCATCCTCCACGGGGAAGTATGGCACAATCAACTGTGCCGGGGTCTGCTGCGCACAACCTCAATGGCCTTGCACACTGCCATGGTGACATTGGCCTGCCACTGAGAAGATTCAAGATCAACGTTGGTAACGGCATTACCAATGTTGGTTACGACATATTTGGGCGGAAGCGAATTGAGAGCCAGCGCCAGAATATCGAGCGTGCAGCGCGGGCAGTCGCAGGCGGTCTCGCCGCTTTTGCCCAGCATCTGCTTCGTCACATGTCTGACGACGCTTTCCATTTTGTTTATCAGTATAATTTCGTCCATTTTTTCCTCTGCTTCAGTTCAGCCAAGTTTGGTTCTGAGTGTCTTCGGATCGATATTCAGAAGACGGGCAGCTTTGAGCTTGTTGCCACCGGCATACTCGAGAACCTTCCTGACATACATGCGTTCCATCTCAGCAAGCGTATAGATGCGATCTTCTTCGAGATTCTCGCTGCCGGCTGCCGAAGGCTGTCTGATCTTTTCAGGAAAATCTTCGGACTCGATCGCCGAAGACTTCGAAAGAACCACAGCCCGCTCGATAACGTTGCGCAATTCTCTGACGTTACCCGGCCATGCATAGTTCAACAGCGTCTGCAGCGCCTGACGACTGACTTTGAGATCGGGCTTGTTGTATTTGAGAGCAAACTCGGCAACAAAAGCCTCGACAATCTCAGACACGTCTTCCATGCGCTCGCGCAGCGGCGGAATATGAATCTCGACCACATTGAGGCGGTAGTAGAGGTCTTCACGAAAGCGGCCCCTCTTGATCTCTTCAAGCAGGTTTTTGTTGGTGGCGGCGAGAATTCGCACATCGACCTTGATGGTGTTGTTCCCGCCGATCCGTTCAAATTCCTGTTCCTGGAGGACTCTGAGGAGTTTCGTCTGCGTCATCATCGACATGTCACCAATTTCATCGAGAAACAGCGACCCGCCGTCGGCGCGTTCGAAACAGCCTTCCTGGCGGCTTACTGCGCCGGTGAAGGCCCCACGTTCATGCCCAAACATTTGACTTTCAAGGAGCTCTGAAGGTATCGCCGCACAGTTCATTTTCAGAAACGGCTTTACCTTGCGCGGGCTCTGCTGCAGAATGGTTTCGGCAACCATTTCTTTACCAGTGCCGCTTTCGCCGGTAATCAAAACCGTAACATCGTTTCCAGCCACTTTCGACACCAGATCAAGAACATCTTTGATCGCGTCGCTCGAACCGATTATTTTTGCTTTCATATGCCGGCAAAACCTTAAAGAATGAGCTTGAGCCTCTTCCGGGCGTTTCTGCCCCGGAACATAACCCCGGCTCAGTCGTACTGACTGATGTTAGCATAGCAACTGTTGATAGTCAAGAACTCTCAGAGGCAGCAGCAATTCTGCAAACCTGTCGTTTTTATGTACCGGAATCGGTACAACATTTTTTTATTCGCAGGTACTTGCTTTTTGAAAATGTCTGCGAGAGAATGAATAAAGAGCCTGAACTTCACAGGTAAATGTGAAAAGGCTCGGAGATGTTTTTGGAGGAACTTGTTTAATGTCTGCAAAAATCTTTGTTGGTAACCTTCCTTTCAGCGTTGATAACCGCAAACTCGAAGAAGAATTCGCCAAATATGGCAAGGTCGTTAGTGCCAAGGTTATTCTCGACAAGAACTCAGGCCGCTCACGCGGTTACGGGTTCGTTGAATTCGCCGAAGAAGGCAGCGCTCAGGCCGCCGTCAACGGTATGAACGACCAGGAGATGGAAGGTCGCAAGTTTACCGTCAGTCTCGCCAAAAATCAGGGCTGAGTCCCTGACAAAAACTGAACAGAATCTGCAGAGTCACGGTATTTAATTAAAACAGGGAAGCAAACCATGCAGCTCAACACTGAACTGCTGCAGAAACTAAAAGCTGCGGCAGCCAGAAATTTTGACGCTTATCTGCAGAAGGCACTGAGTGCCTCGGCCGAACACGGCGCTTTCGGCATGGAAATGCTCGACCGGCTGCATGAGCAGCTGCCGCGTACCAGTTGTGGCAACTGTGGGCGCTGCTGTAATTCTGTTTCTATTTTTTCACTCGAATACCACCGCATCATCAGAGAAGTTCTGGCGCACTGGCAGCCGGAAAGGGTGAGAAGGTTGGTTAAATCGGCCCTGCGCTTCGATCTCAGACAGGCTGAAGCCGCTGGTGAGAAGCGCCTGCGCTGCATTTTCCGCGACGACACGACGAAAGTCTGCCTGGTTCACCCGGTTAGGCCCTTCGCCTGTCGTATTTTCGGTCTCCTCAAAGAAGACGGCACCCGTGAATGTGACCAGGTCAACGATCTGATTTTTCCGGCGCGTACGGTCACCGAAAGCTTTCTGGCCGACCTGCAGAGCCGCGTGCTCGAAAATTCTGAAAGCTATGAACCATGGCCCGGCAAGGGCCAGATTCACTTTTTCCCGTTTGAATTCTGGTTTTATCGCTACGTATTCTCGCCCGAAAGGGCATTACAGATCTACCGTGAAATTCTGGTGCCAATGTCGACACCCCTGACCAGACTATGGCAGGAACAGGGCGTCTTGCCAGAATTGCGCGAAGATCTTTACGAAGACAACGGAGACCGATAAATGAGCAAACTGCTGCGAGTCGTTGCCCGTGAACAGTGTATCGGCTGCTACAGCTGCATGTATGCCTGCAGCCGCACCTGGTTCAAAGCCCTGACCGTCGAAAAGGCGGCGCTGCGCATAAAAAATTATGCCGGCGCCGAAGGTGCCTTTTCAATCAGGCCATGTTACGGCTGCCTTGAACCAGACTGTGCCAGAGTCTGCCCGACCCAGGCCCTTACACCCCGCGATGGCGGTGGTGTTAAGCTTGACCCCAGCAAATGCACCAGCTGCCATCTCTGTGTCGAAGCCTGCATTTCGAATGCCCTGCAGTGGGATCAGGAAACCCGCATGCCGATCGTCTGCCACCAGTGCGGCGTCTGCGTTAAATACTGCCCGAACGGCGTAATCGATATGGTCGAAATCGACCGCAGCAGAAAGGTTGAACCATGAGAAGCTACTACATGCTCGATATCGACCTGACCACCGGCAAAAGCGAAAAAAAAGACGTTTCTGATCTGTTCAACCGCTATATCGGCGGCACCGGGGTTGCAACCGCACTGCTCGACCAGTTCAATCCGGCAACCGACCCCTACGCCCCCTCAGCCCCGGTTATTTTCGCAACCGGGCCATTCAGCTCAGTTTTTCCGGTTGCCACCAAAACCGTGGCGATGTTCAAATCACCGCTCAATGGCAATATGGGTGAATCGCACGCTGGCGGACGCCTGGCCATGGCCATGTACGGTGCCGGTTACCATGTCATCAGAATTCGCGGCAAAGCCGCCTTTACCTGCACCCTCGAAATCGAAGGCGATAATGTTCGCATCAACTCAGCCAGTTCACTGAAAGGCATGTCGGCTCTCGCGGTCGAAAGGGTGCTGCGCGACCATTACAAATCAGATTTCAAACGCTCGATCGTCAGAATCGGCCCGGCCGGCGAACGACTCTCGCCCATAGCCGCCGCAACTGTCGATTCTTCGCGACACTTTGGCCGGCTCGGTCTTGGTGGCGTTCTTGGCAGCAAGAACGTCAAAGCCATCGTCATAAGTGGCGGCAACTACTGGAAAATCGACAGCATCGGTGCTTTCAACGCCTACTATACAAAGCTCTACAAAGCGGTCGTCGAATCTGACCAGATGAAGAAATACCACGACCTCGGCACCCCGATTAATGTTATCCCGCTCAGCAAGATCAACGGCCTGCCAACCCGCAATTTTTCACAGGGTTACTTCGAAAATGCCGAAGGCATCAGTGGCGAAACTTTCGCCGAACGCCACCTCTCGCAACAAATCGCCTGCGCCCACTGCCAGTGCGGCTGCATTCATATGGCTACCCTGCGCGAAAGCTTCAATGAAGCCGAGCACATGTATAAAACATTCAAAGTCTCTTATGACCACGAACTGATCTTTGCCTGGGGCTCAAATCTGTCGATCGGCGACAGCGAAGATGTATTGCGACTGCTCTATTATGTCGAAAAACAGGGTTGGGATGCCATCAGCATGGGCGTCATTCTCGCCTGGGCAGTCGAAGCATTTCAAAAAGGGCTCATCAACACGACCCACACCGACGGTATTGTTCTCAACTTTGGTGACGCCGCCACTTACAAGAAAATTCTCGAGCGCATCAGTCATCGCCACAACGAGTTCTACACCGACCTCGAAAAGGGCTCGGTTTTCTGCGCCGAAAAATACGGCGGCAAAGATTTTGCGATCGCATTCGGCAAAAATGAGGCACCCGGCTACATGACCGGCCTGCATTCGTTTCTCGGCTATGGCACCGGCGTTCGCCATTCACACCTGGACAGCGCCGGCTACTCGATCGACCAGAAAAAGATCAACAGCAGCAAAACCGACACCGACTGGACAAAAGAAATGTATAAGGAAGCGGTCTGGCGCATGGCTTTGAACTCTCTGGTCATCTGTCTTTTTGCCCGCAACATCTATACGCCGGCGGTTGTCAGCGAAGGCCTGAAACTGCTGGGCATGGAGCATTTCGACGAGGCCGCCATAAATAACGCCGCCCGCATGATTCATGCCCTCAAGATACGGCAGAAAATGAACTTCGGCTTCAAATTCTCAGACCTCTACCTGCCCGCCCGCCTTGAAAAGGCAGTCACCACCTGCGGTCACGTCACCCAGGCCCAGTTCGATGAACAGGTAAAAGTCTATCAGGCCCTCGCCGAGGAAGACCTGAAACTTCTCAACCACGGAACCGAAGCCCTCTGACAGCCAGTTAAAACCAATTTATCTGCTCCCCCGAAGTCGGCCTCTGCCCGGCGGCCGGTCGAAGGGTCGTCATATATGAATAAACCATTTTTCACCTTTATATTAAGCCTTTTTCTGTTTGCCGGTATTACTATGCTGCGGGCAGACTCACTGCAGCAGCAGTTGATGTGCCCGGTCTGCCGCATTGAATTTACCGCTTTTCTTACTGCCAGTGCCTCAGCGAAGGTCTGTATCGACGGGCGCCCTGTCGATGGCCGGGTTGGGCCTTTAACTGAATGCCCGCTCTGTCGCGGTGTCTTTGGCGAGCTTCATCCGAGCACTTCAGAAACGGCCACTCTCAAGCAATTCGTCTGGTCTGGAGAATTTCAGGCTGTAAAGGATGCTGACCCGGCAATCAGATATGCCACTCTGCTGCAGAAACTTGAGCGCGATGACAGTGCCATCGCCCAGGCCTGGCTGCAGGCTGCCTGGGTCGCAGAAGGAAACTCTGAACAGCAGAAAACCGCTTTCACAAACAGTCTTAAATTTTTTGAAAATGCTCTGACTTCTGAAAAGCCTGAAAAAGAGAAACTTTTTGAGATCTCGATCAGAAAAGCCGAAATCCTGCGCCAGCTCGCCAGATTTGCCGAAGCCCGGGCCTGGCTTGAACAGATGCAGAACAACAACGACCTCAGACACGGCTGGTTTCCGATGCTCATCAACCATTGCCTGAAACTGGTTGCGGCAAAAAATTCAAAGCCAGCACCTCTACCGCAAGGCAACGCCCTGCACATGGCCGTAGCCGAAGCGAATACCGAAAAGGCAACCAGGCTTGCAGCCGATAAGGCTCTGCTCGAAGAAATCAACGGCGCTGGCCAGACCCCGCTGCTGCAGGCATTATCGGCCAGAAACAATGAGCTTGTCGAACTGCTGCTCAAAGTCGGAGCTGATACCAGGCAAAGCGATCTCAGCAGCAATTCAGCCCTGCACTATGCCGTCAACAGCAGAAATATCAGACTGCTGCAGCTTATTTTGCCTGCAACCGCCAACCCCGATCCGGTCAACAGCGAAGGGAAAACTCCGCTGCTGCTGGCAGCAGAAAACGGCATGGTAGACATGATCGAAGCTCTTCTGCAGGCCGGCGCCGACTATAATCGCAAAGACCTGCGTGGGAACACGATTCTACATATCTTGAGCCTCAAGCCAGGCTATGGTCGCGAAGCTCTGGTAAAAAAAATTGCCAGTATGGTTCGCGATGTTAATATTCGCAATTTCGACGATTACACACCCCTGCATCTTGCGGCAAAAGCCGGAAATCTCGCTGCCCTGCGCTCACTTCTCGATGCCGGCGCCAGAATCGACGCCAGACTTCCTGACGGGTCGACGGTTCTTTTTTTCTGCAAACCGGTCATCAGCTCATCGCTGCTAAGCATGGGCGCCGACATCAACGCCACCAACAACGCCGGGCACACTGCCGTAGTGCATGCCCGACTGCAGGGTGACAAAGAGCGCCTGACCTTCTTGAAGCGCACCGGCCGTTTCGGTGCTACGCCGCGCAAATTTTACCTGCGTGGCCGCGAAACCAGTATCTTCAAGGCCGTTAAAGAAGGTGCAATCGCTGATGTCAGAGAGATACTCGCCAAAGATCCAAAACAGCTCGAATTTCGCGAAAAAAATCTTTCTGAAGCGCCGCTGCACGTCGCGGCCGCCACCGGAAACCCCGAGATGGTCAAACTGCTTGTCGAGCTTGGCGCCAATGTTAACTGCACAAATGAATTCATGCGCACTCCCATGCATTATGCGGCGGCCGGCGGGCATCTGGATGCGGTCAAAGTTCTGTATGGCGCCGGCGCCAATCTTCAGGCCGTCGACTTTCGTGGCTCAACACCGCTGCACGACGCTGCCGCTGCAAAACATCGCAAGGTCTATATCTACCTTCTCGAACTTGACGCCAGTGATACAACCCGCAACAATGCCGGAAAAAGCCCTGCCGACCTCTTCAACGAACCCTGACAGCCCCCGCAAATTTTAATTGCAATGGCAGAAGGGCAAAAAATCTAGTATAATTCGGCTTTGAAGTTATACCTTTAATACTTGTTGTGAGGTTCTGAATGAAGAAAGCTGCAGCTTTTCTGACTCTGATAGCTCTGCTTGCCCTGAGCGGCGGCACCGTTTATCTGCACCAGCGCGAAGCTTCGCCAAATTTCAAAGATCTGCAACCGGCAATCGACAATCTTAAAGCACTGGTTCCAGAAACCATGCAGGTGCCTGCCCTTGCCGGTCTCGGTGTTTTTATTTTTCTGGTTCTTATTCTCTCTCTCGCGGTTCTTTTCGAGCGCCGCCAGCCGGCCATTGCAAACAATGTCGCGGCGCCGCCGACTGTTCAGCCTGACCCAAAACAGCTGGAAGAAATTAAACAGCTGCAGAGCCGGATTAATGAAAGCGAAACGGCCGGAGTGCTTCTTAAACGCCAGATCACTGATCTGACCGAAGAGAATTCCGGTCTTAAAAACAGACTCGAAGCGTTGACTGCCGGATCTGTCGACAGCAAAGAACTTGAAGCCGCCAATCAGAGCATCAAAGATCTCGAAGCACGGCTGAAAAGCGCTGAAGCAAACAAAACGCAGCTTGAAACAGATCTGCAGAAAGCCGGCAACGAGCTGCAGGCAGCCATTGATGAGGCAAAACGCCTGAAGGCCGAATCTGCGGTTCTCGTCAGCAAGATCGAAAGCTTCGAAAACGACATGAAAACGGCCAAAAAAGAGGCCGACCGGGCCTCGGCGCAGCTTAAAAACGCCCAGACCGACCTGACCAGAAAAAGCGAAGAAGTCGCTGAATGCCGCAAACAAGTCGAGGCGCTCACCGCCGAACTCAAAGCTGCCCAGGCAAATCTCAAGGGTGGCAAAGAAGCAATTCCGCCGGCAGCCTACCAGATTCTTTACCTTTTCCAGAAAGAAGGGCGCCTCATCGATCTGCTCAGCGAAGATATCTCGGACCTCGATGACGAAACCCTTGGTGGTGCCATACGGCCGATTCATGAAGGCTGTCGCAGACTGCTCGAAGACCGTCTGATACTTGAGCGCGTTCTCAACGAAGAAGAAGGTAGTGTCGTCACCCTCGACGAAGTTGACCCCGAAGCCGTTAAACTTTCGGGTCGTGTACCCGCAACCGGCCCATACAAGGGCGAACTGATACACCGTGGCTGGCGCCTTAAAGAATGCAACCTGCCAGAACTGGTCGACGGCTGGAAAGGCAATGTCATTGCCCCGGCCGAAATCGAAATCAGCTGAGGAGAACAGAATCATGGCAAAAGCAAAATATATCGTCGGTATTGACCTCGGAACCACCAATATCGTTCTCAGCTACGCCCCCCTTGCGGCTGTCGACGGCGAAGAACCGGCTCAGATCACCCTGCTGCCGATCGTTCAGGAACTGGCCAAAGGCGCCATAGAAAAGCTTGAAGTGCTGCCCTCTTTCATTTTCGAAAGACTCAAAGAAAAGCCGGTTCTCACCTGGGAAGACGATTCACAGTATATTGTCGGTGATTACGCCCGCGAACGCGGCGCCGAAGTGCCTGACCGCCTGATTTCATCAGCAAAATCCTGGCTGTGTAATCCCCGCATTGACCGCACCCAGCCAGTTCTGCCCTGGAATTCACCCGAAGAGAATGCAAAAATTTCGCCGCTCGCTGCCATGGCCATCTTTCTGCGCCATGTCAGACATGCCTGGGCTGAAGAATTCGCCAAAGAAAAGCTTGAAGACCAGAAGGTCGTCGTGACGATTCCGGCATCATTCGATGCCGCCGCCCGCGACCTGATCGTAGAAGCGGCTCGCATGGCCGGTCTGCCAACTATCACTCTGCTCGAAGAACCTCAGGCCGCTTTCTATTCCTGGATTTCTCAGAGTGATAAACCCTGGCGCCAGCAGGTAAAAAAAGGGGACGTGGTTCTCGTCGTCGACGTTGGTGGTGGCACCAGCGACTTCAGTCTTATTGAAATCAGTGAAGCCGGTGGCGATCTGTCGCTCGAACGCGTTGCTGTCGGTAATCACATACTGCTTGGCGGCGACAACATGGATCTCACACTCGCCTACGTTGCCCGCCGCAAACTCGAAGAGAGCAGCAAAAAAATCAGTCAGTGGCAGACGGTTCAGCTCAGCCACCAGTGCCGCAAGGCCAAAGAGATTCTGCTGTCTGACCCGTCGAAAGACTCAGTGCCGATAGTTATCTCAGGCCGCGGCAGCAGCGTAATCGGCGGTTCGATGAAAACAACGATCGAACGTGGTGATATCGAGCAGACGCTTGTTGACGGCTTTTTCCCGGTCTGCGACATGAACGACGACCCGGTCGAAGACACCTCGGGCGGGGTAAGAGAAATCAGCCTGATGTATGCCGCCGACCCCGCAATTACCCGGCATCTGGCCAGATTCTTGCGCAGCCAGAATTCTGCTGACCGGCAGTATGGCTTTCCGAAAGCGATTCTTTTCAACGGCGGTGTTTTCCGCTCTGAAATCTTCAGAAACCGGCTGATCGAGGTCATCAACAAATGGCTCGAAACCGCCGGAAAAGAAAGCATCAGAGTTCTCGAAGGCATCGAATTATCGCAGGCCGTTGCCCGTGGCGCTGCCTATTACGGTATCGCCCGTGAAGGTCGAGGCATCAGAATCAGGGGCGGCGTTTCGCAGGCCTATTATCTCGGCATCGAATCTTCGCTGCCGGCGGTTCCGGGCTTCAAACCACCGCTCAAGGCTCTTTGCGTCGCAAAACAGGGCACCGAAGAGGGAACCGTTTCCGATGTTCCCGGTCGCACTTTTGGCCTGGTGATCGGCAAAACCGCCGAATTCAAGTTCTTCAAGTCGAATTGTCGCCGCGAAGACGAGTTCGCGCAGATGGTCGATGAAATTGACGAAACCTTTGAAGACACCAGTTCCCTGCAGGTCGAACTGCCGGCTTACGAAGGCATGAAAGCCGGCGATCTCGTCGACGTCGGGCTGCAGGTTGCCGTCACCGAAATCGGCACCCTTGAGGTTTACTGCCTGGCAAAACGCGGCGATCACCGCTGGAAGCTTGAATTCAACGTCAGAGACGCAATGAAATAATGAGCAGAGCCAACGCAGCTGATTCTCGCTTTATCATCGGCATCGATCTCGGCACCACCCAGTGCGCGCTTTCTTATGTCGATCTCGAAGACAAGAATCTCAGGGTTCGCAATCTCGAAATCACGCAGCTGGTGAGTGGCGGCATGGTTGAAAATCTGCCAACCCTGCCTTCGGTTATCTACCTAAGTGAAGAGGGGCGTGAGGTAAACCGCCCGGCCTGGATGACCCAGGAAAGCTTTATCATCGGCGCCTATGCGAAAGAACTCGGCTTCGAAATACCGGGGCGCTTCGTGCACAGCAGCAAATCATGGCTGTGTCACCCTCGTGCCGAACGACAGGCGCCAATTCTGCCGTGGCAGAGCGAAATCGCCGAACAGAAAATTTCGCCGGTGCAGGCCGCGACAGAATATCTCAAATACATGATCTATCTCTGGGATGCCACCATCGGCGCTCAGAACGAATCTTTCGCTTTTCTGCGCCAGAAGGTCATCGTAACGGTGCCGGCTTCATTTGACCCGTCGGCACGTAATCTGACGCTCGAAGCCATTGAACGGGCCGGCATCAAAGCCGTTTCGCTGATCGAAGAGCCGCAGGCCGCCTTTTACGATTACCTGCAGCGCAACCCGAAAACCATGGTTGCGGAGCTTAAAGGTATCGATACGATTCTCGTCATCGACATCGGCGGTGGCACCACCGACTTCAGCCTGATCAGAATCAACTGGTCGACCGACAAAGACTACCCCGAATTTTCACGCCTGGCAGTTGGCCCACATCTGCTGATTGGCGGCGACAACCTCGATCTGGCATTGGCACGCAAAGTCGAAGCAGAGTTCAAGCACCGTGGCCGCAAACTGGCCGGCAAGCAGTGGCTATCACTGCTTACTCAGAGCCACACAGTAAAAGAACAGGTATTGTCTGATGAGGTTTCCGGCACGGTTAATTTCAGTCTGGCCGGCTCTGGCAGTAAAGTCCTTGCGGGTGCGGCTAAAATTGGTCTCGACAGCGAAGAAATCAAAAAAACACTTGTTGACGGCTTTTTTCCGCTCGTCGAAGCTGACGAAATGCCAGATGAAGACAACACTCTCGGGCTTTCCGAAGCGGGCCTGCCATTCACCCGTGATGCGGCAGTAACACGTCATCTGGCTGCGTTCCTGCGCGAAAACGACGTCAGACCGGATGCCATACTTTTCAACGGCGGCACGATGAAGGCTGACTGCCTGCGCAACCGGCTGTTCGAAGTTCTTACCCTATGGCGCGGCACCGAACCAAAGACTCTCGACAATCCACACCCGATACTCGCGGTTGCAGCCGGTGCTGCCTATTACGGCCTCGTGACTCTCGGCCTCGGGCAACGCATTCAGAGTGGCAACCCGGTTTCGGTATATCTCGGCATCGGTACTGCAAAGTCATCGACAAACTCTCGGCACGTGCCAGAACAGCTGATGTGCATTTTACCAAAGGGCTCAGAAGCCGAAAAAGATTATCACATGGCCGGTAAAACTCTCGGTATCGACCTCAGTCGCGACTCAGCCTTTTATCTCTTTTATACTCCGGCGCCGCCAAAGGCTGAAGAAAGCGGCCGGCTCATCAAGTTCAATTCAAAACGCTATCTGCCGCTGCCGCCCTGTATTCTCAAAGCCCGCACCAGCAAAGGCGAAAAACAGGTCGAAATCAGGGTCAGACTGCGTGAAACCGGCTATCTGCAGATTTTCTGCGAAGAAATCGCCGGCAGTTTTTCACAGGAACTGCGCTTTGATCTCGGCGAGAGCGAAAAAGCCGGCAAAGGTGCAGCCGAAGCCCCCGCAAAACGGCGGGTGCCGCTTACCAGCACGCAGCTGAAAAAAATCGATCAGCTGCTCAACCAGGCTTTTGCCGGTAAAATTGAGTTCAATGCCGTATTTAAAGAACTCGAAGGCATCATTGGCTCGCCGCGCACCAACTGGGATGCGGAAATGCTGCGTCAGCTCTTCGATCTGTTCGTCGATCACGAAGCAGAATTCAGAAAAAGCCAGAGTTCGCTGGTCAGCTGGTTCAGACTGTTGGGGTTCTGCCTCAGGCCGGGTTTTGGAGTCGCCGGTGACGTTGATCGGGTCGACCGCATCTGGAAAATGATCGACGACCAGTATGACTTCAGCAACGCCGAATTCTGGTCAGACTGGTGGATAATGTGGAAACGCATAGCGCCAGGCTTGTCGCTTGAGCGCCAGGAAGCACTCAAAAACAGGCTCGAACCGGTTCTTTTTCAGACGAAACGCCGCGAAAAGCGTGACCGTGAAGTTGGCCAGCATGAGCGCAACCAGCTCTGGCGACTGCTTGGTCATCTTGAACGTATTTCGGTAGCAGAAAAAGAACGCATCGGCTGGTGGATCATCAAAGCGCCGCCAAGTTACGGCGTCGACGCTGTCGCGCTTTCGGCCCTCGCCCGTCTCGGGGCAAGAGAACTTGCCTATGCCCCTGATACCGCCATGGTTTCGCAGTCGGTCGCCAATGCCTGGGCAGAACAGCTGTTGAAAAAAGCGATACCCGGTAATTCATATCTCGACACCGCCCTGCGCGAAATCGGCCGTAAAACCGGCGACAGGCTCGTTCAGATCGATGATCTGCTGCGCAAAAATATTTTAGAGGTCTTCAAAAAGAAGCTGCGCAAGAAGGCTTTTATTCAACCGCTGCTGAAGGCCGCCCGCCTCGAAGACAAAGAACTTGCCGAAATTGTCGGCGAGGCACTGCCTTCTGGCTTTGTCTGGGTCAAAGACCAGCCACAGATAAGCTCAGACCAAATAAAATAGCCGGCCACTGATGAACACGGATTAACTCGGATAACGAGCCCTGGCTGGCGCGCAGTTTTTAGCCCATTTAATATCGACCGGACAATTCTGACAAACAAATGTCAGGCGCTTTCGGTTTTGAGACGGATCAGTTCGAAAATTTTGACCGCCTGCTGTTTGCCGCGGATTTCGGTGAATGGCATTTCTTCGGCTTCGACGAGGTCAGCGACAAGGCTATGAGTGGCACCCGAGAAGATGATTTTTGAATGACGCCCCTTCTTTGAGGCACTTTCGAGACGAGAGGCGAGATTGACTTCGTCGCCGATGACCGTGAGGTCTTTGCGGCGCGAGCTGCCGACGTCACCGAGCAGAACAGTACCGGTACTGATACCGATACCGATGTTGATGTTGAAAAGTCCGAGACTGGTGCGGTTCTGATTCAGTTTTTTAACGAACTTTTTCATCTGCACTGCCGCTTTAAGGGCGCTTAACGAGTGATGTTCCGGGCTGGTCTGGTGAAAAACCGCCATTACCGCATCACCGATGAATTTATCGACGCGACCGTTATTGCTGCGAATAATAGGTTCGACGCCACCGAGAAATTCGTTTAGCAGAGCGAAAATTCTGTCAGGGCTGTTCTCTTCGGTCAGGCCGGTAAAATTTCGAATATCAGAGAAAAGAATCGTCGCTTCGATATGCTTACCCGCATGAATAGTAGAGTCTGCGTCATCCTGAATTGCTTCGAGCACTGAGTCAGAAACATAGGCCTGCATTTTCTCGCGCTCACGCAGGCCACGCACCATATCATTCATCGTCTGGCTCAGGCGGCCAAGTTCGTCAGTTCCCATGTCGGGCAGAATTACATTGAGGTTACCTTTTCCGACCTGCTGGGCGGCGGCATCGATGCGGCTGATAGGCACCAGCAGGCTCGAAGCCAGAACCAGACTCAGCAGAGCCGCACCGAGAATTGCGGCAAAAGCCAGACTGACAACAACGATGCGGGCAGAGCGCAGACGTTCATCGATCAACCTGGTCGATGAGATCAGGCATGGCACGAAGCTCTGGCGGAACATTGAAGTGATCGGCTTGATAAGGTAAAGAAAATCTTCGTCACCGACTTTTATCTGACCGTATTCTTCGACCTTGAGGCTGAATGACCTTTTAAAAGTATCATCGAGCAGGGTCCAGATGTCTGACTCTTTCGGAATGCTTGGAACCGCGGCAAAAGTTGAGTAGAACGACAGCTCTGGCCGCACCAACGAACCATTTTTTTCAGTCTGTTCGCTGGCCATACGGTTAACGGCAAATTCCCGGTTGGCGAAATGCTTTTCGAGAAAGCTTTCAGGCAGGTGCACAAACAGGGGGTTCGACTTTCCGTTTATCATAACGTTGATCGACATGAAATACATGTGTTGATCGACATAAGCAAAATAACGCAGGTGGCTGGGTCGCGAAAAATCAAGTGTTGTGCCGATAGCCTGCATCATCTCGGTAACTTCTTCGTCGACTGCGTCTTTAAGTGCCGATCTGGCACCGTCAGCGAGATCATTTTCAAATCTGAGCATCTTTGCGGCGGCCATTTCAAGCATCTTTTTCATTGCCATGTCGATGTTGGCCCAGTTGCTGCGGGCAAGCTTGCCGTTCTCGTCGGCAATGAAAAAGTGTTCGATCAGTTCGAGTTCCTGGGCTTTGCGCATAGCTTTTTCAATTTTTTCGACATCATAGGGCGGTGGGCCGATCAGATCGAGCAAATCTCTGAAAAGCTGCTGTTCCATAAGGCGTGGCGTGTCTTTGTAACGCAGGTTGAGCGCTTCCATCCCCGAACGCATTTTCACGAAGGCTGATTCCTTGAGGCGGGTTTCTTCGTGGGCAACAAAGGTATTACCGATACTGACCAGACTGATTATAGGCATCAGGATTGCGATCATGAAAATGGCCGCGATGCGTCGACGCAGCGACACATTGCCGATACCGCTGTTCATAACGAACAGCCCGGCAGTTGACGTCAGCAGAATAACGGCGATGCAGACCGAGAGAAGAATGTACAGCATTTTCTCTTTCTGCTGCAGAGCGACGCCGACATCGACAAGTGAAATCAGCCTTATCTGAGAATCACCATCGGGCATGCCGGCCCGGCCCATGAATGTGTCAAAATCAAAAATGTTCTGGCTGCGGTTAACATAGGCATTGAGAAGTCTCTTTGCAAAACTTTCGTCGGCATTTTTGAGCTCTGGGTCAAACAGCAGCGGCGTTTTATCGGAAATATTGACGGCGGCAACCGGGAAACGCAGTTTGTCGACCGCGCGCGCTCGGCGCAGGATCATGCGTTTAAGCCAGATATTATCAGGCATCTCATCGGGAAAGACCATCATCAGACAGCCACCGCGAATTTTAGCCGGTACGTTCTCGCGATAGTATGTAACAACTTCGGTGTCCCAGATTGCCTGGCATGGTTTTCCAAGCCATTGCATCGCAGTCGGCTCATTGCGGGCCCAGTTCAGGTGCTCAACCTTGGCAAGGCCACCCATTGCTTTCTGGATGGTTCCCATGGCGTGGGCGAACTGTTTCTGAAAGCCGTAGTCTTCGGCAAGGGAATTGGGGTTATTGATCATGCTGAGGCGTGCCATCAGGCTTTTGAGAACCACCTGCCAGGCCTTGTGTCCATGCAGGATAAGCCGTGACCTGACCGGGATAATTTCGCCGTTTTCATCCCAGAAAAGCCATTTAAAGGCACCCGGGTAGAGTTTATCTAGGTTTTCGATAAAGCTGGCGATAGTTTCGGGGCTCTTGCGGCAGAGATGCTTTTTAAAAATCAGAGTTCTGAAGAAATCCTTGATCTGGTAATTCTGCCGCGAAATCATGTCGGCACGGGCGCTCTGCAGGTCGAGTTCCTGCTTGAGGGTTTCGCGCCGCGCCAGATATTGCTCTTCGATCATGTTGGCAATCGCGAAATAGGCGACCGTCACCGGCATCAATATGACAACAGCGTATAGAAACAGGTTTCGCAGCGACAAAAGTTTTAACATGGCCGAAATCTGCATGTGGCGATTTTAACTGAAATTTCCCCTCATTTGAAACCATTTTATCGTACCAGCCCTGATTTTTCCCAATATTTCTCTCACCCCCGCAAAAAGCTGACAAATCATCGATTCAAGGTTGAAAATCCGCTTATTTTTTGTTACATTGACACCTACCAAAGGTATTTGTGTGCGGGAGTAGCTCAGTTGGTAGAGCATCAGCTTCCCAAGCTGAGGGTCGCGGGTTCGAACCCCGTTTCCCGCTTAGAATCAGGGAGTCCGTCGAAAAACTGACGGACTCCTTCGTTTTAGAGCGGGAAAACGGGGCGTCGCCACTTAGTGACTCCAGCTGCTCGCACGCCCGTTTTATTAGAAATGTGGGCTAATTGGTGGTCTAATGGTTTTGGCGTGCAGAATACCCTGGATACCCTTCTGACCTGGCTTTCCACCCGATTTGTTTCGGCAGAAAGATTGAAAGTCTTTATGGTCTGGGTGATTTTTCTAATCCTGGCTATTGTGATAGTCTTTCTTTTATTAATTTTCTAAGCAGGGTTTAATGAACATTGCAAAATACTTCGTTGATGAGTCTGGTGATTTGACTCTATTCAATCGAAAGAAACAAATGATCGTTGGTACAAAGGGAGTGTCCAGATTTTTTATCATCGGCGCTGCTTTAATTGAAGGTTTAGAAGAACTTGGCAATGAATTGACTGGACTGAGAGATAGTATTCTGGCTGACCCGTTTTTTGCAGGTGTTCCCTCGATACATGACCCCAAGTATCAGAAGACAGCGGCATTTTTTCATGCCAAGAATGATTTGCCTGAAGTGCGTAGGGATGTGTTCAAAATTCTTGCCAGATCTGACATTAAGTTCCGTGCGATAGTTCGCAATAAAGAAGTCCTTGCCAGAAATGCTGCAGAAAAGTTCGCGGCAACAGGTCAGAAGACCAGTGAAGATGCAATATATGACGACATGGTAAAACGTCTGTTTCGTGATTCCCTGCACAAACATGACCAGAATGAAATCATTTTTGCATGGCGAGGCTCAAAAGACAGAAAAGAGTCTCTGGAGAAGGCGATAAAAAAGGCAAAGCACAATTTCAATGCAAGGTGGAACAAGAATCATGATGTTCCTACAGATGTTGTATCTGGATTTCCCAAGGATCATGTCGGCTTACAGGTGGTTGATTACTATTTGTGGGCGCTGCAAAGGCTTTATGAGCAACGAGACGGAAGGTTTTTCAACTATCTGAGCAAACAGTTCAGACTGGTCGTTGATATGGATGACACGAGAAAGCACGGATATGGTGAATTCTATTCTGATCAGAATCCGCTTTCTCTGGAAAAAATAATGCCTTCTGTAGACTAGACCTCATTTCTGAGGCACACGGCTTGAAGCCGACATTCATCTACAGCAAGGCTACTACTAATATAATCGAAACCTGTTAAAACTGCAAATTTTTCATGCTCATTTGGCAATCAAAAGCGCTTTGAAGTCTCATAGAAGGTTCATCCGACTAAAGCGTACTTTGTTTGATGAAGCGCTTTGATTTTGAGTTTAAAGAATTCCATATCTCGAAAGCCGTATGCCTGGCGCTTCATGGTTTTGATCTTATTGTTGAAGCCCTCTAGAGGGCCTGTTGAAATCTTGTAATCATAACGTATTGTTGCCGAGTTGTTGGATCAGTTGTTTACTCCAGTTTTGTGAGTCGATACTTTTGCATGCGGCTGTTGGGTTTGTCGGGGATTGTGTATTCGATAACGCCCTTCTCAAGCAGTTGTTTGATGTTTAGCTTCAGTTTGCCTGATATGCTTTTATGCCCAAGAGCGTCTGGAGCATTTTCCATTGGTCACAGAACTGGATTAATAGCCTGGAGTCATTACCGCCACCTTGCAGATATTACATTTTTGTAATATCATAATAATATGAGACCAAAAGAACTTATAAAAATTCTTGAGGCTAAAGGCTGGAAGCACGAGCGGACCAGTGGAAGTCACCAGATAATGACAAAGCCTGGCAAGCGATCGATTCCAATTCCATTTCATGGAAATAAGGATTTTGACCCGAAATTCATCAGAATGATCGAGAAACAGACAGGAGAAAAAATTATATGAATTTTGAATACCCCTGCCGTATTGAGCCGGGCGAAGAACACGGCTACATAGCTCAGTTCATTGATGTTGAAGAAGCCTTTACCTGCGGTGAAACGATAGAAGAATGTCTTCACAATGCAGAAGAAATACTGACAACAATGCTTTCGATCAGACTTGAAAATGACGATGAGATTCCCCGCCCAACCGCCGGCAGGCATAAATACAAAATCGCGCCAGCAGCTGCAGTTCAGGCAGCCCTTCTAGTCAAGTTTTCCCGACAGGGAAAGCCGCTGGCAGATCTGGCACGAACACTCGGAGTTACATGGCCCGTCGTTCAGCGACTCGAAAACCCAAAGCATTCACCGACGCTAAAGCAGCTTGAGCGGGCTGCTGCTGCTCTTGGCAAAAGACTGATCATTTCATTCGAATGATTGTTGACAAAAAGTTGACAAAGACGGGCGAGCCACAAGCTGAATCAAGCCGCAGAAACCATTTTTAACTTATAATTCGAACCCCGTTTTCCGTTTAGAAAAAGCCTCTGAAACTCTTTGCGTTTCAGGGGCTTCCGCTTTCCGGCAATAACAGACGTGCACCATTTTCAAAGCCAACTTATGGCTCACTGAGTCTCTTGATAAAGATATTTCTGGAAGCCGGCGAACGCTTTGCCGATGTCTTCGGGGCGTCCGAGGTCGGCGACGGCGTCTGCAATCGAACCGTGATATTTCAGCTGCAGCAGGGCTGCCAGTTTTTCCTGATACAGTTCTTCGACACCGGCGCTGACGTAGTGGGCAAGAACGAATTCAAGAAAGGTCTGCTGCTTTGCGTCGAACTCTTCTTTGATGGCGGCCCGCGCTCTGGTGGCCCGCTCTTCTCTGGTCAGAGTCGGCATGGCGTAGGCGACATAGGCAAGAACATCGAAGAGATCGCTGTTCTCGGCCTCGATGATTTTCTGCATTTCTGCCAGCTGCTGGTAACCGAAACCCTTTTCCGACAGCCCTTCCAGTAGCTGTTTGCGGGTATCGGGGGCGCTCCATATTTTGCGCAGCTCGTCTTCATCTTTAAAAAACTCCGGCAGTCTGCCGTAAAGAGCTTCCAGGAACTGGGTCGACGACATCGGCGTGCCGTCAGGGTGCCAGAAACTGGTGCACATCATGTGCTGAATCGTGCGTTCCTTGCCGCTGGCGAGTTTTACTTTCGCCTTTTTGACGCAGACACAGGGGCGCTTGCCGCATTTCACGCAGGGCTCTTTCGGGCACTCGCACGGCCGTTTCCCGCAGGTCTGGCAGGGTTTTGGCGGCGCCTTTTCGCAGACACAGGGGTAGCTGCTGCACTTTTTACAGGGTTCCGGTTCCTGCGGTTCGCCATCCCACTCCGGGTCCTGGAAATTATAATAAGCCTTAACGAAATCGTAGATCGTGAAGTAGTCTTTGCCGTCATATAGCCTGGTGCCGCGCCCGATGATCTGTTTGAACTCGATCATCGAGTTAACCGGCCGCATCAGCACAATATTTCGGACATTTCGGGCATCAACGCCGGTCGACAGCTTTTCTGAAGTGGTCAGAATCGTCGGTATCGTTTTTTCATTGTCCTGGAACTCGCGCAGATACTGTTCACCCAGGGCACCGTCATTGGCCGTTACCCGCTGACAGTAGTCAGGATCATTGCTGGTTTTCAGCTGATTGATCAAATCTCTGACCACGAGCGCATGCAGCTGGGTGGCGCAGAAGACCAGAGTCTTTTCCTGCTGGTTTATCTGGCTCATGAACAGCTTAACCCGGTAAGCTTCGCGTTCTTTGATTTCGATGATTTTATTGAAATCATCTTCGACGTAGAGTTTGCCAGCCTCGACCGCACCTTCAACAACCCTGTCATCGCTCGTATAAACGTAATCATCGAGAGTCGTTGAAATCTGCTTCAGTCGGAAAGGCGTCAGAAAGCCGTCATTGATGCCTTCCTTGAGCGAATAGGTATAGACCGGGCTGCCGAAGTAAAGGTAGGTATCGACATTGTCTTTGCGTTTCGGGGTCGCGGTAAGGCCCAGCTGCACCGCCGGGGCAAAATACTCGAGAATGCCGCGCCAGTTGCTCTCATCGCGGGCGCCGCCCCGGTGACACTCGTCGATTATTATCAGGTCAAAGAAATCGGGCGGGTATTCGCCAAAATTGTAATATGGCGTCGCCGGCTTCTGAACGCTGTTGGCAAGCGTCAACACCTTGCTGTCGGTGTTCTCGCACATGAAAGTCTGAAAAATCGTAAAGAACAGGCTGCCATTGGTCGGAACCTTGCCCTTTTTCCTGATTTCATCGGGTGCGATGCGCACCAGCGCATCTTCGGCGAAGGCTGAGAAAGAGTTGTAGGCCTGATTGGCAAGAATATTTCTGTCTGCAAGGAAAAGTATGCGCGGCCGACGTGATGGTTCGCGCGAGAGGTTCCAGCGGGCATGAAAGAGTTTCCAGGCAATCTGAAAGGCGATAAAAGTTTTGCCGGTTCCGGTCGCGAGGGTCAGCAGTATGCGCTGCTGGTTGGCCGCGATGGCGCTCAACACCCGCTCGATGGCGATATCCTGATAGTAGCGCCCCGGGTGGGTGCCGCCCTTGTCTTCGTAGGCGACGTCGGCAAAGCGGTCGCGCCAGGCATCCTGTTCGGCGAAAGTCCGGTTCCAGAGTTCCTGTGGCGTCGGGTAACCGGTAATTTCGCGCTCTTCGCCGGTTTTCATGTCGATTTCATAAATACCCTGACCGTTACTGGAATAGGCAAACCTGATTGCCAGCTTCTGAGCGTAGTTTTTCGCCTGGGCGACGCCTTCAGTCAAAGCTTCGTTCCAGGCTTTCGCCTCGACGACAGCGAGTTTGGTGTTGCGGAATTCGAGAATGTAATCGGCAATCAGAGCCTTGCCGCTCTTACCATGGCCTTCGATACGACCCGGCGAAATGGCATACTCGCGCCGGATGCGGCTGTTTTCAACAACACCCCACCCGGCCAGTTTAAGCGCCGGATCAATATATTCAGCTCTGGTTTCGGCTTCGTTCATTCTTCGTCCTCGTCGTTTTTGTTTTCCTGCAGCAGCTTTTTTACGTGGCGATCAAAGTCTGATTCGAACAGGCGATCCTGAACAATGCGGTATTTTTCAAATTCGCTCTCGGCGTGGGCTTTTGCAATCTTTGCCGTAACTTTGCCGGGATTCTGAAGAATTTCACGATCATCGAATTCAAGAAACATATCGAGTCGTTTGGCCCAGTCTTCCATGGTCATGGGAATCTTGCGGCGGGCGCGTTCTTCGGCCAGGTCGAGATAGGCGTTCACTATCCGGCCCAGTGATTCAAGCTCTTCTCTGCTGAGATAGTTTTTGGCAACGACGACATCGGTTTTTACGATTTTGCCATCGGGGGCTTTTTCCCATGCGGTTAAGCCCATTTTTGGCTTTTTGCTGTCAGCCCGTTTCATGATCAGTTCTGCGGCTGTATGGCCATGAATGGCGAAATGCAGCTTATTCTGAACCTTGGCGAAAAACTCTCTGGTGGTTGGCGCATCCCGGTTATAGTCAACGCTGGTAGAGTAAATATCAGTGATTTTCTGATAAAACCGGCGTTCGCTGAGCCTGATTTCCCTGATTTCTTCGAGCAGATGTTCAAAGTAATCTTCGCCGAGAAAAGCGCCGTTTTCCATGCGCTTTTTATCGATCACGTAGCCCTTTATTGAAAATTGCTTGAGAACATGATTAGCCCATTGCCTGAACTGGATAGCGCGTTCGGAGTTTACGCGAAAACCGATGGCAATTATGGCATCGAGATTGTAGTGATCAATTTTGCGGGAAACCTTTCTATTGCCTTCTTGTTGAACTATTAGGAAATTCCTAATAGTTGCTTCCCGGCTTATTTCGCCACTTTCAAAGAGTTTCGTCATGTGTTCATTGATTGTTGGTATTGAAACTGCGAATAACTCGGCTATCAGCCGCTGAGTCAACCAGACGGTTTCGCCTTCCACACACACTTCAATGCCATTTTCACCGGCCTGTCCGGTAAATATCAGAAACTCGGCAGTGCTGTTACGAATCTGCAGCTGTTTTGTCATTTCAAAGCTCCCCCGAAAACGCTTGGTGCAGCAGCGACTTCTTCAACTCATCAAGCATCACAATTTTTTGCTCGCAGAGACTAACAAGATTTTGGATTTCCACGTAGAGGGAACCTAGTTGATCGGTGATTTGGTTCTGCTCACATCTTGGTGGCACGGGGATAGGCATAGCCCGAAGATCTGTTATCGAAAGGTTCGGCTGCAGCAATGTATTAACTCTCGACTTTACGTAATCGACAACCATCTGCGTCGAAAGATAAGCGAAAAGAAAAGCACTGCTCAAATCCTTAGCGTTTGCGACAATAGAAGCGACCCGTTGGTTTAGAAGAGCGCCGTTACAATGTTCTGGCACAACAGCGATCTTCAAACCTCCTGCAATAATGGTTCTCGTCAATGCAAGAACGATACTATCTTTCTTCACCGATACCTTTTCATACAACTCAGCAAAGCTATCTGGCAAGTAGTCGTCAAAATTGGATATAAATTCCCTTACACCAACGTTCGTGATCTTGATGCATTTCACACCACTTTTTGTGGAAAAATCTTGGCTCTTGAAAGCATAGCCATTGAGAATGGATGCAACGTTTTCAAGAGGCTTCTTCACCCACTCTTTGCAGTTCTTTGAAAAAACATCGTTGAGGTGGCTCTCAAATATGTCGCGGGCGTTTTGCAGGTTCTTTTCGGTGTTGGCTTTGGCGGTGGCGATGCCTGCAAAAGCTTCATCGAGAATGGCAACGATGCGTTGCTGCTCGGGGAAAGGCGGAAGAACAACTGGAAACTCAGCAATATCGCGCTGGTAAAGATGTGGTGTAGTTGCGCCATTAAGCCTAGAATTTACAATATTCTGAAAGTAAGGACTTGATAAACAGTGGTAAAGAAACTTTGGCAATATTTCTTTACCGCTTCGAATTAGCAAAAGTGATGAATTAATTGTAGCTTTATCCGGCAGATCTCTGATGATTCCAAGCTTCCCGATACCTGCTCCATCTTTGCAAATAAGAACGTCATTTTTTTGCAGCATAATTTCCGGGCTTTCTTCATAACGCTCTTCACTGATATGGAAAGCATCGCGAAAATCAACATAATCGCCATAGTTCAGAGAATGAACTGAAAGAAACAGTGGGCCATTTTTCGTATATTCTTTTGCGGTTAAACCTCGCCATCCAATGCGACCTTTCAGTTCAGCCAACTCACCTAGTTGTTTCGTTCTCCATCCTGGTTTCATTTCTCTGCCCTCGACTGACCGACGAGGATTTTGGCATGCATTGCGTTCCGATCTGGTAATAGAGCGAGTTGATTTTCTCCAACCAATGGTTGGGGATTTTGCTTTTTGTGAATGGCAATCAGCATGTTATTCATTTTCGACCGCCAGTGCTCAAATTGGCCGTATTCCCCATTCCTGCCGCGGTTGGCGAAAAGCACTCGAACAGAAAAACCAACCGATTCTGCACACATTGTGTGCAGAATTGTCTCCGCAGTGCAGAGACAATTAAATAATGGCTCTGAATCTATTGTTTTGATATCAAGGTAAGCTGTCGAGCCCTTCCTGTTTTCCAAATCCATCGAATTCGATGGGTTTAAAATCCGGGTATTGTTGCAGTTCTGCAGCCAGTGGTTGCAGTTTTGAGAAGGGACCGGAATAGTCTTCATAACAATTCCTGGATCTTGGCCAGAACCTGGGCGCTTTCGGCGTCGAGGGCGGCGATCTCGGCCATGATTTCCTGGGGGGTGCGGTGAACCACGACTTCGCCGCCGTCGGGATTTTTTACTGACAGGTCGAAAGAGGTTTTATCGATTGCGGCGATATCGACGTTCCAGCTTTTCGGCGAATTGGCGTGACTCTTCTGAAGTTCGATGAATTCGGCCAGGTCGGCGTCGTTGAGCGGGTTGGTCTTGCCAAGGTTGCGGCCGGGATCGAGCTGGTAATACCAGATTTTGCGGGTTGGCGCGCCCTTTTCGAAGAACAGCACCACGGTTTTGACGCCGGCACCCTGAAACGTGCCGCCGGGGCAATCGAGAACGGTATGCAGGTTGCAGCTTTCGAGCAGCAACTTGCGCAGGCTGACCGAGGCGTTATCTGAATTCGACAGAAAAGTGTTCTTGATGACAACCCCGGCCCGACCGCCGGCTTTGAGCATCTTGATGAAATGCTGCAGGAATAAAAAAGCGGTCTCGCCAGTGCGGATCGGGAAGTTCTGCTGAACCTCGGCGCGCTCTTTCCCACCGAATGGCGGATTGGCGAGGATTACGTCCATGCGGTCCTTTTCCTGGATATCGGCCAGATTCTCGGAAAGGGTGTTGGTATGCTGGATGTTCGGGGCCTCGATGCCATGCAGAATCATGTTCATGATCGCGATGACGTAGGCCAGCGACTTCTTTTCTTTGGCGTAGAAGGTCTTTTCCTGCAGGGTTTTGAGGTTGGAGGTGGTCAGTTTGTTGTGGGCCTTGAGGTAATCGAAGGCCTCGCACAGAAAGCCGGCCGAGCCCACGGCGCCGTCGTAAATGCGTTCGCCGATCTGCGGCCTGATAACATTGACGATAGCCCTGATAAGGGGCCTGGGAGTGTAATACTCACCGCCGTTGCGGCCGGCGTTGCCCATGCGCTGAATCTTTTCTTCGTAAAGAGCCGACAGTTCATGCTTTTCGCTTTGTGACCGGAAGCGCATCTGGTCGATATGGTCGATGACATTGCGCAGCGTGTAACCGCTGGAAATCTTATTCTTGATCTCGCCAAACACTTCGCCGATCTTGTATTCAAGAGTGGCGGGGCCGGCAGCGCGCTGCCTGAAACCATGCAGATACGGAAACAGCTTGAGATTGACGAAATCACGCAGGTCATCGCCCTGCAGAGCCTTTTTATGATCGAGCCGGCCATCGGCGCCTTTCGGAGCCGCCCATTTTTCCCAGCGGTAGGGCGCATCGAGAATGTAGCTGTAGGGTTTGCCGGTCAACGCCGCTTCAGCCGCTTTGTCCTGTTCAAGGCCATCGAGATACTTTAAAAACAGCAGCCACGAGGTCTGTTCGGTGTAATCGAGTTCTGTGGTGCAGCCGGCTTCTTTTCTGAGTTCGTCGTCTATGTTCCTGAAGGCCTGTTCAAACATTACTGGTGCTTCCGTTTCGTGATTAAGGCATCTAAGCATCTATGCGGAAGCCATCGGAAAGGAATCCCCGCATACGCTTTCCGCTCAATTCCGTGCGGGCTGAGTTTCCCTGCACGTTATCTGTCGTGGTCAATTTAACCACGATTGGGCCAGCTGCGCAAGAGAATCAAAATAACGGCTCTGACCCGAAAAGTCAGTCTCGCCAATAAAGGCCAGCATTTCAAGCGAAAAGATTCGGGAGACAGTGTCTACCGAATTCTGGTTGTTCTGGCATTAACCTCGAGATTGAAGGCATTAATTCAACGAATAAAGTTCTAGCCCAGTTTCAACTTGATGCTGGAGTTCGCACTTTCTGCAGGGCTGATGTATCATTGTGTAGAACAAGGATGTATCAAGAGCAAAGAGAGGTCTGGCAATGAAAGATTCGAGAAAAATCAGGCAGGTTGTAAAAGGAATCGAGACGCACGATGGCGCCGGGGTTCGCCTGGTCAGGGTCTTTGCCCATAAAAACGTGGTGGATTTCGATCCTTTTCTGATGATGGACGCGTTTGACAACAGCCGGCCTGAAGATTACGAAAAGGGCTTTCCGTGGCACCCGCACCGGGGCATTGAAACCATAACCTATCTGATCGAAGGCAAGGTCGAACACGGTGACAGCCTTGGCAACAAGGGAACGATTTTTTGCGGTGACTGCCAGTGGATGACGGCGGGCAGCGGCATCATTCATCAGGAAATGCCAAAGCCGCCGGGAAAAATGCTTGGCGTGCAGATATGGCTTAACATGCCTGCCAGCAACAAGATGGGTGAACCCGCTTATGGCGACATAGTTGCAGATAAAATTCCTCTCATAAAAGATCAAAACTGCGAAATCAGGCTGATTTCAGGCAGCTACAAAGGAACAGAGGGCGCATTCCGCGGCCGTTACGTCAAACCACTGTTTATGGATGTCAATCTGCCGGCTGAGACAGACTTTGAGCTTGAAACCCCGGCTGAGAATACCGTTTTTTCGTATAATTTTTACGGCTCGGGTATTTTCAGCGACGGCAAAGAATATGCCGGAAAAACCACTCTGCTTTTCGAACAGGGAGAACTTCTACAATTCAGGTCAGGCAAAGAAGGGCTGCGCATGATCATCCTGTCAGGGCCGCCATTGAAAGAACCAGTTGCCTGGGGCGGCCCAATCGTCATGAATACCCAGGAAGAACTCGATCTTGCTTTCGAAGAGATCGAAACCGGTCAGTTCATAAAACACCGGCGGTAATTCAGCTGTTGCACAGATTATAACTGCGCGCGGCGACAGAGCCGCCCGAACAATTTTTATGCTCAGAATTACCATCAGATTCTACGAAGAGCTGAATGACTTCATCAGGGCCGATCTGCGCAGGCGACCTGTCGAAAAAACGCTGGTGCACACCACGACAGTGAAAGATCTCATCGAGTCATTCGGCATACCACACACAGAAGTCGATCTGATCGTTGTTAATGGCGAATCGAGCGGGTTTGGGCGACGGGTTGTCGATGGTGATCTGATCAGCGTCTACCCGGTTTTTGAATCTTTCGACATCTCGGGGCTGACACGCCTGCAGCAACGGCCACTGCGGAATCTGCGTTTCGCTGCCGACTGCCACCTCGGCAAACTCGCCGAAAAGATGCGACTGCTCGGTTTCGACGTCGAATATCACAACCATATCACTGATGAAGAACTGTTTAACGCAGTTGTCGATCACAAAAAGGTGTTGTTAACCAGAGACCGGCGATTGCTGATGCGCAAAGAAATCGACCGGGGCTATCTGCTGCGTTCGCAGCTTCCGAACGAACAGCTTGAAGAAGTCATCAGAAGATTCGATCTGCGCGATCAGCTGCTGCCCTTCACCAGATGCGCAAAATGCAACGGTATTCTCGAACGGGTTGAAAAAGAAGCGGTTTTTCACCTGCTCGAACCGAAAACAAAACTCTATTACAACGATTTCTTTCAATGCCAGAGTTGTCGGCAGGTTTACTGGCAGGGCTCGCATCTCGAAAAAATTCAGACATTGATAGAAAAGATCAAAGCCGGATAAAAATGCTCAAATACAGCTGCTTTGCAGCTATAACTGAGTTTGCGTTTAAAATAGAATTAACCAACGCGTAAAATACGAATTTTTCTGACAGCTGCAGTAAATTCAGCGGCCGGGTTTTTCGATTAGATCGTGCCAGTATTTTTTGGGGATGCACTTTTGCTGCAGAGCAAGATTAAGGCGTTCACGCACGGCGATGCTGTCGAAGAAGCACTGCCAGAGGTGCTGAGCAGCACTCTCTTCTGAGGCATCGGGCGGAATATCAGCACTTTTTCTTTCGATGATTGTCCAGGTTTTGAGGTTGTAGACAGCCGCAACCTCGCGGCGGCGATCGTGAATTATCCATTGCTGGCCGGCAAAACGCCTGACAAAAAAAGGCGCAAGTAGAGGCAACACAAAGGTATCTGAGTTGATCGAGGCATAATAGAGATTACTGCCAATACTGCGAAAGCGCAGCAGCCCCATAAAACGATGCCGTTCGACGCCGACCTGCCGGGCAAGACGATGTATGCTGCGAACTCTTTCATCGGCCTGGTAAGCATCGACACTGCCGCGCTTTTCGAGCGCGAGCAGCAGATAGCGTGCCAGGCGCAGTTCGATATTTTTCTCTTCTGACAAAAAGGCATACCAGGCATTCTGCCAGGTTTCGCGGCTGATGCCGGGTATTCTGAACAACTCGGCATCATGCAGATTACCGCTGGCAACGGAAATAGCGTCTGTCTGCGGCTCTGTTTCTGCGATGGCGAGCAGCGGCTGCTGCTGGTTTTCGCGCTCAACCGCATCGGGCAGTCGGCGCTGCTTTAAAAACGGCACCAGAGCCGAAATAAGACCGTAAAACGAACCATCGTAACGTATTATCTGCATCAGAATTGCCCCATTACCGCATCTTTGAAAATTTCGGGCTGAAAGCCGGTCATATCTTCGAATGTGAGCTGCTTTGGCTTCAACACCGGCGGCTCGACGGCCAATAGCCGCTGCCGCAGACGAACCGGGTCGAGACCGAGAGTGCCGCTGTCTGAACCGGGGGCTTCCAGAAAATAACGCGCCCGTTTCATGACCACGCCGAGTTTTGCCAGATCTTCGATGCTGAGACGACCAACACGGCGGGCCTGCACGATGCGGCGCGCCGAAATCATGCCAAGACCGGGCACCCGCAGCAGTGACTCAAAATCGGCGCGGTTGACATCGACCGGAAAAAACTCAGGATGCCGCATCGCCCACATGATTTTCGGGTCAAAATCATTATCGAGAAGCGGCGGCCCGTTCTCAAAAAGCTCATCGACCGAAAAGCGATAAAAACGCAGCAGCCAGTCAGCCTGATAAAGCCGATGTTCGCGCAGCAACGGCGGCGGCTGAATGTCTGGCAGCCGGCTATCATGGTTGAGCGGAATATAAGCCGAATAATAAACCCGTTTAAGCTGCATCTTTTTATAAAGACTTTCAGACAGGGTGAGAATCTGACGGTCATCTTCGGGGCTGGCACCGATAATCAGCTGCGTGCTCTGGCCACCGGGTACAAAAACCGGCCGGGTAGCAGGCTGGTGCCGTGCGGGTGCAGACGTCAGAGCGGTAATGCCCGAATAAGAGACAAGTCTCTGTTTGCCTGCCGGCGGGTTGTATTCGAGGCTCCAGTCGCGAATACGCTTCATTGGCCCGAAAATGCTCACTTTTGACTTGTCGGGAGCCAGTAGATTGAGACTCTGTTGGCTCGGCAGCTCGAGATTGACGCTCAGACGGTCGGCGAGCTTCCCGGCCTGAAGAATCAGATCGGGGTCAGCACCGGGAATCGCCTTGAGGTGAATATAGCCGGCGAAACCGTGATTTTCGCGCAGAAGTTTTACGCATCTGATCAGTAGTTCCATGGTGTAGTCGGGGTTTTTGATGATTCCAGAGCTCAAAAACAGACCCTCGATATAGTTGCGCCGATAAAACGAAATGGTCAGGTCGGCCAGCTCAGACGGCGAAAACGCCGCCCGTTCGATGTCATTACTGCGCCGGTTCATGCAGTAGGCGCAGTCATAAACACAAAAATTCGTGAAGAGAACTTTTAAAAGCGAAATGCAGCGCCCATCAGCCGCCCAGCTGTGGCATATACCGCTTGGAACCACATTGCCCAGACTGCCGGCCGGGCTGTTTCTGCTGCTGCCGCTCGAAGCACATGAAACATCGTAACGGGCAGCACCTGCAAGAATACGCAGTTTGTCGGCAACTGCCACCCAGCTGCCATGACCATGATCCGTAACTTTTTCAACTATTTCATTCGCCATTTTTTCGCCTCACAATTATATTGTAAGCGAAAATTATGCGAATGAAAAGCGAAAAAAAATAAAAAAATTCGCTGGCACGCATTACACATACCAGCGAAAAATCGTTTACAGACAAAAAAGCGTTAAATGACCTCGCTCAGCGGCAGAGTGAAAAGTTTCAGACCCTCACGCAACGGACCTGAACGGTAACTGCGCACCCATTTTTTCAGCCCGGCGGCCTTATCGCCGGCAAGAGCGACCATAAACACGGCATTTTCGCCGGGCCAGATTTCGTCACTCATACGGGTGCCGCCGCCCTGCCCCGAACCGGTTGCCTGTGCCAGTCTGGTAAAACCGGTAATCTGGTGCGCCTCGAAATAATTCAGTATTTCATCCTGCAGCGTGCTGCTGCAGACAAGTATCAGAAATTCCATCAGGCCGCCTCCATTTGAATTTTAGGCTGTGCCGGCACCAGCCAGCGACTGAAGAGAGAATAAAGAACCGGCATCAGCAGCAGTGTCATAAACGTCGAAACAACCAGCCCACCGATAACGCTCAGGCTGAGAGGCACCCAGACCTCAGAACCTTCGCCGGTCGACATTGCCATCGGCAGCATACCGAGAACCGTGGTGGCAGTTGTCGACAGAACCGGGCGTAAACGGCTGATTCCAGATTCGACGAGGGCCTGTCGCAGCGGTACCCGTCGTCGGATCAGCATATTAACATAGCTGATCAGCACGATACCGTTGTTGACGACGATACCGATGAGAATCAGAAAACCAAGCAGCGAAACGATCGACAGTCGCGAACCGGTGAGAACCAGCGCAAGAATTGCCCCCATGAACCCGAACGGCACGCTCAGACCGATAATGAACGGAGCAAGATAAGATTCGAACTGTGAAGCCATGACCATGTAGACAAGAATCATGCCGAGAGCGGCGGCCTGAAACAGCAGCAGAAAAGACTTGCGGCGTTCTTTTTCGTTACCGGCGAATTTCCAGGAAAAGCCCGGCGGAACCGGTATCGATTCGACGACCGCCTGAGCATCGCGATTGACATCGCCAGAGCTGCGACCATAAACCTGGCCGGTTATCTGCACATAGCGTTCCTGCTCGTTTCTGGTGACACTGGTCGGGCCGAATTCATTGACGATCTGGGCGACGTTGTCGAGCCTGATCACCTGGCCCGAAGGGCTCATCAGCGGAATACGGCTGATATCTTCGGCCTTGTCGCGGTCTGATTCGCGCAGGCGTACGACGACATCGTATTCTTCGCCGCCTTCCTTGTATTTGACCGTGCTGTTGCCGCTGATATAGGTCTCGATGGTTTTGCCGATATCCGAAACGTTGAACCCGAGCGAAGCCGCTTTCTGGCGGTCGATGATGACCTGAAGTTCAGGCTGCGCCATGTCCTGACTGATTTCGAGGTCCTTGAGCCCCCTAACTCCGGCAAGCGACGACCTGATCTGATTTGCCCATTCAAGGGCGGTTTTGAGATCATAGCCGTAGAGATTCAGTGTGAAGCCGGCACCACCAGCTCCCATCATGTTCGCCATCGGGTCGCCGGAATCGAATCTGATTATGCCGCCCGGAATTTTTTCGAGTTCGGGGCGCAGCTCTTCGATGATCTGTTTGACACCGCGCTGGCGTCGATCTTTCTTGACCAGTTTCAGGTTAACCTGGCCGGTATGAGAAAATTCTTTAGAACCGGTCAGCGCCGAACTGGCTGAGTCAGAGCGCCCATAGCGCATCAGCACTGCCTCAAGCTCAGGCACTTTCTCTTTGACGACATCGACAATTTTGCGGCCGAATTCACCGGTCATCTCGAAGCGTGTGGCGATAGGCAGCTCGAATTTAATGGTCAGGCGACCCTGGTCCTGTTCGGGCATAAAGTCGGCACCAACAATCGTTGCCAGACCCAACGAAGCAACGAACGATGCTACCAGCACTCCGACGGTTTTGAGACGATTATCGAGCACAAAGTTGATAGCGCGCCCGTATAGCTGCTCGGTCTTTTCGAGAATACCAACTTTGCTGACCGCGAGCCGGTTATCTTTAAGGATTGCCGGTTTGAGAAGCTTTGAACACATCATCGGCGTCAGCATCAGCGCAGAAACAAGCGAAGCGAGAAGTGCCATGATGATAATCATCGCCAGCTGACCGAACATGATATTGGTCATGCCGGTCGTGAAGATAATCGGCAGAAAAATGACGATCGTAGTGAGGGTTGACGCCATGACCGAGGTGCCCATTTCCACTGCGCCTGAAATGGCGCTTTCACGCGACGAGACACCGCGCTCGAGGTAGCGCTTGATATTGTCGAGCACAACGATGGCGTTGTCGACGACCATGCCGATTGCGATCGCCAGACTCGAAAGGGTAATCTGATTCAGCGTGTAGCCGGCCATATACATCAGCAGGAAAGTGATGATCAGCGAAGTCGGAATAGTCGTGCAGACGATGATACTGCCACGAATGTCGCGCAGGAAAAACAAAATTACGAAGAAAACCGCGACCCCGCCGAGCAACACCGAATTTGTCAGATTGTTAACCGTATTCTTGATAAATTCCGAGGTGTCCATGAACACCTCGACTTTCACGTCAGGGGGAAGCTGGCTGCGGATCTTCTCGAGCTCGGCGATTACAGCTCCGGCAACCGAAACAGTGTTGGCGCCTGACTGCTTCTGAACCATGACCCCAACACCGCGTTTGCCGTTGATGTAAAAGTCATTATTGCGTTCAAGAAAGCCATCAACAACCTTTGCGACGTCACCAAGGCGCAGAACGCCAGGATTGGTGGCAAGAACCACCGATTCAAGATCAGTAACCCTTGTGAACTTACCGGGAGTGCGCACGAGATATTCGAACTGCCCCTGTTTGATGTGACCACCGGGGTTGTCGATATTCTGGCTGCGCAGCAGACTGACGATCTGCGCACCACTCAGGCCGCTCGCCTGCAGGCGCTCACGGTCAAGATCAACAAGTATACCGCGCTGGTCGCCACCACGTTTGATCGCGGTTGCAACGCCCTGCACACGCTTCAGTGAATCGATAAGTTTGCGGTCGACGATGGTATCGAGCTTTTCCCAGCTTTCTTCTGCAGTCACAGCCAGCATAATGACCGGAATCATCGAAGTATTGAACTTGAAAATGAACGGTTTTTCGGCATCTTCGGGCAGGCGCTTCGAAACCAGATCAAGTTTGTCACGAATATCGCTGGTGGCCTCGTTCAGGTCGATGCCCCATTCAAATTTTACATTGACGATCGAAACGCCTTCCATTGACTGCGAAGTGATTTCGTCGACATTGGCAACTGTCGAAACGTTCTCTTCAATTACCTCAGTGATCGTCGACTCGATTTCCTGCGGGCCAGCGCCCGAGTAGGAAGTAATGATCGAAACCGACGGAATCTCGAAATCGGGCATCAGATCGACGCCTAACTGGGTCCATGAAAACAGGCCAAGGATAACCGTGGCCAGAAAGATCATTGTCGTTGTAACTGGCCATTTAACGCCAAAAACCGACAGATTCATCGCTTTTCCTCCATGATCATCGGTTTGACTTTCGAGCCGGTTTTGACAAGCTCAGGAGCCTGGGAAACAACGAGATCGCCGGGTTGCAGACCTTCAAGAACCTGAGCGATCGAGCCCTGAATAATGCCGACCTTGACCGCGACCCGCTCGGCGGTTCCGTCACTGCCGACGCGAATTGCGAACATTTCACCGGCATGGCTGAGCAGAGCGTCTTTATAAATTCTGGTTACGTTCTTTTCAGTTCTGAGAGCGAGATTAATTGTGGCATACATCCCAGAACGCAGCAGATTATCGGGGTTTTCGAGCACGATTTCAAACTGACCGGTGCGGGTTTTTGCGGCAATCGCCGGGTAAACCTTGTCGACAACGCCTTTAAATTCGCGATTTACCAGATCTATTCTCACAGAAGCGGCTGTTTCATCAGCCTTTAGAGACATCAGATCTTTTTCTACCAGGCTACCGACAATTTTGACCGGGTTCATCTGTTCGAGGCGAAAGATTCTCTGGCCCTGGTTAGCCATCGCACCCGGGTCAAAGTTGCGTGCAGTTATGATGCCAGCAAAAGGAGCTTTGACAAAAGCGTTCTCGCGTTGCACTTCGGCGGCATTGAGGTTTGACTGAGCCTGAAGCAACTGGGCATTGCGCATTTTAAGATTCACCTGACCGCTCTGTATTCCGTCTTCAGCCTGTCTTACAGTCGATTCAGCTGCAATCAGCTGAGCCTGAATGGCGTCATGCTGAGCGACAATGTCGTCGAGCTGCTGTTCAGAAACGGCGCCTTCCTTGAACAGATCGGCAAAGCGCTTGCGAGTCGCAGAAAGGTTGGTTGCCTGGGCTTTAACGGCGGCTACCTGAGCTCTGGCCGAAACGAGAGCAGACTCGGCCGACTTGAGTTGAACATTCTGGGCGTCGACATTGGATTTTGCTACCGAAACCGCAGCTTTAGCCTGTTCAAGCTGGGCATCGAGAATGCGATGGTCGATTTCGGCAAGAATATCGCCCTGCTTTACCTGTGAGCCTTCGCTGACGTTGATGGCAACAATTTCGCCAGCAATTTTCGGGTGAATATCGGCCCCGAGATAGGGCAGCACGTCACCGGAGGTCTGCAGCATCTGACTGATTTCGCCAGCTTCAGCGCGCTGCACGATTACCGGTGGAGCTTTTTCGTCAATATTGGCTATCGCGACCGTCATGCGGGTTGTCGATGTTCCGGGCATGGTTGATGATGCCTGGGCATGCAGAGGCGAAACCGACGGGGTCGAGCACAGAGCAGCACAGAGCAGCAGGGCCGCTGACTTTTTTTGCAGTTTGTGTGGGTTCATACTGTTATTGAACATTGTGTTTTGACTCCTTCGGTCAGTTTACGGCCCGCATCAGAATCTCGCGGCCAAGTTTTCCGGTTGCCAGGTGATATGAGGCAACCGCCTGATGGTAACTGTGAATTGCCTGCAGATACTGCAGACGTGTGAGCAGATAAGCATTTTCGGCGTCGAACAGTTCAACCTGCGTAAACAGGCCGTTTTTGTAGCGAACGCCGGCAAGACGCAAGGCTTCTTCAGCCTGTTTTAAGGCTTCACGCTGAGAGGCAACAACCTCTTCGGCAGTCTCGATATTGAGTGATGCTTTTCTGATTTCGATTTTTGCCTGCTCGATGTTTTCCTGCAGAGCGTTCTGAGCAAGAGCCAGACGAGAATCAGCTTCTTTGATGCGACCTTTTCGCATACCGCCATCGCTCAGGGTAAAGTTCGCGACGATGCCGGCGCGCCAGTAGCCTTTGCGTTCGTAGTTTCCCATCGATGATTTCGATGACGGGTCCTGAACCCCGGTCTGACCGAAAACACTTACCACCGGCTGATTTTCGCTGCGGGCCGAGGCAATAGCTTCACGGGCAACTTTCACTTCGAGTCTTTTGATGCGCAGGTCTTCGCGCAGATCAATGGCTTCTGAAGCGTCTTTGACCGGATCGATGCTTGCCCGGATCATTTTCAGGCGCTCACCGGTAGTTACTTCGGTGTCTTCGGGCAAATCTAGAACACGCAGCAGATCGAGGCAGGCAAGTTCGCGTGTGTTGGTCTGCTTGCGCAGATCGCTGCGGGCCTGTGCCAGGCGCACTTCGGCCCTGAGAACCTCGAACTGCGATACCTGCTTGTGCTGAAACCTCGCCTTGACGAGGTCGTGATGCGCCTGCGCCAGTTCAAGATTCTTTTCGCTGACCTTTTCGGCTTCGCCGGCAAAGAGCCATGAGAGCCAGCGCAGAGTCGTCTCAAGCAGAATGCTCTGACGGGTCAGAAAATCGCCGGAACCGGCAATCGAGCGACCGAGGCGTGCTGAATTCAGGGTTGATTGATCTTTACCGCTGAGAAAAAGTGGCTGGGTAACTTCAACATAGGCGGTCTGCGAATCTCTTTTGCCTAGATCGATCGTTTTACCGCCAGAAATGCTTTTGGCGACGTCATCGACGCGGGTCTGCGAGAAGTTACCGGTCATGCGCGTGCCGAGCAGCGAACGCGCCTGCAGCACCTGGCCGTTGGCCTGATCGATGCGCTGTGCCGCGGCATTTACCTGGCGGTTACGCAGCAGGGCAATCTTGAGAATATCGCTGATATGTACATCGCGCAGTGTGATTCTGCCGCTTTCGTCGGTTTTGAGAACCGGTGGCTCCGAAAAATTTTTCCAGAGATCGGCAGGATCGAACTCTGGTATGATTTCGTCGCTATCACCGGCAGTCGACGATTTGATTTCGTTTGTCACCGAGGCCGCATCGCCGTCAATAACAGCGACTTCAGAGGCGATTATCATGCCTTCGCCTTCGGCAGCCGCAGTCCGGCAAACTGCAGCCAGGCAGAAAAGCAGTGCCAGTATGAGCACGTGGAGAACTGGTGGGCTGAAGTATTGATAAATCGAACCTGTGGTTAACGCCTTGCCACCCACTGCCGAAGTTTTCGGCGAACCTGCGAAAACATTTTCCCTGTGCATATCTGACTCCTTGAATAGGAAAAGGTCATAAGAAAACAACAAGCCTTAAAATTGTACTGACCGGCCGGTCATTTTGGACTGACTGGTCAGTCATTTTTACAATAACGCCTGTAAAGTTGTCAAGATAGCAGTTTGTAAAGATTGTCTTAAGATTATTGATCGCACAACATGAAACCAGATTTCAAAGACTGCGGCAGTGCCTGTTCTCTGTATCTGAAAATACGGCCAGGTCAGCAGGTAATGCAGTTGTCTGCGCGGTGCAATCGATGGCGCAGGCTTTCCACGTAATGCAAAACGCGCACAGTCAAAGTGCGCGTTTTCTTTTTTAAAGCCGATCTGTGGCGGTGAGTTCAGGTCTTGATGTTTTTACGGCCGGCGAGAATGTTGAGAGATTCTTTGAAACGGTTGTAAATCGCGCGGGAACGCTGATTGTAAAAGGCAGCGGGCCGGGCAAGACTGAGTTTGTCGGTGCGCTTGCTGAGGCTCAGGGCCATGGCATTCATGGCTTCGAGCAACACGCCAAGCCTTTCGTAAAGCATTGATTTGAGGCGCTTTTCTGAATTTTCACAGAGCTGGCTGGTGCTTTCAGAGCGTTCAACCATGGCCATCAGCATCTTCGTCATTATTTCAGGCTGACGGGTAAAAAATTCTTCAACCTGGTGCAGCTGCACAACGATAGCGGTCAGGTCGGTGGCACAGACAACATCGGCGGTACGCCGCATATCCGGAACCGGAGCATCCAGGTTAAGAAACACGGCAATCTCGCCAATGATGCTGCCGGGCGTATCAATTCTGATGTTCGGGTTGGCGCCGTCGGTAATCACTTCGGCAGCGCCTTCGGTAATGATGAAAAGCTTGTCACCGATTGTACCTTCTTTACACAGCAGAGTTCCGGCTTTGAAGGTATGCATTTTAACATCTTTACTGACGTGCACAACGACACCGCATGCTACCGATGTGTTATTGGTCAGACCTGCGTCTGCCTGCTTGAGAATCTCGCGCGAGAGTTCGAAAGCCTTATGGGTTCGCGCCCGCATCAGATCCGCGTCATTTATGGCAGGAACCAGGGCGTTGGCCACTTCGTTGACGCCGGCCATATAGTCTCTTGCCGTCGCTCTGATGAATGAGTCGAGCTCGACCTCTTCTTTGGCGATAGCTGCAAAATGGGCAAAGAACTGCTTCATGTAACGGGCAAACGAGACACAGGCTCTGACACCGATTTTTGGATCGGTGGTGATGACCTCTTTAAGAGAAGAATGATCATCGGCCGGAACTGAAACAACAGAAGATTCATCGAGGGCAAAAACCGAAAACAGCTGTGGCTTGCCGGTCAGGGCTTCAATTTCGCCGAAGAGTTCCTGGTGTGAGACGATGCCGATGAGGTCTGCCTCATTCAACATGTGTTTAACGCCAAGTTCCTGTACTGATTTTTTTGAGTACACCTTGGCAAAACGACCTGAGGTAACCTTGAAAAACGAAGGAATTACCTGACCCTGAAGAAAGACATGGTCGCCAGGGGAAAACGAACTGGACGTGGACTTTGGAACCATAAGAAACCCCACAATAATGTACAACTCTGCAAATTTCAACTTATAGCATCGAGTAGACAGATTATACGATTTTTTTTGCAGAAAGTTTTACAATTGTAAAAAAGTTTCAGATTTTTTTTATTTTTTTTCTGCCGACAATATTCCGTTGCGTTCGAGCAAAGAACCGTCGGCGCGAAGAAGGTCTATTATCGAAGCGGTATAGCCGACCGCAGCCCTGGCCTCAGCTATCCTGGCTGCAGTAAGGTCTCTCTGGGCCTGGGCAACCTGAAAAGCGGTAGTTTTTCCGACATTGAACTTTACCTCTTCGACGCGCAGTTTTTCGAGCTGTTTCTGGGAAGTGGCAGCGGTGGCTGTCAGCTGCTGCAAAGTTCGCTCTACCTCAAGGTAGGCTTTGATGACATCTTCTTTAACCAGTTGCTCAAGGTTGTTGAGTGCCTCGCGGCGCATGCCGGCGCTGGCTTTGGCCCGGGCCAGGTCAGCCCTTGCCGCTCGGCGACCACGCGTAAGATCGTAGGTAAAGCCGGCCGAAATATCGTAAGAGCCTTCTTCGCCCGGTCTGGGGTTCGAACCCGAGAACGATGTCGAATAACCGGTCTTGCCGAGATTCATGAAAAAGTCAAGTTTCGGAAGCATGCCATTACGGCTGGCGACGATATCAAGCTCGTCTCTCGAAAGCAGCAGACGAGTCTGCTGCAGTTCAGGCCGCATTTCGACTGCAACAGCAATGTGTTCTTCGAGAGAAAGTCGCTCAGGCCTTGTCAGAACTGGTTCATCCAGAAGTTCGGGCCGGGTTTTCCAGAAGTTGTCAGAATCCGGATTAACTGAGCGCAACAGCGAAATCGCCATTTCGACGGCCGCGCTTTCGGCGTTGATAAGATCTTCGGCGCGTAACGCCACTTCGGCGTCGGCCGCAGCCTCTTCTGATTCGGCAATACTGCCGGCTTCGATGCGTTTACGGGTTTCGTCACGCTGCTGTTTCGCCAGCTGCAGCGATTCTCTGACGATTTCGAGCTGCCGCAGGCTCAGGTAATATTCCCAGTATTGTTTTTCGACCTGAGCGACAAAATTGAGAATGAAGCCCTTCAGCTCATATTCAGACCATTCGAGGTCCAGACCTGCCTTTTTAAACGAAACCAGGTTGACATCGCGACCGCCTCCACGACGCAACGGGTGGGTTAGTGTAATGCCCAGTCTGGTTGAAAACAGATTATCTGAGCGGGCCGAACGACTGCGGCCGAAGGTAACATCCAGAGCACTGCGGGTACCTGTGGTCGAAAGCTTTTCAAAAACAATACCCGCATCGGTGCGATTCGTAACATTTTCGCCCATGTTGCCCTGCTGAAAAATGGTTTTACCGATACGCTCAGAACCAGAAAATTCGGCACTGACGGCCGTATCGAACCTTGCCCGTTCTTTTTCGACAACGGTGCGGGCAAGTTCGGGGCCGATTTTTTCAACCTTGAGAGCAATATTCTGGCTCAGAGCACTACTGATAGCATGATCGAGAGACAGCGTCAGTGAAGCGCCTGAATTCTCGAATATATTGAACACCCCAAAATCCTGACAGGCGTCTTCTTCAGGCGGCTCAACCTCTTCAGTTTCTTCAGTTTCTTCAACCTCTTCAGCTGCAATCGCGACGGCAGGGCCAGGTTTTGCGGCAGCCGCAAGAGAAGCGTCCTCGGCCATGACAATGCCCATCTGGGTGAAAAGAAAAACAACAATTGCAATCAGCCAATAATATCGTTCAGATATTTTCATTTTTTGCCTCGTTTTCAGCAACTTCTACCGGCTTTTTACGAAAGGCCAGGTCAAATTCATAATAAATAGCGGGAATAATCAGAAGAGAGATGAAAGTCGCACAGACCAGGCCGCCAATTACAGCGCGGGCCATCGGGGCCTGAACTTCGCCACCTTCACCAAGACCGATCGCCAGGGGCAACAACCCGAGAATTGTCGTTAAAGCGGTCATCAGAATCGGCCGGCAGCGGTCGCGCGCTGCCTCGCTCACGGCTGTGAGAAGGTCTGTGGCCCCTTCCCGGCGCAGGTCGTTGATGTGGTCGACAAGCAGAATAGAGTTGTTAACGACGATACCGCCGAGCATGATGCAGCCAATGAAAGACTGAACATTAAAAGTTGTACCGGTGAAATAAAGGGCTGGTATAACTCCGATAACCGAAAGCGGCACGGTAATCATGACGATAACCGGGTCATATAGTGACTCATACTGCACGGCCATTACCATATAGACAAGAATCAGTGCCAGCACAAAGCTGAAGAGAAGTTCCTGAAACGACTTGACCTGTTCTTCGTAGTCACCGGCCATCAGAATACTGAAGTTGGATGGCAAAGGTATTTCGCGCAGTTTTTGCTGCACTTCCTCGATGACAAAGCCAATCGGGCGCCCGTCGACGTTAGCCGAGACACTCAGAATTCTTTCCTGGTCACGGCGTTCGATGAGAGTCGGACCCATCTGGCTTTCGATATGGGCGATATTGCGCAGCATAACCGGCTGGCCGGCAGAATTCGTGATAGTCAGGTTGAGAAGGTCTTCGAGCTTCATGAACTCAGCATTTCTTGCCTTAACCAGAATACGGTATTCGTCACCGCCTTCGCGCAAATTACCGGCGCTGCTGCCGGCCATCATGGTTTCGAGGAACGAAGAAATCTTCGAAACCGTGAGTTTCAAATCAGCGGCCCGGGCGCGGTCGATAACGACAATACGTTCCGGCACGCCCTTCTCCCGAGACAACTGCACGTCGGTCACACCTTCGGTGTTTTTGAGAAGCTTTTCGACCTCGGCACCGAGTGCGTCGGCAGTCTTAAGGTCGTAGCCACGCACCTGCACCTCAAGCTTGTCGGCGTCGGCATTACCCATGCGCAGCAGGAACATGCCCTGACCTTCGCGGGTGCGTAGAATCACACCGGGAATGCCGGTCAGCATCTGGCGAAGCTCTCCGGCAATTTTTGCGCTGCTTTTTTTCCGGCTCGCCTTGAGCGGAATACGTATCTGCCCTGAGTTGAGAGAACCGCCACCGCCGCCCATGCCACCACCAACGTTGGTAAAGACGGTTTCGGCATCGGGCAGGTTTTTAATGATTATGTCTTCGGCCATGACAAAAATCTTTTCGACAAGGCTCAGACGAGTGCCCTCTTCCAGCTCGATACTGACCCTGACTTCGCCTTCGTCAGCGGACGGCATCAGTTCGGTGCCGATTCCGCGAGCCATGATAACAGATATGGCGATGAGAATGCCGATAACAAAAATGGCTTTTTTGCGGTTATTGAGAACCATGCGGAGGCTGAAGGCGTGCGCCGAAAGAATAAGCCCGATAGCCCATTCCGAAATACGGCGAAAAATGCTGCGTCGGCTGCTGCCATTCATTTTAAGAAACCTTGAACTGAGCATTGGCACCATGGTTAAAGCGATAACCAGCGAGCAGAACAGAGAGAACGAAACGACGTAGGCCAACTGCTTGAACATCAGACCGGTCATACCCTCGACAAACAGCAAAGGCAAAAAGATTACCACGGTAGTGAGCGTGCTCGCCAGAACCGGCATTGCCACTTCAGAGGCGCCTTCAACGGCGGCCTGCATCATCGACCGGCCCTTTTCTCGGTAACGAAAAATGTTCTCGAGAACAACGATCGAGTTGTCGACGAGCATGCCGATGCCCAGCGCTACGCCACCGAGAGACATGATGTTGAGCGTAAACTGGAAGTAATACATCAGGGCGAAGGTTGCAATGACCGAGACCGGAATCGCGACCGCGATGATTGCGGTGCTGGCGGCATTGCCGAGGAAAAGCTGCAAAATTACAATTGCAAGAAGACCGCCATACAGGGCTGAAGAGCTGACGTTATCGATCGACCGCTGAATGTATTTGGAGCTGTCGACAATGGCACTAAGGCGCAACTGCGGGATTTCCTCGTTGATCTTTGCGATTTCGGCCTTGACGGCGTTGGCAACCGCAACGGTGTTACTGCCTGACTGCTTGTTCACCATGACGCGCACGCCGGGTTTGCCGTTGATTCTGACGATGCTGCGTTTCTTTTCCCAGAGGTCGAATACCTCGGCGACATCGCGCAGACGAATCTGCTTGCCGGCGGTTTCGCCGATGGTCAATGCCGCAATTTCTTTTACGTCTCTGAATTCACCAGGAGTTCGCAGGCGAAGCTCGTAGTTGCCCGATTCGATCATACCGGCCGGCAGATTGAGGTTTTCGGCACGCAGGCGCGAAATGATCTGGTCAGGCGCAATCTTCAAGGCTTTTATACGGTCAATGTCGAGATTCACCTGGATTTCGCGCAGGCTGCCACCCATGACGTCGATCGCGGCAACCCCTGGGATACGCTCGATACGGTATTTCACCTGGTCTTCGATCAGATTGAGCATCTGCACCGGGTCAAGGTCACTCGAAGCACCAATAATAAGAATCGGAAAAGCTGCCGCATCGAATTTGCGAATGCTTGGCCTTTCAACATCATCAGGCAGACGGCTTAAAACGCGGTCAAGGCGGTCGCGCAGATCGTTGGTGGCTGCGTCGAGGTCGGTTCCCCAGGCGAAGGCCACGCGCACGCGGCTGCTGCCTTCGCGCGAGGTCGAGGTAATCTCTTCAACCCCGGGCACTGCCGAAATAGCCTGTTCGATCGGCCTGGTGACCAGAGTTTCTATTTCGGTCGGGCTAGCATTGTTGTAGCTTGCCGAAACGGTAATGGTCGGGTAGGTGATGTCGGGCATCAGATCGACCGGAAGCTTGTAAAGTGATACGACGCCGAAAATCACCACCATGCACATGATCATGGTGACGCCGATCGGCCGTTTTACAGAGAAATGAGCGAGTTTCATTGCTGTTGACCACCTTTGCCCGGGCCGCGCCCCTTGCCCTTTTCGCCGGCAGGTGCGGCAGGCTGATCTTTTCCGGGCAGTTTGATGCCGCTGCCATCTTCGAGCAGATGATGACCAAGGACGACAACATCGCCAGAAATGGTCGGTGATGCGATTTCGGCCCGGTCGCCTTCGAGAAAACCGACTTCAACCGGTATAAACCTGGCAATACTCTTTTCGCTGTCGATGAGGAAAAGGCCTTCCTGGTCGTTGCGTCTGACGAGAGCCGAAGCCGGGGCAATCGTTACCGAGTCGTGCCGCGCGTAAATCAGCCTGGCTTTAACAAACATACCCGGTTTGAGGGCATTATCAGTATTTGAAAGCTCAAGCTCGATTCTTGCCTGTCTCGATGCCCCGTCAAGCATAGGTGCAATGCGCGAAACCCGTGCTGTATAGATACAGTCAGGGATGGCCGCTGTTTCGATTTCGGCGGTCAGACCGGGTCTGATTTTGAAGTATTCACGCTCGACGACGTCGATTACCGCTGTCAGGGTTGCGATATCAATTACCGAGACTATCGGGGTATTGGCATTGATCATGGCCCCTTCGTTGAGAAAACGTTCAGCAATAAAACGCCGGCCTGAACCACCACTCCAGGAAGCATCAACTCTCGCATACGCCAGCTTCAGTTTTGTGGTTTCAAGCGCAGCCTCTTTCTGGCTGAGAAGAGCCTTGTTAACCTGGTGTCTGGCCTGCCTGGTCTTGTGAGCCGCCTGAACGTTCTCTACTTCTACTTCAGAAGAAACCTTCTGCTGCCGCATGGTTTTGACGCGATCGAGTTCGCGCTGCGAAATTTCGAGCAGGCCAGCGCTTTCATTAAGATTGGCCCGGGCGATTTCAAGGTCGGCTTCGGCCTGTTTAACCGCAAGAAGCATTTCTTCATCGTCAAGAGTGGCGATAGTTGCGCCATTATCGATGGTATCACCGATATCGACAAAAAGTTTTTTGATTCTGCCCGAGATTTTCGGGGCAACCATGAATTTAGAAGTGGCTTCGATCGAACCGACAAAGCGCCCCTCATCGACAAGACTGCCGATTTTAAGGGGTTCGATTTCGACCGCAACTGCCATGGCACCGCCAGGCCCGCGCCGGCCACCCACCGTATTGCTGGCAGACGGCTGAAACTGACTCACAAGAAGCCAGGCAAGAATAATCCCGCTGATAAAAGTTAGTGCGAATCTGTTCATATATCTCCCTTATGAAGCCTCTTTATTCTTCAGCTTCCACGTGTAAATTACGATATTCGCGCCGGGCATTTTCGGCGACCCGGATCATCAGTGAAAAAATCATTTCTTTTTCGGCCGGGCTAAAGCCAGCGGTCAGGCGCTGATTCCAGTCTTTGAGAAACGCCTTGATCTCACCGGCGGCGGCGGCACCGCTGGCGGTAATTTTTACCTCATAGCGGCGGTGGTCATCTTCGGCAATGCGGCGTTCGACGTAACCGACCTCTTCGAGCTTTCTGATGGCACGGGCGGTGGTCGCCTTGTCGAACATCAGCGCCTGCGATATGGCTTCCTGTGATGAAGGGCCGCTGCGGCTCAGGTAATTGAGAAAGGGAAACTGGCCGTAGCCGATCTGCAACTTTCTGAGTCTTTCTGCCATATATGCATGGGTGGCACGATATGTCTGAGCAACCCAGCGGCCAAGAAATTGCTGTTCAACCATATGAATTATCTGCTTCTTCGTAAAATTAGTTGCGCACGCAACTAATTTTACCACAGACAACATTGCCCGAAAACCCCCGGATTTTATTTTGTTTATCAAGCCACAAAGCACCATCAGACAGCAACTTTGCCCACAGCCAGCCGAGGTGGTATACTTTGCAGATGCAGATGATTCTAAATAAAAAAGGTGTCAGCAGTTACGAAATCATCGCTCTGCTGCTGCTTCTTGCGGCAGCCTGGGCCGGTGACACTATCGGTTCGCGCTTCGGCAACACTGCCGGCATAGTCGGTATGATCGCGTTTCCGCTCATACTGATTATTCTCATCGAAAAGCTTGCCTGGCTCGAGCGAGAACTCATACTTGGGCAAAAACCATACCCGAAATGTATCTGCAGCAGAGCAGCAATCGACAGTCTGCCCGAAGACCCAGGCACCCCGGCAGCCGGCAGTGGCATTTTCCGCTGCAGCTGTGGCAGGGTTTACGATGCGAGCGGTCGCGGCATCATCGAAATGGTAGATAACGAAAACCGGCGGCCATTTGCCCGCTGGAAAGCCTTTAAAGGCTGGATTTTATCAGATTAATTCATGCCCTGGCCGGTTCGCACTTTTTCGAGGTGCCTGGCGATCGACTCATACATCGGCCTGAAAAATGGCGCGGTGTCGAGTTCTGGCTCGATTCTTTTCCAGACCGCATTGACCGGAAAAATTACACTGCCGGTGTTTTCGTCGATCAAAGCCGGTTCGGTGCCATACTGATCTTCGATCATCTGCCAGATAAAGCCAAAATCGACCCTGAGCAACTCACCAAAAAGCGACCCGAGTCCAGAAGCGACATCAGCGGCCGGCATGCGACTATTGGTCGGCTGGGCAGCCCACTTTTTAAACACCTGGTCGAGAAGATCGGCTGAGGGCGGGCCCTTATGATGACCTGATAAAGACAGGCAGAGCTCGCGACCTGCCGCAAGACCTTTTGCCAGGTTTGCCTGTTCCGTTTCGTTAAAACCAGAAATTTTTGGCTGCATAGATTCACTCGCTTTAATTTTTTGGGCATTAGTGATAAAAGATAATAATTGATTGCCGCTTCAACTACAACATGGCCTGACCGCCACGCCTTTGCTGGACCGCAGCAATTTTAGCGACGATTCTCGCCGCTGATAACTTGTTTTTAAGAGTTTCTTCTTGACACATTGCAGCATAAAAGTTATTTAAAGAGAATGACAAAGGAATGCTAAGGAGGCCGAAAATGGTCGATTCTGAAGACACTGGAAAAGTCATACTGGTACTTAACTGCGGCAGTTCATCGCTGAAATACGATCTGATACTTATGCCGCACCGCAAAAGTCTCGGAAAAGGCATCGTCGAAAGAATTGGCGAAGAAAAGGGCAGCCTCGAACAAAAATCTGACGACAAGAAACTGGTAATCGAGCAGAAGATCAAAGATCATCGCGAAGCCCTCGAACTCGTGATGCGAGCCATTACTGACCGCGATGAAGGCATTATCAAAGATGTTTCCGAGATTGCTGGCATCGGCCACCGCGTCGTTCACGGTGGTGACAAGTATGCATCATCCGTAGTAATAGACGAAAGCGTTGTTGCCGCCATCGAAGAATTTATCGAGCTCGCACCACTGCACAACCCGCCCAACCTTACCGGCATTCAGGTCGCGCGAGAACTCATGCCCAATCTCAAGCAGGTTGCGGTTTTCGACACGGCCTTTCACCAGACTATGCCTTCGCACGCCTACCTCTACGGCCTGCCCCGCAAGTTTTATGAAGAATTTAAAATCAGACGTTACGGCTTTCACGGAACCAGCCATCGCTACGTTTCAGCCCGCGCTGTGGAACTCTGCCGCCGTCACCCCAGCAATACCAACGTAATTTCGTGTCACCTTGGCAACGGTGGCTCGGTAACCGCGATTGCCAGAGGCAAATCGATCGACACGTCGATGGGCTTTACGCCGCTCGAAGGCATGATCATGGGAACCAGGTCGGGTGACCTAGACCCGGCAATTCTTGGCTTTCTCATGGACCGCGGCTATTCTTCGAAAGACCTCATCAAGATGTTGAACAAGGAAAGCGGTCTGCTTGGCCTGTCGGGTATTTCAAATGACATGCGTGACCTCGAAAAAGCAGCTGAAGAAGGTAATCATCGCGCCAAAGAAGCTATCGACTGCTATGCCTACCGGGTCAGAAAATATATTGGTGCCTACGCCGCCAACCTGATCAAGGTGGATATTCTCGTTTTCACCGGTGGCATAGGCCAGAACGGCTGGCGCATGCGCGAGCGTATCTGCAAACGCCTCGAAAACCTCGGTATCTTTCTCGATCACAAGCTCAACAAAGAGATGGGCTCAAAAGAAGGCATCGTTTCTGAGGCTTATTCTCCGGTAACTGTGGCTGTAATACCAACCAACGAAGAACTGCAGATTGCCATAGACGTTTATGAGCTCGCCTTCGGTGGTGAATCGGCTTTCAGGCGCCGCCAGACCGATTTTAACGTCGGAATGAAGCGTTCGTGACCGACCAGACGCTAAACTACTACGAACAGAACGCAGCTGAATTGAGCCGGCGTTACGAAACGACGGCTCTTGACTCTTTTCACCAGCTTCTTCAACAGACCTGGCGGCCGGGCGCCCGATTGCTCGAAATCGGCTGCGGCTCAGGTCGTGATGCGGCCAGGGCCACAACCGACGGCTTCAGAGTAACTGCAGTCGACGGCGCCGAAAATCTGTTGAAAGAAGCTGTCAGGCTTCACCCTGAACTGACCGACAGCCTGCATCACCTTCTGCTGCCGGCAAAGTTGCCGTTTGCCGATGCCAGCTTCGACGGTTTTTTCAGTGTCGCCTGCCTGATGCATTTTAATAATGCTGCGATTGGACAAATCATTTCAGAAGCTGCAAGAGTGACGGTTGCAGGCGGCAGCGGCCTGGTTTCGGTTCCGGCCGGCAGAAGCGACATAGACGCCGGCGGCTTCGACCAGCACGGCCGGGTCTTCAACGTCATGCCAGTCGACAACTGGATCAACCTTTTCCGCCAGCACGGCTTTTCTGCCGAACCCGGCCCCTTAGAGCCCGACAGTCTCGGCCGCCCAGGCATCAGCTGGATAACCTTCATCCTCAAAAAGCCCTGAAAACAAAAACCCGCATTTCTGCGGGCTTTGTAGAGTTTATTGAATCTCTTAAAACTCTAATTCACTGCCGGAAGTCGAGGTCGAACTCTTGTTATTGATAGTCACTGTGACTGACTTTAGCATTAAACATTTATCGAGTTACACCATTTTGAGTGCCGCGCCCAAAATTTCTCTGGTCTGTTTTCGATGTTTCCAAATTTTTTTAAGACAATTCTGCTATCAACTTGTCATAATCTGCGTGGCTACCAATCCAGAACCAGAGCAAGCCATCTGCTACCTCTACGGCAAGAGCTCGGTAACGAATACCCGCCCTGACCGACCACAACCGCCCGATCTGTTTGAAGTTCAATGATGCGTGTTTCGGGTCTTTCTTTAGAAGTTCATAATTTTTGTCGGCGGTTTTTCTTATTCTGGCAGGCAATGCGTCATAGGCAGACCAGAAAGAAGAACTTGCGAAATGATTCATAGTTGTCTGGTTTTGCCGTCTTTATGCTCTGCAATCGCCTTGTTTATAAGAGAGTCCAGCTTTCCTGATGCACAGTCTCTCTCTATTTTTTCGTCCCATTTCTTAGCGTCAAAGCGATCAAACCATTCTCTAAAGTTCTGCAACTGGTCTTCAGACAACTGCTTAACAGCGTTTTCCAGGTCTTTAACCGGATTACTCATAATTTCGCCCCTGTTTACATTCTTAACTTATGCCCGAAGATGGAGCATTTTTCATTCTTGATATTCCATATTGGCATATCAAAATTTGTGAATTTATCGTCACACTCTACTTTTTTGGCCTGGTTCGGCAAGAATATGCCGCCGATCTGCCGGTAAGTCAAATAGAAATTGTGGCAGTGAACTGTTGGCGCTATTCTTTTCGACCGATTCCTTCTGCTATTAAAGAAGCGGCCAGAAAGTTCATGCTGACATTTTCTTTCTTTGCGAGCTTGATAAGCTTGGAATGTAGAGTTTTAGTGAGCCTGAGAACAAACTTGCCGCTTGCGTCGATCTCTTTGTATTTGTCGGCGCTGTAAGGCTTCGGAATCGGCTTGCCAAGCTCCTGCAAGGTCTGAATCAAACCCTTGAGAGCATCGCGCCCGTTTTCCATGGCCTCTTCAATCGTCTCACCATCAGATATGCACTCGTTGAAGTCGGGGTAACTGATGAGAAAGCCGCCGCCTTCTTCTTTGGTGAGCGTGCGAATCTCGAAAGGATACTTGTCTAATTCAGTTTTTTTCATAGATATACCTCGATGAAAACAAGAAACTTCTGCACATAGACGGGCTTTATCGGCCTGTGTGCCGGAACAGTCAGAGAAACGCCGTCATCTCTTACAAACTGCACATGGCTTGTGCCGTTTTGTCTCCAGACGATTCCATATCTGGAAGCAATGGCAGTTAAATCGGCAATGCGCCAATCACGCGGATTGTTGCGCATTTTTTCTATCGTTTTCTCTGCTTTGGTCATATTTTAATGATACCGTATCTAATACTATTGTCAAGTATTACGCTGCGCCGACAAAACCTGACAGCTCGCTAAAATAGAGAAGATGCTCCGGCCTAAGGGTGGCACACCTTACGGCGATACCACAGCCGAAACATCTTCAAGAACTTTAACGGTTCATCCGACTAAAGCGTACTTTGTTTGATGAAGTGCTTTGATTTTGAGTTTAAAGAACTCCATATCTCGAAAGCCATATGCCTGGAGCTTCATGGTTTTGATTTTGTTGTTGAAGCCCTCTAGAGGGCCCGTTGAAATCTTGTAATCGTAACATGCAAGTATTGCTGCTTCATGCAGCTCCACCGTCTTTGAAAATGTTTTTCTTTGAAGATTATGATAAAGCAATCCTCTGTGTTGGCTTTGTTTTTGATTTTTGCCGGTCTGGCAACAGGTTGTTTTACCGAGACGCCAAAGAAGCCTGATGCCGAAGCCATTACCCTGCACTTCGTGTAATGGAAGAGGAGTTTGCGGTTCCTGCGGGGGGCGAAGCGATGGAATTAGCGGCAAGATCTGTTCTTTCTGTGATTACAAAGGCGTTTGCTGGAGCTGCAAAGGTAGCGGCAAAAGAGGTTAGTGCATCATAAAATTTCTTAACTATATTGCGGCCAGCCAAACGGACTTTGTTTAAACGATCTTTTAAAAACCTTTAATTAAAGGCCTGGCATCACGCCCACCGAAGACAGACACTGCCGATCTTCGGCATCAAGCTTTTCTTTATTGATCTCGCTTTTCGGTTTTGAGGTCACAATTTGTGACCTCAAAAATTCTTTTTCTCCCGGCGAAAGTGAAGCATGAAACTTGCTGGGAAGCAGCTGGCGTTGTGCTTAAACGCCTAAATTAGAATTTTGGTTGCCACGCCGCGAAGCCCGAAAAAAAACCCGCATTTCTGCGGGCTTTTCAGTGCCGGAAGTCGGGGTCGAACCGACACGCCTTTAAGGGGCGCGGGATTTTGAGTCCCGTGCGTCTGCCAATTCCGCCATTCCGGCCTGTGAGCCAATCATATCACAACGCCGGAATACGGCGCAACAAAATTCAGTCTTTGGCAAGCAATCTGATTTTGCGCTTGCATTCAGGGCAGACTGCCCAATGTTCGCCATACTGGTCGGTTATCACGTCAACGGGCTCAAAAACAGCACCACAGGCGCATTCAACCTGAACAGCGTAAATGTTGTCGAACATGATTGCCACCTCCCTGAATTTTTTATTCTCTGCTTACCTGAAGGTACTTACAAACCGCCAAAAGTAAAGGCAAAAAGTAACCCACGCACACCGGCACAGAATTGGCACAGAATTGGCGCAGTCCTGCCTTCTCTCCGTTAAAAACCCAACCCGCAGGTATTCGGTATTTATCAGTGGCCGGAAGTATAAACATCAACAATAAAACTGCCTTTTGTCAGACAACCTTGTTTTCGCTGATTTTCGGTTGAGGTTGGCCGGCAAAAAGTTTAAAATCACTCAGAATCGAAACTGCATGGAGAAACAGCGATGCGCAATTTCATGAATTTTCTGGCCGCGGTGCTTCTGTGCCTGGTTTTTGCCGGGCCTGCCAGCGCACAGCATGATAAATACTTTTTCATCACCCTGACCGGAAGAGCGGTGCTGTCGAGAACTTCAGGCTCTACGTGGCTTTCGCTGCAGCAGGCGCAGCCGGTTGAAGTCAAACCCGGCGACATGATCAACGTCGAAGGCGACGGTCGAGGCGAACTGCGGTTCCCTGATGGCAGCAGCGTCAAAATGAAAAACAACGCAATGATCACCATCATGCGCTATGGCATAAATCAACGCCTCGGCAACGTCTGGCTGAACGTGCGACGCAGCAGCGACATCTTCAAGGTAGTGACGCCCCTCGGCTCATGCAGCGTTCTCGGAACCTCTTTCGACGTCGACGTCGACCGTTACGGAAAAACCAAAGTAAGAGTCTTTTCCGGCCTTGTGGCGGTAAGAGCCGCAGAAGACAGCCGAAACCGTCAGCTGGTTCTGCAACCTGGCATGCACACAACCCTCTCAGAAAAAACAAAGGTTGCCGACAAACCCGAAAAATTTCAGGCACCCACCATAGAGACATCCCTGAACAGTGAATGGGAAGCGCGCAACTTTACCGCTGCAGCTCCATCAGCTCTCGAGCAAACCAGGCCGCTGCAGCACGACAGCAGAATACCCCCGGCCCTGCAACCGGCCGCCCCGGCACCTGGTTCGACCCAGACAATCCCCGCCCGTCCGAACATTCCCGAAGTGCAACCCGGCCGCATCGAAGCCCCGCCGGTTGGCCCGCTTGGAGGCTCTTCTACCGGCTCAGAAGCAAGTCTGCCACCAATAAGACCAGAGCTTCAATCTAACCTGCAGTTGCCCTCAGCCGGCGACGTTATCAAGGGCATAGAGCCTTCTCAGCCCAAAGATGGCGAAATCATGTCGCTGGCTCGGCAGCGGGCCGCTTTTCTCGAAATGCTTCGCCAGCAGAAAATCGACCGCGATTCAGTCATCGGCGGAAGCTTCAAAGAACGCGAAGAAATGGCAAAAGACCTGCACGGCCAGGAATCAGGCCAGCGCGCCAGACTATCTTTCAGCATCTCCGACAACGAGTCGCTCGACCGCGAAAACTGGCTGGTCAGAAACCGGCTGTTGCGCGTTCAGAGCCAGCTTCGCCAGAAAGAGCTCGAAGTTGCCGACCTGATTCGCCAGAACATTACAACCCCCTCTCATAAGCGGAAAATTTCAAATGCTCAGGCGCAACTTCTTGAGCTGCAAACAGAACAGAGAGTACTTTCAGACCGAATTCGCGATGTACAGACAAAAAAAAGATAAAAAATTTTGCCAAAGCATTGACAAACCCGAAAACAGTTGGTACGATTTACTTGTGTTGAGTCCTAATTCAAGTTCCCAGGAGGATCCCCTTCAGTGAAAAAGATCGAACTCGTGCGCGAAATCGCAAAAACCACCAACATGACTCAGACCCAGGCTACCCAGGCTCTTGATGCCACGCTTTCTATCATCAAGAAAGCCCTCAAGAGAAAAGACGACGTACGTCTTGTAGGTTTTGGCTCTTTCAAGGTTAACACCCGCAAAGCCAGAACTGGCATCAACCCCCAGACCAAGAAGCCGATCAAAATTCCGGCATGCAACGTAGCCAAGTTCGTACCGGGCAAAGACCTGCGCGAACTCATCAACAACAAAAAGAAATAATCTTTAAGCGCACAAAAGGGCCGTTCCCGCAAGGGGGCGGCTCTTTTCTTTTACCTTAAACGCAGACTTAGAAAGGTTTCAGGGCAGGATTGATATGCCATTCCTGGCGCAGCACCGGAACCCAGAGGTTTGATACGATTGCCCTGTGAGGTTAAGATACTGCTTGCCTTAGTTTTAACCATCAGGTAAATTATTGGACATGACTACACAGAAAAAACGTCTGGGCGATATTCTCATCGACTGCAACCTCATAACCGAAGAGCAGCTGAAGCAGGCTCTCACGTTTCAGCGCGACCGCGGCATGAAGCTGGGCGAAGCTCTTTCCGAAATGGGTCTGGTTACCGAAGACGATATAATCTGGGCCCTTGGCAATCAGCTGAATATCTCGTTCATTCATCTGAACCCGGATATCGTCGACACTGAAGTTACAAAAATGATCACCCCCGAATTTGCGCGTGATCACAAGCTCATGCCTCTTTACAAGGCCGGCAACCAGCTCAGCGTCTGTATGGTCGATCCCCTCGACTCTCGACCAATCGAGTTTCTCGAAGGAAAATTCGGTGCCACGGTTTCGGTTTCGATCTGTACCGCGTTCGATTTTGAGCAGACTTATTCTGCCATTTACGGGCCAATCGACGTTCAGGAAAAAGTCGCACCCGGCGAAATCGACAACACCGAAAAGCAGAACCTTGAGCGCGGCATTCCCAAAGGCATGGAAGGCCCCGAAAAGGTCATCAACTATATTCTTGGCCAGGCGATTATCAACAAAGTCAACCGCATTCACTTTGAACCATCAGATAAGGGCGTGTTGATCAGATTCAGATCTAACAATGTTCTAGCACGCAAGATCGAGATTCCGGTCAAAGTGCACCACGAAGTAATTTCGCGCCTTAAAAAACTTTCGCAGCTCCCTGAAAAGGATATGGTCCGCGAAGGCGTTGTTGTCGGTCATTTTAGAGTCACGGTTTCGAACCGCCAGGTCAATATTCAGTCAATTTTTTACCCGACCGTGAATGGCGAAATGGTGATTCTCAAGCTCAGCGACTTTGGCAGTATCATCGAACAGCTTGGCCGCTCCGGCAAAGCCTCGATCGAAGAGCTTCTCGTTGCCGCCAGAAACACGCACGGCGTTCTTTATGTTACCGGGCCACGAGAATCAGGGCGCACAACGACGCAATACTGCATAATCAGCGGCTACGATGCAGAAACCCGCAAACTGGTAACAATCGAAAACCCTGTGGTTGCAGCTCTCCCCAAAACTACACAGATTCAGATCGGCTCGGGCGGCATCGAAGACGCAATATCTGCCCTGAAGCTTGCATTGATGCTCGATGCGGACATCATCTATCTCGATGATCTCGTTGGCCGTGACCTGACCCAGGAAGTCGCTTTCGCGGCACTTGGCGGCAAAACCGTATTAACCTCATTTCTTGCCTATGACGCTTCAAGCAGTCTGGTCAAGCTGATAGAAACCGGAGTAGACCCGGTTCTTATCGCGTCTTCAATGTGTGGCGTCGTCAGCCAGAGACTTGTCAGAGTCCTGTGCCCGAAATGCCGACAGCCGGCCGAGATCCCCCCCGAAGTTCTAGAACTGTTAAACGACGAAGACAAAAGCAAACAGATTTTCAAGGCAAAAGGCTGCGAGGGTTGCAACAACACCGGCTATACAGGCCGCACGCTGATTACCGAGTTCATGCCAGCCACCGCCACCCTCAGGCAGATGATCATCAACCGCCAGTCCTATCAGGATTTCAAGAGTTTTGCCCGTAAACAGGGTATCAAAAGCCTCGAAGAAAAAACCCTCGATATGATGCTGAACGGCGAAACCAGCGCCGATGAATTTATGAGGCTGTTCTAACAATGAGCGACAATTTTTTCGGCAAACTGTTCGGCGGGGAAGCCCCCCCGGGCGACGATAATAAACCAAAAGCACCAACCGCACCACCGTCTGCGCCCATGCCGGCAAGGCCACCCGCGCCTCCTCCCGGTGCCGGCGGCCCGCCGCTTCGCCCTGCCATGCCTGGCGGCCCGAGTGCTCCGACTCAGCCAGCCGGCGCACCGGCAAGACCGCCAATGCCACCGGCCGGGCAACCGTTGCCACCCAGACCAGCAGCGCCTGCTGCTCCTGGTCAGGCTCCTCAACCAGCACGACCAACTGGCATACCGTCGACTATCTCGCAGGGTGCAATGCAAAGACCGGCACCCTCTGCGAGCCAGAAAGACGATGATGATGGCGAAGTCATTATCGATGACCTGCTGCGCCTGATTGTCGACAAAAGCGGCTCCGACCTGCACCTTACAGTTGGCTCTCCACCGATGCTGCGCCTGCAGGGCAAGCTCTGGCCAACCGATATTCCCTCACTGACTGCCAAAGAAACCCGGCGCCTGATTTTTCAGTTTCTCAACAACGACCAGCGCGAAAGACTCGAACGCGACCTCGAACTCGACATTTCGTATGAACTCGAAGGCGTGGCACGCTTCCGCTGCAATATCTTTTTCACCCGACTTGGCATGGGCGGGGTTTTCCGCGTCATCCCGACCCGCATCAAAACTCTGGCCGAACTGAAGCTGCCCGCAATTCTCGGTGATCTCGCCAGGCGAAACAAAGGCCTGATTCTGGTTACCGGCCCTACCGGCTCAGGTAAATCGACTACTCTGGCCGCCATGGTCGACCAGGTCAACAATGAACGCCAGGACCACATTCTCACTATCGAAGACCCGATCGAATTCGTGCACCAGCACAAAACCTGCCTGGTTAACCAGCGCGAAATCGGCCCAAATACCAAATCCTTTTCGGCCGCACTCAGATCGGCACTGCGCGAAGATCCTGACATCATTCTCGTCGGCGAAATGCGCGATTACGAAACCATCTCACTGGCCGTAACCGCCGCTGAAACCGGTCACCTTGTCTTTGCAACTCTGCATACCCCGTCTGCCGCACAGTCGGTCGACCGTATCGTCGACGTTTTTCCGGCCCACCAGCAGGACCAGATCAGAACACAGCTTGCCGACGCCCTGCAGGGAATCATCGCCCAGCAGCTGATTCCGACCATTGACGGCATGAGTCGCGAAGTCGCGCTCGAAATTCTCATCAACACTCCGGCCGTCGCCAACCTGATCCGCGACAATAAAACCTTCCAGTTGCCCTCGATCATGCAGACCAGCAAACAGGCCGGCATGCAGACCATGGACCAGGCACTCATGGATCTGGTCAAACAGCGCAAAATCAGCCCCCAGGAAGCCTATCGACGTGCCTTTGACAAAAAAGCCTTCGAACAATACAAGCCCAGAGAATATTAAGCCCGCAACCCGGATAATTTTAACAAAAGCAGCCCGGCGCATTCTGCCCGGGCTGCTTTGTTTTTGCGTATACCCAGCCAATGCAATCGAGTTTTGACCGCAGGCTGGTAAAATTTGTCTTGCATGCAGAGAGTGCTTAATGTACACTGTTGGCCTGCATTTCAGCATGACCTTATTTTTTGCCGGAGTACCGCCAAGTGAAAGCTCACAGACACATCACCAACCCAGAAATGATTCGCAACGTCGCGATTATCGCCCATGTTGACCACGGAAAAACGACCCTGGTCGACGCCCTGATCAAGCAGTCCGGTCTTTTTCGCGATAACCAGCGCGTTGAAGAATGTTTCATGGACAACAACGCCATCGAAAGAGAGCGCGGTATCACCATTCTGTCAAAGAATCTGTCGCTTGAATTCAATGGTTACCGTATCAATCTCGTCGATACTCCAGGTCACGTCGATTTCGGCGGCGAAGTTGAACGCGTTCTGCGCATGGCAAACGGTTGTCTGCTGCTTGTCGACTCTTTCGAAGGCCCGATGCCACAGACCCGCTTTGTATTAAAAAAAGCTCTGGCAGCCGGCCTGAGACCGGTCGTCGTCATCAACAAAATTGACCGGCCCGATGCCCGCGTTGAAGCAGTCGAAGACGAAATTCTCGACCTGTTCATCGACGTCGGTGTTGAAGAAAGCATGCTCAACTACCCGGTCCTTTATGCCTCCGGCCGCGCCGGCTACGCCGTTCGCAACATGGATGACCCGAGAAACGATATCAGACCGCTGCTCGAAGAAATAATCAAACAGGTGCCACCGCCGGCAGGCGATCTTGACGTGCCCGGCAAAATGATGATCACCAGTCTCGATTACAACGACTACGTCGGAAGAATCGGCATTGGCAGAATTATTGGCGGCGTGTTGTCGGGCAAATCAGATATCTACCGCATGCACCCGGGCGAAGTGGCCGAAAAGCACAAAATCATGCGCCTCTATTCATACAGAGGTATTCAGCGCGTTGAAGTCGAAGAAGCCGGCGCCGGCGATATCGTCGCAATATGCGGTATCGACACCCTTTCAATCGGCGATACAGTTTGCACCGAGCTTTGTGAACCAGAACCAATAGTTTCGGTCGACCAGCCGGTTATCTCGATGGCATTTGCCGCCAACACCAGCCCGTTTTCCGGTCGTTCCGGCAAGTTTCTCACCTCACGCCAGATTCGCGCCAGACTCGATCGCGAACTCGAAACCAACGTCGCGATGCGCGTCGAAAATGCGACCGAAGAGCGTGACACCTTTCTCGTCTCGGGTCGTGGTGAACTGCACCTCGGCATTCTTATCGAAACCATGCGTCGCGAAGGCTACGAACTGCAGGTAAGCAAACCGGCCGCAATCATGAAGCGTGACGAGAGCGGCCAGATGCTCGAACCCGTCGAAGAACTCGCTATTGATATTCCTGATAACTACATGGGCATCGTCATGGAAGTACTCGGGCCGCGCCGCGCCATGCTCGAATCATCAAAGCGCCTGCTCGACAATTATCTGCGCCTGATCTTCTCGGTACCAGCACGTGGTCTGCTTGGCTTCAGATCGATGTTTCTCACCATGACCAACGGCACCGGCATCATGAATCAGTGCTTCAGAGCCTATGAACCTTACCGTGGCGATATTCCCGAAAGCCGCAATGGCGTCATGGTCGCTACCGACCCTGGTGTTGCCACCGCCTATGCCATCAAAAACCTCTCTGAACGCGGAACCATGTTCTACGCTCCCGGCGAAGAAATCTACGAAGGCCTGGTAGTTGGCGAACGCCCACTCAGCGGCGATCTCAAGGTTAACATAGTTAAAAAGCGCCATGTTACCAACCATCGCTCGGCGACCTCCGAAGAACTCGAAAAACTGCCTTCGCCACGCCGCATGACCCTCGACCAGGCTCTCGAATACGTAGCCGATGACGAATGGGTCGAAGTCACTCCCGATGCAATCCGCCTGCGCAAAAAAGGCGAAGCACGCATCGGCGGCCGAAAGTAAGTCAGACCCTGCTTTGCAATTGTTAAAGAGAGCATTACCGGCGCTGCTGGTAATGCTTTTTCTTTTTACCGCAACTTTTCTCAGCGCTCAATCGCGACTCGCTCATCTCGCAGCCGCAAACCCGTCCGACCCGAATGTCTTGAACTCTTATGGCATCGAATTGGCCAACAGCGGCGACCTGATGGGTGCCATAGGCGTCTGGCGCCGCGCCCTCGACTTTGACCGCAGCAATGTTCACCTCTACAACAATATCGGCAGCGCCTTAAAACGCCTGGGTCAGGATCGCCACGCCTTCGCCTGGTATGCCGCCGCTCTGCAGCTGCAGCCAGTTTACTGGACTTACTACAATATTGCCCTTCTCTATCGCGACCACAATCAACCGGAAGAGGCCTGCTGGGCGCTTGGCGAAGCGCTGCGCCTCAACCCGCAGTTTGCCGAAGCAGCAAGCCTGCTGCAAAGAATCAGGGCCGGCGAAGCCAGCCGCGACCAGAAAATGAAAGCTGAAGCGACAGGCATAAAAAAACCGGTAACCAGCCCCGAACCGGCTGAACTACCCAGACCCGGCAAAGAAAAGCCCTCTGAAACAATCGTCAGCAGGCGACCTGAAACGGCAAAGATTTTGTCTGCAGCTACAAATACAAGAATCGGCCGAAAAGAGAAGCCACCCGTAGCTGAAGAACCCCTGCGCCTGCCTTCTGACAGCGGCGGTCAGGTATTTCTCACCTTCGACGGTGGTGCCACCGACGCCGCCTTCGATTCAATACTCAACTCACTCCGCCGTTTTGGCGTCAAGTCGACATTTTTTCTTACCGGCAAGTTCGCACAAAACTACCCCGAAAAATGCCGACAGCTGATTGCTGAGGGGCACGAAATCGGCAATCACAGCATGAATCATCCCGACATGAAAAACTTCAGCGCCGAAAAAATCGCAAGCGAAATCGAAGCTGCCGAACAGGCCTTTGAAAAGGTGCTCGGCCGGCGTGGTGCGCCATTTTTCCGCTTTCCATACGGACACCAGAATAAACGTGTCGAACAGATTGTAGAAAACCTTGGTTATCGCCCGGTTTACTGGCACATAGACACGATTGACTGGCGCGAAGACCCGGTAGAAACGATTATCAGCCGCGTTAAAAACAAACTGCGGCGCAATTCAGTTATTTTAATGCATCTTGGCAGCAAAAACGGGGCAAAAGCCCTCGACCGTATTCTGCAGCATGTAACCGCAAGAGGCTATTCGCCGGCCAGACTTTCTGATCTCGACGCCAGCCAGCTGGTTGCATTGCCCTGACTGCCAGACAGAAGCAGTGTGAATTTAATTGCAGACCTGCATCGAATGATGGGCACCGATCATTTTCATCAGCTGCTCGGGAGTATCCGCAACCTGAAACAGGTTCAGATGCTCGACACGAATGGTTTTCTGGGCAATACCATGTTGAAACAGTGCCAATAACGGCCCGAAAAAGTTGTCGATGTTCAGCAGAAACATCGGTCGATCGTGCCTGGCAAGCTGCTTCATCGTCAACAGGTCGAAAAATTCGTCGTAAGTCCCGATGCCGCCAGGCAGAGCGACAATGTAATCAGATTTGTCGAGCATCGCCTGTTTGCGCGGCCTGAGGTCTTCAACAGCCTGCATTTCATCGAGAGCAGGGTGCTGAATTCCTCTATCGATCATATACTGCGGAATTACGCCAATCAGCCGACCGCCGGCATTTTTGTGCGAATCGGCGACAATTTTCATTAACCCGCAGGTAGTGCCGCCATAAAGCACTGAAAAATGATTTTCAGCAAGCAGGCGGGCGAATTCAGCCGCACCGCTTTTGATCTTTTCGGAGACATCAGAGCTTGAAGAACAGAAAATACATACAACCGGTTTATTGCTTGTTTGCTTCATAATAGCCAGATTATATCACTTTCCACCGCAGCTCGTACCGTTAAGCTGTCAGACTTACACGCAGGCGCTCTGCGGGCAGTTGCGTATTGTTGATTTTTCGGGGGCGGCCGCTTATAATTGCTTCTCAAACAGTTTCGCCAATTCTTAAATTTTGTCGTCGACGGGAGAAACAGATGGTAGATCTCGATAAAATCATTTCTTTGTGCAAGCGCCGCGGGTTCATCTTTCAGGGAAGCGACCAGTACGGTGGTCTGCAGGGCACCTGGGACTACGGCCCCCTCGGCGTCGAACTGAAGAACAATGTAAAAAAAGCCTGGTGGCGCCGCGTTGTCTATGAACGCGACGACATGGAAGGCCTCGATTGCGCCATTCTGATGAACCGCCTGGTTCTCAAGTATTCAGGTCACGAAGAAACCTTCTCTGACCCGATGGTTGACTGCCGCAAATGTAAAAAGAGATTCAGAGCCGATCAGGTCGACCACAACGAAAAATGCGCTGAGGGCAACAAACACGACCTTACCGAACCACGCCCCTTCAATCTGATGTTCAAAACCACCGTCGGGCCCGTTGCCGAAGAAAATAACATCGCTTATCTGCGCCCTGAGACCGCACAGGGCATTTTCGTCAATTTCAAGAACGTGCTCGACTCAACTAACCGCAAACTGCCGTTCGGCATTGCCCAGATCGGCAAGTCATACCGCAACGAAATTACCCCCCGCAATTTCATCTTCAGAGTGCGTGAATTCGAACAGATGGAAATCGAATTTTTCGTAAAACCCGGCACCGACGACGAATGGCACAGCAAATGGGTCGAAGACCGCTTCAACTGGTATGTCGAACTCGGCATCAAACCTGAAAATCTGCGCAAATACGAGCAGAAACCTGAAGAACTTGCTCACTACGCCAAGGCGACCGTCGACCTGCTCTATCGCTTTTTCCCGGAAAGAGAAGATGAAAACAAGCAGTTCGACGAAGTTGAAGGCATTGCCAACCGCACCGACTTCGACCTTAACTGCCACACCAAGGGCGGTAAGCTTGTACTCGCCGATGGCCGCGAAATACCGAACACCCATGCCGTCAATAAGCTGACCTACTTCGACCACGAAACCAATCAGCACATTCTGCCATACGTCGTCGAGCCTTCAGCCGGCGTCGACCGCGCCACTCTGGCGTTTCTCATGGATTCGTATTTTGAAGAAACCGTTAACGACGGTCAGCGCATCGTTCTCAGGCTGCACCCCGAACTGGCCCCGATCAAAGTTGCCGTTCTGCCGCTGAAGAAAAATCACGACGGCATTCGCAACACCGCGATGCAGATCAAGAACACCCTGATGAAAAAGAGCGGCTGGCGCACCGTTTATGATGATACAGCCGGTATCGGCAAGCTCTATCGCCGTCAGGACGAAATCGGCACGCCCTTCTGCGTCACAGTCGACTTCGACACCCTCGAAGACCAGTCGGTTACCGTTCGCGACCGCGACACCATGGCGCAGGAACGCGTAAAAATCGACGCCCTGCAGGATTATCTGGCGAAAAAGCTTGGAAACTGCCGCTGAAAATAACGGCCGGATCATCAGAGGCGACATGCTGCATGTCGCCTCTTTGCTTACGCCAGAAACTTTCAGGCTGATCTACCTCGACCCGCCATTTTTAACTGGCCGCGAGCAGATCGGCACCGGCGCAGGCATGGCCTACGACGACCGCTGGGAAGGAGAGCTCGACAGCTACCTGCCCTGGCTGCAGCAGCGCCTGCTGGCGATCTTTCCGCTTCTCTGCGCCGACGGCAGCCTGGTATTGCATCTGGACTACCGCACAGCCCACTATGCCCGGGTAATGCTCGACGGCATCTTTGGCCGCAGGGGCTTTATCAACGAGATAATCTGGCATTACACCGGTGGTGGCCGGTCGAAAAGTCGCTTCTCATGTAAACACGACACTCTTCTCTGGTACAGCCGCGGCAAAACACCGGTTTTTAATCTCGACGCGGTCAGAGTGCCATATAAGCCGACTTCTGGCTATGCAAAGGGCGGAATTGTGGCGGCGAGCGGTCGAAAATATCTGCCAGACCCCAGAGGAACCCCGGTTGACGATGTCTGGGATATTCCGATCATCAACCCGATGTCGCACGAGAGAGTCGGCTACCCGACGCAGAAACCGCTCGCACTTCTGCACAGGCTGATCAGCGCCCTCAGTAACCCGGGCGACCTGATCGGTGACTTCTGTTGCGGCAGCGGCACGACAGCAATTGCAGCCCAGAAGCTCGGGCGCCGCTGGCTGGTATGTGACGTTTCTGAAGCGGCAGTAAGCTGCGTCAGCAATCGCCTGCTGAAAGAATGTGGCATAGCTCTCAGCCCAGATTTGCCCTGATATGCTGTCGGGTGCTTGCAGTTAACAGACAGCCGGTATATCATTATCAAGCTTGTTTGAGAGAAAACTGTAAGCACCATGGAGGAACACATGTCTGACGCCAGAAAAATGATTTTGAACATGCTCGCAGAAGGCAAAATCACGGTTGAAGAATCCGAAAAGCTGCTTGCAGCCATGAACGAAAAAGAAGCGCCCCGCGAAGAATCGAAAGGCGACACCCGCCAGCAGAATCGCGAAAACGATCAGTATGCCAGAAACGAAGAAAATTCTGAACGGGCCCGTGAGCGCGACGATGACCCGTTCAACCCCTTTTTAAACGCCACCAAGCTTGGTTTCGACCTGCGAAATCTTGCCCAGACAGTGCAACAAACGGTGCAACAGGCCATCAAAAAGGCAGAACCACGCAGACGCGAATTCAAAGACAAGATGAAAGAATTTGGCAACTGGATGCAGGAAGTTGTCGGCAGCATGGCCAACGAACTTGGCAATGTCAAAGGTGAGCCCACAGACGGAGTTCCGGTTGATTTTGTCGTCACACCACCGGAAGGTACTCAGGGCTGCGATACCTTCATCATTGAAAACGTGTTTGGCGAAATCCGCATTCACGAAGGCAGCGAATTTAAAATGCACGTCAACGGCCAGGTCAGCAAGGCAACCCTGGGTGAATATCAGCCGGCGCAGTGGTTCTCACGCTACGGCATCGAAGTCGACGGCTACAAGCTTATTATCGGGTTTGATCGCGCCCAGCCGGTGAAAGCCGCCATCGACATGGAAATCACCCTGCCACCCGACATGCACATCAGCTGCAAAACCGTTTCTGGCGCCGTCAGAATTCGCGGTAATTTCAAAATCGGTGACCTTAACACTGTCAGCGGCAATATTCGCGTTCAGGGTGCCAACCTCAAGCAGTCGCGCATCGAAACCGTCAGTGGCGCGGTTCAGATCGAGGGTGGCGAAATCGCGATGGAAATCAAATCGACTTCCGGCGACTTTCTCGTGCGCGACTCACGCATCGAAGAACTCAGGATCAACTCGGTTTCCGGCGATATCATGCTGACCGAAGGCAGCATATCTGAAAGCACTAATGTTAAGCTCGTCACCACCTCTGGTGACATCATCGTAGAAAAAATGAGCGGCCCCTGGAAAGTCGTCGAAGCCACTACCCGCAGCGGCGACGTCGTATTAGACTGGAAAGGCGACGCCACGCCACTGAACAACCAGGGCACAACCCTGAAGTCGGGCAGCAGTGGTGCCGAATTCAAAGCCGAATCGGTCAGCGGTGACATTCAATTCACCTGAGACTATCACCTTATTAAATAACGGCATTCAAACGGAGCAAGAAACATGGAACCCCTGCAGATGATCGGTCTGATTCTTATCATCACCGCCCTGTTCGCCATTGGCGGCAAGTTCGTAATTTTCTTCAAAAATCGCGAAATCGCGCTGATTAAAGAGAAATACGAACAGCTGATCGCTTCGAATAAACATGAGTATGAATCGGTCAGAGCCACCCTTTCAGAAGACAGTTTCAAGCAGACCAAACGCCTTGAAGAGCATTATCTGCGCAAGCTGGATGACAAGGACAAAGAAATTCAGGATCTGGTAAACGAACTCGAAACCCTGCAGAGCTGGAAAAAAGAGCTTGAGATCAAGTTTGCCAAATACGAAGGCGCCTCACAGGGCAGCCCGCAGCACCTGATCATGAAGCTTCTCGACCACAACCAGAAGCTGAATCAGGCCCTGAATGCCAAATGGAAAGACATCGAAACGAACCTCAACAACGAACTTACCGCCACCCTCGGAAAAATAAAATCAATGTTTGCTGAAGCAGAAAAACTGCACCATGACGGCATAGAGATTATCTCTGAATATGAATCTCGCCTGCCCGACGACGTAAAGCGCAAAGTTCACGAAGAAATGCTCAAGCTCCCGCAATCGACCGGTCTTTAAGCAATAGTTATTTGTGTCAGAACGATTGTATGATAGACTCGCAGCATGAGTCTGCTCGATATCACAACCGGCGTCATTCTGCTTTCGGCCCTGGCCGGGATTTCTGCCGGCCTTGACAAGCTTGCCGGCACTCTGCTGTATCTGGCCCTGCTGGTTGGCAGCCAATATTTCAACAATCTCTGCCGACAACTTGCCGGCGATGACTGCTGGCTGCAGAATCGCCTTATGCAGCGCGGTTTCAGCCGCATTCAGACCGGCAAAACCCTGCGTATTACCGGTGCCATGTCGATTGCAGGCCTGTGCGGTCTGCTGTTGTATCAGGTTTACCGACTTTCTCTGGGGTTTAGCCTGACGGTTTACGATTCTTTCAATTTTCGTTTTTTCTACCTGGCAATTCATCTTCTTCTGATTTTTTATGCGGTTTTTGCCGTAAGAACTCTGCAGCTGCTCGAAAAACCAGACTTATCGGCCCGCTGGTACCGTGGGCTTGGCTATTTGAGCGGTTATCAGTCGCTGATTTTTGCAGTTTTCCTGCTGGCTTCATATCTGCCCGAGGCAGAGAGCGATGTTTTGAATGCCTATGTCGACTATGGTTTTTTCTCGGTATTTATCGGCATGGCATTGCTGGGTGCCGAAATTTTGACCGCTGCCATCCGCAGCCTGCGTCAGGCATTTTCCGGCAGCATTCAGACAGAACTGCCGGTTCCGTTTTTCATCAGTTTCTTTGCCGCAGAGAACACAATTAAAAAGAGCCTGATACGCAGCATCGAAAGCATTTCTGGAATCGATGTCTCCAGGTCTGAAATCATCGCTTTCGGCCTGCGCATTCTCGAACCGGTTCTCATAACCGCTTTTCTCGCAGTATGGCTCACATCGGCAATTGTCATCGTTCCGGCTGACCAGCAGGCGATTTTCAGACATTTCGGCAGGATAACCGGCAGCAATGCAGCCGGGCCGGGTTTACACCTCAAGCTGCCCTGGCCCTTCGCTACCGTCGAGCTGCACAGGCCGCACCAGATTCGCACCCTCAACATTGGCTTCGAGCCTGACCCAAAGCAGAAAAACATCATCTGGGCAAAGCCACATGCGACTAATTATTTTCACCTGATTGTCGGCAATGGGGTAGAAATCATCGCCATCGACTGCCAGGTTCTCTTTCTGGTCGACAACCTGTTCAGATACGTCACCAGCATGCAGAACCCTGAAGAATTCATCGGCGCCACCGCCTACCGGCATCTGACCCGCGAAACCGTCGCAGCCGCGTTCGACGAGATCATCACGCGCGACCGCAGAATTCTGGCCGATCAGCTGCGTCGAAATATCCAGGTTGACCTTGACGCAGCTGGCCTTGGCGTCGCAGTTGTCGAAGTGGTATTTCTCGCCATGCACCCGCCAATCGAGGTTGCGGAGGCCTACGAAGATGTTATCAGCGCTCAAACAGATAAATTAACCTACGTATTAAAGGCAAACACCGAAAACACGCATAAAATGTTCATGAGCAAAGCAAATGCTCACAGCAAAGAATTCGAAGCCAGAAGTTACGCCGCCAACACCGTTGCAAAAGCGATTGGCGATGCCTCTTCGTTTTCAAGCCGTTCGGCTGCCTTCGAGGCCGAACCCGATCTGGAAAAGTTCAGACTGCGTCTCGACCGCCTGCAGCAGCTTCTGAGCGGCAAGCCCTTTTATGTTGTCGACAAAACTCTCATGCGCAGCAACGATAAAATGTATCTGAATCTGCAAACATGGTAAAGAAGGTGATTATATGCAATTCTGGCTGAGACTGCTTCTCGCCATACTGCTTCTCGGTCTTGTTTCCTACAAGGCCTTCATTCTGCCGCTGCCAGAAGGCTTCAAGGCCGTAATTGCCCATCTCGGAAAACCCGACCGCATCATCGAAACCCCGGGGGCACACCTTAAATGGCCATGGCCGGTCGACAATTTCTATCTCTTCGACTGCCGCAACCGCATTTACAACACCCGCTTCACCCAGACTCTGACACGCGATAAAAAGGCCATAATTCTGCTCACCTACATCGTCTGGCGTGTTCAGCAGCCACTCACCTTTCTGCAGTCAGTCGGAACCATGACCAACGCCGAAGACAAGATCGAGGGCCTGGTATCGAGCTCAAAAAATAACGTTCTCGGCAACTATGACCTCGCCAACCTCGTGTCAACTGACCCGGCCCAGCTGAAACTTGCCGAAATCGAAAGCCAAATTCTCGAATCGGTCAGGGAAAAGGCCCGCGAAAGCTTTGGCGTCGAAATCGTCAGCCTCGGCGTCAAGCGACTCGCCTACCCCGAAAACAACATCAAGGCGATATTCAGCCAGATGCGTGCCGAAAGAGGCCAGTATGCCGCCAAATACCGCGCCGAAGGCCGTATGGAAGCAGCCATCATTCTCTCTGAAACTGACCTCGAAATTGCCCGCATCAACGCCGAGGCGGTAAAAACCTCAGCCGAAATCAAAGGCAAAGCCGACCGTGAAGCCGCTGAAATTTATGCCGAAGCTCACAAAAAAGGTCGCGAATTCTACAAGTTCAGCCGCTCGCTTGAAGCGCTCGAAAAGATGGTCAATGAAAACGCAGTATTCATTCTGCGCAGTGACCAGGCCCCCTTCGACGCCCTGAACGGAAACCAGAACGATGGCAACTGACAAAACCCGCACAATCAGCCCGCTGATAAAAACCATCGGTGACTTCATGACCCTGCTGAAGGTAGTCATGGCGCTGGTTTTTGTCGGGTATTGCCTCTCGGGGCTGACATTGATCAGGCCCGACGAAATCGGTCTGATACTGAGAATGGGTAAACTGCATGGCAGCACACCGGTCGATCAGATTCTCAACCCCGGCTGGGTTCTTGCCCTGCCAAAACCCTTCGACGAAGTGCTGCGGATTCCGGTCAAACAGATTCAGCAGGTAAAAATCAAAGAGCTTGCCGCCATCGAAAAAAAAGAAGAGGCAGACTATCGCACGATTGACCCGCTGAATGAGGGTTATTGCGTCAGTGGCGATGCCAACATCTTTCAGGCCAGTATACTGGTTAAATACCAGATCAGCGACCCGATAAAAGCTGTTTTCGGCTTCTCGGCATCATATCAGACCTTCAGTTCACTCGTGCATGACCTCACTGTCGCTGAAATGACGCGGGTTGCGGCCGGTTTCCCGATTGACGGGCTTTTGTCCGAAAGCAAAAAAGAGCTGTCAACTCAGGTTAAAGAACGGGTTCAGAAACAACTCGACCGGGTTCAAACCGGCCTGGCGCTGGTCTCGCTCGAAATAGAAGAAATTGCACCGCCCACCTACCTCAGGAAAGACTTTGAAGAGGTCAATTCGGCCTTTATCAACCGCCACAATTTTATCAACGATGCCCGCAGCCTCAGCGAAGAAAAACTGCCGAAAGCCCGCGGCAACGCCGAAGAAATGATTAACAGGGCCAGGTCTTATCACCAGACCGTTGTTGCCGAGGCAACTGCCAACGCCGGCAGATTCAATCAACTTCTGACTGCCTGGCAGAACAACCCCGAAGAAGTCAGACTCGAAATAACCGCTAAAGTTCAGAAACTGGTAATAGAAAAAATGCGGCGCATGGTCGTTGTTCCTGGTGGTGAAGCTGCCGCTGCAGGTATAAGACTGATGTTCGACACCAGCACCGGCTCCTCTCTTCCGGTTCCGACTAACGTCAACCCCGCTTACGACGAGCTTGCAGAAGAGGAAGAAGAAGATTAAATGACAAACGACCGGCAAGCTCCTGCAACTGGCCAGCACTCTGTTGGTCTGAACGGTATTATCAAGCTCAAGCTTGCCAATTCGATTTTTGCAGCAGTCTTTCTGATTACCGGCATTGTTCTCGAAATGCTGCTGCCGGAGCAGAAGCAGACAGCCCGACTGATCGTGGCGATTGCCGCCATGGCCGTTTCCCTGCCGGTCTTTATCAATGGTTTCAAAGGTCTTTTCACCCGCGAACCCTGCTTCATGACCGAGCAGCTGGTGAGTCTGGCGATTCTTGCCGCGATGAGCGAAGGTGAATTCGCAGTTGCCACGATTATTCCGATAATCATGGTTTTCGGCCATCTGCTCGAAGAAAAGAGTATTATGGGCATCGAAGAAGCGATCGAGTCAATGCGGCGCCTGCACTCACGCCAGGCCAGATTGCTGGCTGACGGTCGCGAAACTCTGGTAGAACCGGGCGGACTCAAGCCTGATGATCTGATCGTCTGCTACCCCGGTGAGACCATTGCTGCCGATGGCGTGATCAGCGAAGGCGAAACCATGATCAATCAGGCCCCGATAACCGGTGAATCGGTACCCGTCGAGGCTTTTGCCGGGGTCGGAGTATTTGCCGGCACCATCAATCTCAGCGGCAAAATCTGCATAAAGGTTACCAAAGCCGCTTCTGACACGTTGTTTAACAAAATTCTGCATCTGCTTAAAGAGGCCGAGGCGTCAAAAGCACCGATTGTCAAAATTATCGAAAAGTATCTCGGGCTCTATTTTCCGTTTGTCATAATGGTTGCGGCCCTGACCCTCTTTTTGACAAGTGATATCAGCCGGGCGGTGGCAATTCTGGTGATAAGCTGCCCGTGTGCTCTGATACTTGCCAGTCCGAGCGCCATGATTGCAGCACTGGTGAGCGCTGCCCGCCACGGCATCATGATCAAGAACACCGCTTTTCTTGAGCTGCTTGCCGAAATCGACACGGTGATTTTCGATAAAACCGGCACTGTCACACTCGGCAAGCTTGAAGTCGAAAAAGTGGTAACGCTGCCCGGCAGCGATAATCAGGAAATGCTGAGATACGCAGCCATGTGCGCCAGTGGCTCGATTCACCCGGTTTCTGCCGCCCTGATCGCCTATGCTCACACGAACGGCATCAGGTTTCCGATACCGGCGGTTCAGAAAGAGCTGCATGGCCGCGGAGTGTCAGCCGAAATCGGCGGCAAAAGATTCTATCTCGGCAAACCCGGCTGGATAGCAGAAGAAGCCGGCATCACTGCGCCGGCAGATATGGCCGGCGAAAATGGCATATCAGTCTGGGTCGCCTCTGAAACAGCCTTTCTTGGCGAAGTGATATTCTCTGACCGGCCACGCCCCGAAATGCGCCAGGCAATTGACCAGTTGCGCAGCCTTGGCGTCAAAAATGTCATACTGCTGACCGGCGACCGCAGCCAGATTGGCAATGCCATTGGCAAAGCTCTCGGTGTCGACGCAACGGTCTGCGAATGTCTGCCGCAGGATAAACTCAACTACGTCAATAACCGTAAGGCCTGCGGCGAACGGGTAATGTTCGTTGGTGACGGCATAAACGATGCTCTGGCGCTGAAAGCCAGTGATGTCGGTATTGCGATGGCCCGCGGCGGCACAGATATCGCCATTCAAAATTCTGATATTACTCTTAACACCGATAATCTGCTTAATCTGGCGCGCATGTTCGATCTCTCTGAAAAAACGCGCGGCATAATCAATCAGAACATTCTCATTGGCACCGGCTTCAGTCTGCTGATGATGGTTCTCGCCTCGATCGGGTTGGTCAGCCCGGTTGTCGGCGCCGTCGCCCATAATCTCGGGCCAGTGTTCGTAGTTCTCAACAGCGCCAGAACGCTCAAAGAAAATTAAGGCTGCCTGAGATCAAATCTGATGATGCCGTCGAACAGGTCGATCTGATTAACCTTTACGATAACCTTCTGACCGGGTGTCACGTCAAAATTCGGGCGCCGGCAGTGCCTGAAAGAGCAGAGAAAATCGACATAAAATGTGACTTCGGTCATGCTGGTATCGACCACAACCCCGTCGTAAAGCAACTCAGCCGATTTCTGCTGCTGTTTGAGGTATTTGAGCAGAAAATAGCGCTCACGGTCGCGCATGATCTCATCGGCACGAATGACGGCCGTATCGGCGATCATCATCGTCTGATCGAGTTCACTCTGGCTGTAGACCGGCGGTCTGCCATTGATGGCAGCCTTGATCTGGCGGTGCAGCAGCAGGTCAGAATAACGCCGCAGCGGCGAGGTGATCTGAGTATAAGAAGCCAGGCCCAGCGAGCTGTGTCGCCCCGGAACACTGTTAACAACAGTTTTACGCAAAGTTCTCAGCACCGAAAAGAAAGCGACCGGGTCAAATTCTTCGACGGGCGGCATATCAACCGGTTCGCCTTCCTGAACGCGGTAGAGACACGGTACCGCGTGTTTGCGACACCATTCAGCGGCGGCATGATTGGCCCAGATCATGAATTCGGCAATCATGCCCTGAGTCAGATCATCGCGGTTACGTCTTTCGACAAGGATTTCGCCATCGACCACCTTGACGCTGAGCTCCGGCTGACGCGGAAACATCATCGCGCCGGCGGCCTCACGCTGCTTTTTAAGAACTTCAGCAAACTTCACCGCTTCGGCAAGCCAGGGTTCTGAAGCAAGCAGCCCGTCAGCGGTATCGTAGTCGAGAGCTCTTTCGATTCTGATCAACGACTCGCTGATCTGCAGATGCTCGAGATTACCGGCAGCCGAAAAATCAAGTTTAAAGGTAAGCGCCAGGCGCTCGCAGCCCTCAGAGAGGCTGAGAAAATTTTCAGAAATCCCGGTCGGCAGCATGTGAATGCGCTTATCTGGCATATACACCGAACTGCCGCGCCGCGCCGCTTCTTTGTCGAGAGGTGAGCCGGGCAGAATAAGTTCGGCCGGGTCGGCGACATGCACCCAGAGGCTGCAGCCACCATCTGTGTGCCTGACGAAAGAAAAAGCATCATCACGGTCTTTTGAACCGGGTGTATCGATTGCCCAGGTTTTCAGACCGGTCAAGTCAGAACGGCTCAGCGAGCTGATATCGACCAGACAAAGATTATCGGCTTCAGCGATCAGATCGGCAGAAAATTCAACCGGCAGGCGGTATCTGATAATCGCCAGATTTTCGTCGGCATCCAGAATTCCAGCACCCACCAGGGCCTGAAAAAGGCGACGCGGGTCACTGAGACCGGCCTTGTCGAGCGCAGCGGCCAGTCGCTTCGAGATTTTTGCCTCTTCGCCACAGGCAACCAGATTTTTCAGATCATTGAGATGCTCGACCGGAAAATCGCCGGCAGAGCTTCTGTCACCAAGTTTTTTAAGATGCTCGACCAGCATCGCCTCTTCGCGTTCGACCTGCTCTTTTCGATTCTGCTGTTCAAGCGCCGTCTTAAGCTCGTCTGACGATAATGGATGCCAGGTGTCGGCCTTGTTTTTAAAGTAAAGGCGATCGTCGCTCAGGCGCCGCAGCAGAGCTGCAGCCGCATCATCGTCATCAGGCGCAAACAGAAAGCCTGTGAGTTCCTTGAGGCTGTAGGGGCGAATCTCTTCGACCAGCAGGCTGTGCAGTTCTGCAAGATCAATACCGGCTTCGGTCTGGTTTCGCCGCTGATCGGCTTTAATGAGGTTCTGCCGGCAGGTCTCGCGGTCTGCAACCCCGGTAACAGCCCGTGAAGTTACATGCAGCACCTTTTTATCAGGAATGCTTGTTTCTTTGCCGTTCAGCAACAGAAGCCTGACGCTGCCACCGGCGGCACTCAATATTACACCGGTTTCCGGCCGGCTCCCTTTTGCTGAAAATTCGACGATACAACCGGTCGCCAGGTTCATTGATTTCTCCATATTTGCTGATCAGCTGTATTTTACCACTTTATTGCGATTTTGCCCTGAATTTTTGCTCTTCGCACGGTAAAGTTCGGCAAACCAGCAGCTGATACTCTCCGCCAGACGGTTAAATTCAGGGTCTTCAACCTCCACTGCCTGCCGGGCAAAAGCAGCAAGATCCGGCCACTCTTCGGTTTCGGCCGCCACTCCGCTGATTTCTCGCGGGCGACCGATCAGCTGCAGGAGCAGATCTGGAGTGTCGCCCCAGGGGGCAGCTTCTTCAGCCGCCAGAATTTGTGGCTCAGAATCAGCAACGACCGATCTCTGACGGCGCAGGGACGAAAAAACCCGCAGCGCCGCAAGCAGATCCTGTTGCGATTGTGGCTGCCGGCGATCGATACTTTCACGCCAGGCATCGAGACGCTGCAGTTCAGTCTCGGTTTTATGCTCGACCTCAGCCGGTGAAATACTTATTATGCGCCACGCCAGATGACTTCGTTCGCCGCCAGACCATTCGGTAATATCGCGCCAGTCGCCATTTTTCAGGTCGCGAAATCTGATGCGCAGGTTCTGGTTAAAACTGGCCATTCTCTTTTTATCAGCTTCGAGACGCCGGTCAGGCTCTGTTCCTTCATAATCGGCCAGCAGCCGGCTGGCCCACGGAACCTCAGGAAATACATGCACAAACAGAAAAGCGAGCTGAGCCGTATTTGCATCAGGGTAATCCGCAAGAAAATTGCGCACCGTTGCAAAGATTTCGTCGGCAAAAGCAAGTCGAAGTGGTGTAAAACCGGTGCGGCCGACCTCAGGCAGATCGCCGGCCAGCCCGAAGGCGGTCGCGCGCGCGTGATATGGCCGGGTCAAGCGCTTGAGTTTCTGGTGAACGAACGCCAGAACCGAGCGTGAATGCAGCGCTCGACCGGCATTAAAATCTTCGAGAAGAACCAGCAGCATTTCACTGGCCAGCTCTCTGATCTTCTCTTCGCGCGAAAGGCTCAGCTCGCGCCAGCTGGCAGCAATGTTGTTCAGGTAGCCGCGACAGCTGACGATCAGGCCAAAAGCAGTCTCGGGGCCAGGTTGCGCCATAAATTTCTGAAGTGCCTCTTCAACACTCGTATTTTGCATATTTTGCCTCTCATACTGCCGTTGCCGCAGGTTTGAATCGACCATCGCCGGCGGATAAAATCACTAATTTTAATGTGACGGGAAACCACCCGTCTTCGAGCATAGCAGAAGAGTTTGCAGTGTTCCAGAAGGTTTTTTGCAGAATTTTAAAATATTTTTTCCCTTTTTTGTTTTTCAGTTGATTTACCTGTGAAAACAAAAACGGAGGCGAATTTATGATGTGCTGTAATGAATGCCCGTTCAACCCGTTAACAGGTTACACCGAAGAACGCTGCCGCCGCCCGGTTTGCCGGCAGTCTGCAACACGGTGCAAAAGTGGTTTCTGCGCCAGCGAACTGGGGGGCCGATGTCTGCTCGATTTCTATGTGATCAGAAAGCTTTATCACGGCGACGAACTGGCCGAAAAGCTGGTTTTTGCCTCGCTTAAATCGGCAATTCTCGGGCGTGACCGGGCCCTCGTGCTCGCAATATTTCAATCCGCCAGGGAAAATCTGCAGCCGCTGCTCTGGCGCTGGCTCGAAGTCTACGAGCCCCGCAGTCTCTGGCTTCTCAACCCGATATTTTCATCAGCCGGCCTGAGGCCCCTCGATACTTTCAATGATCTTGAACCGAAGCGTGAAAAATATCTGAAAGCGATCATGCACAACCCCTGCAGTATCAGACAGGTCAGAGCGACCTGCGGTCTCTGAAAGGAGCTTTTCAATGAGCGCAAACTGTTGCCATAAATGTCGATTGAATATAGCCTCGACGTCTTTTGACAGCCGGTTGTTCAGTGCTGTTCCACTGCCAGCCAGAGAAATTTTTATCTGCAATCAGAATGACGCGACTCCGGCTTTGCCAGGGGCTTCACGTTCTGAGCGTCGACTGCTTTGCAGCCGCGATCTCTGGGTATTGAGCTTTATCGGCCAGAACGAAACTTTTGCCGTCGAGCAGGCCCCTGCGACCCTTGACCGACTGGTTGCAGGCGGGCACTCAGAATTACTCTGCCATCTCTTTGAAAACGCCGGTTACGAAGTCAGACGCGATCTCTGGTTGCGCATGACCAGTCTTTACCCCGAGCGACTTTATCTGTTCGATTCTCTTTTCGAACGCGGTTCGCTTGCACCGCTTGAAAAAGACCGGGCCCCCGAAAAGATGTTTTATTACCAGCAACAGATGCTGTTTGGCATCGAAGGTTTAAACCATGAACTCGAAGATTTATAATCAAAAAATGACTGCCGGCAAAAAATATTCGATACAAATGCTTATCTCGGGCGGGCAAACTGGCGTAGACCGCGCCGCACTCGATTTCGCTATGGCCATGAAGATTCCGTGTTCGGGCTGGTGCCCGGCAGGCCGGCGGGCAGAAGACGGCCCCATTGCCGATTGTTACCCGCTGCTCGAAGCCTCTTCTGAACTTTACCAGCAACGCACCCGCCTCAACGTCAGAGATTCTGACGCCACGCTGATCATTGCAGACAGTTCGCCGTCAAATGGCACCCGTCTGACAGTCGAATATTGCCAGAAAATGCGCAAACCGTTTCATATTCTTAATTCTGAAGCATTTTTTGACCGGCCCCCAAAACTAAAGGCCCTGAGCTCCCCAGCAATAGAGGTGCCTGAGAATGAGTCACACCGGCAGAAAAATACCGATGACCTTAGCGATACCGAGTGGTTTGAAGTGGCTGAAACCCTGAACTGGCTGCATAAAACCAGGCCGGGCATTCTCAATATTGCCGGGCCAAGAAAAAGCGAAAGCCCCCAGACAGAACTGCTGGCCCGATCGCTTCTGAGAATGCTTTTCGTCCCCTCAAAAATGTCTACACCAGTCTGGCCACCCAGAAGACCGATCACCAGAACCTTAAATTTCGGCTAGTCCAACGTCACATGTGAGCTCAAAAGTTGGCAACCTGTACCCTTTATACCAACGAGATCCCAGAGAACCCCGGACTCGGCCTATAAGAGCCTTATTACCTGATGATTTTCAGAGAAAAACCGCTCTTTCCGGCAGATTCGCCGAGCTTGTTCTGAAATGGGTAATCATCGACACTTTGCTCATTCAAGAAAAAGGAATCGGTGGCGGCAGTCGTGTCAGTCTGGCTCCAGTCCCAGGTTCTGGCTTCGCCGGTATAAATCTGAAAGCTTGAGTTAGAAGCCAGATTGACCGAAGCCTGCCAGAACTGTTTGCCAGCGCCTGTTCCCCAGAGATGCTTTCTTGTCGTGGAATCGTAAATATCGCTGCTTCTAAGAAACCCTTCGGTTTTAAGAGTTTCGAGAACCTTGGCAATTGAAGCCGGGGCATCGGCATGGTCAGGGTCGAAATTTTCTTCCCAGGGTTGCCAGGTCTGAGAAGCTATCTTCATCATATCAAACGCCTCACGTATCTGGCTGATGTCTGTATTCAAAGAATTTTCAGCCAGGCGACGGTTAAGCATTTCTTCTGAAGGGCCAATCTGTTGAGCAATAATGGCACCTATCGACAGGATAATCAGGAGCAGAAGAATAGCGGTTCCGTTACGATTCATTTTTTTCACTTCTAAATAATCCAACCATAAATCAGCAGTGCTATATTGCTTAAAGACTTCAACAGTTGATAGTATTATAATGATTTGTGAAACATGAGGGAAGCCGTATAAAAAAAAGGTTGGCAGTGATTTTTTGCTCGATTCATCTGTTATTTATAACAGATGAGCTTTTTGCCAGCTCTCAAGCACCACCGAAAGCTTCAAACATTGAATTGGCTCATCTCAGACAGACCAGAAATGCTTCCGACAGTCTGTCTTTAAAAGCCGAAATGGCACGCAGCAAGGCTGCCGCCAGAATTTTCGGGGGCAAAAGAGTAGTCAACTTCACCCCCCGTCGCGATTTCCTCGGAACAAGAGAGTTTGAGCTGCAACGAATTATTGGGCTCAAGCCGGCAAGCGACAGCCTGCAACTGGCGCTGGAACATAAAAAGCAGTTTTCCCGCCCCAGACTGGAACTCGATGAATTTATCGCACTCTGCCACTGGGAAACCGGAAATATAGAAGAGGCCGTAAAACTAAGTAATGAGGTTCTGAACAAGAAAGAAAGTGTCAGCCTCCGGCAAAAGCTTTTCAATTCAGAGCTCAATCGTGGCTATTACGACACCGCAAAGCACCACCTGAAACACTCAGGGCTCCCCAGAATCGCCCATTTAAAATCTCTCCTGCATTTCTTCTATTTGCGTTCAGGCCTGTATGCTTTTCTTTTCTGGGTGTTTTTACTGGTTACTTTAGGTGCGCTCGCCATCAGATTTTTTCTGCGATTATTCCCATTTGAAAAATTCAGTCAATTTTTCTTTCACAGACATAAAATACAAACCACGACCGGTTTCCCTCTTAGTGAACCTGCAGTTATTTCACAAAAACCTGCTGGCAGCGAAAATCAGAGCAGCACGTCCGAAACAGCCACAAACCAGGGCTCAACGGCCCCCCAGGGAACTAATTCCGACCTTCCCGTCAGCAAAGTTCAGTCAACGACACGACTACAGATGTTTGAAGAACTGGTTACCAGCAAAATGCTGCGGGTTATCGGTGTTTCATCGCAAAAAGAAAGTTTCAACCGCCTGGCACTGGCTCTTAAGCTTGCGACAAATTTTTCCAAAGCAGATTTCCAGACTCTTATCATCGATGCCAACAGTTCAAAACCTTATATTCATGAGATCAAGACCTGTAAAAGTTCTCCCGGCCTTTCTGACTGCTTCAGTCAGGAATTCGAAATCGAAACTTTCTGTCAAAAAACCAGCAACCCTAACCTTAGAATTCTGGCCCGCGGCAGCCAGGTCATGCCATTGGCCGTTCTGCAGCCACATCAATGGAAAAACCTGATGCAGACCTGCCAAAAAAACTTCGACATCGTAATCGTCAATTTTCCCGGCATAATCAATTTGAAAGATAACCCGGAAGCCCTGCAAGCCGTTGAAATGCTGGTGATAGATGGCACGGCAGACCCCGAAATCGAAATATACAAACCTCTTGAAGGCAAAACAGAGCTTTATTTCTGGAACAGGAAGGGCTGAGGACATGAAACGACAGACTTATAAATGGCTTGAAACGACAATAAACCACCTGCAGTTCATGGTCATCATTGCAATAATACTTTTCTCAACTGTATTAATTCGGTCGGTAGAAGCCCAGCCTTATCCTCCAATCAACATCACAGTAAATTCCCTGGCGACTTACAACCAGATAACCTGGGGGCATCACCCGCAGAACACCGCAGGCTATGTCAAGAACTACCAGATCTGCCGGGGCATCAGCTACGGAGCCACCACCCAGATTGCCACTGCTGCTGCGACTGCAACTTCTTTCAACGACAATACCGTCGGACATGCCTTTGAAAAAGAGTTTTATTACACTGTACGCGCCCTCGGAACAGACGATCTGCCATCGGCAGATTCAGAACAGGTCATGCGCTTTCTGCCCACAGTAGGGCTTACCGGCACGGGCATGGGTATCAATACAATCAACAGCGTTCAATATGGCTCCTGGAAACCTTATCCCGGCCAATGGACAGACACATATACGTATATCAGCACTACCCCAAACGGAACGAGCAATGGCTCCGATTACCCTCACAGGCAGATTATACGGGCAAGTCGGGCACTGTCTCTTACTGAAGGAACTACCTACTACCTGCGCGTCAGGATCGATGCTCCAGACTGGTGGGGAAGTCCAGCAGCGAGAAGAGCAGTTTCTTATTCCAGTTCCCTGCCATTTGTCATTAACTCAACGGTTCCATATGAGGATAACGCCTCTTCGACTTACTTCAACAATTCACAGAACCGGGTCATGGCTGAACCGCTTGCCGCAGGCGGAGTCGGAGCCACACTGTTCAGTAATAACGGCGGCAATTTCTGGCGCATCCGCAGACCGATAGGTGTCAGCGCTCATGTCAATAACCTTGTTTTTCCATCCGTAACCCCGAATGCTGCTACCCCAGCCAGAATTAATTCGCCATGCCGCGTTGTGATTACAGGTATACCGGCGGGCGAAATTGCTGAAACGCGGGCGGACGATGAGGTTAGAATTGCCGACCAGTATGGCAACGAGCTTCCTTGTGTCGTTTTTAATGAAACGGCGGCTGCCGGGTCAGTTACAGGCTTTGACGTTCACTTCATAACCAGCCAGGATGGCACGACCCAGGAAATCTACTGGATTTACTGGGGCAACCCCGACGCATCTGTGCCAACCTACACAAACCCCGGATTTTCTGACAACTTTTCAAAAACTTCACAATTTTCGGTTTCTCCATGGTATTCGCGCCGAATTCACCGTGGCGGCATCGAAACAGCAGGAATAGGCTACGCTGCAACAACGCCGCCAATGCTTATTACAACCCCGCCAACCATTATAGATGACATGTCAGCATCGCAGCCACTGGGCTTTGTGTTTCCTTATTTCAACTTTGCAACCAATACGGTCAATGTATCAACCAACGGCTACATTTCATTCCCACCCGATTCGCAGTCGCTCAACACCTGGGCTGGTTTTACCGGAGCCAGTCCGAACCGTTTTATCGCACCTTTCTGGTGCAATCTTATGGAAAACGATACCGTTCCTTCGAATGCCGGTCTTTACTATCACAATCTCGACAGTGTCACCGCAGCAAGACATCGCGCCGTCTTCACCTGGAGAGCAAACCGCTTCAATGCACTTACTGAGAGTTATATTTTTCAAGCGGCCCTTTTTCGTCAGGGCGATATAACCTTTCGCTACGACACGCTCAATTTTGGTGCATTGACAACTGTTCCATCTCTGTCGGGCGATAACCCGATCAATGTGCTGCCACACCATACAGCTGGCATCAGTGCGACTGACGGCAACCGCTGGCTTGGAATCACTGATGACACGACCAGTCAGGAAGTCGTTTCCCTTCGCGATGGCTCAGGAAGAAACGTTATTCACTATTTTCAGTCGTGCCACGGCTGGACAATAAATCTCGGCTATACCGACCCGACAAATGCCTGTGCCATGGCCGGGCCAACCTGCGTCGCCGATTACGAATCGAGAATTTTCGATGGCCGCAGTTCGGCTCCGACCTGGACAAACATGGAATACGAAATTACCGGCACCGGCCAGATAGACCTTTATGTCAGAAGTTCGGGCTCCACGGCTTTTCCGGCCTGGAACGCCGGGCACCTTGTGGGCGCTAACCTGGCTGCAGGCACCGGAGTAATTAACCTGACACTGCCAACCGACCGTTATGTTCAATACAAGGCAGTCTTCAAAAAGAGCAACAACACAGAAAACCCTGTTTTAAAAAGGGTTAAATTCAGCGTCGGCTATGTAACGATCGACAGCGTCACAAACCAGTATAACAACCTCGACGTGTCGCAAGGTCAGACGTTTCCGGCGTCGATGACTTACACCAACAAATACTCAAACCCGGTCGACACGATTGCTGCATCTCTGACTTTCACTGCCGGGGCAAATCAGACCTGGGTTCATACTGCATCAATGCCAACCAATGTTCTGCCAGAAGACTCAGCCACCGTCAGTTTCTCAATTACCGTCGACCAGAATTCTGGCAATCTCAACAGCCCGACAATCGTAAACGGCTATCTTGAAGCCAGCGATGGCCTGGCAACCCTGACCAATTCAACCGCCCTTATCACAAGCCGATACACAATAAGAAAGAAAGCAGAGCTAATAATCAGTTCGGTTGATACCACCTTCGAGAAAGTTAACAAAGGGCAGGGCGGCATACCGGTTCAAATGACTATCAGCAATGGTTCTCCTCAGGTTCCACTCGTCCTGCAGACAGCCTCGCTGACCTTTTCGCTCGGGCAATACACACTTTCTCCTGAATTTGTTTTTGACCCTGCGGACCAGGGCCTTTTTGGCTCATACTTTTACACAACGACAGTCAACCCACCGCCTTTTCCGACGCAGGCCAGTGCAACCCGGCTCGATAGTGCGGTAAATTTTAATTGGGGTACTGCCAGTCCAATTCCCGGAGTTATCAGTGCCGATTATTTCGCCGTGCGCTGGAGTGGCTATGTAATCCCCGAATTCAGCGAAGACTACACATTCTATTTCTGGGCCGACGATGGCGTAAGAGTTTGGGTTAACGGGCAGACTATCATCAATTCGTGGGTTACATCGGCATCCGAAAGAACTTCTGTGCCTGTGCCACTCACAGCCGGAGTTCCGGCAGAGATTGTCGTCGACTATTACGAGCGCGCCAGCAATGCCAGAGCCGAATTAAGCTGGTCAGCCCCGTCTCAGACAAAACAGATCATTCCGACCGGTCGCCTTAAACCGGCATATCTGCCGGTCATTCATGGCGGGCAGGCAATTACCCTCAACTATACAGTGGCAGTTCAGCCGACCTCACCTTCAGGGGTTGCATATATCAAGGGCATCGCGTCTGGCACTAACGCCTGGGTGCCTGGCCTGGTAACAGACTCAAACAGCCCGCTCGTATTCGACTCCTGGATAATCCAATCACCGGCCAGTCTCTCGATAGGTCTGATAAAAGTCCCCCCAGTAGTTTACCGGGGCCAGGCAAACATTCCGGTTGAAGTTGAAATAATCAATACGGGGGAAGCTGATGCCCAGATTGCCTCAATCCCTCTTTTCATCTCACTTGGAGACTATGAAAACATAATACCCGGGCAGACAATGCCGGTAACGATAACCGGCGGGCAGAGCAAATTCATCAAGGTACTGGTCTCGGTTCTTGAAAATACCGCAACCGGCAGTGCGATTATTGACGCAGAAGTATCAGGAACCGACGTCAATAATGGTTCGTCACTTTCAGCCGCTGGTGCAGCAGTGCCAGGTGAATGGACAGTTCTTGCAGAAAAGATCCTTTCGTATAAAGATCCATCGTATCTTTATCCTTCCAATGCTTTTTCGCGGCCTGACTCTGGCGAAACCTTCATCTATGCCCTTGCAGAAAACCTGGTTCCTCTCAAAGAATACGGAATCCGCTGGTATGATGCCTCCGGCTCCGAGATTATCTCTGCAACCACGATAGGCTTTTCTGATAACACCGGCAAACTTGCCGGAGAATGGTCGATAACCTCTGCCACAGACTTTGGTGTTTACACAGTTAAAATAACTAACCCGGTGAACACCTATTCGCCCTCACAAACCAACTTCAGAGTCGTGACCAGCGCTTCGGTTTCGGCAACACTTGAGTTGCCTCAGAAGGTTTCAGTCGGGCAAGCATTTCAGGGCAGGATGGTCATAACTAATATCGGTGGTGCAGAGGCTGCCGGCATGGTGCCAGACCCACTCACCATAGCCGGGCCGGGAACTGCAAATCTCACGTCTGGCCCATCACCAGCAGCAATAGACGTTCCGGGTGAAAACACCGCCACCATAACCTACAACTATACGGCAACTGGTCAGGGCAATTTTCAGATTTCGGCTGGAGCCAGTGGTTTTGATGCCAGCAATGACAAAGCAATTCAGGCGGCCTACACCGATTCAAACCTTTGTCTGATTCAAGCCCCTGCCGTAATAGATATCGTCTCCCTCACCGCAACGCCTACAATTGTCTACCGTAATCAGAAAAATATTGAAGTGATGATGGCCCTGCAGAATACGGGAGAAGCGGACGCCATAATCAGTCTCGCCGATCTTCGTTCACCGCCCAACAATAACCTTTCGTTTGCCACATTCACCCTGGCATCTCCGACGATCCCGGCAACCGTGCCGGGTAACAGCACTGCAACCTTTACCTTCAGAGTAAATATCAACGGCACTGCCCCTGCCGGACCAGCTGTAATGACGGCAAGAGTCAGTTACACAGATGCGAACAATCCCATAACTCCCGCTACACTGGTCAACCAGACCCTTTCCTGGACAATCAACACCGCGAACCTTCTCCTTTACATCAATAACACTTTTACGACCCAATGTTACGCATTCAATGATGGATCAACCATATTTGCACGAGCTTCCGGGCTTGCAGCCAACACCAACGTCAGAATACGATTTTATGAAAGCACAGAGCCATACCCACCCGTAGACGTTGGCGTTGGAATTTTGACCCCGCTCAATACTGGCGACACGGGAATAGTGTCTCATCCCGGGCATCTGATACCGCCTGGCACTGACAAACTGCAAAGATGGATGGCAGTTGTAGACGATGGCGATGACGCGACCGTAGGCAATATCTTTGCGGTACAGTTCTTTGATGTCTTCAGCCTGGCAACCTTCTCAGTGAGCCTCGAAATTGCCAGCCCCACATGCTTTGTCGGTGATCTGGTAAACGCCAATCTGACGATTAACAATATCGCGACCTGGCCAACCAATGTTCGTCTTTACCTTAATTCATTTAATCACAGCTACCTTGCCCACAGCGCCGGCACATTTAACAGAATCAGCGCTCAAACCGGGGTTTACCAGCCTTCTCCAAGCAGCTCTTCCAGGAATTACAGCTCTGTGCTGCAGGCAACTAACGATTCGGCAATTGAAGGCAGCTCATACATCACCATTCCGGGCAATTCTTTACGTTTGTATGATGACAGTTTCGGGGTAACGAACTACTACACCAATTATCCTCTGCAGATAAACGCCCAGAGCCCCACACGGGTTTTTCGCAACAACTTCAGGCTGGAAACTCTACCACAACCTTCTGCTGAGCCAGGATTACGTGGAGAATATTATAATCTGATAGCAGTTAACGCAACTCAACCAATGCCGATCAGCGACCCGGCAATCACAACAATCAATGCGAATGTCAACTTCAACTGGGGAGGGGGCTCGCCGACTCCAGGGGTCGTAAACGCCGATTACCACGCAGTCCGTTGGAGTGGCCTGGTAACTCCTGACTTCAGTGAAAATTATACCTTTTTTGCCCGCACCGATGACGGTTTTAGATTGTGGGTGAATGGCAATCTGATTTACGAAGATTGGGTCACACGGGCAGCTATAGAAAGAAGCGGTTCTATAGCTTTAACAGCCGGAGTACCTGTACCGATTGTTTTAGAAATGTTTTCAAATACCGGCACCTCGATCGCTGAACTAAGATGGCAAAGCCCATCAGTAGCCAAAAGCATTATACCCGCTGCCAACCTGAGTTATATCCCATATCAGTCACCAATCTGGGATTTCGGCATTGCGGAACCCGGCAGCATCAGCAGTAAAATTGCAAATCTGATTACCAATACCGGGAACCATAATCTTGAACGCATCAGGCTTTCGCAGGTTGACCTGCGAAAATCCGTTTCAGAGTCTATTTCTGGGTCGAATCTAACAGCTGACCCGCCATTTCCATTCAATCTTCCGGTTGAGAACAACATGACTTTCGAAGCTTCGCTTCTCATACCGTTTTACCAGCCCCCCGGAGTTTACGTTGCAACAATGGCAATATTCGAAGATCATAATGATTCTCAGGCCCTTGATCTTGCCCGACAATCCCGCGAGCCCCACACATTGATTTTTACAAAAGTTGAAGTTAAAGCTGTTGCCAAAGCAGTGCTTACCGATAACTTCATCGATCTCGGGGTCATAGAAGCAGGAGCGACAAGCACTGAACAACAGATCGAGATCATTGGTGTCGGAAATCAGAATCTCACCGATCTTAAGTTCGACGACATGTCTGCGCATGGCATCACCATTACGCCCCTGATTTTCGGGGCGATGGCATACAATGGCTATCAAACCGCCAGCATTTCGGTAACTGTTCCACTGGCACAGATCCCGGGAGTTTTTTATGCAACCGGAACGGTACGCAACGATATACCAGGCGGAGCAAGCGAAGATTTTACGGTTAAGTGGGCGGTTGGCACGCAAACTCTAGCGGTTAGCCCCGAGCTGATGGCACTTGGCAATGCAACCCCGACCTTCACTTTGCCAACCTTCGTGACCACCATCGACAATACCGGTGAGCTGCCGCTTTCCAGACTGAAAGGTGTTTCTACAGAGTTTATCAACCAGAGTCAGGCCGGAACAATAGCTTCAGACAATGTCAACCTCACTTCGCCATCATTAATCGATGTTGCCGATTCAGAAACCACTCCCGTATACGTTTATGTACCCGGCGGCAAGGCAACCGGAACCTATCTTGCGTCATTCACATGGTATGAAGATCTGAATCTCAATCAGAATCCTGAAGTTTTTGAAGCAAAGGACATGGCAATCGCCTCATTCGTCATTCAGGCTTTTTACAGACTCTATTCACTCAAATCAACCGAAGACTTTGGCGGTGTCAAGCCAGATACGACCAAAACTGTCTCGGTTGGCGTCAGAAATGCCGGCAGTTTGCCCATAACCCGTCTCAGATTTATTACCAGCGATCTTTCAGACGGAACCGACATTTTTGACGATGCCCATATGACAGTTCCGGCCGATGTACTGAATATTGCTCCCGGCGAACTGCGATATTTCGACCTCAGTGCGGCCGTTCCTGCTGCCCACACAAAGGGGGTCTTCATAGGTTCTATGACCGTCTACGGTGATCTCGACACCGATGATACTTTCGACACTTCTGATGAGCCCTGGTGCGATATCAAGCTCCGAATTGAAATCGGCGATCAGGCAATCGCAATAACGGCACCAGTAGAAGCGGTTATGGCCGGCAATGCCGCATCGTCAACCAATCAGATTTCTGTGACCACGAAAAATACTGGCTCGATGGCTCTGTCGAGAGTAAGAACGCAGGGAACTGACCTGATTGCAACTTCCGGTGCTGTTATTGCATCAACAAGCTTTCAATATTCACCTTCTGCACTTCTTGGCTCGCTGGTAATAAACCAGAGTCGTTCTAATTCGGCGTGGGTATTCGTGCCGTTTGGCCAGTCTCCAGGTCTTTATGAGGGCTCCATCTGGTCATGGGAAGATGCCAACAACGATGGCATAAGACAACCCGAAGAAACTGCAGCCTCGATTCCTGTCAAGTTGACCGTTACGACTCTTAAAGCCGTCCAGACTTCACCCACATCTATCAATTTAGGAGTTATGGCTCGCGGCGACCTGGCAACTGCTTCGGTACTGGCGCAAAACGTCGGAAACACCGGACTTGTCGATGCGCGATGGGAAAAAGGCATTCTGAACGGGCCAACCCCAATCGCTGCGACCAGCATTGCCATTACCCCGGATCCGGTAGGAGTAGTTGTTGCACCACCTGTGGGCCTACCGGAAAACATTGTTTCAACGCTGACTTTGACAATTCCGACAACTACATCCGATGGTCTTTATAACGGTGTAATGGTTTTCTTCGATGACGACATCGACCCGGCTCTCAATGTTTTCAATACCGGCCTTGAACAGTTTGCCAATCTGACAGTCACCGTTCAGGTTGTTACCCCGTTCTTCACGGTAAACCCCGATCCGATAGTTATTCCAGCAAGTGACCCAACCGGACCCACCGCATCAGGTGCCTTTACAATAAGCAACAGCGGCAGCATCGCCTTCAAAAAACCCCGTTACAGTATTTCAAATCTCGCTAACGGAGCCAGCACGATAGCCTCTTCAACGGTTAAAATTGTGCCCGCTGCGATCAGCGCTCTTCTGCCTGGTCAGAACGAAGCGGCAGAGATTTCTACGACCGTTTCACCGGCGACAGCGTATCCCCCGGGGGTTTATTCAGGCGTCTTTACAATCTATGACGACCGCAACAACAACAATGTCAGAGACGCCTACGAATCGTTCCTCGCCGTTCCTGTCAATCTCACCGTCAATTCATATCCACGACTTGATATAATTCCGGCAAGCTTTGACGCAGGTAAAATTGCCCGCAATACCTTTTCGCCCACACTGCGTCTTGGCTTCAGAAACACCGGAAATACGCCATTGAACGGCCTGGCCTGGACAAAAAACGATATGTTCAAAGCTCCCGGCATTTTAATACCGGTCGCCAGTCTGAGTTTCTCGTTTTCCCAGCCCGAGCCGATCAGTCCTGGGGTAATTGCTACGGCAGAACTCATAATCGGAAGGATTTCTCCGGACCAGGAACTCGGCGGGCCATACGGACCAGTCGAACAGTTTTTGCAGGCCGGAACAGCTGTCGATTCAGTCTTCATTGAGTGCGAAATAATACCTGGCGGCCCTCAGGGGCTTGATAAGGGCAGTGTCTGGCAGGAGGTCGCAACAAAGACCTTTCCGGTTGCCCCATTGACCAGCAACTACCTCCTTTCGGCCTATGTCTGCCCAGGCTCAGGTTCAGCCAGAATTGGTTTTCTCATGACCGACGAAGTAGGTATCCAAACGGGCTATAGTGGCATTGAAGTCGGCGAGAACGGTAATGCCAGCCTTATTGGCGCAACCGGAGCAGTGCTTGAAAAACATCTGGTTGAATATGCCCCCGGTGTAGAATTGCCATGGTACAGAGTATTTATACAGTTTTCCTACGGTTTCGACTCTGCAGTTGCAAGCAAAACATACATTCTTCTGCAGAATACCGGCCCGGAAGGCCTCGGACATGCGGCATGGTTCGATGGCATTCAACTTGAGAAGGCCAAACTCAATCAAACAAAACCAACATCGTGGAGCGACAGAGCCAAAATCATTGCGCCGGGCCAGGCATCAGATCTCTCAGGCAGAAACAGCTATTACGAGTGGTAAAACTCTTTAACGGGCGATAAAAAAAGCAGGCCCGGTTAGCTCCCGGGCCTGCGTCAGCTTAGAAAAGACTTTGGGTCAGTAGTGATACTGCAGCATGCTCTGCAGGCGGTAGTCGTAGCCGAAGAACATGTCGTTGCTCAGTGCGATCGGGGCGGCAAGGGTCAGTGACATGCCGGGCTTCACGTGATAACGCATGCCCAGGGTCAGGTCAGTGCTTCTGCCGTTGTTAACGCGATTGTAAAAGTTCACTTCGCCCATGAAGGTGAAAGATTCGTTGGCGCTGTAATCAAACCCGGCGTTCACGAAAACGCCTTCGTGGTTGGTATTGCCATCGCCTGCCTGATAACCGCCGTTGAGGTGAATATTGCCACCTTCCTTGCGCTTGCTCGAAAGGCCGGCAAAGATTTCCCAGGCGTTGTTGGTATCAGTGTTGCCGATATCGATGTCGCTGGTCGGAAAAATCGCGCCCAGGCCAAGTGCCGAAGCCATTTCATCATTCTGCGAAGTGAATTTGAGGCGCAGCGAGGCGTCGCCCATGCCCGAGTCAGAACCATCTCTGAAGTTATAGGTGATCGGCGCAAAGACATCGTAAGATTCGAACGGCAGTTTGAATGCCACTTCGAAGTTCTCGCCGGCATAGGTCATCAGCATCGGAAATTCCCAGTAATCGGCATCTTCACCGCTTCGCAGACGATTGCCGTCGCGGCGGGTGATTTTGTTCCAGACCATGCCAAAACCGGTCGAAAAGAGATTTTCACCGAGCGGATAGGCGGCAAAGGTGTTGACCAGACCGGTCAGACCATTGAAAGTCACATGATTGTCGTCAGATGCCTTGCGAACCTTACGTTCACCCGGCAGAATGATCTGCGGCAGACCAGATTCAGAGTAAAGCACGGCATCATCACTCTGAGTTACCGGGGGCAGCGGCAGGGCATTGACCGGTGCCGGGTTCGGAGCGGTCTGGGGCGGAGAGGAGATATAGCGGGTGCGCTGACGGTAGGTCACGCCCTGTCCTTTTTCATAGCTGGTTCCCGGAACCTGCAATTCCTGGCCGACTTTGATCTTCGCGGCGTTGCTGATACCGTTGGCTCTGGCAATTTCTTTCCATTTCGTGGTTGTACCAAAAAATTTCTTCGAAATCGAACCGAGGGTATCGCCTTTCTTGACAGTATAGGTCTGATAACCGGTCGAAACCGGATCTTCTTCGACCCAGCTGCTGTCGGCACTGGTCGAAGGCTCAGCTTCGTAGTAGTATCCGGTCTCGGGCGGCGGGGCCATCGAGTAGCCTTCCGGAATCTGGTAATCATACTGGCCAAAGGCCGAAGTTGCCAGAGCAAGAACCAGAAAACCAGTCAGAAGGTATGAATTATGCCGTTTATTCATGGAACTTCTGTTCCTTTCAGTTTTAAGAAACCATAAATGTTTCATAGAATCGGGTTGATACACTTTCCCGTTTTCTTCTATCGGTCGAATTGTGAGAATCTTTAATCAACCCGCAATTTTTTTATGCGATCCCCAGGTCTTTATTTTGCCGCCCTATGTGACCATGGCAATATTCACTCCACCCGGAAAAAATGTTTAAACAAAGATAAACCACTGCTGCGGCAAAATTGAATCCGTGGTTTTATCGTCATCCCACGCACGCAAAATCTTGTCTTAAACAGCTCATATCCTTGCTTCAATCTACTCTCAGACGCCGTAAAACTTGACTTTATCTTCTGTGCAGGTTAAAATCTGCCCCGAGAATCGTTCTTACTGCAACAGATTCATCCAAATAAACAGAGAAAAAGATTTGATGAAACATATCGGGGACTTCCTTCTTGAACACAAGCTGCTCAAACCAGAACAGCTTGAAAAGGGTCTCCAGGTCAGCGCAAAACAAAATGTCCGCCTCGGGGAAGCCCTGATAGACCTTGGCTTTATCAGTGAAGAAGACCTTCAGGATGCCCTTTCCCGCCAGTTCGGCATCGCCCGTCTCGGCCCCGAAGAAATAGTTATCGAGCCCACGGTTATTCACGAAATTCCGGTGCAGATAGCTAAAAAACACACCCTGATTCCTGTTCACCAGAAAGCCGGTGCTCTGGTAGTAGCCACTTGCGACCCGCTGAACACCTCGATTCTGGGCGAACTCGAAACAAGACTCAAAAGACGTGTATTGATGATGCTGGCCGGGCGCAACCAGATTCTTCGCGCCATCGAGCGATATTACACCGGTCGTGAGGGCCTGCAGGAAAGCATGGCCCAGATTCAGTCGTTCGACACCGAATCGCTTTTTGAGTCGGTCGAACCTGATGAATCAATGCTGCAGAGCGGTCCGATCGTTAAATTTGTCAATCAGGTCCTCATCGGCGCAGCCAGAGAGCGGGCCTCAGATATTCACGTCGAGCGCGACGGCCTCGGTTTTCATATACGCTATCGCATCGACGGCATTCTCAAGACCATGTTCAGGCCAAAAATGAGCCTGCATCCGATGATCGTTTCGCGCATCAAGGTAATGGCCAAGCTCGACGTCAGCGAACACAGAATTCCTCAGGACGGCCGCATCATGATGAATATCGAAGGGCAGGCCGTAGACTTTCGTGTCGCCATCTGCCCCTGCATCGACGGCGAAAATGCGGTTTTACGAATTCTCAACAACGAAAAGCAGGCCCCTGACCTCAACACCCTTGGCTTTGCCGATGAAAGCGTCGAAAAACTCAACTATCTGCTCGGTCATCACTTCGGCTTGATTCTTGTTGCTGGCCAGACCGGTTCCGGCAAAACCACAACGCTTTATTCGATTCTGCAGAAGCTCAACAAAGAGGGGGTTAAAATTATCACCCTCGAAGACCCGGTCGAAATCAGAATGCCGATGCTCAATCAGATACAGGTTAACCCCAAGGTAAATCTGACCTTTGCCTCTGGCCTGCGCTCGATCCTCCGCATGGACCCTGACATCGTTCTCGTCGGTGAGATCCGCGACGAAGAAACCGCCGTGCTGGCAGTAAACGCCGCAATGACCGGGCATCTGGTTTTCTCGACAGTTCACTGCGGCGTAGCATCGGAAGTGCCGGTGCGCATCGGTGAAATCGGCATTGAACCCTATCTGACCGCCAACGTTCTGCTCGGCATGATCGCTCAGCGACTCGTAAGGCTCAACTGCCCACATTGCCTTGAGCCAGAAGATCTTCCCGACAATCTGCGGAAAAAGCTGAACATCGATTTTCAGACCTGGCATGGCAAGGGGTGCGCCGCCTGTGCCGGCATCGGGTATCGCGGCAGATCATGTATTGAAGAAGTTCTTGTCGTTAATCCCGAGATTCGCAAACTCATAATCGAGCGTGCCACCAGCCAGGAAATCCAGGAAGAAGCCGAAAAGATGGGTATGGTTTCGCTGCTCGAGGCGGGTCGTGACAGGTTAAAAAGCAGGCTGACCAGTGGTGCCGAGCTTGCCAGAGTAATATAAGAAAATGCTGATCGGAGAGAAGTAACGTGCCCAAATATTCATATCAGGCTAAAAATGCCGACGGAAAACTCATCAGAGGAACCATAGATTCAACCGACGAATCTTCTGCCATAAATGAACTGGGCAACCAGGGGCTGCTGGTTTCGTCACTCGAAGAAGTGACGGGTGGCGCTCTCGACGCCGAGATCAGCTTTTTTTCAGGCGTTTCGGCCGAAACCATGTCGACTTTTCTGCTGCAGCTTTCAATAATGATCAAGTGCGGTGTCAATCTTGCCGAAGCCCTGCAATCACTCGAACATGGTGAGGAAAACGTCACTTTCAAAAAAATTCTTGGCGAGGTGCGCGCCAAAGTATATGGCGGGCAGTCATTTTCTGAGGCCCTGGCCGCTCACCCTGATGTTTTTGACCGCTTTCTTGTGGCGATGATAAGGGTTGGTGAAACCGGCGGGGTGCTTGAGCAGGTGTTGGCCAAGCTGTCTTCTTCGAGCAAGCGCCAGATGGCGTTGCGCAACCAGATTCTCGGGGCTCTGGCTTACCCGGCGGTCCTGTTTTCGGTGGCCGGGGTTGTACTGCTTATTCTTATGGGTTTTGCGGTGCCGCGGTTCGCTGAACTGTTTCTCAAAGCCGGCATTGAACTGCCGATAACCACCCGTATCCTCATCACTGTCAGCGACTTTGTTTCCGGCAATCTCTATCAGGTTATCGCCGGTGTCTTTCTTCTGATTGTTGTTTTTGTCGCCAGTCTTTTCACGAACGAGGGAAGAAAAACCGTCGGCGAACTTGCCCTGCAGATGCCGATCATGCACCCGGTCATGCAGCGTTATTACGTGGTGCAGATAGCCGAAGCCATGAGTCTGCTTCTCGCAGCCGGGGTGCCGCTGCGCGAGCTGCTGCTGGCTATCGAAGGCACAATGACACTGCCGACACCAAAAGCGGTTGTCAGCCGCATGCGCGAGTTTATCGACCAGGGCGGAAGTCTGAAACAGGCCCTCGAAGACGGTCCGATTTTTCCGACCATGGCGGTCAAACTTATTGAAACCGGCGAAGTGACCGGTAGCCTCGACTCGATGTTTGGCGAAGTGGCTTCGTATTACGATGACCAGCTGCAGACAGCTATCAAATCTGCTTTAAGTATGCTTGAGCCGATTCTGATCGCCATGATGGCCGTTGTCGTAGGTTTTATCATGCTTTCAATCTTTATTCCGTTATTTAAAATGAGCTTTATCAAACCAAAATGATAAATGTGAAACAGCTTTTGAGGAACGTGAAAGGGGCGTAAAATGCAGACAAGTCTTCCGGGCCGACACCCGGGTGTAACCTTGATGGAACTGCTGCTCGTGGTGGCTGTGCTCGCCGTTGTGGCGCCAATAACCGTTCCGGTTGTTTCATCATACATGGAAGGCTCGAAAGACCTGGCAGTAACCCATAAGATGGTAGATCTGGTGGCACACGCCCGCTCAATGGGGCTCATGGGCAGAAATACCGAAGCAACC